>OBLU010006652.1_pt1 | contig 10271 bp, 8 predicted proteins | sample 1518681 | NCBI WGS metagenome assembly OBLU01 (sample SAMEA3539304, study PRJEB22396) | soil metagenome | biome: tundra; feature: field; material: soil | place: USA | collected 2010-05 | depth 0.15 m
GGGCGATCCGGTGGGCGGTGGTTCGGCCAGCGGGGCCGAGGCCGTCGCCCCGACGCCCTCGGTGGACGAGCTGTTCGCCAAGATCCGCGCCGGGCGGGGGACTGACGCCGCCGACAACGAGCCGACTCCGGAGGAACCGGGTGGGGCGGCCGAGGAGCCCGGTGCCGGGAACCCGCTCGTGGGCCGTCGGGACGAGCTGGTCGGACCGCTCATCACCGCCCTGTCCCGCCGGCTGAAGCGCACGCTCCAAGACGACCAGAACGACCTCCTCGACCGCCTGCGCAGCAGCGGGTCGACGTGGTCGAACGGATTGCTGCCCGACGAGGTCGAGCACCTCGACGCCTATTCCACCGCCGCCCTGCCCCAGTTGGAGCAGGCCGCCAGCGCCGGTCGGCTGTTCGTCGGTGACCAGTCCGAGGGTGGTCCGCTGGCCGACCACGTGGTGGGCGTGGCCCATGACCTGGCCACCACCATCGTCGGTCCGCTGCGGCGTCGGTTGGCCGACACCGAGGAGCTGGCCGACGCCGACGAGTCCGCAGTGACCGAGCACATCGGCGCGGCGTTCCGGGAGTGGAAGGGTGAGCGCATCGAGCGCCTGGCCGGCGACTACGTGATCGCCGGCTTCTCGGCTGGCTCGGTGGCCGGATCATCCCAGGACATCGAGTGGGTCGCCGCGTCGGCGCCCGGTTCCACCCCGTGTCCCGACTGCGATGACAACGCACTGAACGGCCCACAGCCGGCCGGACAGGAGTTCCCCACCGGCCATCGGCATCCGCCTGCCCATTCCGGGTGCCGCTGCCTGCTGGTCCCCGCCGCCACCTAGGCTGCTGCCCGTGCGAAGACCGGATGATGAGGCGAAGAGTCCTCGCGCTACCACTCACCGACTCCGGCGCTGGATCATCATCGCCCTGATCGTCATCATCGCCCTGATCGCATCGTTGCGTACCTTCGCGGTCTTCTACACCGACGCACTGTGGTTCTCGTCGGTCGGGCTCCACTCGGTGTGGCGGAGCCTGTTCGAGATCAAGGCCGGGTTGATGATCACGTTCTCCGTGATCTTTGCCGCGCTACTCCTGGCCAGCCTCACCGTGGCCGAACGCCTCGCACCACGGGGGCAGGCGGCCGACGCCGAGGACGACTTCGTCCGGCGCTACCAGGAAATAGTCGGTCCGTACTCCCGGTGGATCCGGGCTGCGATCGTGATCATCCTCTCGCTCATCGTAGGCTCACAAGCGCTCGGCCAGTGGCAGAACTGGATCTTCTTCCGCAACGGCGTCTCCTTTGGGAAAACGGATCCCCTCTGGCACAGGGACATCAGCTATTTCGTGTTCAAGCTGCCGTTCGAGAACTTCCTCGTTCACTGGGCCCTTGTGGCGCTCATCGTCATCTTCGTGGTCACGGTGCTCACCCACTACCTCAACGGCGGCATCCGGGTCCAAGGGCCGAAGCCGAGGGTCCGCCCGGCGGTCAAGGCCCACATCTCGGTGATCCTCGGGTTGATGGCCCTGGTGAAAGCGGTCGGGTACTACCTGCAGCGTTACAACCTCGACAACGCCAAGGACGCGTACGTCCAAGGTCCCGGCTACACCGACATCCACGCCCGGTTGCCGGCCCTGCAGTTGTTGATCCTGGTGTCGCTGGCCGCGTTCTTGTTATTGATCTTCAACATCCGCCGGCAGGGCTGGGCCCTGCCCGTGCTCGGGGTGGGCATGTGGTTTCTCGTCGCCCTGACCGCCGGGGCCATCTACCCGGCCGCGGTGCAGGCGTTCAGCGTCAACCCGGCCCAGAACACCTTGGAGCATCCCTACATCCAGCGGAACATCGCCGCCACCCGGTCGGCCATGAACCTCAACGGCATCACCAACACGCCGTTTCCGGCCGTCACGACCCTGAACGCCAACACGCTGAACGCCAACAGCGCCACCACCGGCAACGTGCGCCTGTGGGACCCGCTGGTGACCCAGCCGACCTACGACAAGCTCCAGGACATCCGCTCCTATTACAGCTTCAACTCCCTGGGCGTGGACCGCTACACGGTGGACGGCAAGGAGACGCCGGCGGTGGTGGGGGTACGGGAGATCAACGACTCGGACATCCCGGCCGCGTCGTGGGTCAACACCCACCTGCAGTTCACCCACGGGTACGGCATGGTCGTGTCACCCTCGAACCAGACCACTTCCAACGGCGACCCCGTCTTCGGGGTCGGGGGCGTCCCCCCGGTCTCGACCAAGGGGTTGCCCACGATCACCCAACCGTCCGTCTACTTCGGGCTAAACGAGCCGGGTTACGTGGTCGCCAACACCAAGCAGCCCGAGATCGACTATCAGCTCGTCGACGGCCAGAACCAGGAGACCCACTACAGCGGGGACGGGGGCGTACAGCTTTCCTCGTTCTTTAAGCGGGTCATGTTCGCGTTCCGCTTCGGCGACATCAACATGTTGATCTCCGACCAGTTGACCAGCAACTCGAGGGTGATGTTCGACCGTCAGATCCAGGTCCGGGTGGCCAAGGCCGCCCCGTTCCTGAGCCTCGACTCCGACCCGTACTCGGCGCTGGTGAACGGGCACATCGACTACATCCAGGACGCGTACACCACGACCGACAGCTACCCCTATGCGCAAAATGCCGACACCACGGCACTGTCGTCGGCCAGCGGGCTCCCCGCCAACTTCAACTACATCCGCAACTCGGTCAAGGTGGTCACGGACTCGTACACCGGCATGATGACCTTCTACGTGATGGATCCCAACGACCCGATCATCCGCACCTACGAGCGGGCCTTCCCGAACATGTTCACCCCGGCATCGAAGATGCCGAAAGCGCTCAGGGCCCACCTCCGCTACCCCGAGGACATCTTCACCGTGCAGGCCTCGATGTACGGGAAGTACCACATCACCAACGCCACCAGCTTCTACAGTGCCGCCGACGCCTGGACCCTCTCGCCCACCCCGGGCTCGGGCTCGCCCTCGTCTGCCTTGGCCACCACCCAGACGGTCAACGCCCAGGGCCAGGCGGTGTCGACCGGCCAAGTTGTGAAGATGGCGCCGATCTACCAGATGCTTCAGGTCCCCGGTCAGACCAAACAGACTTTTACCCTGCTCGATGCGCTCGTCCCGGTATCCAAGGGGAGCCAGATCCAGACCCTCTCAGGGTTCATGATCGCCGGGTCCGATCCCGGTCACTACGGGCAGATCCAGATGTTCGTCACCCCTCGTGGGCAACCTGTCGACGGCCCGTCTCTCGTCGCGGCCCGGATCGACGCCACCCAGTCCATCTCCAGCAAGATCAGCCTGTTGAACCAGAACGGCTCGAGCGTGCAGCTGGGCAACGTGTTGATGATCCCGATCGCCGATTCGCTCTTGTACATACAGCCGCTCTACGTCCAGTCGTCGCGCAATACCTTCCCCGAGCTGCAGGGTGTGATCGCCGTCTACGGCAAGCAGGCCGCACTGGGTACGGGCGGACCGAACAACGACGCCCAACAGGCGCTCGAGGATGCCCTGACCCAGGTGTTCCAGGCCCCGGTGTCGACCTCGCCCGAGGGCGGCAGCGGGACCCTCTCCCCACAGGTGCAGAGCCTCCTGCTCGATGCACAGCAGGCCTACCAGCAGTCCCAGACCGACCTGAAGAACGGGGACCTGGGTGCCTATCAGACCGACATCTCCCGGATGGAGTCGGACCTGAACGCCATCCAGCAGCTCACGGGTACGGCGACCCCCGGGAGTACGCCGTCGACGAGCACCACCACGACCACTTTGGGCCCGACAGCGGGCGGGAAGACGACCACGACGACCGCCCCCAAGGCCTCGACGACGACCACCACCGTCCCGAAGCCCAAGGCCAAGGCGAGCCCGACGCCCTCCACCGCCCCGGCGTAGGACCGGCCTGGCCTGGGTGTCGGCCAGGCCCGGCGTACCCTGCCTGGCCGGCTGGTTCGGCCTGGCGACTGGGATCTCACCTGGCTGCCCTGTTCCGCGGGGCTGTCGGCAGCCTGGCCGCGGGGCCTGCCCGGCCGCCCGGCCGAGGTGTTCCGGCGCTGGACGAACGCGAGCGAACCGGTGGTAGTCTTATCTTTCACGGCGCGGGGTGGAGCAGTCTGGTAGCTCGTCGGGCTCATAACCCGAAGGTCGGAGGTTCAAATCCTCCCCCCGCCACCATTGAAGTGCAGTTCAAGGGCCGATCCGAAATGATCGGCCCTTGTGCTTTTCCGAGGCATCCCATAATCCAACCCATAATCCGGGATTGATTGGGATTTGATTGGGATTGACAGGCGGATTCATTACCGCTCTCGCAAGACCTGAGTGACGAGCGGTAATGGAAAAGTTGCGACGCACATCAACAGGTAATCCGTCCTTGGCCGCTCGGACATGGAATAGGCGCCACCCCAGCGCTGCAACCGATTCACACAGGTCAGGCCACGGCCTGCCGGGAGGGGTATCCCCGACGTGCCGAGTGGGACACTCTCCCGGTGATCGGGGATGCCCCGCTCCGACGAACGTCGTTGGGTTCAGTCCCAGAGCGGTAGGTGAGTCCTAGTTGGCTAGCTGCGGGTTTAGTCCGTCCACGTGCATCTCGATGTACTCATTGTTTGCCCACGGTCCGACCGCACCTTCAACCACCTCTCGGACGCTTTCGACCGACTCACCTTCCCAGATGCAAATTCCGAAGGTGTGATCGTCGTTTGATGCGTGGATCGGCAACGCCACATGTGAAGGAAGTCCAGCTTCGAGCGCCTTAGCCTCAGCGGCCTCAAAGCCCTTAGGGTCATGGATACGGTGGATGACTGTTACAAACATGGGAGTTCCTCCGCTCTGAGATACTTCCGCCGCAGTTTGCGACTCTCATTGCCTAACACGGACGGGGCTTGAGTGCTCCGTGGGGTGACGAACTCAGCCATTGAGAGACGAACGAGGGGTCATGTCAATCAACCCCAGGGCGAGGCAATCACCGATGCGCTGGGTATCCCACACGTGCCTGGTTCCGTGCGCATGCAACTTCCGCGAGCACTGCGTTGGCCAAAATGGCTCGCCCCGCTTAGATCCGAAGAGTCTGCATGGCATTTCGGATCTAAGCGGGGTTCGGGTGCTAACGGCAGTTAGCTGCTCGACTCTGTAAGGACAGGAACACGCCCCAGCCAACCGGCGTTTAGCGGGGCACTAGCCTCAGCTCACCATGGAAACTGTGAGTCGCTTGTTGTTCTGTAAGCGACGGGCCGCCGGTGCTCTGGTCCTTGCCATCGCATTGGCGCTCGTGACGGCTGGCTGCAGCACCAATGCCGCCACTAGGGGCACAACCGGCACCACGGCATCGAAGGCGCAAGGCAACTTCGCCAAGGTCTTCCCCGTGGACGGGCACGGAGTGTACGTGCAATGCATGGGCCATGATTCTCCCACGATCGTCCTCATCTCGGGAGCGGGTGTCTCGTCAGCAAGCTGGGACTACGTGGGGGACACAACAAGCACCGCCAACCCCCCGAAAAAGAGTCCAGAGGCGGTAGAACCGCAGCTTGTCAAGGTCACCCGTGTCTGTAGCTATGACCGACCCGGCACGACCGGGTTCGACGACTCACCGTCTCGTTCGACTGCGGTGCCACAGCCCACGACGGCCCAGGGAGACGCCCGCACTCTGCACGATGCCCTCCGTGTCGCAGGCGTCTCCTCCCCGTACGTGCTTGTTGGCCACTCGTGGGGCGGCTTTATCGCGACAACCTATGATCGCCTCTACCCGAACCAGGTGGGTGGCATGGTGTTGATCGATCCCGGCTCGCAATACTTGCAAACCGTGCTGCCCCCGGACATCTGGAATTCGTGGATGCGGGCGATCGCCGCCAACGGAAGCAAGAATCCCAACGGTGAGCAACCGGATTACCCCGCCAGCATCGCTTTCCTCTCCACTCTCCCGACGGTGAACAAGGTCCCGACCGTGGTCCTAACCTCCGACAAGCCGATCGACTTTCTGGGCATCGGAGATGCCCCCAAATATCACCCAAATTGGGTGGAGGCCCAGTCCCTGCTGGCTCGCAGCCTCGGCGGCAAGCAGATCACCAACACCGATAGCGGGCACTTCATCCAAACGGAGAATCCCGCCCTAGTGATCGCCCAGACGAAGGTGGTGCTGACCGCGTCGAAAGTGCAGGGCGGCACCTGAACTAGAAGAGCGATACCGAAGATAGACGTCCCGATTCTGGTATCCCCCCGAGCCACATGGGTGTCGAACAGATCCAGCTTGGTACCTGCGACCGGCGGTAGTGCCGAACACCGGTCGGGTGTTGCTTGGCTGTGGAGGGCATTCCACTCGTGCCGTTCATGGGCACGCAACTATCGCAAACATAGACGTCGCTCGGGCAACCACACCCCGCTTAGATCCGAAGAGCCGCCAATCATGATTGGCGTGTGAAGGTTCCTGACCGTGTTAACCACGTTGAAAACATGACTCCACGCCATCACCTTTCCCAGGCATGGACTTGAACGTTGGCAGCCCTGACGATGGGGCCCTATTTGATATCATGGTGCTGCTGTACCCCATCAAGACGAGCCGAGGCACCTGGGCCTGAGACGCTCACCAACCTTCTCGAAAGAGCAATCGGTGGTAACGCCAGGCGATGGAGAAGCAAATGTCAATCATTGATACCACCCATGAAGCAGGCTTTACAGCTGACGATGAAATCATCTCGGATTCGGGAGACTTCAAGCTAATCAGCCCCGTCTTGTTCAATCAGGTCGAGTATCAGCGAGGTGTGCATCTGAGTAGACGGCTTACGCTGGTCCTGTTTGATCTTGGCCTTTAGGGGACCGTGCCCGGCAACTGGGTAGCGCCCACGACCGACAGTTTGGCCTTCAAGCAGCTGACCTTGCGGCAGGCTGACCGTTTGGTCCGAGGCCTTGAAGCGGTGGCTGTCGATTATGAACTTGAAAAGGCCACGCCGGGACCAAATCAGCTCTCACTGTTCGAGAGTGGCCCGTCCTGACCGGGAAAAAACGTAGTCGGTCATCGGGCGGCTGAAACCAGCCCGGAGAGTTACTCCAGCGTGTGCAATACCTTCCATGCAGATCCGACAGGTCCGGTGCGGCACGCATCCGAGCCGAGCGGTCCCCGGCGAGTGCGGTCAGTCGGCGGTGAGCTGCTGCATCATCGCTCCCGTATCCATCACGCCCCAGTGCTCGGCGACCATGCCGTCGGCAATGCGAAAATAGTCGCCGACCCCGACGTTGATCGTCTGGCCAGCGCCGGGAATCCCCATGAACTCAGCCCGGTGAGTTCCCGTCATCCGAGCCCGAACGGATACCCTGTCACCTTCGCCGATTACGTCATCGACTTCGAACTTTGAGTCTTGGAATGCCGTATGAAACAACTCAAACATCTTTCGCAACCCGGTTTTGTTCGGCTCCAAGCCGGGGAACTCCTCGTGCTCGACAAAGTCATCCGAAACCAGTTCGTCGATCACATTGAGGTCTCCTGCGTTGAGCTGTTCGTATAGTCGACGAACGAGCGCCTTGTTCGCATCCGACATGGTTAGCCGCCCTTCTTGAGAAGCACGTGGGCCTTTCCCGTTGCTGATGAGGAACGTATCGCAATGGATGGTCCCTTGCTCAGCTCCTGCAAGTGCGACAGGCTTCTGAAGAGACTATTGGCGCTAAAGAGGTCCGCCTGACACGAGACACCATCCAGAGTTGCTGCGAACGTGACCGAATCAGCTCGTCATCCCGTCGTGCGTGGGAACGTCGGCACCGGTGGCCTTCAGAGGCCATTCCAGTTTGCAGCCCCTCTTCGTGACGTCGACTCACTCTCAGTGGAGGTTCTTGTCCATCAAATACACCGCTCCCAGGGTAATCCCCGTGTTGAGCAAGGCTTGGTTGTCGTCCGAGGTGAGCATTTGGTGAACCGCTGCCGCCTCTTGCACCGTCGGCGGGTGCCCGCACTCTCCTTGCATCTGCCACGAGATCTCTGTCGGGCTCGGCATGAGCTTCATGGCCGCCGTCATATTTGCGCTGAAGTTCCGGTTGATCCGAACGTAGAGATAAATGAGCAATGGGACAACGATGCACACGAGTCCAACGCCTGGCCGCACCATCGAACACCTCTCCCACAGGCCTCGCATGGGCAAGGGCTGTCATCAGAACACCCTGATGTCTGGATGACGATGAGGAGCGTGACCGCTGTAGTGCCACGAAGTCGGGCGTTATCACCTGCTTTCGAGCATCACCCTCGGAGGGTGACGCCGAGGTCCCTCTGAATTGGGATATTGACGAATGAGTGAGGAAGTCCAGCCGAGGAGGATCACATGACCACGGACCGAAGCCACGCCATGGACCATGTCGTTGTGGTCATCTTCGAGAACCGCTCGGTCGATAACGTTCTCGGCCACCTTTACGGCCCGGAGGACGGTAAGGCTTTCGAGGGCGTGATCGGCAAGGACCTGTCGAACCCGATTCCCGAGTGGGCCGAGCACGGCGTCGACCGCAAAGTTGTTCCCTACACGGTGGCTACCGACATGGACAGCCCCGACCCTGACTCCGGAGAGGAGTTTCCGCACACCAACACGCAGCTCTTCAACATCCTGAGTGAAGAGAATCGCTTCAAGCTTGGCGCAGAAATCACTGCACCCTGGAACGCTCCTGTGCCCGGTCAAGTGCCGACCATGGACGGATTCGTCACCGACTACATCAGCACCTTCACCGCAGAGATGGGCCGTCAGCCCACCTACCAGGAGTACTCACAGATCATGACCGGGTTCACTCCCGAGCAGGTTCCTGTGTTGAACGGTTTGGCCCGAGCCTTCGGTGTGTTCGATCACTGGTTCTGCGAAGTACCGTCCCAGACTTTCATGAACAGGTCTTTCTGGACGGCGGCAACGTCGTCGGGATTGACCGTGAATGCACCGGCGACGAAATGGTTGACAGAAAATGATGCCGAGACGATCTTCAACCGCCTGGAAGACCACGGCAAGACCTGGAAGCTCTACGTCGCCGAGCCGATGCGGTTCTCGGCCACGGCCATCATTCACTACCAGCGAATGAAGGATCGCCTGTCGACTCACATCGTGCCGTTCTCGGAGTTCGAGACCGATGCTGCCAACGGGGCTCTGCCCGACTTCTCCTTCATAGAGCCGGCTTTGATCGTCGGTCACAGTGACTACCACCCCGCCGCTGGGCGGGCGATGGGTCACGGTCTCGTCATCCCCAGCCTCGACCCCCCCTCGTCGATCTTGGGTGGTGAGGCGTTCCTTTCTCGCATCTACGACGCCTACCGAGGGATGCAGTCCTCGACAGGGTCCAACGTCTGGAACACCACCCTGCTGATCGGCTGGGACGAACCGGGGGGCACCTACGACCACGTACCGCCAGGGCCGGTTCCGCCTCCGGACCCCGCTGCTCCAGTGGGCGAGTGCGACTTCACGTTCGACCGCTCGGGGTATCGAGTCCCGGCCATCATCGTGTCGCCATGGATGGCCGAAGGTGCAGTCTTCAACGAGGAATACCGCCACACGTCCCTCATCGCCACGTTACGTGAGCAATGGGGTCTGGGGGACCCGTTTACCGGTCGGGATGCTGTCGCCCGGACGTTCTCCCATGCCTTCACTCTCGACACCCCACGGGACCCGAACACGTGGGCTATTCCCGTGCCCCGCCCCGTTCCCCAGTTCACCTTGGACGCTCTGGCCCTCGGACAAGCTGTTTCGGTGTTGGGAAAGACCCTCCTGGATGGATTGCGTGGGTATGCGGAGCAGAACAACATCGAGATCGAGGGGCTGCCCAAGGACCCCAATGCTGAGATACCTCCGGAACAGATTCTGAATGTTTTCCGCAACGCCCTGGCGATCTTCTTTCCCCTGTTGGCTCCAACTCCGGCGAGCTAGATATCCCACGGCCGTAACTGTCAAGCAGCTCGAGTAAGTTCGAGCTCCGCTCGGTGGCCCCAAGCGGTGTTCTCGTCGTAAGTGGAGTGACTGACGAGACAACCGTGGAGGATGCCCACCAGCCGATTTCCAAGGTGTCGCAGGGCGGCATGGTGAGTGTCTCCGGCGGCCCTCCGGTAGTCGTAGAAGGCTCGGGCTCCCGGTGAGGCGTTCATCGATGTGAAGGCCCACTGGTAGACGGCATCAGCCAGTCGCATGTTACGGGCGTAGCGCGCCAAAACGACCCGCTTGGTGCCCGAAGCCCGGGTGATGGGCGACGTGCCCGCGTAGTTTTTGCGAGACTTGGCGCTGGCATACCGATTCGGCTCATCGCCGAATTCGCCGAGCACCCGGGCGCTGAGGATGGTCCCTAGTC
>OBLU010006654.1_pt1 | contig 10270 bp, 8 predicted proteins | sample 1518681 | NCBI WGS metagenome assembly OBLU01 (sample SAMEA3539304, study PRJEB22396) | soil metagenome | biome: tundra; feature: field; material: soil | place: USA | collected 2010-05 | depth 0.15 m
GGCCTCATCAGCCCCATATTCGCCGACCTGTCCGGCTTGCCGCCCCTGATCATCCAGGCCGGAACCCACGAGGTTCTCCTCGACGACGCCGTCCGCCTCGCGCGACAAGCCGCCACCGCCGACGTCGAGGTCACCCTCGACATCACCCCCGGGGTGCCCCACGTATTCCAGGCCTACTACCCGATCCTCGACGAAGCGGCCGCTGCACTGGACAGAGCCGGACAGTTCCTGTCGGCGCATCTCGCCGGTGCAGAACGAGTCACCGCTTAAGCGCGATAGGCCCGGTCCGGCGACGTCGTCGGTGTCGCCCAGTTGCTTGCCCGCGACCATTTCCGGCGCTGGCGTGGAAGCGGCAGGGCCCGGAGACCGTCCTGACCGGCACGAAGCCCGATCACCTCACCGAGAAAGTGACGGTCACATGACCAGTGCACCCATCCGCGACCCGCTCGCAGATCACCTCATCACCCCGCAGAACGCGGCGCTGCTCCTGATCGACTACCAGCCGGCCCAGGTGGCCAGTGTCCGCTCGATGGATCACGACCTGCTCGTCAAGAACGCCGTGTCGACGGTCAGGACGTCAAGGCCTTCGGGGTGCCCGTCGTGCACTCCACTGTCAACGTCGCAGCCGGCCAGGGACCGACGATTCCCGAACTAGCGGGCCTGCTCGAGAACGACAAACCGCTCGACCGGACGACTGTGAACTCGTGGGAATACACCGAGTTCCTTGCGGCCGTCCGCGCGACCGGCCGCAGGAAGCTGATCTTCTGCTCTCTGTGGACTGAGGTCTGCATGGCCTGCACTGCTCTCGACGCGCTGCGAGAGGGATATGAGGTATACCCGGTCGTCGACGCGATCGGCGGAACCTCGCCCGAGGCACACCGGGCCGGCCTCGAGCGCGTGATCCAGGCTGGCGGGCAGCCGATCAGCTGGGTATCGCTGGCGTGCGAGCTTCAGCGCGACTGGGCTCGTGAGGCTACCGTCGCTGATGTGGTCGAGATCGTCCTCACCGACCGCCTGCGGAAGGAGTAGCCGAGAGGACGGCTGCGTCGAGTCGCGCAGGCCAGGCGGGAGCCGGCGGCGCCGGCCGGCTGGAGAAGGCGAGGCGCCATCTGCGCCAAGCTGACCCGGTGCTGGCCAGGCTCATAGCTGCCCGGCCGGATTTCGACCCGCGGCGGTGGATGACCGAGCTGCCGCTGATGGACCTGTTCGGGGCCCTGCTGTTCCAGGTCGTCGGCCAGCAGCTTTCGGTCGCGGCGACCCGGCAGATCCTCGAGCGCATCGAGGCACGGTTCGGCGGCCGGCTGCCGTCGGCCGCCGACGTGCTCGGCACCGATCCGGCGAGGTTTCGCGACGCCGGGCTGTCGTGGCGGAAGATCAGCACGCTCCGCGAGCTCGCCGAGCGCCTGTCGGACGGGCGGCTTGACCCGGCAGCACTGGCGGCGATGCCAGACGACGAGCTCATTGCGGTCCTGACCGAGATTTCCGGGATAGGCCCGTGGACCGCGCAAGGCGCCCTCATCATCGGGCTCGGCCGCGAGGACGTAGTCCTGCCAGGTGACCTTGCTCTCCGCAAGGCTGTGCGCACTGTCTACCGCCTTGACCACCTGCCCGCGGAGGAAGAGGTCCTGGCGATCGCCGAGAAATGGCGGCCCTACCGCAGCCTGGCGACCGCCTACCTGTTCTCGGCCGCGTTCGAGGACGCTCAGGCCTAGCTTGCCCCGCGGGAATCGCCAGGATCCGGTGACGACCGTTCACCTGTGCGACGGCAAGCCTGAGCACCTCGGCGGACTGCACGCCCGCCGAGCGAGCCCACGACCAAGGAGATGCCGTGACAGGTGACATCGCTCCGGACAGCGAGCAGATCATCCGGCGCGCCTACAAGATCGCCGAGGACAAGGACATCGAGGGCTGGATAGCAGCCTTCACCGAGGACGGGGTATTTACCGACCAGTCGATCGGCATTGCCTACCAGGGTCCTGACGAGCTTCCGGCAACGGTTGAGAACTATGCTCGCGCGTTTCCCGACATGCACCGCGAGCTGTACCAGATGTACGTGACCGGCAACATCGTGGTCGTCCAGCTTGCCCTCCAGGGAACTCACCTGGGCCCGCTGAAGCTGCCCGCAGGAACGCTGCGTCCGACCGGGAAGCGGATGGATGCACCGTGCTGTGACGTCTTCGAGCTGTCCGACGGCAAGATCAAGCGCTTCGACTGCTATCCGTCCGGAACGGTCGTCCTCACTCAGCTGGGCGTGCTCGGCGATCTCAGCGCAGCGCTTGAGCACTGACCCGCCAAGCGCCGCTTTTCGAGAGCACGCCGTCTCACGTCCAGTCCCGGAGGAGGGATCATGGCTGTTTCGCCGATAAGAATCGGGTACTGTCTGTCGCTCACGGGTCCCCTGGCCGCCAACGGCCAGACCGCGCAGCTGGCCCATCAGGTCTGGGAGGAGGACGTCAACTCGCGCGGGGGTCTCCTCGGCCGGCCGGTCGAGCTGGTCTGCATCGACGACCACGCTGACGCTGCCTCTGTGCCCGGGATCTACGAATCGCTGCTGGCCGAGCAAAAGGCCGACCTGCTTCTCGGCGGTTACGGGAACAACTCGATTACCCCGGCGATGCCGCTGATGATCGAGCACGGAAGGTTCTTCGTGGGGCTCATGGGCCTCGGCGTGAACAACACCTACAAATACGACCGGTTCTTCGCGATGATCCCGACCGGGCCGGACCCGAACGCGGCTCTCACCGAGGGCTTCTTCGAGACGGCCTCCCGTCAGACACCCCGGCCGGCGACAGTCGCCGTGCTGGCAGCCGACGCCGACTTCACCAGGAACCCGATCGCGGGCGCGCGGGCGAACGCCGCCAGGTACGGACTCGAGGTCGTCTCGCAGACCAAGTACAGCCTGGCGACTACCGACTTCGCGGCGGTCCTGAGGGAGGCAGAGTCCGGCAAGCCAGATGTCCTGTTCCTGTGCTCGTACCTGAATGACTCCGTCGGGCTCATCCGTGCCATCGCGGAATCCGGGACGGACGCGGGCCTGGTCGGCGGCGCGATGATCGGCCCGCAGAGCAGCACAGTGCAGGCCCAGCTCGGCCCGCTGCTCAACGGGATCGTCAACTACGAGTACTGGCTGCCCGTCCCGGCGATGGACTTTCCTGGCGTCAGCAGCCTTATCGCCACCTACCAGAAGCGGGCCGTCGGCACCCCGGCCGACGCGCTCGGCTACTACGTCGCACCCTTCGCCTACGCTCAGCTGCAGGTCGTAGGCCAGGCCATCCGGGAAACCGGTGGTATTGACGACGAGGAACTCGCCGACTACACCAGCAAGGCCACGTTCCCCACGGTGGTCGGCGACGTCACGTTCGGGGCGCTCGGCGAGTGGGCCGCGCCCAGGGTGATGACCGTCCAGTTCCGCGACATCAAGGGGAACGAGGTCGCCGAGTTCGGGCGGCCCGGTGCGAGGGTGGTGGTATCACCGGCCAGCTTCGCCAGCGGCAGCCTGGTCTACCCCTACGGTGCCGCGGCCAGGCCGGGTTCGTCATGAGCGTCTCCAGGATCTCGGCTGTCGTGCACAGCACCGACCACGATGCTGCCGTTCAGCGGTATCAGCTCCTGCTGGGCACGCCGCCCGCGCACGAGTTCACCATCGGTGGCCGGGATCTCACGGTGACTGTCTTTCCGGGCCTGTCGGTCATCAGCGGCACTGCGGACGCGCTGGCATCAGTGCGGGATCTGCGGGCAACCGCGTTCGCCGACTCCCTGCCGGAGACCCGATCGCAGCTAGCCGAGTCAGGCTGGACGACCGAGGGCTCTCTCGGGGGAGGCAACAGCTTTCTCGCCCGTGACCCGGACGGGATGCTGGCGGAGTTCGTCGAGATTTCCGGAGGGACTCCATGAGCCAGGCAAAGGTAGCTGTCGTCGCCGGCGCGGGCGGCGCGCTCGGGCACGCGACCACGGCGGCCCTGGCAGCCAGCGGATTCGCGGTGGTGGCGGTTGACCGCAGTGGGGACGCGATGAGCGATCTGCGCGACGTCGTGCACAAGGAGGCAGCCGATCCCGCCGATCCCGGCGCGGTGACACGGCTCATCGACCGGATAGCGGCCGAGGTCGGGCCCCCCGGCGTGCTGGTGAACGCAGTCGGAGCGTTCCGCCTGGGCGACGCGCTCGCTACGACTCCCGAGACGTTGAGGCTCATGCTCGACGTCAATCTGGGACCCGCGTTGTGGCTGAGCCAGGCAGTGGTACCGCACATGCGACAGCAGGGCTCGGGTGCCATCGTTCATGTGACCGCCCGGCCGGGCCTGGAGCCTGCCGGCGGCATGGCAGCCTACAGCGTGAGCAAGGCGGCGCTCGTGCACCTGACGCGGACGCTCGACCTCGAGCTCCGGCCTTACGGGATCCGGGTGAACGCAGTGGCGCCGCAGCTGATCGACACCGCGTCCAACCGGGCCACGTTCCCAGCCGACGTGATAGCGCACGCGGTGGCGCCCGAGGCGATCGCCGGAGTGATCGCGTTCCTGGTCAGCGAGGTGGCAGCGCCGGTGAGCGGGGCGATCCTGCCGGTGTACGGCGCCTAGCGGCCTGGCCAGGCGCGGGCCGTATCCGAATCACCATGATCCGGCGATGTCTTCTCACCGGGCAGTTCGGGAGCGTGGGCATGACGCGAAGCGCACGGCCGTCAGGGGACGTGCCCTAGTTGCGAGGGAGATGCCGTGACAACATCAGCCGGTACGGGCAGCGCCGACGAACTGCCCGACTACGCGCCCATCCCGCGTTCGGCGCTCGGTCCCGCTCTGAACGAGCAGGGATACTACGTCGGGCGGGTCGAGCGGAACCTGTACTGGGTCACCGACGGGGTCTACCAGTCAGCGTTCCTGGTCACTCGCGACGGTGTGGTGCTGTTCGACGCGCCCCCCAGCATCGGCCATAACCTGCAGCGGGCCGTCGATGAGATCGCCGCCGCGGAGGGCGTCAGCAACACCGTGACGCACCTGGTTTACTCCCATCACCACGCCGACCACGGCGGGGCCGCCTCGCTGTTCGAGAATGCCGTCCGGATCGGGCATGAGGAGACCCGCCGGCTGCTGCTCCGGGATAACGACCCGGCCCGGCCTGGGCCTGACGTGACCTTCGCCGATAAGTACACGCTGGAGATAGGCGGAGAGCGTGTCGAGCTGGCCTGGCACGGCTCCAACCACTCGCCGGACAACATCTACATCCATTTCCCCGGCCACGACACCCTGATGTTCATCGACGTCGTCAACGCCGGCTGGGTGCCGATCTACAACCTCAACCTCAGCGAGGACGTACAGGGGTACATGCAGGCTCCGGAGATCGTCCTGGCGTACCCGTGGACGCACTTCATCTGCGGGCACCTCGGAAGGCTCGCCACCCGCGAGGACGTCGCGCTGCACCAGCAGTACATCGCTGACATCGAGGCCAGCTCCAGGGAGGCGCTGGCGAGCGTCAACCCGGTGCCTTATTACATGCGGTACGGGGAGAACGTCTGGGCTGGCGTGAAGGCCCACCTCGATACCGTCACCGAGCGTGCAGCCGCGCCCGTGATCGCCAAGTACACCGGCGTGCTGGCCGCGGCGGACATCGAGGCGTTCACGATGACGACCACGTTCGCGATCATGCAGTCGCTGCGTCTCGACAAGGGCCCGAGCGGTCCTGTCCACCCCTGAACCGGTATGTCCCGCGCGGACCGGGGCCGGCGGATGCCGGTCCCGGCGCGGGCACGCCGCTCTGCTTAGGTAGGTGATGTGGCGGTTGATCGATCCGTTCCCGTGACACTGCCCGATGCCATCGGCGTACGCGGCGCCCGGCACAACAACCTGCGCGACGTCGACGTCGACGTGCCGTTGTGGCGCACGGTCGCTGTCGTAGGCGTGTCCGGATCGGGCAAGACGTCGCTGGCCATCGGCACCCTGTACGCCGAGGGCATGCAGCGATACCTCTCTGGCCTGAGCACGTACAGCCGCCGTCGGCTAACCCAGGCGCAGCGCCCGGACGTGGACCGGATCGACCACCTACCGCCGGCGCTTGCCCTGCGGCAGCGGCCGCCTATCCCGGGACCGCGCAGCACCGTCGGGACCATGTCCGAAGTCCTGAACATCCTGCGGCTGATGATGTCGCGGCTGGGCTCGCACCTGTGCCCGAACGGCCACCGAGTCGGCCCGTCGGTCGCGGCATTTGCCGAGGAGATCGTCTGCCCGGTCTGCGGTGCGCGCTTTGAACATCCCAGTGCCGAATCCTTTGCCTTCAACTCCTACGGCGCGTGCCCGGCCTGCCAGGGCCTGGGCGTGCGGTCTGAGGTCGACGAAGCCACCCTGGTGCCCGACCCGGGCAAGACGATCGAGGCGGGAGCGGTGCTGCCGTGGAACTCCGGCGGGCGGCGGCTGTCGATGTATGCCGCGGGCGAGCTCGAGGTCCGCCTCGACGTCCCGTACAGCTCGCTCACCGAGCGCGAGCGCGAGGTCGTGCTGCACGGCGCCCCCGTGCAGCGGCAGGTGACCCTGCACTCGGGCCGGAACGAGCGGACTGTAGTGCTGTCGGTGAACTATGACAATGCCGTCGCCGCGGTAGAGCGGTCGCTGCGCAGTGACAACGAGCGCACTCGCCGGCTGGCGCAGCGTTTCGTCATTACCCGTCCCTGCTCCGTATGTCACGGCACCCGGCTGCGGCCGGAAGCACTGGCGTCGCAGCTCGGCGGGCGGAACATCGCCGATATCAGCATGCTCAGCCTGGAAGGGCTGCGAGGGTTCACGGCCAGCCTTCCCGCCGGGCTTCCCGCCGAGCTCAGCCGGGTGACCAGCGGGCTGCTCGCCGAGCTGAGCGGCGCGCTCACGCCGCTGCTCGACGTCGGCCTGAGCTACCTCACCCTCGACCGTCCCGGCGCCTCGCTGTCGACCGGTGAGCGGCAGCGGATCGAGCTCACCTCAACCGTCCGTGCCAGCACCACCGGCATGCTCTACGTGCTGGACGAGCCGTCAGTCGGACTGCACCCGAGCAACGTCACCGGGTTGCTCAAGATGATCTCCGCTCTGGCTGGGAACGGCAATTCGGTGATTGTGGTCGAGCACGAGCGGGAGCTCATCCGCTCCGCCGACTGGGTCATCGAACTCGGCCCCGGAGCCGGCGCGCAGGGCGGCCACGTGATCGCCGCGGGCACCCCCGGCCAGCTGGAATCCGATCCTCACTCGATCATCGGCCCCTTCCTGGCCGGCGCGCCCGGCGTTTCCCGTGACCGACCCGAGCGTGCAGCTGACGCTGGGCGGATAGCCATCGAGATCGCCGACCTCTACAACCTGCACGACCTCACCGCTGAGTTTCCGGTGCATCGCCTGACCGCGGTGGCCGGCCCGTCCGGGGCGGGCAAGACCGCCCTCGTGCTGGACAGCCTCATCCCCGCCGCACGGGCGCGCCTGGCCGGCTTGCCGGAGCCGAGCCACGTCTGCCGCCTGGACCTGCCGGGCATACGGCAGGTTGTCCAGATTGACGCCTCGCCAATCGGGCAGAACGCGCGGTCAACCCCGGCAACCTACTGCGGCGCGTTCGATCACATCCGCCGCCTGTTCGCCGCGTCCGCGTACGCCCGGCGCCGCCACTGGAAGCCCGGCCACTTCTCGTTCAACACCCGCGAGGGCCAGTGCCCGACCTGCCGCGGTCTCGGGCACCTAGACCTCGACGTTCAGTACCTGCCGGACATCACCGTCCAGTGCCCGGCATGTCACGGCGCGCGCTTCAACGACGCGGTCCTCGCGGTCCAGGTCGAAGGCCTGACCATCGCCGATGTGCTCGGCCTGAGCGTGCACGACGCCGTCGAGCGGTTCGCCGGCAGGCCACCAGTCGCGGCGGCGCTGCGGCCCGTCAGTGACGTCGGCCTCGGCTATCTGAAACTTGGCGAGCCTACCCCGTCGCTATCTGGCGGCGAGTCGCAGCGCCTGAAGATCGCCTCCAGGCTGCGCCGCAGCCAGCAGGGCGCGCTGTACGTGTTCGACGAGCCGACCGCAGGCTTGCACCCGCTCGACGTGGCAACGCTGGTGAGCGTGTTCGACCGGCTGCTTGACGCCGGGGCGACGATCATCGTTATCGATCACGACCTCGACTTGCTGGCGGCAGCCGACTACCTCATCGATATGGGACCGGGCGGCGGCCCGGAAGGCGGCCGCGTTCTCGCGACGGGGACGCCCGGCGAGGTCGCGCGTGACGCGGGCAGCGTGACCGGCCCGTGGCTGGCCGAGTACCTTGGCTTGCCGGGCGTCAGGCGCTGACGCGATCGAGGTCGCGCAGGGCCTGGTCATCGAGTGTGATGTGTTCAGCGGCCAGGTTCTCTCGCAGGTGGCCGACCGAGATGACCAGGGAATCGGATGACACGTCGTCGCCTACGTGTAAGGGGCGGGACGTGAGTTGAATCAGGTGTTGCGCTCGGCGCTTCCTCTTCACCCACTGGTGGCCTCGGACGGCGCCAGCATCTCGCCCGGGCCGGGCGGCGTAATGTCTGGAGTCGAGCGCCTCGCTCGCGGGAGAGACGATCACCCGTGTTACTGACCGACGTGAGGTCGTCTGTGCGGACGCGTCGCTGAGTTGCGCTCCTCGCGACGGCCAAGCGACCTACGTCTGATCTGCACGGTAGTCACGAAGTGGGAGCACAAATGGGAGCGCACTTTGCTCGCGGCAGCTTCATGGTGCTCGGCTGCGCTCGCTCCTGCATGCGTCTGACGTGGGCCGACAGGACGAGCCGCAAGTCGGGGGAGTGGTGGTGACAATCCTTACAAGCGAGTGCTCCAGGACTAGGTCCCGCAGTCGACTGCCCCGTCCACGCAAGGACGCCGATCAGGTGCAGTTCCATGAGCTCCCAGTACCGGCATCCCGAAGGCGCCACTGCACTGCTACCTCACCCAGAGTCAACCGCTCCATAGCGACTTGTGAGCCAGCCCCGGGTGTTTGACCTTGTTGGCGCCGTTCCCGGTTCGGCGAGACGTCCGATGTCGGCGTCTGGGTGCCGTCCCAGAGCGACCCGCTGGTCGGCCAGCGGGTCGCCGACACTGGAGTGGCCGCCTGGCAGGCCGACCAAACCGTCGTGACGCTCCTCGATGGCTCCCGGTTATATTGAGTTGCATGCAACGCTCGAATATCGAACTTGCGTGCGGTCACTGAGTCCTGTTCCGTCGGGCCGCTCGACAAGAGATCGCTTGGGGGGCATTTTGGGGGGCAGAATGCCGCCAGCGAGGGCTTGCGGGGGCCAGCGGCAGCCAGCATCGATCCTGTTCAGGGCCTATATGGCGATTACAGGGACCGACTGTTGATCCATGGTAAAGAGAAGATCTACAGATCGATTCCGTGATCTGGCCGAGTGTCACTACTGGCGGCTCTCGTCAGCAGCCATCGGTTTCGTTTTTTCCGTTCTCTGTCAGCAGTTCGGAACCCGCGGGTCGACAAACGGGGTGCCCTTCAGCGGTCCTGAAGTCTGCCCGTTGTTATAGAAGGCGTCCGCTGAGGCGTAGTAGGCGTCGTTCCATGGGCTAGACGCGATCCGATACCACCAGGTGTTTCCGTCGGCCACCTTGAAGCCAGTCACTTTACAGGCGATCTGGACGGTATCGAAGGACGGGATTGAGGCGCCTTCGGTGCCTCCCGCATCGGAGTAGTCGGTCCAGGTGTGGGTCACCCCGCCCGGTGTCTCGGCGTAAGTGGACGGAGCAGCAGGAGGCGGAGGGGGTGGGGCCACGCTGCTGACGGTGATGGTGTTCGACCTTACCGATCCGATGGTGACCCATGCAGTATCACCGCTTTCGGTGTCGAAGCAGGTATGCCCGTTGTCCAGCGTCTGCGGCTCGGTGGTCTCAGTGAGCGAGAAGCTCCGGTCGCCTCCGCTACCGAAGTCGCAGCTGTAGGTATAGGTGCCGACCGTGAAGTGCTGGAGCGTCATCGAGATCCAGCCCGGATGAGCCGTGCTCCAGCCGATCGAGATGGTGGCACTGCTGCCAGGTGCTGGCAGGTTACCCGGTGGAGGGGTCGACCCTCCGCTGCCCCCTCCACCCTGCGACCTGGCGGCTTGCTCGATCGGCGGCGCGTGCACCAGGACGGCAAGCTGGCCGACCTGATCATTGGCCCATTGGAGGTAGGTCGCAATGGCTAGCAACGCTTTGATCAGTGACGCCACGCCGACCTTCACGCCGTCGGCGGCGAGCGTGGCGCCCACCCGGCCGACAGCAAAGGTGATGTTGCCGACGAAACCGGCGGTGCATGCAGCCTGGCCGAGGAAGTT
>OBLU010006655.1_pt1 | contig 10270 bp, 8 predicted proteins | sample 1518681 | NCBI WGS metagenome assembly OBLU01 (sample SAMEA3539304, study PRJEB22396) | soil metagenome | biome: tundra; feature: field; material: soil | place: USA | collected 2010-05 | depth 0.15 m
GGTCGGGCAACTCCTGCACCGTCGCTTCCAGCGTCTTTTCCGCGTTATAAGCGGGGAGCACGACGGCAATGCGTTTGCCGTTGATCATGCAGTGTTTTCCTCAGAATGGACTGCCTGAATCATAACCGGAAACACAGACTTCTGCTCCAACGAAAGACCTGAGGGGGAGCGAAGGCTCTTACTCGTTGGGGGTTCCCTCGTGGGTTTTCCCTCGTGTGACTTCGTGCCCTTCGTGGTTAAGCTTTCTCACAGCCTTGAACTATCAGCGACCTATAGGCGAAACTGTAAACATGCCTCCTCGTACTCTGTTTGAGAAAGTCTGGGACGCGCACGTGGTCGCTGCTCCCGAAGGGCAGTCGGCGCTGCTCTATATCGATTTGCACCTGGTGCATGAAGTGACGTCGCCGCAGGCCTTTGACGGGCTGCGTGCCAATGGACGGCGTCTGCGGCAGCCTCTGCGTACCGTGGCGACAGTCGATCACAATATTCCGACCACTCCAAGGGGCCTTCACATCACCGACCCGGTTGCGGCCAAGCAGATTGAAGCGCTGCAGAAGAATTGCCGCGAGTTTGGGGTTCTGTTGTTTGATATGGATTCGGCCGAGCAGGGTATAGTGCACGTTATCGGCCCGGAGCTGGGCATCACGTTGCCAGGCATGACCATTGTCTGCGGTGATAGCCATACGTCAACGCACGGCGCGTTCGGATCGCTCGCGTTCGGCATTGGAACGTCGGAAGTCGAACACGTGCTGGCGACGCAATGTCTGCCGCAAAGAAGACCGAAGACGATGCAGATCCGGGTCAGCGGAAAGCTGGCGGAGGGCGTGACCGCGAAAGATCTGGCGCTCGGGATTATTGGCCGCATCGGCACCGACGGCGCTACCGGATACGTGATGGAGTACGCCGGCGGTGCGGTGCGGGCGCTGTCAATGGAAGGCCGCATGACGTTGTGCAATATGAGCATCGAGGCGGGAGGGCGAGCCGGACTGATCGCGCCCGATGATACGACGTTTGCGTATGTCAGCGGCCGCCGCTTTGCTCCAAAAGGAAAAGATTGGGAGGAAGCGGCCGCGTATTGGCGGACGCTCGGGAGCGATCCCGGAGCCGAATTCGATCGAGTGATTGAGATTGACGCGGCATCGCTCGCGCCCTTCGTGACCTGGGGGACGAATCCCGGAATGGTAGTCGCGGTGAACGCACGCGTTCCCGAACTGAAGAGCTTCGCGCAGGAGGCCGACCGGCGCGCGGCCGAACAGGCGCTCGCCTACATGGGCCTCGATCCCGGAACCCCGATCGAACAAATTGCTGTCGACCGTGTGTTCATCGGATCTTGTACGAACTCGCGCATCGAAGACCTGCGGGCGGCGGCGCGCGTGGCCAAAGGGCAGCACGTGCATCCGAAAGTTCGCGCCATGGTGGTGCCGGGCTCGCAGGCCATCAAGCGCGCTGCCGAACAGGAAGGATTGCACCGCATTTTTCTCGATGCCGGATTTGAATGGCGCGAGTCGGGATGCTCAATGTGCCTCGGCATGAATCCAGACATCCTGCAACCAGGAGAGCGCTGCGCCTCCACCAGCAACCGGAACTTCGAAGGCCGCCAGGGCCGTGGGGGTCGCACGCACCTGGTCAGCCCGACGATGGCGGCGGCAGCAGCGATTGCGGGACACTTCACGGATATAAGGAATTGGCGATTTCAGTAGCACTGTCATTTGTCCTGGCTGTGGAGCGACGGGCGTCTCGCCCGTCTGTCTACGCCCGGCGCTCCACCAGCGTGTCTGAGAGAAGGGGTAGAAGAGATGCAAGCGTTTCGCAAGCACACCGGCATGGTCGTTCCACTGGATAAGGTCAACGTGGACACCGATCAGATCATCCCCAAACAATTCTTGAAGCGCATCGAGCGCACCGGATTCGGCGAATTCCTGTTCTACGACTGGCGCTTTTCGGGCGACGGGAAGAAGGTCGGCGACTTTGTGCTCGACGCACCGCGCTACGCGAAGGCCTCGATCCTGGTCGCGGGAAAAAACTTCGGCTGCGGATCCTCTCGCGAACATGCCGTCTGGGCACTCGCGGATTTTGGCTTCCAGGTGGTGATCGCGTCGTCGTTCGCCGACATTTTTGCCAACAACAGCCTGAAGAATGGCCTGCTCACCGTGCGGCTCAATGAAGAACAGGTGGCGGAGATCACAAGCCGATCGAAGGAAATCGAAAACTACCAGCTCACCGTTGATCTCGAAACCTTGCGTGTGGAAGACGGACAAGGATTTGCGGCGTCATTCGCTATGGATGAATTCTCGCGCCATTGCTTGCTGCATGGATTGGATGACATCGGACTGACCCTGCAACATGAAGCAGAGATCGCGGCGTACGAAGGCAAGCACCCGGTGCGCGCGGAGATGGAGGCGATACTCGCGGGGTGAGGCCGCGTCAAAGTTTCCCTTCTGACACAAACTTACTTCAGGTTGTACACTTTTGACTTTCACCGCTGGCTCGGTGCGGGGTCACAACTCATGCGCAATCGAATTCGTTTCGTAGAGATTGTCTTTGTTCTCGCCCTCAATTTCTTGCTCCTGCTTTCCGCGGGGCACGCTCAGACCGCTGCGCCGAAGCAACTTACGATCGAACAGATCTTCGCGGAGGGAGGAGTCACGGGACGCGCTCCGGAGACGATCAAGTGGAGTCCGGACGGCACCAGGGTTTCTTTCGTGCAGCGCGACGATGCTGGCGAGCACGGCGAACTCTGGTATGTGGACGCGGCGACGGGCGAGAAGAAAATACTAGCCAGCGAAACCAAGCTGTCGCGGCTTGCTCCTCCGGCCAGCAGGATCAAGGACGAACGCGAGAAAGAACGTGTGACGCGGTATCACGTCGCCGCCTACACCTGGTCGCCCGATTCCAAGCACCTGCTCTTCGATGCGCACGGACAGCTCTGGTATTACAGCCTGGATACGGGAACGGCGGTGCAGCTTACGTCGTCGCCGGACCCCAGCCAGGACCCGAAGTTTTCGCCGGACGGCAAGCGGCTCGCTTACGTGCGCAAGCACAATCTTTATGTGCATCCGGTTTCGGGAGAGGAAGGCGAACGTCCGCTCACGCGCGAGGAAAAAGAGAAAGACAAAAACAAGGATGGGGAGAAAGAGAAGGAAGACAACATCCTGAACGGCGAGGTGGACTGGGTTTACGCCGAAGAACTGGCGGTGCGCAGCAACTTCTTCTGGTCTCCGGAAGGGCGCGACATTATTTTCTTGCAGATGGATGAGACCCGTGTGCCCGCCTATCCCATCACCGACTGGTTGCCGACGCATCCTCATGTGGAACAGGAAAAATATCCGAAGGCTGGCGATCCGAATCCCAGCGTGCGCTTAGGCGTAGTCGGCAGTAATGGCGGCAAGGTGCGGTGGATCAGACTCACCGATGACGATGACACCTACGTGCCGCGCTTCGGCTGGATTCGCGAAGGCTGGGCTTGGGCGGAGGTACTGAATCGCAAGCAGGATGTGATGGACCTTTACTTCATTGACGCGAAGTCGGGGAGGTCGCGCAAGGTTCTTACTGAATCGGCTCCGGATGTGTGGGTTGACGTCAACGACGACTTTCGCATACTGAAATCCGGCGACCGTTTTCTGTGGACGAGCTGGCGCGACGGCCACACCCACATTTATCTCTACAGTTTCAGCGCGCCCGACCCAATGGCAGCCGATGCCAAGCTCGAACGCCAGCTTGAAAGCGGTGATTATGAGGTGATCGCGATCAGCGGGATGGATGAAGCCTCGGGCACGGTTTTCTTCACTGCCGATAAAGGAGACCCGCGACAGGAGAAGATTTTTTCGGTGAAGTTGGACGGGTCGGAGATGCAGGGCATTTCATCGGAAGCAGGCAGCGAATCGGGCAGCTATGCTGCCAGTTTCGCCGATGACGGCAAGCACTTCGTGGAAACGCATTCTGCAACGCTAACGCCGCCGCGGATTTCTATGTGCGCGCCGGGCGGCCCCTGCCAGAAAATCTGGGAAGGGCGCAGCGTGGCGGATTACGACCCGATTGCGCCGAAGCCTCTGGAATTCAAAGCGGAGGATGGCACCGTGTTGTATGGCTATTTGATTCTGCCGCGGAATGCGGAGGCGAGCCAGAAGATTCCGCTGATCGTGTACACCTACGGCGGTCCGTTCGCGCAGATTGTGCAGGATGCGTGGAGTGGAAGTAGGGCGCTGTTCCACCAGATTCTAGCGAACGAAGGATTCGCAGTGTTTGCGGTCGACAATCGCGGAACCCCGAATCGCGGTAAGAAATTTGCGGCCGCGATCCGCCTGCAGTTCGGCGGCGTCGAACTGAAAGACCAGCTCACGTCGCTCGACCAGTTGTATGCCCAGTTTCCGCAGCTGGACCGCACTCGCACGGGGATCTGGGGTTGGTCAAACGGCGGTTCGATGACGCTCTATGCGCTGACGCACTCCGACCGCTTCAAGGCGGGAATTTCGGTTGCTCCGGTAACCAACTGGCGTAACTACGATTCGATTTACACCGAAAAGTGGTTGAGTCTGCCGAAAGACAACGGTCGCGCCTACGACGATTCGATGGTCAACGCCGCCGGCAGTCTGCACGGGTCGTTGCTGCTGGTGCACGGGACCAGCGACGACAATGTGCACTTCCAGAATACAATCCAGATGACCGACGCGCTGATCCAGGCCGGGAAGCAGTTCCGGCTGATGATCTATCCAAACAAGACGCATGGCATTGCGGGGCGGGGTGCGAGCACGCAGTTGTACCACATGATGGAAGATTTCTGGAACAAGGAATTGAAGTAGCTGTCAGCTCTCAGCCATCAGCCGTCAGTTCTTCGGCTCTCGACAGGCGTGAGATTTAACTGATGGCTGATAGCCGATAGCTGAAAACCGGTTTCATGCATCGCACAACGCTCGGCGATTTCGAACTCACAGTCGTCTCCGATGGAACTTACTTCCTCGACGGCGGCGCTTTTTTTGGCGTTGTGCCCAAAACCATGTGGTCGAAGAAGGCCATGCCGGACGAGCAGAACCGGCTTGATGCGGGACTGAATTCGCTGCTGGTGCGCACCGGCAACAAGAACATCCTGATCGAGACGGGCATCGGCAACAAACTGCCCGACAAGATGGTGCAGATCTATAAACAGCCGGCCAAGCTGCTCGACAATCTTCATGCCGCCGGAGTTGCGCCGGAAGACATCGACATCGTCATCAATACGCACCTGCATTTCGACCACTGCGGCTGGAATACGGTGCGGCGCGGTGATCAGGTGGTGGCGACGTTCCCGAACGCGAAGTATTACGTGCAGGACCAAGAGTGGGAGCATGGCCGCCTGCAACTGGAGCGCGACGCGATCAGTTACATGTCCCCGAATTACGATCCGCTGCTGGAGACCGGCCAGATGGTGCTTCTGAACGGCGATTTGGAGCTTTTGCCGGGCATCTCAGTCAAAGTTTTCCCGGGCCACACGGCGAATATGCAGGCGGTGATCATCGAGAGTGGCGGCAAGAAGGCGTGCTACATCTCCGATCTGATTCCCACTTCAAATCATCTCGACGTGACCTGGGTGATGGCGTTCGATTTGTTCCCACTGCAAACCATCGAGAGCCGCAAGAAGTATTACGCGTGGGCAATGCCGGAGAGATGGCTGACGGTGTTCACGCATGATGACCAGACGCCGTGGGGATATGTGGAACGGGGAGAGCGGGGAAGATTGGGTCTAGCCAAGCTCCCGTAGGGGCTGCTGCCCTCCAAATCGCACAACCAATCCCGCGGAGCAGTTTTGATAGAGTCCTAACGTGATCCAGGCACAATCCCGCAATCGGGATACGACGAGTTGGCGCTAGTCGCCGATTGTCAGACTGCAATCTTTGCACCTTACGACAGTTGAACATCCTACTTGAACGACGAACCTGATTGGGTCTGCCGGATATACTTGAGCAAGATCATGGTCGTGGGCAAGTCTACTCGCATAGTGAGTTTGCTCCCGACGGAGGTTCTCAGCCGGAAATGAATGGTCACGACCACGTTTTCCGAATGCGACGAAGCCGACGCGACCCAACTTCCCATGCTGAGATGACTAATGTTCTCCGGCGCAGTCTTGAAGTCATATGCCACTTTCGAGCCCTTCTCCCGAGCCTCGATGAACGTAAGATCGTGCTCGCTCAGTATCAGCGTGCTAAGAAGATCCTTGCCTGAACGAATGTATTCAACAGGAGCTTCGATCGGCACGGAAAGGTCCAAGGAGGGACTTGGTTTCTTGGAGATCCGTCGGGAAAGCGTGCTTATTATGTCCTTGTCGGGGACAAGCGACATCAACTGGACAACGCCTTTCTCATCAAGGTCAAGGATCAGATTGTGAATTTTCCACGAACGATTCCACCCGCCCGCCGCGGAGTAGCCACCGCCTGCGGCCCAAGCTACGCCCCAGGAAGAGTCGGCCCAGCGGCCAAGAAAGAGCTTGTCGTCCTTGATTCCCGCATCGACCCAACCCAGCTTTTGACCTACCTCTTCCCGCGTGGTGGCACCAACCTTGATGAACTCCAAGTCGAGTTTCTTCCCCGTCGCGCCTGAAACACTTATCGTTTTCGTTGGCACTCGAACCGGGACGACGATACATCCTGAACAGCAGGCGCACAGGAGTGCGATCCATACAGCGTGGATGGGCCGGGTTCGCAGGCCGGGATTTGACATAACAGTCTTTCTCGTCTGATCCACCGAAGGTTAGCGGTTGCGTTTAATCTCTTTGACAAGAGCATCAACCAATCCGCCTTTGATGTGAGCCATCTGCTCTTCTTTGGTGGCAATTCCACCGCTGATGGTGGCTTGGAACTTAGCTTCCTTTTCGAAACGGAACACCTCCTGGTTGCTGGCGGCATCACGAAACACGAAACGGGCCTTGGCCTTGCTAACACCAACCGGCAAAGGCCAAGTCATAAAGCGGGCTCCGCTGCTCCCCTTGTCGAAGCCGATGATGGTGACGGAGAGCACCACCTTGCCCTGCCCCTCTTTTGCGGAGAGCTCGGAGGAAGGTGGCGGTTCCGATGACTTCTGGCTCCCGTCGACAACTTTTTCAATCATCTTGCTCGCCCGGAGACCGGCTACCGCACTGAGTTGCAGATTCTCGTCTTCTCCTGCCGGAAAGTCCTTTGTGAGTTGGCTATTCTCAACGGTAAATGGTTCAACCAGGATTGCGGTGTACCCAGCTAGCGGTTTACCTGCCTTCTGTTGTTGCGCCCAGGCCCTCGAAGTAAAACACGAACATAGAATCAACGCGAAAATTCCAATGCGTGCCATAATCACCCTCCATGCTGTCGGCGTCTGAAGATTCGATCGGTTTCATGTGGGGCAGAAAGAACTCGTGCGTGGCGCCCTTCGCGATCAGCAGACAATCATCGATACGAATTTCGTTGTCGGCGCGAAGTTGGATCTCGTCATCTTCCGTAGCGGTCTTGCTCGAACGGTCAGTGGTGGTGAAGAGCGTGACGGCCGTTCTCGGAACATGAATCAGCGTACAGGGATTGACCTGTTGCGCGGACGCTACCAAAACCCCCACGAAGAGAAACACTAGAACAGCGAGCACAAGGGAACGCGCCATGGGAGACCTCGGCGCGAAAGTCCACGCGGCCTTCGCTGGCTTTATTAGAATCCTAGTCTCGGACCAGTGGCAAGCGCGGCGATCACGGTTCGGTGTGACGTGTCGCCATAGGAATGCGGCAGCCCACGGTGGCGGTCATGAGCACCGGCATTCGATTCGGGCCACCACCCGATAAGTCCCGCCCCTACTTGGTCTGTGCTGGAAGCCTGGCTTCGAAGAAATCTTCTACCTGCGCGAGTATTTCCGCCCCGCTCTTTGCATCGTAGATCGCCTTCCTGAGCGCCGCGCCCCCGGGTATGCCGTGCGTGAACCACGACGCGAACTGCTTCATCTTGCCTTCCGCTCCGGGCATTTCTTCTTCCAGCAGCATTTGGAAGTAGGTGCGGATCATCTGGTAGCGGTCGGCTTCGGTGGGTTCTTCGTAGGGCTTGGCTGCTCGGTCGCTTCGCTCCGCTGGGCGGACGAATGCGTCCACCCCTACGTCGGTGGGACGGGCGGGGGCGCCCGTCGCTCCACTTACATACTGCTCGATCTGGCGGAAAATCCACGGATTTGCCGGGGCCATGCGGCCTATCATCACGGCGTCGCAACCGGTTTGGGCGACGATGGCGCAGGCGTCTTCGGGCGAGCGGACATCGCCATTGCCGATCACCGGAATCTTGACTGCCTGCTTGACGGAGGCGATCCATTCCCAGCGCGCGTTTCCGCTGTAGCCTTGCTCGCGCGTGCGGGCGTGCAGCGCCACCGCGCCCAGGCCGCAGCTTTCGGCCATGCGCGCCAGTTCGACGCAGACGATTTCGTCGTCGTTCCATCCGGCGCGGAACTTCACGGTGAAGGGAATCTTCACGGCGGCTCGCACCGCTTCGAAAATTTTTCGGATCAGCGGCAGATCGCGCAGCAGGCCTGATCCTCCGTTGCACTTCACTACTTTCTTCGCCGGGCAGCCGAGGTTGAGGTCGACGAGGTCGAAGCCGAGATCCTCCACCAGCCGCGCGGCATCGGCCAGCACGCGGGGACTGCTGCCGAAGAGCTGGGCTGAGATTGGGTGCTCGTCTTCATAGAAATGCAGGTAACGTCCGCGGACGCGCTGGTCGCGCAGTACGCCGTCGGCCGAGGTGAACTCGGTCATGATCAGGCCGCATCCGCCCAGGTTCTTGATGAAGCGGCGGAAGACGGTGTCGGTGACACCAGCCATGGGTGCCAGCACGGTGGCGGGAGCGATTTCAACGCCGCCAATCTTCAGGGACGCCGGAAACACGCGTGCCAGTGCGGGGACGGGCTTCTCGCCGGTCCGATCCATCGCCCGGTCCGTGTTGTCCCAGAACTTTTCCACGATCTGATTTTACGTTGTTTTGGCGATGCTATAGCTAGTCAGGAGTTGTTGGGAGCACCGGCAGACTGCCGAGCTACGCTCGGCTCGCACAGCCGAGGGCGGCGGTCCCTGCGCAATCTGTGCCCTGGACTCGCCCCGGCCAACCTATTCTCTGGGTTGCGACACTCTTTCCAGCTTGAGCAGGCGGGCAAGTAAACGGACGATCATGCCATCGAAGCGGGTGCCGCTCAACTTTCCCAGTTCCACCATCGCTTGCTCGTCGGTTTTTGGAGGAGCGAAGGAGCGGTCGCTCGTCATGTTCACGTAGGCATCCGCGACGGCGACGATGCGGCCATATAGCGGTATATTCTCGCCCTTCAGCCCGCCAGGATAGCCGCTGCCGTCGAAGGCTTCGTGATGCGTTTCGACGGCCTGGGCCACGCGCTCGATTTCAGGAATCGCCCGCAGCACTTCCGCCCCTACTTGCGGATGGGTCTTGATCACCGCGAATTCCGTTTCCGTAAGCGTGCCCGGCTTGTTCAGGATGCGATCGGGGATGAACAGCTTGCCCAGGTCATGCACCCGCCCCGCGAAGGTGATGTCTTCCACGTCCTGCGCAGGGAGGTTGAGTCCGCGTGCGATCATCGCGGCATATTGCCCGCATTGCTCGCCGTGTCCCGCGGCATTGTGTTCCCTGAGTTCGGCCGCGCGCGCCAAGGCTTCGACGGCCTCCTTGATCGCCCGCTGGTCCGCATCATCCTCGCGCACGCATAGTTTGCGGAGCGTGCCCACCAGTTCTTCCAGATGCTCTGGCCCGTTATGCTCGCGCTGCAGAAATCCTTCGATATAGCCGGAGACCAGCTGCCGCTGCACCGCGGAACCTTCGCCGAATGCATCGGAGGTGGAAACCTGGTTACCGCCCGCGTGCTTGGCCACGTACATGCCCGCATCCGCGATGCGAATCAGGTCCTCCATGGAAAATCCATGAACGGGGAAACTGGCAACGCCAAAACTGCCGGTGATATGGTGCTCTTCCAGCATGGGATCGGTAGCCAGCCACAGCCGCAATCTCTCCGCCAGCACCTGCGCCTGCTCGATGCCGGTTTCGGGCATGAGGATGATGAATTCGTCTCCGCCGTAGCGGGCAACCACGTTCGACTGGCGGCATTTCTGCTCGAGCAGCCGGCCCACGCGAGCCAGCACCAGGTCCCCTTCCAGATGGCCGAGCGAATCGTTGACTTCCTTGAATTTATCCAAATCGATCAGCACCACCGAGAACGGCCGGCCCGAACGGGAGGCGCGCTTCCACTCCGAGCTCAGCGCCTCCCAGAAAAAGCGTCTCGTCTTGATGCCGGTCAAGCCAT
>OBLU010006656.1_pt1 | contig 10270 bp, 9 predicted proteins | sample 1518681 | NCBI WGS metagenome assembly OBLU01 (sample SAMEA3539304, study PRJEB22396) | soil metagenome | biome: tundra; feature: field; material: soil | place: USA | collected 2010-05 | depth 0.15 m
AGTTCGTCCGCAAGGAAGACCTGCCGGCAATCCGCAAGCAGTTGAAGAACTACGAGCGCATGAAGATGCTCGTTGACCAATGGATCGATCTGGCCACCCGACTATCAAACCTCCAGATCAAGCAAAATCGGAACTGAACTGGCCAGAGAACTTGCCACTCTCCAGTGGCTTATTGTTGTTAGGTTAATCAGTGATGTCATTCTTCCGATTCGCCATTTTGAGTGTTTCCCCAGGAAAGTCAACCTTTAGTTCACTTCAGGGCTCATCGTGGCCTCCAAGGAAGACATACTGGAGGTCATATTATTCATTTCTATACCTCTTTGCCAGGCGAGCGCGATTTCACTTGTTGGTAACAGAGCTTCTCGTAACTTGAGGCCCAAATTGGCGGGGATGTGGTCACCGGGAATTGGCCCATTTGCCACAGAAGTGACGACAGTCAAACTCCATTTTTCGGGAAGTATGGCTCCGAGTTTTATTGCACAGCGGGCAAGATTACTTCCCGATCGCCGGCGAAACGACCGGAACCCGAAGACGAGGCCCAAATCGCGTCTCGATCAGCGAATCGGCCTGTCAGGGCCCGCTCATTTGCGACACTGCAATTGGTCTACCTTGGCGCAGGATTATCCGATTTGGGTTTGTCCTGCTGCCTCGCCAGCCGAGAACGCCAAGCCGGAGTGGTCCTGAACCTGAGATGCTGTTAGAACCTGCGACGTATATCAGCTTTCCCAATATCGAGGGGTTTTGGCGCGAGCACCACTCGGTGCGCTATCGAGTGAGGGTCGCCATGGACTGAGGTGTATTTGTATACTTGCGGCGGGCGGTTGAACGGGACTGAGCAACTGCGTCTGGATTTCCTGCTATGCAGGACGGGGTTGTGGACGGACAGGGCGACGGGCCATGAAGATGGGCGCCGCGTCTGCCGAGTGATCGCGAGTTGGGGAGCGATTGGGAAAGGAATTTGGGGATGCGCCATCCGGTTTTCCGAGCAGTGGTCGCCGGGGTCTTCGTGGTTCTTGCGGAAATCGCGATCAATCAGGAGGCGCAGACCGGCGGTCAGGAAGGTGCGCAGCAACAGGTGACCTATCAAAACATGACACCGGAACAACGGGCCGCGGCCACGCACGCTTTTCTGGGTCTGGGTCCGGAGCCGGACAAAGCGGCAGCGGCGCGCGGCGCGCCGCTTTTCGAGCAGACCTGTGCCTTCTGCCACGGACCGCAGGCGCGCGGCGCGACGAGCGCCAGCCTAATCACGTCGGACGTGGTGCTCGGCGACGACCATGGGGAGCATCTGGTGCCGTTCCTGAAGAAGGGGCTCCCGGAGAAAGGCATGCCGGCGTTTGCGACGATGTCGGACGACGAGCTAAAGGATATTGCTGAGTTTGTGCATATGCAGGTTGAGGACGTCGCGAATCGCGGCACTTATCAGGTGCTGCACATTCTGGTGGGGAACAGCGCGTTGGGGCAGGACTATGTTGCAGCTCACTGCATGTCGTGCCACACGGCAAAGACCTTCGCGCGCATCGGCAGTAAGTTCCGCTCGCCCGAGCAACTGCAAAGGGGCTGGATCTGGCCGACGCGGCCCGCCAGTTCCGGGGACAGTTCGCTTGCGGACACCGCCGCCGTGAAGACGCCGGACGGCGGTGCGATCACCGGGCGGGTCACGCAGTTGAGCGATTTTCGCATCACACTGGTGGACCGGGCGGGCAAGGCGAACGTGATCGACCGGAAGCCCGGAGTGGAGGTGCGGATGATGGATCCGTTCGCGGCGCACCAGGAAATGATTATGACGTTGACAAACGACGATATGCACAACGTGACCGCTTACCTGGACACGTTGAAATGAGGTTGCCTACCGGAGTTTGCGCGGCGATCGCAACCGCAGCCCTGGCTGCTGCGGCGCCCGCCGTCCCGCATGTCTCGCCCCGTGTCTTCCTTGACCCGAACGAGATCGGAAAAGCGCCTATCACGAGCTGGCCCACGTTCAACGGCGATTACACTGGCGAACGCTACAGCACGCTCACCCAGATCAAGCCCGACAACGTGAACCGACTCGCTCAGCAATGGGTATACAAGATTACGAGAGTTGGGGCGCAGCGGGGCGCGCCCGTTCCCATGATCAAGTGCACGCCGCTGCTCGTTGACGGCGTGCTCTACATCACGATTCCGAATCACGTGTGGGCGCTCGATGCGCGGACCGGAAACCCGCTGTGGCACTACGGCTGGGTCGATCATGGCGGGCATCTTGTAGGGCAGCGCGGGGTGGGAATCTGGAAGACGACGGTTTATTTCCTCACACCGGATAACTGGCTCATTGCGCTGAATGCGAATACCGGGAAGGAGCTGTGGAGGAAGAATTATGCCGACGCGCGCAAACAGTATTTCTCGACGTCGGCGCCTCTGGTCGTGAAGAACCACGTGATTGTTGGGGTTGGCGGGGATGCGATGGACATGCCTGGTTTCCTCGATTCCTTCGATCCGGTGACGGGCGATCTGCAATGGACCTGGTGGTCGACACCGCGCAAGGGAGATCCGGCGCTGAACACGTGGCCGAACGAGTCGGCGTCAGACCATGGCGGCGGCATGACGTGGATGCCGGGCACGTACGATCCCGAACTCAATCTGCTCTATTGGCCGACCGGGAATACGAATCCAGTATTTGCCGGCCAGGGACGCCCTGGGGCCAATCTATGGACGGAAGCAGTTGTCGCGCTCGATCCGGAGACAGGGAAATTGAAATGGTATTTCCAGGTCTCGCCCCACGACACCCATGATTTCGACAATACGACGGCTCCAATTCTCTTCGATCGCGTGGTGGACGGGAAACCGCATAAGCTGCTGGCGCAGGCGGCGCGCAATGGTTTCTTTGTGACGCTTGACCGGGTTACAGGTAAATATCTGGTGGTTAAGCCGTATGTGCCGCTGGATTGGTCCTCGGGGCTTTCGTCGCAGGGAGAACCTATCCCGATTCCGGACAAGGATCCTACGGTCGGCGGTTCCATCAACATCGTGAATGCGAGTAACTGGCCGGCTCCGGCATACAATCCGAAAACCGGTTTGGTCTATGTGAACTCGGTCGAAGGAAAGGCCATTTATTACCTGACTGATGACAGCGCACAGCCCTCCGGTTATGGAGGCACGGGTGATGGAATCGGCCATGCGCAACGTGTGCTCCAGGCGATCGATCCGCTCACAGGCAATGCAGTGTGGAAGCATGTGTATCCGAACCTGAGCAACGCACCGACCACGCTTGGTCCGAGCATCCTGACGACCGCAAGCAACCTGCTCATCACCGGTGACGACCAGAAGAATGTGATCATCTACACCGCCGATAAAGGTCAAGTGCTATGGCACCACGAAATCGGCGCCAATGAAACGGGTGGCGTGATTACTTACAAGCTGGACGGAAAACAATACATTTTGTTCGGAGCGGGTGATAGCCTCTATGCCTGGAGCCTGCCTCAATAGAATGGATGCGGCGAGCGCCTGAGATCGAAGAACGCGAGGTTCGCCGATGAAGGCCAGCCGCACCCCCAGCCGAGTCCGGTACAGCGTGGTCATACTGGCTATTGGTCTTGCTGTGCTCTCCTATGTGCAAAGGGTCGCGATTTCCCAGGCGGCCGAACCCATTTCTCGCGATCTGCATATTTCGAAGCAGCAGATGGGCCTCATTTTTGGGGCCTTCGGATTGTCCTATGCATTATTCGAGATTCCCATGGGTCTGCTCGGCGATCGTTTAGGCGTTAGGAGGGTGCTGGCGCAGATCGTTCTCGCCTGGTCTGCCTTTACTGCGCTGACCGGGGCAGCCTGGAATGTCCCGTCGCTGTATGTGATCCGGTTCCTGTTTGGAGCCGGCGAGGCAGGATGCTTTCCCAACCTGACGCGGATGCTCAGCGAGTGGCTGCCGGCACGGGAACGCGTGACAGCGCAGTCGCTGATGTGGGCTTTCACGCGATGGGGCGGCGCGGCGACACCGCCGCTGGCGTTAATTTGCATAACGTGGTTCGGCTGGCGATGGGCTTTCGTGAGCTTTGCAGCGTTGGGGCTTGTGTGGTGGGCAGTATTTCTGATCTGGTACAGGGACGATCCGACGCAACATCGCGGCGTGAACGAAGCTGAAAGGAAAATGCTGGAGGCGTCGCGTGTTCTTATGACGCATCGAGCAGGAAAACGGGACTGGGTGTCTTTGCTGCTGACGCGGCAGGTGTCGGCGTTAAGCCTGCAGTATTTTTGCTTTTCCTATGTATGGTACTTCTACATCACCTGGCTTCCGACGTATTTGCGTGAAGGGCGCGGGCAATCACCGGCACGCGCGGCCGCTCTTGCGGTGCTGCCTCTTTTGTTCGGCGGCTTCGGTTCGCTGGCCACCGGACTTGCGCCCGTGCGGCTGCCACGGCGCGCTATAGCCGTTTGCGGCTTTCTCGGAACAGCCATCATGCTATTTGCATTAACACACATCCGATCGGTCGTCCCTGCCATGCTGGCCATGGGATTGGCCAGCTTTTCGAGCGATCTCACAATGCCGATTTCGTGGGATGCCTGCGTGGAAATTGGCGGCCCGTATACCGCGACCGTGGCGGCCACGATGAATATGCTGGGCAACCTTGCGGGCTTTGTAGCGCCGGTCGCCGGCGGAGTAATTCTGAAACGGACGGGCGGAGACTGGAACGTTCTCATCTACACGATGGTGGCGGCGGCGGTGGTGTCGGCTGTCTGCTGGCTTTACCTTAATCCGGAATCAGCGCGCCGGCGACGGGAGTTAGGCCTCGGCAGAGCGACGGATAACATGAGCGCAGATGGCTTGTCGCCTTGAGGCACATTTCAGGAGGCCGGAGGCTTAAAACAGGAGATGCAAACATGATCGTCAATTTGAAGGACCGGACCGCTGTAATAACGGGCGGGAGCCGTGGTCTGGGCGAGGCGATGGCGAAGGCCCTCTCCGAAGCTGGCGCGAACATCGCGCTGGTGGCACGCGACAGCAAGCGCCTGGAGTTGGTGCGCGATGCCATTACCGGCTCGGGCGGAAATGCTGCCGTCTTTGCCGCCGACGTAACGCATGAAGAAGAGGTCGCCAGACTGGCAGAGGCCGTAAGTCTTCGCTTCGGGCCTCCACAAATTCTGATCAACAACGCGGGATCGAATATCCGCAAGAATCTGGTAGATTTTTCGCTGGACGAGTTTCGCAGCGTTCTGGACTCGAGTCTGATCTCGACATTTCTGATGTGCCGCGCGTTCGTCCCTGGAATGAAGGGTTTTGGTTATGGCCGCATTCTGAACATGAGTTCAATTATGGGTCATGTGTCGCTGCCCGGGCGCACCGCGTATTCCTCGGCGAAGTCGGCGCTTCTCGGCCTCACTCGGGCGTTAGCGCTGGAACTGGCTGGCGAGGGAATTACCGTCAACGGCGTCAGCCCTGGGCCCTTCGGAACGGACATGAATGCGGCGGTGATGAACAATCCGGAAGCCAATGCCCAGTTTCTCGCGAGTCTGCCGGTTGGGCGGTGGGGCAAGATCGAGGAGATTGGCGCGTTGGCCTGCTATCTGTGTTCGGAAGCAGCGGGATTCATCACGGGAACCGACATCCTCATCGACGGCGGCTGGACGGCCAAGTAAGGCCGTCCGCTCACGGCGTGGAGGAGGAAGTGTGCGCCGTCGCCCGCGCCCTCTCCCCGTTGGTCGAGAAGCCGATTACTGGCCGGTCCCAGGCGGATGCATGCGCGCGGGCTGCTGCGGCACATAGTCAACCAGCGCATCGACGGGCTTTTTCCCTGCCCACGCGATGCCACGCAGTAGCATTTGCTGAATCTGATAGTTGTCGAAGTTCGCGTACTCATGCCCCTGCATCCAGACGAACGCCCTAGCTGGCTCACCTGCGGGCAGCGTGTGTTCATAGGTCCAGATCTGCGGCACAACTTCGCCCTTGTGCGTACTCGCGCTCGGCGTGCCCGGTATGACGGCGGTGGCCAGCACATGCATGCTGGGATTCTGCGCCCACGTCATGTTGTAGAAGGCTTCGTCGAAGATGGTGATGTTTGACATGCCTTTCATGATGGGGTCGGCGGCGTCAACCACTGTGTAAGGAATGGGCGCTCCTAAGGTGTAATTGATTTCGCCGTGCTTCTTTGCGCCGCCGACAAGGGTCGCGAAATAAGCGGGGTCCGGACCGCATAACGAGTCGTGAATGCTGACCAGGCCTCCTCCGCGCTTGATATACGCCTCGAGGGCGGCTTTTTCGTCATCGCTGAGGTAGGCTGCGTCGCCCTTGAAGATAATCACGACGTCGGTATGCTCCAGATCGGCAACACGAGGCCCGTGTAAGGCCCCGTCAACCACGGCACCGCGCTCAGTCAGGATCTTACTCCAGTCAGCGAGGAACTGGGGATAGTCGTGTTGTCCAGGGAGATGGGATTTGAGCCCCGCCCAAATGTAGATGTGCATCCCGTTGGGATTCTGATCCCATGGACGCGGTGCCTGGGCATTGGCGACGCCGGTGGTCTGGCCGTTGACCTGCTGCGTCAACAGGGAGTTGAAGGCAAGCAGAGGAGCAAGAGCCAGAAGCCCGTAGTTCCGGAGGGTTGCTCCGCCGGATCTTTTCGCGCATCTGGTCTTTGGGTGCGCTCCAGCTGTGGCCCATCGCAGCGCAGTTATATATCGTGCAGGACTTGGTCGGACGGTCACGGTTGAACTCTCCTTGGAATTGGCGCACTGGGATGATTCACGAAGCGTCTCGAAAGTCGCACCATGCATACTAGATTCATATTTGCGCTGTCAACTCGATCAAGTGTGCGTCTCCGGTGAATCTCGGCGGGATCCCCGAGCCATTCAGGCAGTGCTCCAATCACACCCCAGGAACTCCAATCTCGAAATCGCGGTCGGTTGACCGGCATTCAAACAAACCGGACATAGGTTGGTCAAATGTTGAGAACCGGCCTCCTCATGAACTGGACCCCAAGTTCATTCCGTCCTTATCTGGGCGGAGCCCAGTACTCTCCATCCCATGACTTGAGGCCGAATTTCGGCGGCAACGCCCAGGGGTTCAGCGTTGGCCCTAGTCACCTTCCCGATAGAACTGTGACACCAGGTTGTGCCGCTCCATGAAGTTGCCCATGCGCTCAAACATCGCGATCTTGTAGACGAGGGAGGCCAGGGCGTACCGGCTGGAGTAAAGCCTGTCCGTGCTAATGCATTCCATCAGCTCGTCATTCCTGGCATTGAGTACTCTGCTGGTGGGGGGGCGGAGATCCATCTTGCTTTTGAAATTGTTGAATTCGTCTTCGGGGGAACCCCAAACGCCTGTCCGTCGGTTGCCCGGGATGCCCCATGCATCCGCGTCAGCCCGACATTGCTCGAGCGGGGCGACACGCACCGCATCCTGCCTCCCATGTCATCGGAACAGCGAACAGCACAAGCATAGGCAACAGCAAACCTGCAATTTTCATCGCCATGATTCCTCCGCGCGGCGCATTCCGCCGGCACACCAATAGGCTAATTTACTGAGCAGGCTTCCGTTCTTGTTCCCGAAATCGTGACTGGCTACCCAATGCCCTCCACGCCAGAAAGAACATTTAGTTCAGTTTAGGGCTCATCGCGAACTTAAAGAAGTCATATTGGAGACCATGTTGATTATTTCTATAACGTTTAGCACGGCAAGCGCGATGTCACTTGACGGTAACAAGGCATGACTTGAGGCCGAATTACTGGAGGCAACCAAACCGGTCAGCAATCCCGGCGTTTACCACAAGGTGACTTCCGAATCGCCGACCATCTGAGCGGAGCCGCTAAATCCCTTTTCGTTTTTCCTCGCAAATACCCGGTAGCCCCAGGCGCAAGCTTGGAAACCGAATGCACCACTCCGCCCCGCAAGCCCGCTTCGGTAGGCATAAGATCGGTCCGTACCAGCAGCGTGGGCGGGACCCATCCAAACCCCGCCAGCCCCGCTCTTACTCTCTTAACCGGCAAGACCCTCGCTTCACGGCACTGCAACCGAAAAGTCTGTAACGTCCCACGTGTCAAGGCTGGTATTCGCATTGGAGACAGAGAAGCCCACAGCGCCTCCTCTGGGCGGTGGAGTGCCGGTAAATGTCCCCACCTGCTGACCGTTGATGAACAGCGTTGCTACGTTTCCTCTCGTTTACACCTGCAGCGTGTTCGCCGCCCCCATGGTCTTCACGATGGCGGCGCTGGCTGTCGAGGCAAGCGGAACTGTCCATCCAGTTCCCGGAACCATCTGGTAAATGGCGAATTGGCCAGTAACCAGAGTGATCTCGAAAGTATAGAAGGCAGCGTAATCCGCCGCCCAAAAAAGGATCCTCGCGGGCTGGGTTTCTGCCTTATCGGTCTTCGCCGTGGCAAATGTTCCGCACAGATTTGCATCGCCATACTTTTTGCCTACGTATTCCTCATTCCGGCTTCCGGCTTGCAGAAAGGTGACCTCAGCCTTGCCGCCCTGTATCGTGATCTTGCTTTCATTTACAGTGAGGTCCAAAGCAGGATTGGGCGTCGTAAACGAATCCTGCAAGACGACGGTTCCAGGGCCGGGGGCTGCCGCGGCGGGCAACGCGAAAGACAGGCTGAGCAGGACTGCGGTTGCCAGCACAATGCGCATAGGGTAATTCCCCTTTCCGCGCAATCGGCTCGGCCTGGGCCGGTCACTGCGCGTTGAACGTGGAGTGGCTGGTTCGCTTGCGACTGCAAACTGGCCGGCAGCCGCGCTGACGAATGCGGTTTTCTGGGGTTCTCACTCCTGCGGCGAGCAGGAGGGCCTGGGGAGAAGCCGGCATCAAGCAACCTAACGATACCTCGAAACCGTGCGTCTTTCAATAAATTCATGGTCGCTGGAGTGAAGGACCCCTTCCCCAGTTCCAACTGGTCCGAAGTGACGACGGGCGCGTGGCCGGTCAGTTGACGTTAACAAGCCATTTCGCAATCTGAGGCCGAAATTGCTGGGTCCAGCGCACCGAAGCCATCAACGCTCGATTTGACATCTCCCACTCAAGAGACTACGTTCATTCATGAGGCATATAGAAACAGTCGCCTCATTCAGGTCCCCTGAATATAAGTAAAGGCCATCTGAAGTTCCCCCCCGCTTACATACGAGACAACCTTTAGGAGGTTGATTATGTACGCACGCAATGTAACTTTCCGCATTAAAGCCAACATGCAGTCCGATTACACCCACACCTTCGAAAACCAGATTCTTCCTTTGCTGCAGAAGCAGAAGGGCTTCAAGGAAGCAATCACCCTCTGCAACGCTGGTTCGCCAGAGGTGGTTTCAATCAGCCTGTGGGAGCAGAAGAGCAATGCGGACGATTACAACACCCGCGCCTACCCGGAAGTGTTGAAGAACCTGGCGAAAGTGATCGATGGAACGCCGCGGGTTCAGACGTTTGAGACGGCCGTCTCAACCTTCCACAACGTCCACACAACCGTGTAGGAGCTACAAAAGATGCCGTCCCGGAGGGCGGTCAGGCCGCCCTTCTCGACGATGCTCTGCAAATATCGCAAGATTTCGGTGAGCGCAATGTGAAGGACCGGTGCTACGAATGCAAGCGTGGCGCTTGACGCTGCTTCCACAGGTCCGGAAGCCCAGTTGGGCAGTTCACTTCGGCGAACATTCGGCAGGCTCGTCAGCGACTGCGTGAGATACAGTTGTGGGTCCAGATCGTGTCGGCGACAGGTGCTGGTCAGGCTAGCCATGATCGCGGCCGCTCCGGCGCCGCGCGCATTTCCTACGAACAGACTGTCTTGCGATTGGGAACTACGCGCTTCATCTCGGGCTCCGAGACATTGTTGTCGATACTGCCCGCACTATCAGAGGTAGTGGACGAGGTTTCACGTCCGGGAAAGGCAATCCGAGATTACAAATCGGGTTGTCTGTCAGCAACGCAGGAACAAGACACTAACCATCTACAAGAAATCAACCCATCTTGGTCCGTTTGGCCACTGCTTTCGGCAGCGGGGAATGAGGATCTTCAGTGAAGCCAAACTCGTTCAAAGCAGATCACAAGTTGATGCAAGCACTGGACAAACGGTCCCAGCCGGTCCCTTGCAGTGAAGGTCATATTCTCTTCAATCAGGGGGACGGTCCGAGAGGTCTTTATATTCTCCGAAGCGGGGAGGCATCTCTGATTATGCAATCCCCATCGGGCACAATTGTGTTTTCACTCCGTGCCCCCGCTGGCTCGCTACTCGGTTTGTCTGCAGTCATCGATAACGAACCTTACAGCTTGAGTGCAATGGTTCGCAAAGACTCCGATGTCAGATTCGTGAGTCG
>OBLU010006657.1_pt1 | contig 10270 bp, 6 predicted proteins | sample 1518681 | NCBI WGS metagenome assembly OBLU01 (sample SAMEA3539304, study PRJEB22396) | soil metagenome | biome: tundra; feature: field; material: soil | place: USA | collected 2010-05 | depth 0.15 m
GCAGCGGCAGCGGGCATGCACCCACCCTACCATGATTTAACATATTATGCAAAAGTAGTGCACCTGCGGGCGCAGGTCACAGGCACGACGTCGCAGAACCGGGAACAGGCGGGCGAGACATCGGGCCAGCCGCGATCCGGCCGGCCCGGACCGGTCCCTGGTGCCCCTTCGCGCGATGACGGATTATGCAAAGAATCACGCACAGTTACCGCAGGTCAGAAGCGCCCTCGCCGGAGATCTGGGCCTTCTGTTTCGTTCGTGTTACGCGAGCTCGGAACATGGCGTCACAGATAGACAACGTCTCTCCAAAAGCGGCGGGAGAGCATCGGCGGAGGTTGGAGTTGGTGCATGCTGGTGATGGGCGACCGAGCCGTGTTCTGGAGGTATGCGCCAAACGCGGGTAAAAGATCATACTCCGCGCCTACTGTGCGAATGACTGCCGAGGATGGGGGGTCTCAGGTGGCGAGGCTGACGTTGCCGCAGCTTGAGCGGCACCTGTTCGGCGCAGCGGACATCCTGCGCGGGAAGATGGACGCGTCGGATTTCAAGGAGTACATCTTCGGGATGCTGTTCCTGAAGCGCTGCTCCGATCAATTCGATGCGGTTCGGGAGCGGCTGATCACCGAACATGTCCGGCAGGGCAAGGACAAGCAGGCCGCCGAGAACCTAGCCGAGATGCCGCACTTCTACCGCAGCAACTTCTATGTTCCTGACAAGGCTCGCTGGCAGTACATAAAGAACTCCTCGCGTGCCGGGGCCGTCGGGAGCGTGCTTAACAAGGCGCTGAGCGATCTGGAGGAGGGTAACACCCCGTCGCTCACCGGCGTTATCCAGCACATCGACTTCACCAAGAAGGTCGGCCAGACGACCCTGTCGGACAGGAAGCTGCAGCAGCTCATCGACCACTTCGACCGGCATCGGCTGCGGAACGAGGACTTCGAGTTCCCCGACCTGCTCGGCGCCGCGTACGAGTACCTGATCGGCGAGTTCGCGGACTCGGCCGGGAAGAAGGGCGGGGAGTTCTACACCCCGCGCGCTGTGGTGCGGATGATGGTGCGCCTAGTCCGGCCGCGCTCAGCGATGCGGGTCTATGACCCGTGCTCCGGTTCCGGCGGCATGCTGATCTACTCCAGGGAGCACGTGGAGGAGCATGGCGAGGACGCCCGTAACCTAGCCCTGTACGGTCAGGAGAACAACGGCGGCACCTGGGCGATCTCCAAGATGAACATGATCTTGCACGGGATCAACAATGCCGAGATCGCCAACGATGACACCCTCGCCTCCCCTCAGCACTTTGACGACGCCGGGGAACTGCTGCTATTCGACCGGGTGCTGACCAATCCGCCGTTCTCGCAGAACTACGACCGCGCGGGCATGGCCCACCCGGAGCGGTTCGGCTTCGACTTCACACCCGAGGCGGGCAAGAAGGCCGACCTTATGTTCGCTCAGCACGTGCTCGCCGTGCTCAAGCCCGACGGGCTCGGCGCGACCGTCATGCCGCACGGCGTGCTCTTCCGCGGCGGCAAGGAGAAGGACATCCGCGCCGGGATCATCAGGGCCGACCGCTTGGAGGCGGTGATCGGCCTCGCGCCGAACCTGTTCTACGGCACCGGCATCCCGGCCTGCGTCCTCGTCCTGCGCGGCACCGCGCCGCGTCTCGCCGGACGCCGCGGCAAGATTCTGTTCATCAACGCCGACCGCGAATTCACCCCCGGCCGCGCGCAGAACTACCTCGGCCCCCAGCACGTCGAGAAGATCGTCGCGGCCTATTACGACTATCAGGACATCCCCGGCTTCGCCCACGTGGTGGGCATTTCCGAGCTGGCGGACAACGACTTCAACCTCAACATCCGCCGCTACGTCGACAACACGCCGCCCCCGGAGCCGCAGGACGTCCGCGCCCACCTGCACGGCGGCATCCCCAAGGCAGAGGTCAGAACCCACGAAGGCTGGTTCGCCGCTTACGGAATCGACGTCCATTCACTTTTCACCGAACGAGACGGTGGTTACTACGACTTCCCGCCGGCTGGCTGGCAGCAGGCGGTCGGCCAGATCCCGGAACTAACAGCTCCGAAGGAAGCCGAACTCCACGAGGCATTCGACGAGTGGTGGCGCCGTCACGTCAAGCACATCATCGAGTTGCCGGACACGAGGCAGGTCATGGATACCCGTGCCGACCTGCTCGACTCGTTCGTCACAGCGCTTGAGCCGCTCGGGGTGCTTGACCGCTTCCAACTAGCCGGCGTGATCGCCTCCTGGTGGGGCGACGTCCAGTACGACATCAGGACCCTCGCGTTCCACCGCTTCAGCGGTGTAGTCCAGGGCTGGTTGACCACGGTAGAGGCCGCGTTCGCCGAAGACGAGGACGACGACGCCAGAGACAAGCAGAAACGGACAGCCGAAAAACGCAAGGCGCGCGAGCACCGCGTGGTCCCAGTCCTAATCCCCGACTACCTGACCGCCCTGGAGGAAGCCGAAGCCCGCCGCGCCGAACTAGACACCCAAGTCAAGGCCACCACGGCAACCCCCGACGACGAGGACTACGACGTCTCCGCAGAAACGCTGAGCCCCGCCCAGCTGAAGAAACTCAAAGCGGACCTAGCCGAAGTCAAACGCCAGGTTAAGCATATCGAAGCCGAGTTCCTCGAGCGCTTGCGGCACGCAGTGGTCAAGCTCGACGCCGACTCATCGGAAGCGCTGGTGCGAAGTATCCTCAAGACCAATCTCCAAGACCGTCTCGACGCTGAAGTTGCTTCCGGTCGCCGAGTCCTGGTCGACCGCTATCGAATGTGGGCCGACAAGTACGCCATCACGCTCCGCGACCTAGATGCCCAGCGGAACGAGGCAGCAGCGCACCTCACTAGATATTTCAAGGAACTCGGCTATGTATAAGCTTCCTCGTGGATGGGAATTTCGTCGGGTCGATGAGGTTGGAGAGGTTCAGCTTGGCAGGCAACGGTCTCCAAGTCAGACTGTAGGACCTTACCTTCGACCATATCTTAGGGTCGCTAATGTATTCGATGGCTACATTGACTACTCGGATGTCCTTCAGATGAATTTCACTCCCCGCGAATTCGATACCTACTCCCTCTCGGTGGGCGATATTCTCCTCAATGAAGGACAAGATCTGGATTTGGTGGGCAGGTGTGCAATTTATGATGGCCCTCCTGGCGTGTGCTTTCAGAATACACTCTTGCGGTTCCGGTCACAATCTGTCATTCCACAATTTGCACGGACTGTCTTTAAGTATTGGCTCGACCAGGGCGAGTTTAGGATGCTCACAAGACAGACGACTAGCATCGCTCACCTTGGAGTCGGTCAATTCTCTACAATGAAATTTCCTTTTGCTCCACCGTTGGAGCAGCGGCGTATCGCGGATATCCTCGTCAATGTCGACGAGCAGATTGATTCTGCCACTAAGATTGGGTCAAAGCTTAGCGTTCAGATGTCGGGTACCCTAGATCAGTTTGTAAGCGAGGATGAGAGTAAAGGCTACTCGGCAAGCATTGGCGACGTCCTTCTGCGCATCGATTCCGGCTGGAGCCCTCTTTGTGATGAGAACCCTCCATCGCTCGATGCGTGGGGGGTTATCAAAGTTAGCGCCGTCACCTCGGGACGCTACCTTCCTGCGGAGTCGAAAACCCTGCTACCAGGAATGCGTGCTCGGTCAGATATTGAAATTCATGACGGTGATCTGATAATGTGCCGAGCTAATGGGGCAAGAAATCTTGTCGGCGTAGCTGTGATGGTCATCGATACTCCGCCGAAGCTAATGTTGTCAGACAAGACTTTGCGACTGGTTACTGACGGTGCTCTGATGAGTTCTCGCTATCTATACTATTTCATAACTTCAAGTTACGCTCGGCGACAGATTGAAGCACTCTTGAGCGGTAGCAGCGGTCAGAACAATATCTCGCAGCGGCTTATTCGGTCAATGCGAATTTCTGTTCCGGGGCATGTTCGACAGCAGCAAGTCGTACGTACGATTGATGCGCTAGATGCACGAATTCGCACTGAGGCGGAGACGCTTAGGATGCTACAGCTTCTCAAACAGGGCCTGATGCATGACTTGTTGATGGGGCGGGTGCGGGTAACGGACGGGGGACTGGAGCGCGTGGGGACTGAGTGAGATGGCGCTTGGGCCGGAGTACACGCAGGTTGAGAAGCCGCTGATTGATCAGCTCATAGGCATGGGCTGGACGTATCTGGAAGGCGCATCGCCGGGAGCGTTTGTACCGACCGACCCGGCCAAGTCGGGTCGCACCTCGTTTTCCGAAGTGTTCCTGACGGAAAGGCTGCGCAACCAGATCAACGTCATCAATCGTGGCCCCGACGGTAACCCCTGGCTGAACCAGAAGCGCCTGACCCAGGCGGTCAGCGCCCTGGTCAGGATCGGCGCGCCCAGCCTGCTTGAGGCGAACCAGCAGGCAACTGACCTGCTCCTGAACGGGATACCGGTGGAGGGACTGCCAGGCTGGGACGGTGGTCGCGACCAGCGAGTCCGATACATCGACTGGGAGCATCCGCAGCGCAACGACTTCGTGGTTGTGTCGCAGTTCCGCGTTGACATCCCCGGAACGCAGGGCAAGAAGTGCATCGTCCCGGATGAGGTGCTGTTCGTGAACGGCATCCCGCTCGCGCTGATCGAGTGCAAGAAGCCGGGCACGAGCGAGGCGATGGCCGAGGCTATCAGGCAGCACCTTCGCTACGCGGATAGGCGCGGCTCCATCGCTCCCGAGGGGAACCCCAAGCTGTTCCACACGATGCAGCTGATGGTGGCCACGTGCGGCGACCGAGCCATGCTCGGGTCGATCACCAGCGGCGCCGAGCACTACACGGTATGGCGGGACCCGTATCCGCTGACGAAGGATGAGCTGGCGCAGCGGATGAAGAAGCGCCAGTCCGCGGTCAGCGCCCAGGACACTCTCGCAGGCGTCGTCCTGCACCCATACCGGCTGCTGGACATCATGCACAACTACGTGACGTTTATGCAGGCCGACGAGGGGAAGACGGTCAAGGTCGTGCCGAGGTACCAGCAGTACCGCGCGGTGTGCCGGACGATCGAGAGGCTGCAGACGGGCAAGACCAAGAAGCGGGACGGGCATCAGGACCGGCGCGGCGGGATCATCTGGCACACCCAGGGGTCGGGGAAGAGCCTGACGATGACGTTCCTCGTCCGCAAGCTGCGGGTCACGCCTGGCCTGGTGACCACCAAGGTTGTGGTGGTGACCGACAGGACCCAGTTGCAGGGCCAGCTCAGCGGCACGATGGAACTAGCCGGGGAGAAGGTCGACACCGCGAAGAAGGTCAGGCAGGCCAGGAGCATTCTGAGCCGTCACGGCCCCGGCGTGGTGTTCGTGATGATCCAGAAGCAGCAGGACGCGGAGGCCAGGAAACCCAAGGCCGACAGCGACGATGATCTGACCGATATCAAGAAGACGCCCTCGCTTGGGGAGCTCAACACCGACGAGTCGATCGTCGTGCTGATCGACGAGGCCCACCGGTCGCACAGCTCGACGCTGCATATGAACCTGATGGCCGCGCTGCCGAACTGCGCCAGGATCGGGTTCACCGGCACGCCGATCCTGATGGGCGCGAAGAAGAAGACCACCGACATCTTCGGTCCGTATATCGACGTGTACAAGCTCCACGACGCGGAGGTCGACGGCGCGGTCGTGCCGATCCTGTACTCAGGCCGCACGGTCAAGGGCGCGGTGCGCGACGGCCGGGACCTAGACGAGGTCTTCGAGGACATGTTCGCCGACCACACGCCCGAGGAACTGGAGGAGATTCAGAGCAAGTACGCCACCAAGGGCGACGTGATGGAGGCGGAGAAGCTGATCGCCGCGAAGGCTCAGAACATCCTGCGCCACTACGTCGCGACGGTGCTGCCGAACGGCTTCAAGGCGCAGCTCGTCGCACACAGCCGGCGAGCCACGCTGAGGTACAGGGACGCGCTGCTCAAGGCCCGCGACGAGCTGGTCGCGCAGATCGAGAGGCTGCCCGCCGCCACCCGCGACGCCGACCCGGAAGACTTGAACCGGCGCACCGCATTCCTGGTCCGCGCCGCCAGGCATCTCGACCTGCTGAAGGTGATTGACTTCGCGCCGGTGATCTCTGTCGGTACCGCCAATGACGAGAAGGATTACGAGCCCTGGACCGACCCGGACAAGCAGCGGCAGCTGATCGACGGCGACTTCCTTAAACCCTTTCCGGACACGGGCGAGCTGGCCGCTGAGACAAGGCCGACCGCCTTCCTCATTGTCAAGTCGATGCTCCTGACCGGGTTCGACGCACCGGTCGAGCAGGCCCTTTACCTGGACCGCTCGATGCGCGAGGCGGAACTCCTGCAGGCCGTCGCCCGGGTCAATCGGCCCGCTGACCGTAAGGAGTGCGGTTATGTAATCGACTACGCGGGCGTCACCAACCACCTCACCAAGGCGCTCAAGGCGTATTCAGCCGATGACATCCAGGGCGCGCTAAAAGACCTGCGAGAGGAGATCGGCAGGCTCGATCCGCAGCTGCGACGCATCCGCCTGCTGTTCACCGGGAACGGCGTTACCCCAGGCGATAACGAGGGGGCAAAAGAGGACTGTGTTGCCCTGCTTGAGGACGGCCAACTGCGGGACAGGTTCGAGGTCGACCTGAAGAAGTTCCTGTCCACCGTGGACATGGTGCTGCCGCTACCGGATGCCGCTCCCTATCTTCCTGCAGCGAAGCTGTTCGCCGAGATCGTGATGCGCGCCCGGCGGCGGTACCGGATCGATGACGGCACGTTCGACCCCAGCCTGTACGGGGAGAAGGTCCGCGAGCTGATCGATGAGCACCTGGAATCCCTCGGCGTGGACGAGGTGCTGCCGCCCGTCTCAATCACCTCCGCCGACTTCCGGCAGAAGGTGGAGGCCATGGCCAGTCCCCGAGCGCGCGCGTCGGAGATGGAACACGCAATCCGCCACCACATCAACATCCACCTCGCCGAGGACCCGGTACGGTACCGCCGCCTCAGCGAGCGGCTGGAACAGATCCTCGCCGAGCACGCGGGAAACTGGGAACAGCAAGCTCTTGTCCTCAGTGAGCTGCTCGAAGAGATGAAAACCCAGGATGCAGAACGGGACTGTGACGATATCGGCCTGAACAAGGTCGAGGAAGCACTATATGGCATCGTGCTGGAGAACACCGTCACCGATGGCGTCGTCAGCGAGCAGCAGGGGCAGCGGATCGCCGACTTCGTCCGCCGCCTGCACAACATGGCCGTCACGGACACCACACGAGTCGATTTCTGGCGAAGGCCCGTCGACTGGGCCGACTTCGTCAGAGAGATCACTGTCGCCCTCATCGAGGGTGACATCTGCGCGCCGGATCAGGCCACGGCCCTCGCGGACGCCCTCTTCGAGGTCATAAAGGCGAACCACAGCCGTATTCCCCGACCGGATGCCACGACACGGCGGCGTCGCTGACCTAGCAGGATGCGGGTGATGACATGCTTGCAACCATGCAGCCCCAGGTGATGCGCGTCGGGGACCTGGACATCCATGTGCGGGTCAGCGACCGGCGGCGGACCATAAGACTCACGATCGAGCGCGACGCCACCGTCACCGCAGTCATTCCGCCCGCGACCGACGAGGCCAACCTGACCAAGGTCATCACCGCCAAGCGTCCCTGGTTGTATGCGAAGCTCCGGGAGCGGGCCGCGCTCGGCGAACCCCGCGCGCCGAGGGAGTACGTGACGGGCGAAGGGTTTCCGTACCTCGGCCGCAGCTACCGGTTGCTTGTCGTGGACCAAGCACCACGGCCCGTTCGGCTGAACAGGGGACGATTGGAGCTACGGCGAGATAGCGTGAATGACGCCCCCCGCCATCTCGCCCGCTGGTACCGGCATGTCGGCGAGCCGTGGCTACGCAAGCGGATCGTCCCATGGGCGGTTCGTATGAACGCCGAGGTCACCGCGCTACAGGTGCTACCACTCGGCTACCGATGGGGATCGTGCACCCGGGACGGCAAGGTCAACATCCACTGGGCCACCATGCAACTCCCACCCGACCTCATCGACTACGTCCTAGTCCACGAGCTTGCGCACCTGCGCCATCCCGACCATAGCAGTAGTTTTTGGCATGTTGTCGAGCGTGCAATGCCCGATTACTCGTCCCGCCGCGACCGTCTTCTTCGTCTGGGCCCTAGCCTGTGGCTACCCGAAATGGCGCCGTACTGAGTCGTTAGCCGTGGGCCATGGCCATCTACTGACCCGTGAACTTGATATTGCCATCCATAAGGAATGCGCTGTCTTGCCCGACTGAAGACTGCGAGGAGCGGGCACTGACGTGGGCTTCGCAATGTAGATCCGGACATCCGGATAGGGTGCTGTCCAGACTTAACTTGCGATTTCGGCGGTCGGCTATGGACGGCCATCAGGAGCGGCAGAGCCGATTCCGAAGACCGCCAACACGGCAGTAGGTCGGCGGTAAGGTCACCTCCGATGCCAGCGCCGTCACGCCCACCACTATCTGCAAACGCGCACCCGTCCCGGCGCGACATGCGGAGTAAGTGCGGACTTCGCAAGGCCACTCGAGACCTAACCCTGGACTTCGTAACCTTTGCCTGGACCGGACATGCGCGGTCAGATGGCGCCTGCATGTCGGCCCCGCTGATCCGTGCCATCGCACGTCCATGTCCGTTTAATCCGTTTAATCCGTTGTAGGCTCTCATGTTTGATGTCCTCTGAACCTGCCGTGAGCTGCGGTGCTGCTGGTTTCTTATCAATTTGTCCGCTGGGTTTTTCTCGCCGTTCTGTCCTTTTCTTCGGCGGCGTCCTGCCCGGCGGGGCGAGTAGCTGCCCGGCAGCTTGCAGATCGGCGAGCTCGGGCTGGGTGAGGCGGTAGTAGACGGCGCGGAATTGCGTCCGGCTGGTGATGATGCCGGCTTGCCTGAGCCTGGTCAGGTGGGCGGAGATGTTGGCCTGGGTGCCGGCGATCTTGTAATTCCCCAGTTCTGAGGGTGGAAGGCCTAGATCAACGGCAAGAAGACCGGCCCGGTGCCGAACAGCCTGCCTTCCCGCGGTGCGGTCGGCTGGAATTCCCTCGTTGACGAGATGGCATCCGATACACGCACCAGGAATTCAGGGCGTCGGCTTCCGAGTCCAGGTAGCCGACGGCTCGCTCACCCGTTCACTGACCTGCCGACCGCTGACTTGTGGTGACACGTCTCTCCGAAGTTCCGCCGAAGGGTCGGAGCCTCCAACTAGGGCGTGTTTCAAAAGTTAGCTGAGTGGTCTAGATGGCCTGAAATGCCGCGTGTCGGTGACCGGGAATGAGCGAGGTCTCCGGTAGATGAGTCAACGACGAAGAAGACCATCTGCACGGAGACCTCGTGGCCACCTTAGCGGTGACGGGGCGGGCGGACCTGACCGATGCGCAGTGGGCGGTGCTGGAGCCGCTGCTTCCGCGCGGGAAGAAGCCGGGCCGCCCGCCGACCTGGACGAAACGGCAGCTCATCGACGGGATCCGGTGGCGGACCCAGGCTGGGGCGCCGTGGCGGGACGTGCCCCCGGCCTACGGGCCGTGGCAGACCGTCTATGGCCTGTTCCGCCGCTGGCAGCGGAACGGGATCTGGCGGAAGATCCTGACCGCCCTGCAGGGCCGCGCCGATGCGGCCGGGCTGATCACCTGGGACGTATCGGTGGACTCCACGGTGGCGCGGGCGCACCAGCACGCGGCCGGGGCGCGGAAGAACGGGGACCTGCAGGCCGAGCCGCCCGGCGGCGTGCAGGACGAGCCCGCCGATCACGGGCTGGGCCGCTCCCGCGGCGGGCTGACCATCAAGATCCACCTGGCCTGCGAGCAGGGCCAGAAACCGCTGCCGGTGGTCATCACCGCCGGGCAGCGCGGCGACAGCCCTCAGTTCCGGGTCGTGCTCGGGCGCATCCGGGTCCCCCGGGCAGACCGGGGGCGACCGCGGACCTGGCCGGACCGGGTGCTGGCCGATAAGGCCTACGGCTCCCGCGCCAACCGCGCTTACCTGCGGCGGCGCGGGATCCGGTGCACCATCCCGGAGAAAGCTGACCAGGTCCACCACCGCACCCGACTTGTGACACCCTCGCAGGCCCGGACGGCGTGCAATCCGTTGACCTGGGTATTTACGCGTCGTGGTGGACGAATCTGCGCACTAATAAGTCCTAGCAAATGATCAGCGGATAAGGTGTCGCCAGCAGATGATGGCGACGGTGAGGTCATGAAGGCCTCGTGGATCTCGTGGCGGATTGCAGGTTGCGGCACGG
>OBLU010006659.1_pt1 | contig 10268 bp, 7 predicted proteins | sample 1518681 | NCBI WGS metagenome assembly OBLU01 (sample SAMEA3539304, study PRJEB22396) | soil metagenome | biome: tundra; feature: field; material: soil | place: USA | collected 2010-05 | depth 0.15 m
CGATCGTGACCGATTTCCAGGACGTGCTGAAGATTCCATCGGTGATGATGGGCTTTGGGCTTCCCGACGACAACCTGCACGCTCCGAACGAAAAGTTTCACATTCCGAATTTTTATCACGGGATTGAAACGATCTGTTTGTTCTTTGAGAAGCTGGGGTAGGGCGGGCTCTGGCTCTAGGATGTGGATTTCAGGTTCAGGCCCGTCGGGACACCCCCGGCCGGGCCTTGTTTTTTCGGCGTGCTAAAATCGACTCGTGAAGGCGCAGAGGAAGTTCACGGTTGTCATCGAAAGGGACGAAGACGGCTATTACGTAGCCACTGTCCCTGTCTTGAGGGGCTGCCATACCCAAGCCAAGAATCTTGACACTCTAATGAAGCGGGTTCGGGAAGTGGTGGAGTTGTGCTTGGAGGATAAACGGGTCAGCCCATCCCTCGAGCTCGTCGGTATCCAGCAGATCTCAGTATGACTCGCCTTCCCCGCCTGAAGGCAAGGAACTGGTGCGTCTCCTCGAAAAACTCGGCTTTGAGATCGTGCGGACACGGGGTAGCCACTTAGTTCTGCGGCATGCCGTGGGCGGGTAACTACGGTCCCCGTCCACGCTGGTGAGACAATCGGTCCGGGGCTTCTTCGCTCGATTCTGCGGGATGTTGAGTTGTCGGCGGATGAGATCGTTCGATGCCGCTAGTAGTTGCCCCGCTCGGTGTTAGGCCGGTACGGATCGTTGCCTAGGACGCTACCCCCGGGACCCGCCCGGTACTCGCCAATCCCGCGCCTTCAGGTAAAATATAGAGTCTGAGGTTAGCTGGCTTGCATGCGTTGACTTCCGCGCGTTCGCTTGCACGCTTTTTCGATTTTAATTCTGAACTGAAGGCGGTTTGATGCCACTGAAGATAACCCCCAAGAAACCAGTAACCGAAGATCCACGGCACACACAGGCGGTGCAGAACTACGAGTCCGGGCTCCGCGCGTTGCAGGAGCGCAAGTTCGAGAAAGCCAAAGGCCACCTGCAGAAAGCATTGAGCGGGCCGGACAAGTCCCTGGTCGACCGGGCCCAGGTGCATATCGTCACCTGCGACAAACATCTGAAAGAAACCACGTTGCAGTTCAAGAACACGGAAGAGCATTACGACTACGCAGTGTGGCTGATCAACGCGGGTGACTACGTGGCGGCGCGCGAGCACCTCGACAAGCTATTGAAGCAGGCGCCCAAGGCCGACTACGTTCTGTACGGGCTGGCCGCGTTGCATTGCCTGACCGGTCACGTCGAAGAATCGCTCACGACGCTCAGCGAGGCGATTCAGGTGAAACCCGCGCTGCGCTTCCAGGCTCGAAATGATACCGACTTCCAGAATCTGGCGGAAGATCCGCGCTTCACCGAGCTGCTTTATCCGGATCCGGGCGCGGAATCTGAGCCGCAGGAAGAAGAAGCGAGCGCGTACTAGGGCCCGCGCTAGCGCCAGCTAACTTAGATTGAGTCATTGAATCATTGAGGTATTGAATCATTGAAATTACCCAATGATTCAATGATTCAATGACGCAATGATTCAATATTAGGGCGGTATGCTTCCCCAGTTGCGCACTAATTCATCCGATACCGGCAAGGCTGGCCCTGAACTGCGCGTGGTCGCAATTGGGGGCGGCACCGGCCTCTCCACGCTGCTGAAGGGGCTGAAGCGTTACGTCATGTCGCCGGCGGCGGCCACCTCGGGTCAGCCCACCATTCGCGAATTGTGCGGCGTGGTGACGGTGAGCGACGATGGGGGATCGAGCGGCCGTCTGCGCAAAGAGTTCAACATGCTCCCGCCGGGCGATGTGCGCAATTGCATCGTCGCGCTCTCCGAAGACGAAGCCCTGCTCTCGCGGCTGTTCCAGCATCGCTTTCAGAAGGGCTCCGGACTGGAAGGCCACAGCTTCGGAAATCTTTTTCTGGCGGCGCTGACTTCGATCACCGGAGACTTTGCGGAGGCGGTGCGGCTGTCTTCGGAAATTCTGCTCACGCGCGGGCATATTTATCCGGCAACGATGGCGAGCGTGGAATTGGAAGCGTTGCTGGAAGACGGGACGCGGGTGCGCGGCGAGACTAGGATCACGGCGAGCAAAGGCAAGATTCGGGAACTGGCGCTGGTGCCTCCCGACGTCGAACCGCTTCCCCCGACGCTGGAAGCAATCGCTGGCGCCGACCTGATCACGATCGGCCCGGGATCGCTCTTCACCAGCCTGATTCCGAACTTACTGGTGCGCGGAATTCCCGAGGCGATTCTCGAATCCAACGCCATCAAGGTATTTGTTTGCAATTTAATGACGCAGGTAAATGAAAGTCTTAGTTTAACTGCGGCGGACCACATCCGCGCACTCAACCTCCACGCTGGCGTCCAGTTGTTCGACTACACCCTGCTCAATCGCAAGACGGCGTCGCCAGAGATGAAGGCCAAGTACGCTCTGGAGGGAGCTTCGCAGATCGTAGTGGATCTGGAAGCGATCGAGGCGCTGGGCGTGTGCCCGGTGCTGGGGGATTATCTGGAGGAGGGCGAGGTGGCCCGGCACGCTACCGACCGGGTGGCGCACGACCTGATGGCGCTGATGGCGCAAGCACCGGATCGGCAGACGATTCGTAGCTGATGGGTGGAGCGACGTTCGCGCCCGTCTTGTTGGGCGGCCGGGCGAGGGCGCGCGGCTCTCCATCGGCGAGATGGGATCGACGCCGCTGAGTGAGACGCGGCAAGCCGCGTCTCTACGGAGGGGTTCGCGGTATATTGACTGAGCATGGCTAAAGCTTCCGACACTAGGTTGAAATCTTCCCGATCAAAACCGCAGCCTCCGCGTATCGCGATCGCCATTATGGCGGCGGGCAAGGGTACGCGACTCAAATCGAAGCACCCCAAGGTTCTGCACGAAGTTGGCGGCAAGCCGATCCTGGCCCATGTGATTGCTACGGCGGAAAAGGTCGTGCCGGCGCGGGATATCTTCGTGATCATCGGCCATGAGGCGGAGCGCGTGCGTGAGGCGGTTGCCGGCACGGGCGTGAACTTCGTGGTGCAAGCCGAACAGCGCGGAACCGGGCACGCGCTCATGGTGGCGCGCGAAGCGCTCTTGGGCAATGGCAATAAATATGACCAGGTCATCGTGCTTTCCGGCGACGCTCCGCTGATTACGGCCGAAACCATTCGGAAGCTCAGCGACTTCCACAGCGCTCAGAAAGCAGCGATGACCGTGCTCAGCGCCGATCTCGACAGTCCTTATTCTTATTCTTGTGGATATGGGCGCGTGATCCGCAGCAGTTTGGCGGGCGGGCGGGGACGCCCGGCACTCCCTCGAGGGGCGGAGGTGCGGGCGATTGTGGAAGAAAAATCCGCGACTCCGCAGGAAAAGAAAATCCGCGAGATCAACTCCGGGTTCTACGCCTTCTCTGGGCCCGACTTGTACGCGCATATCGACCGTCTTTCCACCGCGAATGCACACGGCGAGTATTACCTCACGGACATGGCGGGAGTATTTCACCGGGCGGGCAAGAAGGTGGTCGCGATCAAGACCGCGGATGCGAGCGAAGTGCTGGGCAGCAACACGCGAGCGGAGATGATGATCCTGGATGCGCGGTTGCGGTTGGCGAAGTGCCGCGAACTGCTGGAGCAAGGCGTTACGATTTTTTATCCGCACACCTGCGTGATCGACAGCGACGTGGAAGTTGGCGCCGACACCGTGATTGAGCCCTTCGTGCAGTTGCTGGGTCATACGAAGGTTGGCGCGGATTGCCGCGTCCGCTCTTACAGCGTCATCGGGAATTCAGTCCTTGGCGATCGTGTAACGGTGAAGCCGGGAACGATCATGGAAGACTCGCGGGTGGGGGCGGGGGCTGTCCTCGGTCCGTACACTCATATGCGGCCGGGAAGCGAGGTGGGCGAAGGGGCTCACTTGGGGAACTTCGTCGAGACGAAGAAAGTCAAGCTGGGCAAGGGTTCGAAGGCCAATCACCTCAGCTATCTGGGCGACGCGGAAATCGGGGAAGGCGTGAACGTCGGGGCGGGCACCATCACCTGCAATTACGACGGCGAGAAGAAACACAAGACGGTGATCGAGGATGGCGCGTTCATCGGCAGCGACTCGACGCTGGTGGCGCCGGTAAAGATTGGACGGGGCGCTTACGTCGCAGCCGCAAGCTGCATCACGGAAGATGTGCCGGCGGATGCGCTGGCGCTTGGGCGTGCGCGGCAAAGCGTGAAGGAAGGCTGGGCGCGGGAGAGGCGCGACGCACAGAAGGAAAAGCGTCGCTAGGGGAGAGCCGGACGTCCCACCCGGCTGGACCCTGCGCTTTCCTCAGGCCGGCTCGCGAGACGCGCGTCCCTCTACTTGGCGTGTTACCCCAACTTTTCTGCCGCCGTCTCTTTCGCCAGGAGCCTCTGGGCCTGACGGTCTCCCCTGCTGGCTTCCTTGGAGGTCTGGGCCGGGGTTTCGATAGCTTCTTGCAGAGCCCGGGCGGCATTGCTGATCTGAACGGTATCGGAAACCATGGGGCTGGTGGAGGGCGTTGGCAACGAGGCCGGTTTCGGACTAGGGGCTGCGGCTTTTGCTGCCGACTGGGCTTGAGTTGCGGTTGCGGTTGTCGGATTGGTTTGGGCCGGATTGGTTGTCGCACTGATCATGTTTGGAGGTCCCTATTGCCTCATCGTTTCCATCGGCTGGGACGAGAAAAACTTCAGTCTCTTTTGAATTGGAATACACTAGACGCGAAAGTGAAACCATGACCCAGACACCGCCAACGCAGGAACTCGCTCCGGTACGCTACGACGTTTCCTTGCTGACCGCCGAAGATTTTTATTTGTTCAACGAAGGCAACCACTATCGCATTTACGAGAAGATGGGCGCTCATCCTGTGGAATCCAATGGGACCAAGGGCACCGTCTTCAGCGTCTGGGCCCCCAACGCCCGCTATGTGTCGGTGGTCGGAAACTTCAATGCTTGGAGCCCGCAATCCCATCCACTTCAGGCTCGCGGTTCGTCGGGAATCTGGGAAGGCTTTATCCCCGGCATCGAGAAGGGCGCATTTTACAAGTTCTACATCAGCTCCACCCAACTCGGTTACCAGATTGAAAAGACCGACCCGTTGGGATTTCTTGCGGAGAAACCGCCGCGCACCGCTTCCGTGGTCTGGGATCTCGACTACACCTGGAACGACGCGGCCTTTCTGGAAAAACGCGCGGCCGTAAACTCGCTGCACGCGCCCATGTCCATCTACGAGGTTCACCTCGGCTCCTGGATGCGCGTCCCCGAAGAGGACAACCGTTCTCTCACCTATCGCGAGATCGCTCCGCGTCTGGCCGAGCACGTAAATAAGCTGGGATTCACGCACGTCGAACTGCTGCCCATCATGGAGCACCCGTTCTACGGATCGTGGGGATATCAGACGACTGGCTACTTCGCGCCCACGGCGCGCTACGGCACGCCGCAGGACTTCATGTATTTCGTGGACTACATGCACCAGCACAACATCGCCGTGATTCTCGATTGGGTCCCGTCGCACTTCCCTGCCGACGGCCACGGCCTCGCCTTCTTCGATGGCACCCACCTGTTCGAGCACTCCGACTTTCGCCAGGGCTTCCATCCCGACTGGAAGACGTTCATCTTTAACTACGGCCGCACTGAAGTGCGCAGCTTCCTGATGTCGAGCGCCATGTTCTGGCTGGACAAATATCACATCGACGGCCTGCGCGTTGACGCGGTCGCTTCCATGCTCTATCTCGACTACTCGCGCAATGAGGGCGAATGGATTCCCAACAAGTACGGAGGCCGCGAGAATCTGGAAGCCATCGACTTCCTGCGCCAGTTCAACCTCGAAGCCTACAAAGAGCACCCCGACATTCAAACCTACGCCGAAGAGTCCACCTCCTACGCCATGGTTTCGCGGCCCATCTATCTCGGTGGACTGGGGTTCGGGTTGAAGTGGGACATGGGCTGGATGCACGATACGCTCGAGTACTTCAAGCAGGACCCGATTCACCGCCAGTATCACCACAACAAATTGACCTTTCGCATGCTCTATTCGTTCCACGAGAATTTTGTCCTGCCCCTGAGCCACGACGAGGTGGTGCACGGAAAAGGTTCCCTGATCGGCAAAATGCCCGGCGACGAGTGGCAGAGGTTTGCCAACCTGCGCCTGCTCTTGGCTTACATGTTCGCCCAGCCCGGCAAGAAACTGCTGTTTATGGGCTGCGAGTTCGGCCAGGTTAGCGAGTGGTCGCACGACCGCAGCCTCGACTGGGACGTGGTGCAATACCCGGTGCACTACGGGCTCATGAACTGGGTCGAGCAACTCAACCGCGTCTACCGCAGCGAAAATTCGCTGCACTGGTTCGATAACGATCCCAAGGGTTTTGAATGGGTGGACTGCAATGACGCGCCCATGAGCGTTGTATCGCTGCTGCGCAAAGGCAAGGCGGGGGAGAATCCCATGCTCGTCGTTTGCAACTTCACGCCCGTTCCCAGACTGGGGTACATGGTGGGCGTGCCGGCGGGCGGGTACTGGAGAGAACTTCTCAACAGCGACGGCCAGGAGTACGGAGGCACGAACGTCGGCAACGCGGGAGGAGCCGAGGCCCTCCCAGAACAAACCCACGGCCGCCCCTTTTCGCTGCGGCTGACGTTGCCACCGTTGGCAGCGCTGTTTCTAAAGAAGGCGTAGACGGGAATGGAGAGCCGCGCGTCCCGCGCCCGGCCGCCGGACTGCTGGACGGGCGAGGACGCCCGTCGCTCCACCGGCGAGTCCCACGCGGTCAGACCGAATGCCGCTCGCCTCGGAGATCACCATCGACCTTATTACGCTGTGCGTTTTATTCATTGTGTTTGTTGCCACCCTGATTCGGTCGGCGTTCGGCTTTGGGGAGGCGCTAATCGCGGTTCCGCTGCTCGCTTTCTGCATTCCGCTGGGCGTCGCCGCCCCATTGGCTGTGCTGGTGTCGATTACCGTCGCTGCCATCGTCGTCGTGCAGGACTGGAAGAAGATCCACCTGGGCAGCACGGGCTGGCTGGTGCTCTCCAGCCTTTTTGGTATCCCGTTGGGTCTTCTGCTTCTGACGAGTCACCATCAAAGGGTAGTGAAGGCCGGCCTGGCCGTGATTATCATGACGTTCTCCGCCTACTCCTTGATCGGAAGCACACCGCTGGAACTACGACGCGACAGTCGAGCCTGGCTTTTAGCATGTGGATTCTGTGCCGGGGTGCTCGGCGGAGCCTATGGAATGAATGGGCCGCCGCTGGTTGTGTATGGAGCGATGCGACGGTGGTCAGCGCAACACTTCCGGGCGACGTTGCAAGGATATTTTCTACCGGCCAGCGTCATTGGCATGGGTGGTTATTGGTTGGCGGGACTCTGGACTCGCGCCGTAACACACTATTATCTGCTCTCACTGCCGCTCACGGTCCTCGGCGTGTTCCTTGGCAGAGCGATCAATCATCGCCTTCGCGGAGAGGTTTTTCTTAAGTACCTTTACTTCGGATTGGCAAGCATCGGAGTGCTCTTGCTAGTGCAGGCGATAGTGGGCGGGCTGTGAGGCTTTCTCTCATGGATCCTGGCCGTGGCAACGCGTTGCGATTGTAGCGCCGTCGTCCCGGCGGGCGTCCGGCAGGCGTCCCCGGCCGCCGCGCCGAGGGCGCGACGCCCTCGGGACAGCCGGCAGGATGCCGGCGCTACGGCGCGTAGCCTGCTGGCTATTGCAAACCCGGCTATTGCTAAGCCGGCACTTCCGGCACTCCATCACTCCGGCGCTCCCGCTGTCATGCTAGACTCGCAATGAGTCAACCAACCTTGCGGATGCGCATCCTCACCCGCTACATTCTGGGAGAAGTGGTCTCCCACGCGTTGATCGGCGCGGGCGTTTTTACTTTTGTCCTTTTCACCCGCGATCTTGGCCGCATCCTCGAACTGGTGGTCCGCAACAGCGCCCCGCTGCCTAGTGTTGCGCAGATCTTTTTCTTCACCGTCCCGGTTGCGCTCACCTACACCATTCCCATGGGCGTGCTGGTCGGCATCCTCATCGGACTCAGCCGTCTGGCTGCGGACAGCGAAATCACCGCCATGCGCGCCAGCGGCCTGGGCGTGTGGACCTTCCTGCGTGTGATTTCAATCTTCGTGGTGGTAGCATGGCTGCTCGCTCTCGGTAACAGCGTCTATATCGCGCCCCGCTCGCTCGCCGCCCTGGGACAGCTCCAGGACAACCTCAAGTCTTCTCAGGCTTCTTTCGAAGTCCAGCCCCGTGTGTTTTACGAGGGATTCCCGAAGATCATCCTCTACGTGCAGGACGTCAAGGCCATGTCTGGCGGAGCCCTCTGGAAAGGCGTGTTCCTCGCCGATTTGACTGACCCCGCCGCGCCGCGCATCAGCCTGGCGCGGCAGGGCCTGCTGGTCAGTCAGGGGCCCGATACTCTGGACTTGCATCTCATCGACGGTTCCACTCACGAAACCGATCCCAAGAATCCGGACCAGTACCAGATCTCCACCTTTCAGACCACTGACATCCCCATTCAGGTCCCCCAACAAAACAGTCAGGAACACGAACCCACGTCACTGCATGAGCTCAAAATTGGCGACCTCCTCCGTATCGCACGAACCGCCGACCCGGTCACCCGGCGCTGGGACCTGATCGAATACCATAACCGCCTGGCGCTGCCGACGGCCTGCATCGTCCTGGCCCTGGTCGGCATTCCTCTGGGCCTCTCGTCGAAGAAAGGAGGCAAGTCCAGCGGATTTGTCCTGACCATTCTGCTGGTCTTTGTGTACTATTCGATCTCTGTGATCGGAGTGTCTTTCGCGCGCCAGGGACGCCTCTCTCCCGCCGCCGGTGTTTGGCTCGCGGACTTCGTGTTTCTGGTCGGAGGAGTTTTTCTGCTCTGGCAATCGGAACGCCGCCCGATCGAGTTGGCTGGGTTCCGCTCCTGGTTTAAGAGTTGGAGGCTTAAGGCTTCGGGCCTCCCATCTTCGACGGCCAGCCTGCCGGCGACAGCTCTGCAACTAAACGGTGAGTCGTCCCGCCCGGCGCTTCGCGAAGGCATGGCGTCGCGCCGGCCCAGGCGCCGGCGCTTGTTCAATCTTCGTTTCCCAACCATCCTCGACGATTATGTGCTGCGCGGCTTTGTGCTCTACCTTGCCATGATCGTTGCCGCTTTCCTGATGCTGCTGTTGGTGTTCACCCTGTTCGAGTTGCTGGGCGACATCATGCGGAATCAGGTGTCGCCGCTCACCGTGGGCGAATACCTGCTCAACGTCACACCCTTCTTTCTTTACACCACCACGCCGCTCAGCATGTTGCTGGCGGTGCTGGTGACGTTCGGCCTGCTGCAGCGGTCGAATGAAATCACGGCGATCAAGGCCACCGGGATCAGCGTTTACCGCATCGTCATCCCGGTCCTGATCTCCTCCATGCTGGTCGCCGGCGTGCTCTTCCTGTCGGACCAGTTCTATCTTCCGTACACCAACAAGCGTCAGGACGCGCTCCGCAACCAAATCAAGGGCAAGCCGGCGCAAACCTACCTGCGTCCCGACCGCAAGTGGATATTCGGCCAGCACTCCGACATTTATTACTATCAATTCTTCGATCCCGACCGCGATGTTTTCGGCGGCGTCTCGGTGTTTCAGTTCGACCCGCACAGCTTCCAGATCACGCACCGCATCGACGCCGACCGCGCGCACTGGTCGGCCCCCATGGGCCGCTGGGTTTACGAGCAGGGATGGGAGCGCAGCCTGAATGGCTCGGCGCACGTGAGCGATCGCAAATTCGATGTAGCCACTTATCCCGAACTGTCGGAAGCGCCCGCCTACTTCAAGAAGGAAATCAAACAGTCGTCGGAAATGAACTACGACGAACTACGCCGCTACATTCACGACCTGGAGGAGAGCGGCTTCGACGTGGTGCGCCTGCGGGTGCAACTGCAAAAGAAAATTGCCTACCCGCTGATCACGCTGGTGATGGCCGTGCTCGCCATTCCCTTCGCGCTTTCCGCCGGCAAGCGCTCCGCGGTCGCAGGGCTTGCGACCGCCATCGGCATCGGCGTTGTCTATTGGACGATCTCTGGCCTTTTTGAGGCAATGGGCAATTTGAGTCAGCTGCCACCCGCGGTCGCGGCCTGGTCTCCAGACCTGGTCTTTGGTTTCATCGGAGGCTATCTCATCCTGCGCATGCCCACGTGATCAACCATTGAATCATTGAGTCATTGAGTCATTGAATCATTGAATCATTGAGACATTGAATCATTGAGACATTGAATCATTGAAGTCATTGA
>OBLU010006661.1_pt1 | contig 10266 bp, 10 predicted proteins | sample 1518681 | NCBI WGS metagenome assembly OBLU01 (sample SAMEA3539304, study PRJEB22396) | soil metagenome | biome: tundra; feature: field; material: soil | place: USA | collected 2010-05 | depth 0.15 m
GCTTCTGCGTGGCGGTGACCTCTGACGGCAACGCGATCGTTTGGAACGGCACCTCTTGGTCCGCCCCTCAGTCGATCGACCCCAACCTCGCGAGTGCTCGGGGGCCCGCGGCGACGAGCAGCAATGGACACCCAAGCCTCGGCATGAAATCGGTGTCGTGCCCGACGACCAGCTTCTGCGTGGCGGTGGGGTCTGACGGCAGCGTGGTGATCGGTCGGCGGGCTGGTTGACGAGTCGAGTCGCGCCCCGGCTCGCCATTGACGGGGACGGAACTCTCGGCCAACTCCCTGGGCAGATCTCGCCTGTCATCGGCTGTCCTTTCTTGAAACCGATCCACCACCGACCAGCGAGACAACGGCGATGATACGGCGCAGGGTAAGTGGACCCTCCTCCGCGTTTTGGTAGACGCGGATTGTCAATTCGCTTGGGCCAGAGCCCTACCCGACGGCCGCTACGGTGGGGAGGGAACGATCGTGTTGTGATCTGCCGTTCCTAGCAATTGTCAGATTTGGTTAGTCGCTATGCTGGGGCGAGCGCACGCAGGCAACGGGGAGGCCCAATGAAACGGCTAGTCATCTCCATACTCGTCCTCATCGGACTTGCCCTCATTGCCGTGGGCATCGTCTATTTCGTGGTGAAAGCGGGTTCCCTACCCTCGTTTTTCCCTGGCCACGTCACCGGTTCAACCGGTCACCGCAACAAGCACGGTCTGGTCGCCGTCGTGGTCGGAGCGGTGGTGTTGGTTCTCGCCGTTGTGAGCGCGTCCATCGGCAGGAGAACCAGGTAGCAGGCTTGCCTCGGCATCATCGGCCGCATCGAGTCCGCGACCGTGCCGTGACGTGCAATGGCGGTGGGGCACTGGTTGGCCTGCGGTCGGTCGCGGAACCTATCGACCACCGCACAAGCCACCACCTGCTCACCGCCCGTTCGACCGGTGCCCGAGCAAGCCATGACCAAGAAGGACTAGTGGCCCTACCCCGTCGGATGCCGGGGTAACACGCTTGGAACCTATGAGGACACTTGTCCCTCGTTGAAGGGAACGTCCGATGACGCTATTTGGTCGGGGAAGCCAAGCGGTTTTCGCCGCCGTGCTGTTCATCGTGTTCTGCTCGACCGTCACCGGCGCGCCTTCTGCAGGTGCTGGGACGAGTAATGCTGCAGTCCAGGCGCTGGCGCGCTCCGTCGCGGCCTATCAAAGGTCGGTAACGTCCCCGATCGTGGACGTCGACCACCGGCTAACCGCTGTTGCACTTGTCGCGCCGAGCGGGACCACGGCGGCGGCGATCGAGATTCTGCGGTATGACGCGCCGGCGTGGAAGGTTGAACAGCGGATCGGGCAAGTCGATCTCCTCGTAGTGGGCCACTCCACCGCCGAACGTGAGACCCCATTGGATTGGGTCCATGTCTTTAACCTCGGAGCGGCTCGACCGGCATTCGCCATCTACCTCGGGGCAGCGGACCATTGGAACGGTCTCGTCGTCGGCAAACTGACCTCGAGATGGGAGATCGTGCCCTTCCAGGTTTATGGAAGAGGCGAGCTTCCATACCCCGTGTTCCACTCGCCCTCCGATGTCACCACCGAGGTCGACAACAACGTGCCCTCTCACGCCGAGGGCACGTTTACCTGGCGACTGTTCCGCTTCGACTCGGCAAAGTCCAGCTTCCTCCAAGTCGGCCCGGTGAGGACCGGCGTCGCACCAAGGTGAGGCTTCACATGAAAAGACTGATTCGATGGTCGACGCGAATCGCAGCGGCACTGGTGACTGGCTCCCTGGCGCTCACCGTCAACACCGGAGCCGTGGCAAGTGCCAAGACCTCGACGACAGAAACGGTCAGCCTCCATGTTCTGCCCGTTGGACCCTGCGCCAGTGTCTTCGGAGCGGGTGGGCCCAGCACCGGCCCTGCCTGGGAGCCGACGAAGCTCGCGGCGGCGATGCCCGACGCGAGTGCCGGCAAGCTGGAGTTCTACTCGGTCGGTACGGAACGGTTCCTCGGCACCCTCGAAACGCTGCTCGGACCCAGAGGTTGGTCTTGCGGACAGCTGACCGGCGCTGACGGTGCAGCGGAGATGGCGGTATACCCACCAGGTTCGGCCAATCCCTTCTCGCTAGAAGCACCAAGTGAACCGGCTCCTGGCGAGCAACTGGTCGAGGCGTCTTTCGACTACACGGGCCACATTCCGGGCATCGACAGGGCATGCCCGTACTTTCCCTCGGTTGCTTCAGCCAGTGGAGCGCCCTGCCCATCGACGGTACCGACGGGTGAGAAGGTCACGCGGCTGACCGCCGACGTCGTGGCCATCACAGATCCCCCCGCGGTGAAGGGGAGCCTGGCCGGCTCCGGTGGTCGTCGCAGCGTCACCGGCCTCATGATCGTGCCCGAGGGATCAAATCTGCCTGACTCTGTCGGCGTAGCGAAAATCTCGTGCAGCCTTCGGGCTGCGTCGCTCTGCTCGACGATCTTGAGCGACTTTGTAGTCCGGCAGTTTCCAATACCAACGTACCCACCAGCCTGAGCGCTCACCCGGACGAGAGGCGAACCCCCAGATGGCGCTCAAGGTGTGTCCGCGAACACGAGTAGCTGGCCCGTGTAGACGGCCACCCATACGTCACCGGTGGTGGCGTCATAGGTGATTCCAACCGGGTGAACCCCGGTCGGGACCGTCTGGAGGACCGACATGTCCGAGGTTCTGAGTTTCGTGACCGTGTCGGACAGGTAATTGACGACGTAGAGCGATCGGCCGTCGGTGGCGATGGCCATGGAGCGCTCGTCCTCGCCGGTGTAGGTGGACGCGATCACCTGGTCGGTCGGAAGGTCGACCTTCACCGCCTTCCCAGGCCCGTTGAGCGTCACGTACAGATAGCTCCCGTCGGGGCTCATTACCAGTTGGCGAGGGTTCTGCCCCACGAAGAAGCTGCCCGTCTTTGCCAAGCTGTGAAGGCCGATCGTTACCACGTTGTCTCCACCCATGATGGCGATGTACGCCACCGAGGAGTCCGGTGAGATGGCGATGCCGCGCGGGTAGGCACCCACCGGAATTCGTGCCACCTGTGTGGCGGTGGTGGTGTCGACGATGCTCACGTCGTCCGAGCACCAGTTGGACACAACCAGCCATAATCCATCGGGAGACACCGCCAGATACTTGGGCACCAGGCCTACTTCGATCACCTGGTCGATGCTGAAGGTTCGGGTGTCGATCCGGTAGACGTAGCTGTCGGTGTCCCCGGCAGCCTCGGCAGATGCGGGTGTGCAGGTGTCGCTCCCTTCGGGGCCGAAGCCCGCGCCGTACATGGAGTAGTTCGATACGTAGACGTACCGCGCGTCGGGGGTGAACGCAGCCTCGACTGGCGCACCGTGGGTGATCCCCGGATGACCCGGAAATCCGAACGCGGCCATGTCGACGGTGTCGGGAATCGTCTTCACGAGGTTGCCGGAGCTGTCGTAGACGGTGACCGTGTGGCGGTACATCATGTTCTGGGCGAACACGAGGCCGGTGTCCGAGGAGTCGACGGACTTGGGCGATATGTCACCCGTGATCGTGTCGATCAGTACGAGGTGACGCTGGTCCGAGGGAGGCCCGGGCGGTACCCGGGCGAACGGCGACGTGGTCGAGGTGGTGGTCGTAGTGCTCGCATGGATCGCACTGGCCGCCCGCGCGGTCTTGTGAACCGACCCCGGGTGTGAGCCTCGGGCCGATGACCAGGCCACAGCAATGAGGGCGCCCGCGACTGCGATCGTGAGACCGAGCGCCAGCCTTCGCCTGCGGACCACTACCCGCCGCCTCGGTCCTCGAGCGTGACGCCCACCACTGCGCACGACAAACCCTTGCCGCTCGATCCTCGGGATGCAAAGCACCGGCTCGAGCCGCCAGTCGGGCCGCGCTCCGTCTACACAGGCGAAACGCCGAGGCGGCGGCGGGCCGCGCTGCGATCGGGCCCCAGCGGATCGTCACGGCAACAGCCCAAAACTTGGCCAAGAGAAGCAAGGCCACCACGGCTCTCCCTATCGCGACGTTTTCCCTAGTAGTGGAGACGACGGGACTCGAACCCGCGACTTCCTGCTTGCAAAGCATTCCGGCTTGAGCGCTGTAGCAACCTGAAAAAATGCAGGTCGCGGTCGAGCGTATGAGCGAAAGTTATCTGCTGTAGAGATCCCCCTAGTCAGTTACTCAGTCGTGAGGTTCGAAGCCCCTACGCCAGCACACCCGGTCTGGGTCATGGGATAGGAGATAGGGGTTCCGCAAACGCCGCATAGCCGGCGAGATCCCCGCCCGTCCGTCCGGTCGCCCCAGGTTCGGGCCACGACCCACCCCGCGAGAATCGAGGATTGTCGACCGACCGCAATCCCAAACTGATCGTCGCCCGTATGCCCTGAGAGTGACGGGGCGAGATACCTCGCGGAGCGACAGGAGCACGACAAGTGAAGCAAGAGAGCAAGCTAGGGTCGGCCGCGGTTGTTGTCGCATCCCTGGTGGTGGGATTGCTCTTCGTGGCGGTCCCAGCATCAGCCGGCCAAACGAACGGTACGTTCATCTCGACCCTACAACACCCGGTGGAAGTGGGATCGACAGTTCCGGCAAACGGAGACGTCAATCCCTACGGGATCGCAGTGGTGCCCTCGTCAGTCGGCAAGCTCGTCGCCGGCGACACGCTGGTCAGCAACTTCAACGACATGGGAAACACCCAGGGCACCGGCACGACCGTTGTCGAAGTGAGTCCAAGTGGCGCACTCACTCCGTTTGCTGAGATCTCCCCCCAGCCGGTGTCGGGGATGTGCCCCGGGGGGATCGGTCTGACCACGTCGCTGGCCATCCTGCCGGGCGGCTGGGTCTTCGTCGGCAGCCTCCCGGCGGGACCTAACGGCGCCCTGCCGAGCGCCAACCCTGCCGGTTGCCTGCTAGTGCTGAACAGCTCGGGTACACCGGTCGAGACCTGGTCCAACGCGAACATCAACGGACCGTGGGACATGACGGCAGTCGTGTCAGGTTCGAAGGCGAGCCTCTTCGTCTCGAATGCGCTCAGCCGGCCGGCCAATTTGACCGCGACGCCCCCATCGGGACTGTGCACCATCGTCAGAGTCTCTATCGTATTGTCCCCCAGTGCCATGCCGGTGATGACGGGTACCACCGTTGTCGGTACCGGATTTGTCTGGCGGGCCAACAAGGCTGCGTTCGTGCAATCCCCGACCGGTCTGGCACTGGGACGCAACGGGACGCTCTACGTTGCCGAGACGGTTGGAAGCCACGTCACCGCCATCCCTAATGCGTTGTCTCGCAAGACGCCGGTCAAGGACGGCAAGCCGGCCATCATCACGGCGAAGGGTTTTCTCAACGGGCCTCTCGGAATGACGCTCGCTCCGAACGGTGACCTGATCGTGTCGAACGGTAACGACGGGAACGTTGTGGAGATTTCCCCCCAGGGTCGCCAGCTGTCCCGGGTGACGCTCGTGAAGAATGGGGCCGGCGATCTCTTTGGCCTCACGATCTCATCCAACCGGCACGGGCTCGTGTTCGTGAACGACGGCACCAACGCCGTCGATTTGGCCCAGGGTGGCTCCGGCTCAGCAAGCGCGACCAGCACAGCCGCGCACATCACCATTTCGAACTTCAAGTTCTCGCCCGCCACTTTGACAGTCCAACCCGGAGCGAAGGTCTCAGTGACGAACAAGGACGGGGTCAACCACACGCTGACATCTGATACGCAGGCCTTCGACACTGGGCAGATCGCATCAGGGCAGACCGGAACCTTCACTGCGCCAACCAAGCCGGGTACCTACAGCTACCGCTGCACGGTGCACCCGTACATGACGGGAAAGCTGACGGTTTCCTGAGCACCTCGTTGGAATCGAGACTCGCTAACTTCTTCAATGATGCAAAGCGCGTCCTTAAAGCAGGTGTCCCGGATGCTGCAGGAGTTCAACTTCGGCGGCCCCTCGAAGCTGCAGCTGCTCATTTCAATATCAACGAGGCATCTCTTAATGAGTCCATCGAAAAGCTAATTGACCAAGGTTTGGTCACCCCGCAATTTCGGGGCGTACTTGATCACATTCGAGTAGTTGAAAACATCGGCGCGCACGCGTCGGACGAACGTGTAGGTGATCTGACCGCTCAACGAGCACTGAGATTCACAACCCAGGTACTTCGCAACCTGTTTGAGATTCCAGCCGAGCTTGAGGCTCTGAACAGTCCGCCTCCATCAGCCTAGAGAGTCCGGCTCCAGGGCGACCCGTTGCCGTATGCGGCGTTTGCGGACCCCTTATCTCCTATCCCCCCGGTCTGGGTCATCGTTCGAGGCCGTTAGCGCCCACCCACTCCGTGAGGGAGAGAGGGAGCCACGCCCAGGACGGGTGAAGGCGGGGACCGACCGGGAGCACGGGAAGACGGAGACCAGAACGACCAGCCAGCGGGGCGGGGCTCAAGAGCCGGAGGCGGAGAAGGGAGAGGGCGAAGACGAAGGCTCCCTGGCGCTCACTCGGACCGCAGCAGCAGTGCCGTCGGCGTACGGGCGGCGATACGTCCCGGAACGGTCGCGATGACGTTCGCGAGTACAAGCGCCCCGACGGCGATGAGAACGATCGTCAGGACTGGGAGGCTCGGAGCCGGTACAACATTGATCGCATGGGCAAACAGATCCCACAAGATCCGGCCGAGGACGATGCCGAGTGGTACGCCGACGACGGTTCCGATGCCGACAGCGACGCTTGACTGCCATGCGACAATCGATGCCAACTGACGACCGGTGAAGCCCAGCGCCTTCAGAAGCGCGAGATCACGGCGACGCCGACGAACCGCCGAGAGCAATGTTAAACCAAGTGAGAAAGCAGCGCCAGCGGCCAACGCCACGCCCAGAATCGCTGGCGTGTCCCCCATCGACCGGTAGTTGACGATCTCCGCCGGACGTTGCGCTGGCAAAACTGACACGGGGCCGTTGCTGTTCGCCCCCGAACTGAGCGCGGCGGCGACTCCGTCTAGCGTATGGAGCGCAGCGGGGGAGTTCGCCTCCACTCCTCGCAACCGCACGAGGATCACGTTCGGGTCGTATCCGCTCGAGCCGCTGCCTTGAACGAGCTTGTAGGAGACTAGAGCCCCCGTTCCCATCGTCGTGTGAAGACTGGCCGATGACCCGATGGTGGGCATCGTTGCCGTTCCGACGATACGCAGCCGGACCGGCAGCGATCTCCCGTAGTTGACTTCGATCGAATCGCCGACGGACTTGTGCAGATCCTCAAGCGTCGTGCCTCCGAGCACAATCTGATCTGGACCGGCGAGGGTGTGTCCCGACAGCAGCGGTGGCTGTACCGAGGCGCTCGGCCGCTCGCCGAGGGCGGGCACAACTTGCCCGTCGATCACGACATCTCCGTAATAGACGCCGGCCCATGCGGCGACATACGGGTCGTGGTTGAGCACCGTGGCTGCTCGCTGTTCTGGAATGCCAGCCCCGCCGCCGAAATACGAGTTCAGCTCGTAGCTCCAGTTCCAGCCGTAGAGGGCGGGATGCGAGACAAGCGTGCCGAGGCTTGCTCCGAAGGTGACCGTGGCAATCACGACAACCATCGCCAGGACGGCACCGAGAACGACGGAGCGCACTTGTGCCGTGTTGCGCCCGGATGCTCGGTCGAGAGCGAAACCTACGCCTATGGTCGGCGCTGGAGGTAGTCGCGAGACGGCGGCAATTGATGTGCGTTCTCTCGCGCGCTCGTTGTGGGGCGCGACGCGGTGCGGTGCTTGCTGATGGACGATCACCGCCGCGGCAGCACTCAGGCAACCGATCAACACAGCAAGACCCAGGCCAAGCACCGTCCAGTCGAACCCAATCCCCGGATCGGGATAGACGGCGCGCACTGGCCCGAGCGGGAACAGGGGCGACAGCCCAATCGCAATCGCAACCGCAAGAAACGACCCGATGACGACCGCACCGAGAATTCCGAAGAGTCCGTCGCTAAGGATCATGGCCGGACCTGCACCCAGTGCCCGCATGGTTCTTGCATCGTCGCCACCGAGGCGAAGATGGCGTCCGATCGCCTGGCCAACGATGACGAGTGCAGCGAGCGCGGCGATGCCTCCGAACACCCCGACCGCCAACGACTCCGGCCTGATGGCCCGCTCGGCCTTTGCTTCAGTGACCGACGGGACCGAGAAGTTCCCGAGGGCGCCCGGATACAGCCGAAGGACCTCACTCTCGATAGCCGACACATTTCGACTGCCCCCGTTGAGCTGGAGACCACTGGTCGCAAAAGCGACACAGCCGGGGCAGGAGTGGATGATTTGCTGGGTGAATGCGGGCGTGAGGAGGACGTATGTCGTCGAGCTATCGGTTATATCCTGAACCACTTCGTCATTGGTGACGACGATGCCAACGACCTTGGCGGTGATGCGAAAACGAGGCGCGAGGTTCGCGTAGCCGCCGGGTCGACTCTCCTGCGCGAGGGAGTAGAAGCCGAGTCGCGCGACGCTCCCGACACGTGCGCCTGCTGTCTTGGCAGCTTGCGCGGTCAAGACGATCTCGTTGGCACGGGCGGGGTTCGCCATCCGACCCTGAATCACAGTGACTCGGTCCTGGGCAAAAAACTCCCCGTCGACACTTCCAACTAGCACCGGTTGTACTCCGGTACTCCCGCTGCCTCCGCTGTGAGCGGGCAATCCATTTGGATCGAGCAGTTGAACCCATGGGAATCCGACATAACTCTCGACGTGTCGGACGTGAGGCAACTGGCTGAACTCGCGCACGGCAACTGGGTCGTATCCGTAGTTGTTCCCCTGAGCGTTGGCGGTGGTGACGATCAGGTCAGAAGGATTGGTACTTGCCAAGTAAACGGGGAACGACGACTGGGTGCGCCGGGCACCGGCCACCGCGCCCATGGCGAGACCGCCCACGACCCCGACGAGAAGGACCACCGTCAGGTAGCCGCCCCATCGACGACCGAACGTGGCTCGGAATTGGTACCAGGCGACCCGGATCATGGTGAGGTGCTGCTATGTCCGGCCCCGCCCACGCCGAAGACCTCCCCTGCCGTGTCAATCCGGCCCCGCCCTGCCAAGTCTGTCCCCATTTAGACCCCAGCCCAAGGCGGTCAACCGGTGTGGCGGCCCTCGTGTCAACACCACCGGGGGTCTTGGGACACCACCTTTGGGTTACTACCCCCTGCCGTCGGGCGGCGCTTGCTCCCAACGGCGCCGTCAGCCCCTCCCGCAGATCCCGGAGGCGCCGATCCATCTCCTGAAGCTCGGCGAGCAGCCGAAACGTCGGGGTCAAGCCCTCTGAGTGGAGACGACGGGACTCGAACCCGCGACTTCCTGCTTGCAAAGCAGGTGCTCTAGCCAGCTGAGCTACGTCCCCGAAGAGGTCGTCCGTTAGGTTCATGCGCCCTCACCCACCACGATACCCACCTGCGCGATCAGTTCGTGGCGTGCTAACGCAGTTCGCCCATACCAACCCACTCGAGGACCGAGGCGTGCGTCGACGCCAGTATCACCGGCGGGGCTACACCGGCATCGAACGCCTCCTTCCACCGCGACGCGCAGAGGCACCACCTGTCGCCTGGAACCAGTCCGGAAAGCCCGTATCCGGGTGCGGGGTGCTCGGGTCGTTGCCGCTCGCCTTGGCGAACTCCAAGAACGCTTCGGTCATCTGTGCGCACACCACGTGGAGGCCGACGTCGTCCGCTCCGGTGTTGCAGCAACCGTCGCGATAGAAACCCGTCACCGGATCGCCGCTGCAGAGCTCGAGGTCTTCACCCAGAACGTTTAAGGCCATGACCCATTTCACCAAGGGTCAATGCCGGATCGGCCGCCGCCCTGAGAGAGCCCGCTAGTCTGCCCGGCGATGAACGCCCGCGACTTCCTCGGCATGAACCCGGTCGACGATCGGCACCTACGCTGGGACCTGGACGTCCTGCCCGGGCTGTCCACGCCGGGCGAGTTCTTGTTCGGGGGTTGCGGCCTCGCAGCGGGCATCGTGGCCATGGAGGGGGCCTCGAGGCGACCGACGATCTGGGCCACTGCGCAATACCTGTCCTTCGCGCCGACCGGCAGCCGTCTCGATCTCGAGGTGGTCTTGGCCGCGGTCGGACGACGAACGACCCAGGCCCGCGTCGTGGGGCGGGTCGGCGACGACGAGATCCTCACCGTGAACGCGGCGCTCGGCGAGCACTCGGGGCCGTTGAGCGGTGTCTGGGCCGAGCCGCCCGAGGTCGATCGGCCCGAGAATTGCCCCGAACGAGGCGCCTTCGGTGGAACGCTTGCCGAGACCATCTTCGACAAGGTCGACA
>OBLU010006662.1_pt1 | contig 10266 bp, 11 predicted proteins | sample 1518681 | NCBI WGS metagenome assembly OBLU01 (sample SAMEA3539304, study PRJEB22396) | soil metagenome | biome: tundra; feature: field; material: soil | place: USA | collected 2010-05 | depth 0.15 m
ATCTTCCAGTTGCACCTCGACTGGCCTGTTCGGCCAGCCAGCGCAGGGACTGGCGATCGTGCTGCCGGTAGCTCCCGTTCTGGTGGCTCTGTACCTGGGCTTGCGTATCCAGGACCGGGACGTGGTCTGACCCGCCAGGGTTCCAGGGTTCAAACCACTTGACACTTTCCGCCTAATCGGTGGTACGGTAAGTGGGTAGGCTCGGTCCCGACGGAGGTATCAACGATGAGAACCGTCTGGAGTTTCCTGAGGCACAGTCGGGCGGATTGATCGGCCCTCCGGGGCCGCAGCGCCGCGGATGCGTAGAAGTGTCCGCCGACGACGTTTCGGCCCCGGGCAGGGGCATCTCACCACCTGATATTCGTCCGGCTTATCCGCTGGACGTGGTGCTAAGGCACCAGTAAATCAATGGAGCGAGCCCTTCGGGGCTCGCTCTTTCTTAGAGGCGAAATCACGACGGCCCGGCTGGGGTGCCACCAGAAATCTCATGCGGCTCGGGTCCTTCACCCCGACCCTGGGGGTGACTAGGACCGGGACCGGTCTGCCGTTACCGGACTCAAACCAGATCGGGCTGGCTCCAGGACGGCAGAGGTCCATCCTGTTGCAACTGAGGTCGATTCCGAGGGCTCGGCAGAGGAGGGCTGGCCCGCGCAAAGCGACCTGCCCTTCCGGTGTCCGGCCCACCGCTCCTCGGACCAGGATCGCCTGCGGATCGCCGTCCTCGCCGGTGACGACGTTGAAGCAGTGATGCATCCCGTAGACGAAGTAGACGTAGGCGGTTCCAGCGATCCCAAACATCGGGGCGTTGCGCGGGGTCAGTCCCCGGTAGGCGTGCGAGGCCGGGTCGCTAGGGCCCAGATAGGCCTCTGTCTCGGAGATCCGCACCCGTAGCTCCTGGTCTCCGAGGCGGCGCACCATCCAGCACCCGAGCAATTCCCGGGCCACGAGCGGGCTCGGCCGGGAAAAGAACTCCCGCGGCAGTGGCGCCTGGCGAGCCCTTGGGAGGTCCAGCTCTACAGGAGGCATCGGGGCCACCGTCAGCGGAGCGCGGCCACCACGGCGGCGGGGCCCCGCCGCCAGACGACGGCGGCTTCGGAGAAGCCGGCCGCGCCCAGGCTCTCAAGGTGCCAACCCGCGGCGGGGGTGAACTCAGCCGGGTGGAGCTCTCCTCCGAAGCGCCGGTTGCGCTTGATCAGCAGCTCGGTGAACTGGGGGGTGCGCGCCACCCGCTCCCACCACTCCTCCCAGCCCTCACCCGCCCTGTCAGACGGCGGAGCGAGGGCGGCCGCCACCAGATCCAGGCTGGGGGTCGCCAGCAGCGGTAAGTGGTCGGCGTCGGCGAACAGCCCGCCGGGACGGAGCAGACCGGCCACACGGTGGTGAACCGCCTGCAGCACGTCAGGCTCCAGCCAGTGCAGCGCGGTCGCCGAGACCACGGCGTCGTACGGACCGGCCGGCAGCGACGCGGGCCAGTCAGGGACCCTCAGGTCAACCTCCGCCAAGGTGACCCGCCCGTCTCCCTCGAAGACGCCCGCCGCGATCCGCAACAGCACTGGGTCGATGTCGGCCGCCACCACCCTTGCCGCGGGAAAGCGTCCCAGGATCCGGCTGGTGATCGAACCGCAGCCGCAAGCCAGGTCCAGGACTCGGGGCGCAGCGCCGTCGGCGACCACCCCAACAAGCGCCGCCAGTACCGAGAATCGCTCTTCGCGATCAGGTAGGTAGCCCTCCTGCTGGCGATCCCAGCTCTCCTGCCAACCGGTCCAGAAGGACCGCTCCTCCGCTAGATGCGTGTCGATCACGCTGACCCGGCCCGGACAGCCGCCCCCACCGCGCCTAGGGCGGCCAGAACTTGGGAGCGCAGTTGCTCGCCTTGACGATGGGTGAGTGTCTTCTCGGGATGGCGGAATAGGAGCCGGAAGGTCCAACCCTTAGTTCCCGGCGGCAGCTGACTGCCTCGGTACTGGTCCAGCAACCGGATCTCCTCGAGCTCGGCGAGCTCGGCCGAGCGGACCGCGGCCAGAGCCGGCCCCAACTCCGCCCGCTCAGGAACGGTGACGGCGAGGTCGAGCGAGAGCGGCGGGGTTTTGGCCAAACTCATGCCTCGGCCGGGCCGGCCGCCGTCGACGAGCCAGCCGTCGACCCTCACCTCCGCGACCACGGTAGACCCGCGCAGCTCAAACGCCGAGTCGACTCCCGGATCCACCTCACCAAGTATCCCCCTCAACTCGCCGTCCACCCACAACTGCGCGCTGCGTTGCGGGTGGAACCCCGGATGCCGGGCCGGCCGAAACTCGACTGAGTTCAGGCTGACCCGCTCAGCCAGCGCCTGTACCACCTGGAGGAGCTGGTCGAGCGGCTCCCCCTCCCCCCGGGGCCTCGCCCCCGCCGAGTGATCCACGAGCGCCAGGACCTCAGGTTCCTCGGGCCGACCCGATCGGTCCGCAGACGGCCAGAAGACGCGGCCCCATTCAAAGAGCTGGGTCCGCTCCCCTCCCCTGGACTGGTTCAGCCGGCAGGCGTCCAAGAGCGCGGGCAGGCAGCTGACCCGGAGGTCACCGAGCTGCGACGAAAGCGGGTTGGCGATTCGGATCGGGGAGACCCCCGCGCCGAGGCCGCGCACTACCCCGACCCGCTCCTGGCTCACGAGGCTGGAGGTGATCGCTTCGGTAAAACCGGCGCCGAGGCAAATTTCGCCTGCCAGCCGGTCAGCACTGACCAGTCCGGGGTGCCCGCTGGGCGGCGTTCGAAGTGCTGGCAAGGTGGCCGGCACCAGATCGTAACCGAGGATCCGGCCCACCTCCTCGGTGACGTCCTCGGCGATGTGGACATCGGTCCGGACCGCGGCGGGCACCACCTGGAGCTCATCACCGGACACCTCCACCTCGAACTGCAGCCGTCGCAGCGCGCCGGCCGCCTGGTCCGGGCCGACCTCCAATCCGAGGAGGGCCGAGATGCGCCGGCACGACACCCGGATAGGCGCGGTCGGCGCCGGCACCGCACCAGCAATGACCGGACCGGGTCGAACCCTACCCCCGGCCACCTCCTCGACAAGGTGGATGAACCGCTGGGCCGCGACCGGAACGAGGGCGGCAGACAGGGACCGCTCGAACCGCGAAGACGCCTCGCTCCGGATCCCCAGGCGGCGGGCCGTCTTCCGGATCGAAACCCAGTTGAAGTTGGCGGCCTCGAGCACGATCCTGGTGGTATCCGATTGCACCGCCGTCTCGCTGCCGCCGATCACGCCGGCGAGGGCGACCGGATGATCATCGGCCGTGATCGTCAGAGCGTCCTGGTCGAGCCGGCGGACCACGCCGTCCAGGCAGGCTAGGGTTTCCCCCGGGCGCCCCCCCCTTACCCCAATCTCGACTCGGCCGGGAGCGCCGGGCATCCGATCCAAATCGAAAGTGTGCACCGGCTGGCCCAGCTCCAACATCACGTAGTTGGCGAGGTCCACCATGGCCGAGATGGAGCGGCTGCCGACCGCCATCAGCCGTCGCTGCAGCCAGAGCGGCGCCGGTCCAGCCCCCAACTGGTCGACGCACTCGGCCAAGTAAATGGGGCAGTCGGCGCCCCCCTCGATGCTGACCCTGACCGATTCGTCGGCTGCTGGCCCGCCCCTTTGGGGCTGGCTCAGAACCGGTTCCCGCAGCGAGCGGTCGAGCACGGCCGCTAGTTCCCGGGCGACCCCCCAGTGGGAGAGGCAGTCCGCTCGGTGGCTCAGGATCTCCAGTTCGTAGATGGTGTCGGGGGGAAACACCCGGCTGAGCGGCTCGCCAGGCTCAACCTCCCCCGCCGGCAGCAGCAGCACCCCCTCGTGGTCCTGACCCAGCCCCAGCTCGTCAGGAGCGCAGATCATCCCGTTGCTGACGACCCCCCGGATGCGCCTCTGGCCCAGCTTCATGCCTCCCGGCAGTTCGCTGCCGGGGCGGCCCCACGCCACGCGCGCTCCCAGGGTGAGGTTCGGCGCGCCGCAGACTACCTCGACTGGCTCCTCGCCGGGGACCCGGACCTTGGCCAGCCAGAGGTGGTCGCTGCCTTCCATCCGCCCCAGCTCGACCACCTCGGCGACCACCACCTCATCCAGTCCCCGGGCGAACTCGCTGACCCGCTCAACCTCGGTGCCGCTGAGCGTCAGCAGCTCATCGATCCGCTTCGGGGTGAGGCCGTCGAGATCAACGAACTCGCTCAGCCACTCCTGGCTCACCCGCATCAGAAGTTCTCCAAGAGGCGGAGGTCGTTCTCGTAGAGGTCGCGGATATCCTCCAGTCCGTACTTGAGGGCGGTGATGCGGTCCGGTCCCATCCCGAAGGCGAATCCGCTGTAGCGCTCGGGGTCGATCCCGGCGTTGCGCAGGACCTGGGGATGGACCATCCCGGAACCCAGGACCTCGATCCAGCCCTTGCCGAGGCAGCTGCGACAGCCCTCCCCTTGGCAGAACCAGCAGGAGACGTCCGCCTCCAGGCTGGGCTCCGTGAAGGCGAAGAAGCTGGAGCGCAGCCGAATCCGTCGCTCCTCGCCGAAGATGGCTTGGAGGAAATAGGTGAGGGTCCCCTTGAGGTCGCCCAAGGTGACCCCCTCGTCGACGCAGAGCCCCTCCAATTGGTGGAAGACTGGGCTGTGGGTCGGGTCGGGATTGTCCCGTCGATAGACCTTGCCCGGAGCCAGGATCCGGTACGGGGGCGGCCCCGCCATCATGGTCCGCAGCTGGACCGGGGAGGTCTGGGTGCGCAGTAGCCAGCCGGCCGGACCCTCCAGGTAGAAGGTGTCGTGGGCGTCGCGAGCGGGGTGCTCGGGGGGCAGGTTCAAGAGTTCGAAGTTGAACTGGTCATCCTCGACCTCTGGTCCCCGCACCGACTCGTAGCCGAGTGCCGCCCCGATGTCCTCGATCTCCCGGATCAGCCGGCCCAGCGGGTGCTGGTGGCCCCTTGGGAGAGGCGCACTGGGGTAAGTGAGGTCCAGCCACTGCCCTTCGGCGGCCAACTCCCGCAGCGCCAGCTGAAACTCCTCAAGGCGGCGCTCCAGGGCGGCCTCCGTTCCCTGTTTGACGGAGTTAAAGGCTCGGCCCAGCGCGGCGCGCTGCTCCGAGGGGGCCTGGGCCAGGGCCTGGGCGCCGCTGCTGATCAGGCCCTGGTGGCGGGCGAGATATTTGAGGCGCACCAGTTCCAGCTGGTCAACATCAACCGCCCCGGCGATCTCCTCCAGGGCCTGCTCGCCAAGTGCCCGGAGGTCGCCCTCAGTCACTGGTCGGGCGCGGTCTCCCGCACTACTTCAACCAGCCGGGCAAAGGCCGCTGGGTCGTGGATTGCTATCTCGGAGATCTGCTTGCGCGACAACTCCACCCCAGATCGGCTGAGGCCGGCGATGAAGCGGCTGTAAGGGATCCCCGCCTGCCGAGAGGCGGCGTTAATGCGGGCGATCCAGAGTCGCCGGAAGTTGCCCTTCCGCTTGCGCCGGTCCCGGTACTGGTAGGCCAGCGAGTGCATCACCGCCTCGTTGGCGGGTCGGAAGAGGCGATTGTGAGTCCCGGTGAATCCCGAGGCAAGCTCCAGGATCTTCTTGTGGCGCTTGCGCGCGGTTACTCCGCGCTTCACCCGGGCCACGGGTCAGCCCTTGAGGTAAGGCGCGTTGCGCCTCACCGCCTTGGCGTCGCCGGAGGTCACCTTCTGTACCTGAGCGTAGCCGCGCTTGCGCTTGGCCGATTTGTGCTCCAAGAGGTGCGACTGGAAAGCGCCGCGGCGCAGCAGCTTACCCGTCCCCGACAGACGGAACCGCTTCTGGGTTCCCTTGTGGGTTCGGATCTTCGGCATGGTTGCTGGCGCCTCCTTTGGGTAGCTTCTTTGAGACCGGGTTGAGGATCATGATCATATTGCGCCCCTCGACCAGGGGCGACCGCTCGATCTGGGCCACGTCCTTGACTTCCTCAGCGAGCCGGTCGAGCAGCGCCCGACCAATCTCCTGATGGACCAACTCCCGGCCCCGGAACATGATAGTGAGCTTGACCTTGTCGCCTTCCTCCAGGAAGTGGCGCACGTAACCGTACTTGGTCTGAAAGTCGTGCTCGCTGATCTTGGGACGGAGCTTCATCTCCTTGAGCCGGATCGCGTTGTGCTCCCGCTTGGCCTCCTTCTCGCGCTTGAGCGCCTCGAACTTGAAGCGCCCGTAGTCCATCAGCCGGCACACGGGGGGCTGGGCCTGCGGCGCCACCTCAACCAGGTCGAGGCCTCGCTCCTGGGCAAGCTGCTGGGCGTCCGGCAGTAAGACGATCCCCAGAGCCTCGTCGCTCGTGTCGTCGAAGAGTCGAACCGAAGGAACCCGGATCTGATCGTTGATACGCAGTTCGCGAAACGCTATGGACGAATCCTCCTCAAGTCGGGAAGTGAATCCCGGATGCTATCACTCAAGCTGGCCGCTCCAGTCCCCAGCCGAACTGTTCAGGAGCCGGACTCTGACCACAGCCGCGCAATCAGGTCCTCGACCGAGATCGGAGTCTGCTCATTGTTGCGGTTGTTGCGGAGGTTGACGTTGTTGGCCTCGACCTCTTTTCTACCCACGATCGCGGCATAGGGAACCTTGGCGAGCTCCGAGTCCCTGATCTTGGCCCCCATCCGGTCCCCGGGGCGGTCTGGGACCTCAGTCCGAAATCCCGCCTGCTCCAGCCTCAACGCCACCTGGTGAGCATAGTCCAGCTGGTCGTCGCTCACGCTTATCACTTGCAACTGCACGGGGGACAACCACAACGGCAGGGCCCCCGCATAGTGCTCCAGGAGGACCGCGAAGAAACGCTCCAGGGCGCCCAGCAGGACTCGGTGGATCATGACCGGCCGGTGGGGCTGGCCGTCCGCCCCGACGTACTCCAGCCCGAATCGCTCCGGCTCGTTGAAGTCGAACTGCACGGTGGCGCACTGCCAGCGCCGGCCCATGGCGTCCCGGATGTGGATGTCGACCTTGGGTCCGTAGAAGGCGCCCTCGCCCGGATTGAGCTTGTACTCCAGTTCCTCGGCGAGGAGCACCCGGGTTAGCGCCGATTCTGCCTGCTCCCACACCTCATCCGACCCCACCGCCTTGATGGGCTTGGTGCTGAGGTCCACCTCCAGCTCGTAGAAGCCGAACCGGGCGTTCATCTCCCGGACCAGTCGCAGGACCCTGGCCAACTCCTCCTCCACCTGCTCCGGCTGGCAGAAGATGTGGGCGTCGTCCTGGGTGAATCCCCTCACCCGGAGCAGGCCGTGGAGGGTGCCGCTGCGCTGATAGCGGTAGACCGAGGCCAGCTCCGCCAGCCGCAGCGGCAGCTCCCGGTAGCTGCGGGCGCGCGACTTGTAGATCAGGATGTGGAAGGGGCAGCTCATGGGCTTGACCCGGTAGCGGTCCCCCTCGACCTCCATGGCCCCGAACATCTCGTCGGCAAAGTAGCCCAGGTGACCGCTGGTCTCCCAGAGCTTCTCCCGCGCCAGGTGCGGGGTGTAGACCAGCTGATAGCCGGCGCGGCGGTGGGCCTGCCGCCAGTAGTCTTCGATCACGGTCCTGACCGTCGCCCCATAGGGATGCCAGAGGACGAGCCCCGGGCCAAGCTCCTCTGAGATCGAGAAGAGGTCCAGCTCTCGGCCCAGCTTGCGGTGGTCGCGGAGGCGCGCCTGCTCCAGGCGCTCCAGATACAGGTCCAGCTCCGGCTGCGAGTTCCAGGCGGTCCCGTAGACCCTTTGCAGCATCGGTTGGGTTTCGTCGCCGTGCCAGTAGGCCCCGGCCGGGTGCAGCAGTTTGAAGGCGGGGATCTCCGAGGCGTCGTGGACATGGGGGCCTCGGCAGAGGTCGAAGAAATCTCCCGTCCGATAGCAGCTGATCACCTCGCCCTCGGGGATTCGCTCGATCAACTCGACCTTAAACCGCTGCTCTCTCCTACCGAATTCAGCCAGCGCCTCCTGCCGACTCAGCTCCTGGCGCAAGTACTCGGGCCGGCGACTGGCGATCTCCCGCATCCGGGCCTCGATTTGGGGCAGGTCCTCGTCGGTGAAACGCTGACCCTCGGGCAGGAGGAAGTCGTAGTAGAAGCCGTCCTCGATCGAGGGCCCGATACCGTACTCAGCGCCCGGCCAGAGCTCCAGGACCGCAGCCGCCATGAGATGGGCCGCGCTGTGGCGCAGAGTTTCGAGATCGATACCGTTCTCAGCCATGTTTGTCGGCCCGATTGTATGAGAGCGCCCTGCCACTTCCGAGCTGGTGCCCGGCCGAGGCTATAATCCGGGCACCCGGACCCCCGAGAGGGCGCATAGCTCAGGTGGTTAGAGCGCTACCCTGACACGGTAGAGGCCCCAGGTTCGACTCCTGGTGCGCCCACCATCATGGTGGTCCCGGAGAGGAACTGCCATGGCTCCCTCACTCGCCAACGGAAATAGCTGCTACCTCGAGATCCCCGCCACCAATGTCGAACGCGCGTCCCACTTCTATCGCGACGGCTTCGGCTGGCGGCTGCGGGAGCGGAGCGCCGGCCATACCGCCTTTGGTGACCCAACCGGATAACTGAGTGGCACCTGGCTGCGCGGAAGGGCCGCCGCCTCCGAGCTCGGCCGGCTGGTCTCGATCCTGGTCGACAGCGGGGCCACGATCCTCAACGCCGTCGTGGTTAACGGGGGCGAGGTCGGGCAGCCGATCGACCTGGACGCACCGGAGATCACGGCACGGTTTCTCGACCCAGACGGAAACGCCATTGGTCTCTACCAAGAACCGGTGGTTTCGCAACCGGGCTGAACTGGCCGGGGGCGATCAAGCGAAGTCCTGTCTGCGCACCCCTGACCTCGTCGTGGCCGCGGAGGCCGTGGGCCAATTACCGGGAGGTCCCAAGGCCGGCCTTGGACCCCTGGGGTCGGCACCCTCTCGGCCCCGCTCCCCCCCCGCACCTGCGCCCGACCCGCCCCCGGGGTCGACCCGACCCCGCCTGCCTCGAGCTCTCGCCGACCCCCCTGCGCAACAGGTTGCGCACAATTTAACCACAGCTGGGGATGGGGATACTGGGCACAACTATCGCGTCCTCGATTGACCCGCAAAAGTGCCAATTTTTATAGCTGTAATGAGCATTGACAGCCGGCCCTCAGGAGCTCTTAGTATCGCTCCGTGGCACGCTCCTTCGACCCTCATCCGGCAGCCTTTCGGGTCTGCGCCCGGGCCGACTGCACCGCTCTGGTGAAGAAGCAGACCGCTAAGTACTGCAGCGTCCAGTGCTCCAGCCTCGACCCCGACCGGCGCGCCCGGCTGCGCGAGCGGGCCCGCTCGGGCAGACTCCTCCCCCTGGCCCGCCAGCTCCGACTGGACTTCGAGAGTGAGGAGATGGGACTGGCGCTTCTGGACAACGGGCGTGAGGAGATCCCGCTCGGGTTGTCGCGCTGGGCAGTCTGAGCCAGCTGGCTCCCTCATCTGGGATAAGTGAGGATGGCGGTCATACCCCGGCAGTCTCTCGAACTACTTCCCGAGCAGACCGCGGTAGCGCCTCGCCGTCAGGGCCTCATGGGCGGGTCAGTGGGAGCGGACGAAGTAACTTGGGGTGCGCCACCGCCTCCAACCGGCGGCGACCAGCAGCTCGGAGTCCCGCTCGCGCTCCCAGGACTGCACTCGCTCAGCCCTGAGCAGCTCGCGCACGCCACTGGCGACCATGATGCCTGGCAGGATCACCAAGAGCACATGGGACGAGATCACCGAGAAGGCCAGGGCGGATAGCGCGGTTAGGGCACTGCAGAGCGGCACCAGCGGAAGGCCCCTCGGGAGCACCCCTAGATGGCGCCTGGTCGGCGCATCTGCCAGCGCTCTCCCTGAAGTCTCGACCGCGGTGGTCAGCCACTTCTCGTGGCGATCGAGGAGGAGAACATTCCCGACGGCGAAGACCACTGCCGCCGAGATCACCCAGGCCCAGTAATAGGGTATGGCATGGAGCACTGCCACCAGCACCACGGCGTCGGCGGTCCCTAGGCTGATGAGGATGAACCCGTCGTCGCGGTAGGCGTCAGTCAGCGGTGAGAGTGGGCGACTTCCCAAAGCTACTTGCGTCGAGCCCAAACCGATCATTCGCTGATCCTAGAAGCGCTGCCCCGCCAAGGCAAGCTGGTGTCGGAGTCGAGTTGCGGATGAACAACCGCCGCCAGGCTAGATCGGGGCGGACGCCTCAGGCTCACTCCAGCCCAGGTGAGGTGACTGTCCTCACTTATCCCAGATGAGGGCTGCCGCTAGCGCCGAGCCGCGCCGGCGGCGACCGAGGCCGCGGCGGTGAGGATGTCGGCT
>OBLU010006663.1_pt1 | contig 10265 bp, 10 predicted proteins | sample 1518681 | NCBI WGS metagenome assembly OBLU01 (sample SAMEA3539304, study PRJEB22396) | soil metagenome | biome: tundra; feature: field; material: soil | place: USA | collected 2010-05 | depth 0.15 m
GTTGTCAAGGACTCCAAAGATTTGACCGAAGTTGTCCGTGCCTATGCTTGTCCTGCTGCCACCGCAGCCGTTGATGTTGTAGGCGTGGCGGTTGAACACGTTGTAAAACTCGGCGCGGAAGATAGCTTATACCGATCCTCAGCGCCGAAAGGCAAGTATTTCAGGAGGCTGATGTTTTCATTTGCGCCTCCGGGGCAGCGCAGCGCCGAGATGGCCGCCGGTCCGGTACCAAGCTGTCCAGCAACCGGATTGCTCGCCACGCTCGATGGCATATAGAAGTCCACTGCGGGAACGGTTTGCTGGCCCGGCAGCGGCGCCTGATACTTATTCGGATCTGAAGAGCCTTTATATCCATTCAGATTGAAGTTCGGGAGAATGTTACCCCACAAAGGCCAGTAGGAAGGACCGGACTGCGAGACTTCGAACGGTTGGCCGGAGTAATACAGTAGAATACCGGCCACGGTCCATCCACCTGCGATACCATTCACAATGCGGCCCTGATTGGCCAGCCAGCGCCGTCCCTTTCCAAAAGGCAGTTCGTAGCTTACAAATCCTTTCACGATATGGGTTTGATCTTAGCCCGTCAACGTGTGCGCGGCCTGGGACAGATTGGAGAAATCCTGCACGGGAGTGTAGTAGCCGTTGTACTCCTGCTGTGCTGAAAAAGTGTCGCCTTCCTGGCGGGATAGCGTGTAGCTGAGATCCATAGTCAGGCCGCGCCCGGTACGTTTTACCACGTTCACCACCATCGAGTCATAAAAACTCTGACCAAGCGGCAATCCTACATACAGCAGGTTGGGGTAGTACCAGTTCAGAGTGGCCCACTCAGCCACCTGCGGATACGGCGCGACTGCCGCCAGCGATGACCCGTAGAAGTTCGGGAAGGGGTACTTGAGACCAAATTTGGCGGCGTCAGCCGGACTGGCGACGTCATAATTAAAGGGGCCGGCGCCGTACTTGTTGACTAGATTGAAGAAAATGGACGCGGGCGCTTCGTTCCAAGCCAAGGCTGTGTCTGCCAGGTGGTTGGCGCGGTTGCCCACATACGAAACCTCCAGCCTCGTATTGGGCGTCAACTCATATTGTACGCCGATGTTAAACGCACTGCTGGTGCCCGCGCGCAACGCCCGCGGATCGACGCTGACAAGGGGAAACAGCGTCGACGGGTCCACATTCCTGTTTCCGGGCTGATAGACACCGGGATAGCCGCTATCCCAGTTGAAGGGCGTATTCACTGAATTGGTACCCTTGAATCCGGGCGCAAATCCATTGGGGACACCATTGAAGTAGGGCACACTCGCCGGCATAAAGATCAGACCCCAGGACGCGCGGAACACAACCTTCTTCCAGGGCGAATAGGCAACGCCGATCTGCGGTCCGAAGTTCCTGTGGTACTCGTTCTTTTCGAAGCTGTCGCCTCCGCCATTGGCGAAGACCAGAGTGCCCGGAATGCCAAGTGTGGGATCGATGGCATTCAGATCGTAGTTCGCCCAGTGACCGTATTTCTCGTGGAACCGGAATGTGTAGTTCCAGCGGAGTCCCAGGTTGAGAGTGAGTTTGGGCGTCACCTTATAGCTATCCTGGGCGAAGAGCGACATGGATTTCTGCCGCCCGTACAAGTCATAAGGCGTGGTTTCGCCCGCGGTGCTGACGTCTCCCAAGAGGAAGCTGGCAAAGCCGTAACCGACCTTGCTGTTATAGTCCGCGGCTGGGTTGCCGGTGGTGTTGTTCGTAAAGTTGAAGTTCATCGCGCCCGACCGCTGTGGCTGTTTACCTGGTGTGCGTGGAAATCGCCGCCCAACGTGAAGTTATGCCGGCCTTTCGTCCAGGTGACGCTGTCGCCGGCAATCATCGAGGCGCCCGCGAAACTTCCCTGAAAGCTGTTGCCCATGAAATCTTCCTTGTGGCCGTTCACGTCGCTTCCGAAGCCGATCAGGGAGAAGTTGGTGGCGACGGTACTCCCCAAACCGAGCTGCTCCGGCCAGTTGCCGGCGGCCGAAGGCTGGTCGCCCTGCCAGTCGTAGTTGTAGGTAAGATTCAAAACATTTAGGAGATTTGACGAAAAGATATGCGACTCGCTGAGCCGCCACTGGTCCGAGTGAAAGGAGTTGGTCCGCGAGGCGGAAAGAGGCCCTCCGTCGGTGGTTCCCGCTTCCCAGACGCCGCCGCTGTCCACCAGCGTGCGCGGTTTATGGTTATAGACCCAGGACCCCGACAGACGGTCCGCGTCCGCCAGGTTATGGTCTAACTTGATCACGGCCTCGTTGGGGGTCTGTGCGGGTGAGTTACTGAGGGGTAGCCGGTTATTGGCGTTGAGTCCGCTGGTTTGGGGCGCATAAGACTTCTGGTAAATTGCGACGATCTTTTGCGAAACTTTGCTGAACATCGAGCTCGGGATAATGTTGCCCGCAAAAACCGCTCCCGGATCGTTCGGATTGAAAATCGCGCCTGCGTAAACTGGATGGCCGTGTGTGTCCGTGTCGAGAACCTGGCTCTTGTCCAGCAACGCGCTGAAATTCCCGTTCAGGAAGTCGGCCGTGGGAACCACCGAACTGAATCCGCCGAGCCGGAAGTCCGTCTGGATGTAGCGCTCGAACGTGCCGAAGAAGAACGTCTTGTTCTTGCGGATGGGACCGCCCACGCTCCCGCCGTAGTCCCATGCGCGCGCCCTGCCCTTGGGTATGCCCTGGTTGTTGTTCGTCCAGGTGTTGGCGTCCAGCAGTTCGTTGTGGCCGTAGGCGAAGGCCGACCCGTGCAGCCGGTTCGTACCCGACTTGAGGTTGAACGACATCACGCCGCCGCCTGTGATGCTGCTCTGCGCATCCAACCCGCTGGTCTGGGCCTGCAATTCTTGAACGGCTTCCATACTCGGACCGTTTTGCATGGAGTTGCCTTGAATGTCCGCCGTGCCCGATGTGCCATCCACGGTGTAGTCTTTGGAGTCTTTGGTGAACCACTGGCCGCCGTTGACCACGGCTCCGTAATGGCTGCTGATCGGCGAATAGCCCGGCGTGATGGCCACCGCAAAGTCCTCCACAAACCGCCCGCCGCCGTAGATGCTCAGCGGGAGATCGTTGACCACGCTGGCCTGCATATTCGTTCCAATCGACGCCCGCTCCTGTTCCAGCACGGGCGCGTTAGTGGATACGGTAACCGAAGTGTTCACCGAACCAACCTGGAGCGACGCGTCCAGCTTGGCGACTTGGGTCGAAATCAGCGTGACGGCCGGAAGTTGCTCGGCCTGGAACCCTTCCTTCCTGAACTCGACGGCATAGTGTCCCGGCGGCAGGTTAGGCAAGACGTAAATGCCGTCCTGGTTGGAGACCGTCTTCGTGGCTACGTTCGTGTCTGAATTGGTGGCGGTCACTTCCACGCCGGCGACCACCGCGCCGCTGGAGTCTGTCACGGTGCCCGTGATCGTGGCGCGGTTTGCCTGTGCCCATACCACGCTCGCGAGCAGCATCTGAACGAAGCAACCCCACCAAACGGTTTTGCGCATACTAACCTCCCGGTCCTTTGCGGATCTTTGGTTAGGACGAATGAGCCGGCGGTTTTATTTACGCTGAAGGGGAAGAAATATTTTTCGGGAATCGGATGTTTTTGTCGCCCGAGATCGGGCGCCCAGTGGTATAGTCCATTCAGGAACGAGTCCATGTGGACGGTAGACCAAACCGGCCCCGTCATGCCGCTTGCGCCAAATCTGCGGCGCGTCGAGCGAGAGGACGCCCTGCGGGAGTGTGCCCGGCGCGAAGTGACTTCCCTTTATCTGGAGCGGGCCGCCGAATTCCGGAATTATGCGATCTCCCTGGTTCACGATGAGGAGCTCGCCCTGGACGCGTTGCAGGAGGCATTCATGCGCTACTTTGCCGCCCTGTGCGCCGGGACGCGCATTCATGCGCCGCGCGCGGTGTATCGAGTCATGCACAATTACTTGAGCGATCGCCAGAAGGAGTACCGGGTGCGGAATGAGACCAGCATCGATTATATTCCCAAAATATTCCCACCCGCCTCTGCCGGAAGGAGAATCCGGAAAGGGAGTGCCTTCAGCATGAGTTGTGGGATCTCGTCCGCAAGACGTTGACCGCCAGGGAGTATGCCTGCTTCCGTCTGCGCAGCGACGGGCTTCGCTATGACGAAATCGCAGCCACGCTTCGGCTGCGCTCTGGGACGGTCTGGGCGCTGCTTTCGCGCGCGGTTCGCAAGATGCGCCTGGTACTGGGCCTCGCCGAAGGAGATGCGTCATGGGCGGGTTTCTGAAATTCCTTCCGTTCACGACTCCCGGAGTCCATCCGCCGATGGAAGATCTGGTGGAGTGGGCGGACGGGACCGCTTACCCGAGCACGGACACGGGCCGCCACCTGGAGCGTTGTGCGGCCTGCCGCGCCCAGGCTCTGCGCATTCGACGCGCTTCCCAGAAGGCGCGGGAGGACGAAATCGGCCCGGGCGAACTGTCCGCGCTGGCCATTGCGTTCGAGCGCTTGCAGACGCGCATGCGCGCCTGGCCAGGAAACTGGCAGAGATACGCGCGCAATCCCGCGCACGCGCGCCTTACCAGGACCATCGAGTTGTATTTTGGACGGGAAGCGGCCAGCCGCCTGGCGCAGGCGTCTGGCGGCGGCGAGCCGGAGCGCCACCTGGTGCTGGTCATGAAACCGATGTTCAGCGCCTTCCTCGGCGCAGCAGCCGCCGATGCTCTGGCGGAACAGATTGCCGGCGCGGAGTGCTGAGGATGCCTGCGGGGCCGACGCCGACAGCCTGGATTCTCGCCGGCAGAATACCGCGATTGATCTTTTGGAGCATACTGCTGCTGCTACTCCTCGCACTGGCCGCCTTTTCCGCCTGGTGGGCGACAGGCAATTGGATGTGGATGCGGGCCTTCTTCGATTATCCGGGAGTGCTCTTCTTTGTGGGTTGCAGCCTGCTCGGGCTCCGGCTCAGTTACCTGTGCTGGCGCCAGTTCGCGCCGGGTGACGCAATGCGCCCGGCATGGCTGCTCATCGTCCTGTTCGGGTTGTCGCAGCTTACCGGTGGAGTGATCGGCCACGTGCTGGGCGGCGAATCCTTTCTCAATCCCCTGTACTACCTGGCATCGGGTCACGGCCTGATCCGCACGGCAGCCTACACCGGCAGGCTCTTCAGCCCCATTTCCATGCTCTTTCTGGCCGCCGGTCTTTTCCGCGTCGTGCAGATTTGCCGGAAGAATGGCGTCCTCGCCGGCCTGAAGACCTTCGATTTCTTGTTACTCGGAATCGTCACGGTGTACACCATTCACTACTTCACGGCCGTTGTCTTTTCCTCGCAACATCCGGAAGGCCCGGTGACCGCGGACAAGATCTTCACCTGGATGAGCGATCCGCTGCTTTGCGTTCTGCTGTTGCAGGCCATTTTGATTCGCCGGTCCGCGGCAAACATGGGCTGGGGATTGATCGCCCGCTGCTGGGTGGCTTTCACCGCGGCGATCTTCTTTACCTCGGTCGGAGACATCGGCTTGTGGGCCTCCGCCCGCGGCACCATACCCTTCGGTCTGCAAGCCGCATCCTGGTACGTTTGGTACCCGGCCACGGCCTGCTTCGCCGCCGCGCCGGCCTATCAACTACAGGCCATGCTGCGCGCCACGCACGGGCTCGCCTGCGATGAAGATCTGGATGCGGTTGGCTACCAAACTGGCCGCGGGGTCTGACCTTCTCACCGGTAACGCACTCTATAGACCTGCCTCCAGCTTGACCCCGCTGCTAGGCCGTCCACTTCTCCCACCCCGCTCCGGATCACCTTGTCGTAATTGATGCGAACACCCAGCGGCTTCCCGTTCTGCGAAGCTTCGATCCGGAAGACGCGGCCCATGTTTTCGCCTTTCGGCGGACCGCCGGCCCATGTACGCCGGATGTAGCCATCCGGGGTCCTCTGCCGCGTGACGATGCGCAGCGAGCCTCTCGCCGGGCTGGCGACAGAAGCCTCCAGCACGTGCGTGCCGGCTGACTGGAACGCCGCCGCCACCGGTTCGATCGATTGCGGGATGACCACTTCATCCTCGATGCCCATGTCGTACTGGGGACGCGCGTACTTGCCGAAACCGATCACCGCCATCTGCTCCGGCCCCAGTGTGATGGATTGGCCGGCGAACTCCGGCTGAAATCCCGCGTCGCGAAAAACTATCCCCCGGTCCGGCGGTGGCCTGCTCCTGCGACAGGCGCGGCAGTTCCACCCGGTTCAGCGCCTGCGCGGGATTCAGTACCGTGTAAAGCGCGCCGTTTGCGTCAAACGATGCGAAACCGTACGGCTCGATCTCTCCTGGAATACCGCCAAAAGTCTTCGTGCGCCCCAGCGACTCCATCGGCAGATAGAGTTTGAAGGCGCGAGCCATCCAGTCCGCCTTCGCGTCGTCGACCAGCTCCAGGTTCCGTGGATCGTGTTCACCCATCCGCCGCGCGCCAGTATCAGCATCAGCCCGCTCTTCCAGGCGCTGGTCTTCCGGTAGTAAATGGTCCCCGTAGTCCCGTACATCACGCTGGTGACATCGATACGTTCCAGCGGCTGGCCGCTGTCCTCGAAGCGCCGCACCATGTGGTCGCCATACAAGTCCTGCGCGCGCCAGAAGTTCATCATGGGCACGTCGGACGGCCGCGGATCGCCGGAATAGATCGAATCGAAGACCGTGAGTCAGCCCAGATCGATGGGGTTCTTGAAGGGAAACCCGGTGGTCGTCTCCAGGTCGCCGCCAAAGCCGTTGAATGCCACCAGCACCGCGTCCGGATTCCGCTCGCGGAATTTGCGCAGTGCTTCGCGGAACGCCGTTTCATTGCGCGCACGAATCTCTTCCGGTTTCATCGCCGATTCCACATCCGGCGGAGCGGCCGTGAAATCCACGAAATCGAACTTGAACATGCGGACGCCGCGGTCGTACCACATCTGCAGCGTCTGCGTGAAATGCGGCAAGAAACCGCCCTTGAAGAAGCACGCGGTCCAGCGCTTCTTGCTGAGCGAGTCCTCCCATTCGGACACCGGGTCAAGCTGTACGAGCATGTTGGTGCCGAACCACAGGCCGGGTTTGATGCCGTTTTCCTTGCAGCGCGCCAGCCAGTGGTCCGGACCGTTGGGCCATGTCGCCTTGCGCCACGTCCGGTACGCGCCATCCTTGGCATACCAGAACGCATCCATCATGTAGTAATCGAACCGCACGCCGCGCCGCCGCAGACGCAGCAGCTCATCCAACTCCTTCATGGCGAGCTGCTCGGTTTGCGGAACGTTATCCGACAATTCGTCGTATGCCGACCAGTTGTTGTAGGCCACGATAGGGGCCTGGAGCGTCAGGAAGCCGGCATCCGCGGCTTGTGCGTTCGCCAGCGCGCGGCCACATGCGGCCGCCGCCAGAATCGCGATGAAATGTTTCATGGTTCGGATATGAGCTGAGCGTAGTCCGGATTGCCGAGGTGCCTGCGCAGGGCCAGGCCCAGATCGCCGGGGGAAGTGGGGCCATCATGACGCCAGACGATCTGCCCGGCAGCATTCACCAGCACCGCCGCTGGTATGACCGAAACCTGCAACGCGCTGCGGGCGCTTCCGTCGTCGAACAGAACGGCCATATCGCCCAGGTTCCAGTCCCAGCAAAGATTGCGCGCCTGTTCCGCATCGCCGGCCGGCGCAATCAGGAGCGCGTCGAGGCCCGCCGCATAAAACTGCCGGTAAGCGCTGGCCAGGATGGCCACATCGTCGCCGGATCGCGGCACGAAACCGTAAAGGCGCCACGCACCCGGACGGGCGTCGATGGCCGCGGCTCGGCCCCCGGCGTCGCGCAGCGTCAAGCGAGGCACCGGCATGCGCGGCGCGGGATCCGCCGGCGGCGCCGTGAGCTTCCGGATTGCGTTGTGGTCGAACTGCAGCGATGCATTACTGCGTACCACCCGCGGCACCGAAGATTCAATCGTGTTGTTTGCGAACGTGCCGCGGCCATTGAGCTCCGCGATGTTGACGATCGCCGCCGTCGCAATCGGCGGATTCCAATAAATCCGGTTCTCCGAGAACTCCACGCCCTGCAATCGTCCGCTGTTCCAGGTGCTCAGGAACACCCCCCCTTGGAGCGCCGCCAGCCGGGGGCTGCGGCCATTGGCGGCGCACACGTTCCGGCGCACTACGCTGTTGGTGGTAACCCGCCCCGCCCCAAATATCGCGACGCAATAGCCCTGCGTGTCGTGTCCGTAGCTGTCCTCCACTACATTGTCGTCATCGCCGTAGTCAATGTCGAACGCGCCGCCGTCCACGCCCGGGCTGTCGGTCAGAAATGCCTCGCTGCACCGCACGGCACACGCGCGGCACATCCACGTCCAGATCGCGTTGGGAGTCCCGATGGTCTCGGTCCGCTGCATGCCCGTGTACCAGGCGACGCTGCCCTCGATCGTGCCCCGGTTCACTTGAAACAGCACGATGCCATCGCCGCCTACATCGTGAACGATCGCGTTTCGGATCGCCACGCCGGTGCTGCGGGCCTGCTCCGGCAGAAAGCCATGTGCCACGCCTCCCACGAGAATGCCCGCCCACTGCGACGTTCCGTAGGCGGTCACGCCATCGACCAGCACATCGTCGAATCGTTGCTCTGCGCTGCCCGGCGCGATCACCACCAGCCCACCTTCTTTGTTCTTCGGCTCACCGGTCACTCCGTGCACGATCAGGCCGCGAAGATGTATGCCGTGCAAGACGCCCTTCGTGCCGCTGATGTACACGCCGTGCGGCTGCCCGCCGATGAACTCCAGATGCTGAACCGTCCGGTATTCCTGATTGAAGAGCCGGAACGCCGCCTCCGCGGTGGGCTCTGCTTGGATCTTGGGCAAAGCGCCTTCGCCATAGGCGTCCAGAACAATCGGAGCGCCTGCCGTGCCTGAGCCTTTCGGCCACAACGTCCCCGTGCACTGAGTCCCGCGCTTGAGCAGGATCTTATCCCCCACGCGGAATTCGTGCGCGGAAATGGCTTGCACCGAGCGCCACGCAGACTCCCGCGACGATCCGGCCGCGGCATCGTCACCCGTCGCACAATCGATGAAATAGGTGCTGCCGGCCCTGGCCACCGCGGCAAGCAGCAAAACCACAAATATCTTCATGATCGGCAGGATCGAGCCAGTCATACCCTTTGCGCCGGCATGGCGCAGTTCTCAGATTACCGCAAAACCTCTGCGCAGATGCCTTTGGATTCGGCGCACTGCGTGGGCCTGCCCTAACCCGGCAGAGCCGGAACCAAACGGGTTCTACTATGATGCCTGAATGGGATTGACGCTGCTGACGGAACGGTACGCCGCGCAGATTGCGGGTGTTCTCTCGTGCTTCCCCGCGTGCTGGTGTTCGGTACGCTGCCGAAGGTCTGCTTTGCTGGAGGCATGACTTCGTACCTGTACGAGCACAAAGTCCGGATTTTCGACTATCCACGCCTTGCCGAGCCGTTCCGAGACCGACTGCGGGAGAACGCCGGGAAACTGGCGGCCGACAACGGCATCGAGATTGAGCACATTCGCAAGAAGAACTTCCGCAAAGAGGACCGCGTCAAACAGATCTTGGCGCAGCGAGCAGCCCGGGTTGGTGTGCATCTTTTCGGCCATGGAACCGTGCGCCACCTACAAGCCGCGGCACGATCCGGAGACCAGGGAGACGTACTTGAAGCCGACGGCAAGTGCCTGCACTACTACTTCTACTTTTTCGACGAAGAACTGGGGCTGGGCTACGTCCGGGTGCCGACCTGGTTGCCGTGCCGGCTCAGGTCTACTTCAACGGCCACAACTGGCTGGCCGCGCAACTGAAAAAGCGCCATATCGACTATCGCTTGGTGGACAACGCGTTCGTCAAGATCGCCGATTGGGCACAGGCGCAGCGCATCGCGGATGGATGGCAGGCCAAGCGGATTCACTGGAAGTTGGACGAATTGGCGAAACGCTTCTGCCCCATCTTCCGCGACTTCGGCGTAGCCTGCCACTGGAGCCTGGACCAGTGCGAGTACGCCACCGACATCGTCTTTCGCCGGCAGACCGAGTTGCAGGCCATCTACGGCAACCTCACCCGCACCGCGATCCATACTGTCAAACCGGACAACATCGCCACGTTCCTGGGCAAGAAGCTGGTCCCACAATTCCAGGACGAGATGGGCAACCGGTTCAACATTTCGCATCGAGGGCACGCGGAACAAACACACGATGGGACCGGTATCCTTGAAGATCTACGATAAATTTGGATTGATTCGCCTACCAGGCGATCCCGCGGTTCAAATTCGTCCCGCTGTGGCGGCCGCG
>OBLU010006665.1_pt1 | contig 10264 bp, 5 predicted proteins | sample 1518681 | NCBI WGS metagenome assembly OBLU01 (sample SAMEA3539304, study PRJEB22396) | soil metagenome | biome: tundra; feature: field; material: soil | place: USA | collected 2010-05 | depth 0.15 m
ACACCAAGTGTCTACTCACGAGCGCCGCGGACCGGACGAAGCTGCGATATTTGTTAGCGATATTTGTTAACATGGCGGAGACGGCTGTGCCAGCCGCGGGCTGGCGTGGGTTGTACTAGTGAAGGCGTTTGTTTGGGACGTTTTTGTGGAGCGTGTGCGGAGATATGTCGCTAAAGGGGAAGAGAATTCTGGTAACGGGCGCCGATGGTTTCATCGGCTCGCACCTGACCGAGGCACTGGTGGAAGAAGGCGCCCAGGTCGTGGCTCTGTGCCAGTACAACTCCTTCAATTCCTGGGGGTGGCTGGAAGACCTGCCGTCCATTTCCCAGGTCGAGGTGGTGTCCGGCGACATCCGGGATCCCCATTTTTGTCTCGGCCTGACGCGGGAGATCGACATTGTCTTCCATCTCGCCGCGCTGATTCCCATTCCGTATTCGTATCTGGCGCCGGACAGCTATGTGGACACCAACGTCAAGGGCACGCTGAACCTCTGTCAGGCAGCGAAGAACAGCGGGGTTCACAGGTTTATTCACACGTCCACTAGCGAGGTGTACGGCACGGCGCAATATGTGCCGATTGACGAGCGCCACCCGCTCACGCCCCAGTCTCCATACAGCGCATCGAAAATCGGCGCCGATGCGATGGCGTTGAGCTTTTACTATGCGTTCAACTTTCCAGTGGTGGTCGCACGTCCTTTCAATACCTATGGCCCGCGGCAGTCGGCGCGGGCCGTCATTCCCACTATTATTTCGCAGATCGCTTCTCAGGCGCCGGAGATCCATGTCGGCGCCCTGGAGCCAACTCGGGATTTCACGTTTGTCAAGGACACGTGTCAAGGATTCCTGGCAATCGCCCGCATGGAAGGGGGGACCGGGGAGGTATTTCAGATCGGCACGAATCGCGAGATTAGCATGGGTAACCTATTCCAACTCATTGCCGAGTTGATGGGATCGAAGGCAATACCTGTGACAGATGCCGAGCGACTGCGGCCCGGGAAGAGCGAGGTCCTCCGCCTGTGTTGCGACAATCGAAAACTTCGGGATGCGACGGGATTCGAAGCTGCGACACCTCTCCGTGAGGGTCTGGCAGCGACCATTGATTGGTTCCAGCGTCCCGAGAACCTAGCCCGGTACAAAGGCCATCTCTACAATGTGTGACCGCGCTGTGATTCTTGCCGGCGGAATGGGGACCCGGCTGCGGCCGTATACGGTCGTCCTGCCGAAGCCGTTGATGCCGATCGGCCCCTACCCGATTCTGGAAGTGGTGGTGCGTCAACTGGCGCGCCACGGATTCCGGCGGGTTACCATGGCCGTTAACCACCAGGCCAATCTTATCAAGGCGTTCTTCGGCGACGGCTCCGCCTGGGGGCTCGAAATCGACTATTCGCTGGAATCCGTTCCATTGAGCACTATCGGGCCGCTGAAACTGGTTAAGGACCTTCCCCAGCAGTTCCTGTTAATGAACGGCGACGTACTGACCGACTTGAACTTCCGGGCATTCTGCGAGGCGCATGTGTCCGCCCGGCGCCTGTTTACGATCGCCGCGGCGCCGCGTACGAACATCATCGATTACGGGGTGCTCGAAGTAGACGGCGAGAACCGATTGTGCCGTTTCAGCGAGAAGCCCTCCCACCGTTACCTGGTGAGCATGGGTGTCTATGTCGTCGACCGATCCTTGTTGGATCGTGTTCCACCTCACGTGAAATACGGGTTTGACGACCTGATGCGGGACATGCTTTCACGGGGTGAGCCGGTCCACGTTGAACCCCATGGCGGCTACTGGCTTGACATCGGCCGGCCCGACGATTACGAGCGGGCCATCGACGAGTTTGAACAGTACAGGAGGACGCTTCTCGCAGATGAGTAAAACGGTTCTCGTCACTGGGGCCTCAGGGTTCATCGGGAGGCCTTTGAGCGAAAGGCTGGAACAGGCGGGTTGCACGGTGGTTCGGCATTCGGATGTCGACGGCGACATTGCATCTTGCGCGCTGCCCGGCAAGGGTGTGAACCATGTGTTTCATCTGGCGGCCCGAACCTTCGTGCCGGATAGCTGGTCCGCACCTCTGCCTTTCTACGCCACCAATGTTCTGGGAACCGTAAATGTGGCCGAGCTTTGCCGCCGTCACGGCGCTTCTCTCACAGTGCTCAGCTCCTACGTATACGGCAGGCCGCGGTTTCTCCCGATTACCGAAGAGCATCCGCTGGCGGCTTTCAACCCGTATGGGCATACCAAGCTGCTGGTGGAAGAGGTCTGCCGGTTTTACGCGCAGCAGTTCGGCATACAGGCGACCATCATCCGCCCCTTCAATGTTTATGGTCCCGAACAGAGCGGAAACTTCCTCATCCCGACCCTTCTAAGGCAGGTCCTGGATCCCCAGGCGCGCGAAGTTTCGATTGCAGATGATCGGCCCAAGCGGGACTATCTCTTCCTCGACGATCTGATCGATCTGATGCTCCAGACCATGAATCCGCACGGCTGCGATGCTTACAATGCCGGCTCAGGCTGCTCGGTGAGCCCGCGTGAACTGGCAGAATTGATGCTGCAGGCCGCTGGCGTGGAGAAGCCGGTTGTCTCCAGGGGTGAGGTGCGCTCCGACGAGGTCTTGGATACTGTGGCCGATGTGGGAAAGGCAAAACGCATTTTCGGCTGGGAGCCGCGGGTCCCGCTTGCAGAAGGGCTCAGGAGAATCGTCAAGGCGCGTCTGAACCCGGCGGCGGAAACATCCCACCTCGGGGCATCTCCTGAAATTCAGGGATAATGGAAGACATATCCGAGCGCAGATGATGGAACGTCTCGTCCGCCCCCCGACCGGGGCTTCGATATCGAATACTAGCAAACTCTCGGAGACGCCAAGATCTTTGCCGCGGCCTGGGATCTGGTGGTTACGCCGCCGCCGTTCGAGGAAAATATGAAAGAAAACTCAGACTTCAAAGGTCTGTGGTTCTTTTCGCCGGCACCGGATACAAGTTCGTCGACTGGAGTCGGCAAGGCGCCGGTGCTCAACGAAGCGTTAATGGATTTGAACTGCGCCCATGTGCTGACTTTATGAGACGTTACGACTCCGAATGTATCGTCTGTGGCGCTCGCGAGTTCATCCCGTTCGGGCAGCGCACCGATGGCGTCCACGTGCTGCAGTGCGCCCGGTGCGGCCACGGAATTGTCGAGCAGTTTCAGGAGAACGTCCAAAGCCTCTATGCAGACGAGTATTTCTCGGCCCCACCCGACTCCGCCATCGGGTATCAAGAATACTCTCAAACCGCCGAACAGGGAATAGCCTGGGCCCCCTGCCTGCTGCGCATTCTGAAGCCGCGGGGAAACGTGTTGGATATCGGTTGCGCCAACGGCCTTGCCCTGCAATTGCTGGGCAAGGGATACGATTGTTTTGGCATCGAACTGAACGAAAGCATGGCCCAGGAGGCCACCCGGGCAGGGGTGCAAATGATCGCGCGCGACCTGCTCGACAGCAGCGTGGAGCAACGCTATGCGGGGTGGTTCGACGCCGAACTGGCAATCGCCGTCTTCGAACACATTCCAGACTTCAAGGAAGCATTCCGGACCGCCACGGCCCTTCTCAAACCCGATGGTATTTTGATCTTTGAAGTCCCCGTGGTTCAGTTCGTGGGCGACATTTGGTACCGCTCTTCGCTCGAACACCTCCACTATCCAACAAAGTCTTCCATCGAATACCTGTTCCGGGAGATTCTTCATTTACCTTTGACGGGAACCGTCATCGATGTGCCGGATTTTGGCTGTATCTACATTGGCTTGACTTCGCTGGACCTCGAGACCGCGCGCCGGGCCGGGAATGAATACCTGCGCCTGACCACCGCGGATCCCGCTTTGCTTCAAGGCGATCAAGCGCGCTTTCGCTGGCTACTTGATTTGATGCACTCCGCCAAGAGCTGCCCGGAAATCCTGGCCCTTTACCGGTACGTGAAGCCTGAGGACTTGAGCGCTCCCTCGCTGCGCCGCCTCTTCGAGTTGTGGGGTTATCGCGAAGAGAAGATGAAAACCGGTGAGACTTATCTGCGGGGAGTCGAACGGGCGAAGGTCTGGTTTGAGGAACAAGCCCAGAGATGGGAGCAGGTGTCGGCGCAACGCCAGGAAGCCCTAGCTGCCTCCGAGGGGACCAAGGCTTTTCTGGAACAGCAGGTTCAGAACTGGCAAGCGGTAGCCGACCAACGAGGGAGAGCCCTGGCGGCCCATGAGGCGAGTGAGGCTCAGTTGGAAGAGCAGGTTCGGCACTGGCAAGCGGTAGCCGACCAACGAGGGAGTGCCCTGGCGGCCTATGAGGCGAGCGAGGCTCAGTTGGAAGAGCAGGTTCGGAACTTGCAAGGGGTAGCCGACCGACGAAGGAGAGCCCTGGCGGCCTATGAGGCGAGCGAAGCTCAGTTGGAAGATCAGGCCGAAGAGCAAAGGCAGAGGATCGCCGAACTGGAGGCAACTAAGACGTGGCTTATAGAATCGCTTGACTATCGGCGTGCCACCGTCGCGCAGCAAAGTGAACGAATCGCCGTTCTGATAGAAACGATTGCGCAAATGCGGGCCACCCGGCTCTGGAGAGCCGCGGAATGGGCGGTCGGCGTTTGGCGGAGGATCTCGGGGATTTGTCGCGGTATGATTTTGGTGGGATCTCCCCGACTAGCCTCTTCAAACGCCAAGAACCTTTGGCTGGGAATGAAGCTGGTTTTGGGCGGCGGCGAGGGTCGCGCCACATGGGGCGCGCACTTCGACGCCACCTACTACAAATGGGCCAACCCGGACATCGCGCGGACGGGCATTCCGCCATGGCTTCACTATTTACTCTGTGGATACTTCGAGAATCGCAACCCTTCGGAGAGTTTCGACTCGGCTTACTATCGTTCGCGCCACCAGGATGTGCGCAATGCGGGGATCAACCCGCTCTTGCATTACGCGATGTCCGGCCACCAGGAAGAGCGGAGTCTGGTGCCACCCCTTGTGCCTGAGACTGCAAGGTTGCCCGGTCAAGCGCCGCGGGAGACTCCTTCCCGCCGGTGGTTCTTCTCGGCGGAGACGGTTCCTCGCGCGGAGGGCACGGACTGGCCGTTAGTCAGCGTCGTCATCCCTTGCTTTAACTACGGGCAATATGTGGAACAGGCCATCCGCTCCGTCCTGTCACAAACATTCACGAACCTTGAGATCATCGTGGTCGAGGGGGGATCCACGGACGGGACGACGCCCGACGTTGTGCGGGTTCTCGAGCAAAGCGGATTGCCAAGAACCCGCTTCGTTTACCGCACGGAATCGCATCTGGTCGGCGACAATCGCAATTTCGGCATCGGTCTTGCCCGGGGCCGCTACGTTTGCTGCCTGGACGCGGATGATCTGATCAAACCAACCTATGTCGAGATCGCGGTATTCCTGGCCGAATTCGGCGGCTACGATATGGTCTATCCTTCGGTTAGCTGCTTTGAGGGATCGGACTTTCGCTGGCTTCTTCGCGACCCCACCTGGCCGGAAATTGCAGACGGTAATCAGGCGTCCACGGTTGCCATGTTCCGCAAGGCTGCCTGGGAGCACGTTGGGGGCTTCCGAGACTGGGGCAAGGGCGATCGGTATGTGCCGGAGGACTGGGAGTTTTGGGTTCGTCTGATTGGTCACGGATTCCGCGGCAAGAGCATCCGCGAACCATTGATGCTGTACCGGGCCCATCACGGCGGTCTATGGAGTACGTGCGAGTTGCCCTTAGAGCAGCAACGGCAAGCCATTCGAGAGGCCAACCCACAGCTTTTCGTCACCGGTTCGATTCCCGCCACCCAAACGCTTGAACGTCCCGTCCCTTCCTGGGACTGTCTGACCGAGCCGGCCGACTCCCATCCTTCAATCCTGATTGCCTTGCCGTTCATCACTATTGGCGGAGCCGAAAAGCTCTTTGCAACTCTGGCGCGGTTTCTGGCCGGGCGAGGTTACAAAGTAGTGGTGATCACGACACTCGTCCTGGCAAAGACTATCCGGGACTGCACGGACAGCTTCGAAGAGATCACTCCCTACCTCTACCCTCTGTCACGCTTACTTCAGAATCAGGAGGAATGCTGGGCAGACTTCCTGTTCTACCTTCTCAAGCGGCACGGCATCGGAACGATTCTGATCGCGGGCTGTGATTTCGTGTACCGGTTGTTACCTGAAATAGCCCGTGAGTTTCCACATATTGCGGTCCTCGATCAATTGTTTAACGATGAGGTCCACTACCCTACCAACCGTCACTACGCGGCGTACATGGATACCACGTTGGTGCCCGCGCAGACACTGGCCGACAAGCTGATCTCTGAAGCCAGGGAGCAAGCCGAGAAGGTATGCGTGATCCCGCACGGGATCAACATTGAGGAGATGGCGGCGCCGGACGCTACGTTCAACTCGAGCGGGCTCCCCGAAAGCTTCCGCGGTAAGTTTCTGGTTTCCTTTTTCGGCCGGCTCTCAGCCGAGAAGTCTCCCGCGGATTTTGTGAAGATCGCAAGGCACCTCCGGTCATATGATGAAATACGATTCCTGATGACGGGCGAGGGCCAGGAGCGGGCATCGGTGCTGGCCTTGATTGAGAAATATGAGCTGCAGGATCGTATCCATGCTCCAGGCTTTGTAGACAATGCCCGCGCCCTCATGGCGCTGTCCGATGTGGTTGTCGTTCCATCGTCTGTGGATGGAATGCCTCTGGTTGTGTTCGAAGCCCAAGCATTCAGCAAACCTGTCGTGGCTTCGGCGGTGGGGAGTATACCTTACGCTATCGCCGATGGCCAGACAGGGTTCCTTTGTGGACCCGGCGACGTGAAAGCCTTTGCCGCACGAATCCTGGAGCTATGGCGTTCACCCGAACTGTGCCGCGCTATGGGCGACGCCGCCCGCATTTGGGTCTGCGCGAATCATAGCGCGGAGTCAATGACCGCACGATACGTCAAGGCGCTGGACGAAGCCCGATCCCGGCGCCAGCGCGGCACGTCGCAACCTACTTCGGGGACAAGGGAACGCACGGCCAGTCTCTCGTGAGTATCGCCAAGTCGTTTCCCCAGCCCGGTTGTAGCGCCTACTGCGAGGGTGGTGGCTCAGAGACAAACAAATCGCGGTAGGCCCGCCGGGATTGCCGCTGATCGTACTCAGCCTCAACCTTGCGCCGGCCAGCTTGGCCCATGGCATTCCGTAACCCGGGGTTCTCGAGCAGCCCCTGCAGCGCGAATGCAAAACGCTTGGCCACGCCTGGTCCGGATTCAATGAGAATCCCCGTGGATGGGTCCATCGCTTCTGACACCGCCCCAACGGCAGAGCAGACGACCGGCTTGGCCGTGGCCATGGCTTCGAGCACGATCAGGGGGATGCCTTCCGCTCGCGACGGGACAACCACCACATCAGCCTCGGCAAGCACCTTCGGCATGTCATCCACATAGCCAAGGAGAGCGAAAACCGAATCGAGCCCCGCCCGGCGCACGCGCATGCGGAGAGACTCACCGGCCGGCCCATCGCCTGCAACCACCACGCGGAAATCCTGGCATCCGCGAAGGTTTACAAGCTCCGACGCAATATCGACAAGCAACAGCGGGCGCTTGACCGGATCCAGCCTTCCGCCGAACACGATCGTCCTCCGGGCCTCGGCTGCCCGCGGCGGTGCCGGTCGGAAGCGCTCCAAGTCGACGCCGTTGCGGATCAGCTGGATCCTTTCGGCGGGTGAACCCGTCTGAAGCATCCGCTGGCGGATACACTCGGAAATCGCAAGCCTCCGGTCAATTTGGGCAGCCACTGGTGCGGTGGAGCAGACGAAGTCCCAGGTGGGGTCGACCGCGTGAATCATATCGATGATCCTCAGCACCGGACGTTCGCGCCGCAGATGGGGGACGGCGCTGTAGGCGGCCATCGAATTCTGGATGACGAGCTCGTCGAATTCCCAATTGGCCGCAATAGAGCACAGTGCTGCAACCATCCGCTCGGGAGGCACCAGGCACGCCAGATCATAAACATGGTCCGCCACTTCTTCCCAGCGCGACCGCCAGCGCAAATCCTGCGATTGGGTAGCGAGCAGGAATACTTCGTACCGCCGGCGATCGATTGCGCCTGCCAGTTCCAGGAGGACGCTCTCCGCACCACCTGGGCCAAGATGCGGCGTCACCAAAGCGATCCGGCGGCGTTGCGGACGAGGAGGCATATAGCGGAGGAGAGGGACCAACGTGTCTGTGATGAGTACCGACTGCATCTGGAACTTGAGGTAGAAGCTCAAGTCGAAGACGGGGCGCCCTACCGCCCGGTTGATGCCTTCCTTTGCCCGCAAGGGAACCAGCCGCTCGAGAGAGCGCACAGGGTGCCGGAGCCAGTTATCCAGCGAGGTCAATTCCGCATTCACCAAATGCCGGTGAAGCTGCTCCAATCGGCTGGGCCAGACCGGGCGGTAGGCTCGCTGGCTGCCTACCCCCCGTCCCACTATGCCGGCCAGTTCGTGGAGGCGGCCAATGGATGAGAGCGCGCGCCGGGAGACGCTGAAGGCGCCGTCCGGAAGCTTCGTCACCGCCTTCCCGCCCCACACAGCGAGCGCACAGAGCTCCGCGTCATGCGGGTCACCGGCCGTCCCGGAAGCGGGGACCAGGAACGCATCTGCCTTCGACCGCTCAAGTGCCGCGCGGGTTTCGGTAACCGGCACGTGTTCCCAGTCTTCTATCAGGGGTTTCGTCCCGAGTTGAGAACTGAGCACACAGACCGCCGGCGCCCAACGCGCTTTGATCCGCGCCCTGCCTTCCCGCGAATACAGACCAGGATGATTGGTACGGATCCTCTCTCGCAGTTCCTTGTCGTGTTCTCCCGCTAGAGTGAACATAGACCGGCCGCTCTTGCGGTACTCGAAAAGTACTCGCGGGAGATAGCATCCAAAGCGTTCCCGCTCGCCCAGGCGAAGCCAAAAATCCCAGTCCTCATAGTTGACGCGCACGGATTCGTCGTACCCGCCTGCCAGTTCCCAGTCAGCGCGCCGGATCAGGGAGGCATAGAGGATCGTGTTCCGGTCGAGCAGATTGTAGAGGTTGTAGTTACTCGAACGCTCCACGTAAACGGTGTCGCCAAAAACACGATAGTCGGTGTATACGAAAGCCGCCTCCGGATTGGCCTGGAGTGCCGCAACGCATTCGGCAACGAAGGTAGGCGCGAGCCGGTCATCCGCATCGAGCGGCAGGATGTACGTGCCATGGGCCGCCCGCAAGCCGGCATTGCGCGCGGCCGCCGGTCCCGCGTTCGCCTGATCGATGTAAAGGGTCACACGGGGCGCTAGAGATTTGAGAAGTTCGCACGCGTCCGGGGTGTCAGACCCGTCATTGACCATGACGACTTCTATGGGTTCATGGGTTTGCATCAAGGCGCTGTCGACGGCTTCCAGCAAGAAGCGCGTGGGATTGTAGCACGGGATAATGATCGAGACCGATATGTCCGATCGTGATTTCCCGGATATCCCCGAATCGCCGCCTCGTCTCGTAGGCAATTAGACTCGTCCTCCCGTTGTGAGGCTGTTTTGCAAAAGATGCGACAAAGCAGCGAACCTGTGACGTTGCGCGCAACGCTCAGTTTCCAATCTCATATTCTACCGTGGCACCTTCACCGATTTCACTCCAGCATCGGCAATCATGTTCAAGAATTCCGCGGTGAACAGCACAGGCGCCGGTCACCGCCGACACATTGCGAGTGGCCAGCAGCCACGGCCATAGCTTGCTCGAATGCAAGTAACGCCCGGCATGTCCAACCGCGTCGCCAACTCCCGCCACAATGCCCGCGTGTTGCAGCACTCCCGACGTATACCACAGAACGGCCCCCGCCACTCCCACCTCTTCCCGCGACACCTGCTCGGCCAACAACTCCGCCCATTCGGGTTCGGTGGCGCGAACGTCATCGTTCAAGAACAGCAGGTTGGGCCTTTCCGCGATGCCGGCGCCGAGATTGTTCATCGCGGCGAAGTCAAAGGTACCGCGGAATGTCAAGGCGGCCGCTCCCGCTCGTTCGATTACCGAGTGCAATGATGGACTCGGCCCGGACTCTTCGTGGGCGACGACCACGATCTGCCGAACCACCTGGTTCGCCGTCGCGCGGAGAGATGCTAGGCAGGTCTCCAGCAGGTCCGGCGATTTCGAGCAGATGATAGCGGTCATTTCCCCTGTGGACCGCATCCCCCGGACGACGAACGTACCTGCGCCAGGGCCGGGCGCGCAGATGGATGATGTCTGCTCTCTCCTAGCGAGGTCTTCGACCTCAAACCGACGAGCAGAGGTCCGGGACTTTTCGTAAA
>OBLU010006666.1_pt1 | contig 10264 bp, 5 predicted proteins | sample 1518681 | NCBI WGS metagenome assembly OBLU01 (sample SAMEA3539304, study PRJEB22396) | soil metagenome | biome: tundra; feature: field; material: soil | place: USA | collected 2010-05 | depth 0.15 m
TTCAAAGATAAGTTGGTGGAATCAATGCCGCCCGCAACCAACACCATTCCTGTGTTCAGGAGCGTCGCCGTGTGCAGGGCGCGTGCGGTGTTCAAACTGCCGGTTGCGGTGAATGCCCCGGTAGCCGGATTGTAGAGCTCTGCGCTGGCCACGTTGCCGCTCAGCCCGGTGCCCCCTGCAATCAGAACCATCCCGTTCGGCAGCAGCGTAGCCGTGTGCTGGCCGCGCGCCGTGGTCAAGTTTCCGGTGGGGAAAAATGCGCCGCTCGTGGGATTGTAGAGCTCGGCACTGGTCACGGCGCCACTCGGCCCGTAGCCTCCCGCAATCAGCACCATGCCCGTGTTCAGGAGCGTCGTAGTCTGATACTGGCGCGCGGTGTTTTCGTTGCCGGCCAAAATAAACCCAGCAGTGATGGTCAGTGTAGTCGAGCCGCTGATCGCGCCTGACACCGCCTGCACCGTTGTCATCCCGACTGCAAGCGCCGCGGCCAAGCCTTGCGATCCGGGCGCATTGCTGATCGTCGCCATAGCCGGAGCTGACGAACTCCATGTCGCCGTGTTGGTCAGATCCTGCGTGTTTCCGTTGTTGTAGGTTCCCGTGGCTGTGAACTGCTGGGTGCTTCCCGCGGCGATGGAAGGGTTCGCCGGAGTCACCGCAATCGAGAGCAGCACCGGCGTCGTGACCGTCAGCATGGTCGAGCCGGTAATACTACCCACTGTAGCGCTGATACTCGATGTGCCCGCCGCCACACCGGTGGCGAGACCTCCTGGAGCGATCGTCGCCACAACCGGAGCCAGTGAACTCCACGTCGCCGTGCTGGTCAGATCCTGCGTGCTTCCGTCACTGTAGGTTCCCTTGGCCGTGAACGCCTGCGTGTTGGCGGCAATAATCGAAGGGGTGACAGGAGAAACTGCAATCGAGACGAGAACCGCCGGGGTCACGGTCAGCGTAGTCGTTCCCTGTATGGTGCCGGAGACAGCCGTGATCGTCGTGCTGCCCACCAGCAACGCGCTTGCCAGACCCGCCGGGCTGATGGTCGCGATCGTCGGAGCGGACGAACTCCACGTCGCCGATGACGTCAGGTCCTGCGTGCTGCCATCGGTGAAAGTCCCAGTCGCTGCGAATTGCTGGGTTTCACCCGCCGGCAATGACGATGGCGTCGGACTTATCGCGATACTAACGAGTGCAGGCGGTCCGACGGTGATTGAAGCGCTCCCAGTGATTCCTTGATAAGCCACCGACAATTGAGCGGTACCTTTGCCCGCAGCAGTCACCGAGCCTTGCGCATTCACCGCAGCGACGGTTGACGGTGTCGAGCTCCAGGTAACGCTTGTGGTCATGTTCTGCGTGCTTCCATCACTCATCGTTGCCATCGCCTGCAGCTGACTGCTGCTCCCGAGCGGGAGCGAAAGCGTTGCCGGAGCAACATTCAGGGCGACCACCACCGCGGGCGTCACCGCAAAACTGGCGGTCCCGGTGACCGATCCAGAAGTTGCGCTGATCGTCGCCGTCCCAACCGCTTTGGCAACCGCTGAACCCGCTGCACTCACGGTGGCCGTGGCTGGAAGGGAGGAAATCCACGTCGCCGATTGCGTTAGATCCTGCGTAGTTCCATCGGTGAAAGTTCCCGTCGCAGTGAGTTGCTGGGTTTCACCGACCGGCAAAGACACCTGGTTGGGGCTCACCGCAATACTCACCAACGCGGCGGGTCCAACGGTGATCGCTGCGCTCCCCGTGATTCCTTGATAGGCCACCGAAACCTGAGCTGCGCCTTTGCCCACGGCAGTCACCGCGCCTTGCGCATTGACCGCAGCCACGGCTAACGGTGTCGAACTCCAGGTGGCGCTCGTGGTCACGTTCTGCGTGGTCCCATCACTCATGGTTGCCAACGCCTGCAGCGGACCGCTGCTTCCGAGCGGCAAAGATAATGTGGACGGAACAAGATTCACCGCGACTACCGCGGCCGGCGTCACCACGAAACTTGCGGTACCGGTCACGGACCCAGACGTAGCGCTGATCGTAGCCGTACCGACCGCTTTGGCAACCGCCGCACCTGTCGGGCTCACCGTGGCGGCTATGGGACTGGACGAAATCCACGTCGCCGATTGCGTCAGATTTTGCGTAGTGCCATCGGTATACGTTCCGGTCGCTGTGAGCTGCTGCGTCTCGCCGATCGGCAAAGAGACCTGGTTTGGACTCACCGTGATACTGACTAACGCGGCGGCACCGACATTGATGGACGCACTCCCAGTGCTTCCCTGATAACCCACCGACACTTGTGCAGCGCCTTTGCCCGCCGCAGTCACCGCGCCTTGAGAGACGGTGGCGACGGCTGTCGGTGTCGAACTCCATGTGGCGTTTGTGGTCACGTTTTGCGTGGTCCCATCGCTCATGGTGGCCATCGCCTGGAGTTGACCGCTGCTCCCCAGCGGCAGGGATAGTGTCGACGGAACAATGTTCAGGGCGACCACCGCAGCGGGCGTAACCACCACGTTCGCGGTCCCGCTCACCGATCCAGACGTGGCGCTGATGGTCGTCGTTCCTACTGCTTTGGCAACTGCCGAGCCGGTGAGGCTCACCGTGGCAGTCGTCGGACCGGAAGAAATCCACGTCGCCGTTTGCGTCAGATCTTGCGTGGTGCCATCGGTGAACGTCCCGGTCGCCGTGAGCTGCTCCGTCCCCCCCACCGGTAAAGAAACCTGGTTTGGACTCACCGCGATACTGACCAATGCCGCGGGGCCGACGGTGATCGCCGTGCTCCCGCTGATTCCCTGATACGCCGCCGACACTTGTGCTGATCCCTTGCCCGCTGCGCTAACCACTCCCTGCGCGTTGACCGTGTCAATGGTTGTGGATGTCGAAGTCCATGTGGCGCTGGTAGTCAGGTTCTGCGTGGTTCCATCGCTCATGCTGGCCAACGCCTGGAGTTGACTGCTGCTCCCGAGCGGCAGGGACAACGCCGGCGGAACGATATTCAGGGCAACCACGGCGGCGGGCGTCACCGCGAAACTCGCGATTCCGGTCACCGATCCGGACGTCGCGCTGATCATAGCCGCCCCGACCGCTTTGGCAACTGCTGAACCTGCCTGGCTCACGGTTGCGGTTGCAGGGTTGGACGAAACCCACGTTGCCGATTGCGTCAGATTTTGCGTGGTGCCATCGGTGAAAGTTCCGCTCGCACTGAGCTGCTGGGTTTCACCGACTGGCAAAGAAATCTGGTTTGGACTCACCGTGACACTAACTAATGCGGCGGGTCCGACGGTGATCGCTGCGCTCCCGCTTACTCCTTGATAGGTCGCCGACACTTGCGCGGAGCCTCTGCCCACCGCACTCACAACGCCCTGCGGGTTGACCGTTGCAAAGGCGGACTGGCTCGTCTGCCACGTCACCGACGAACTTACGGACTGCGTGCTTCCGTCGCTCATGGTCGCCAACGCCTGGAGTTGACCGCTGCTCCCCAGCGGCAGCGATAGCGTTGCCGGAACAACATTCAGGGCGACCACTGCCGCAGGCGTCACCACCAGGTTCGCGCTTCCAGTCACCAATCCCGACGTTGCGCTGATGGTCACCGTTCCGACCGCTTTGGCAACCGCCGAACCCGTGGGGCTCACCGTGGCATTTGCGGGATTCGAGGAAACCCACGTCGCCGATTGCGTCAGATCCTGACTCGTACCATCGGTGAAGGTCCCGCTTGCATTCAGCTGATTGGTCTCGCCAACCGGCAAAGAAACCTGGTTTGGACTCACCGAGATCCCAACCAATGCGGCGGGCCCGACGGTGATTGACGAGCTGCGTGTGATTCCCTGATAGACCGCCGACACTTGGGCATTTCCCTTGCCCACAGCCGTCGCATACCCTTGCGAGTTGACCGTGGTGACGGAGGGCTGGCTCGTCTGCCAGTTCACCGACGAATTTGCGGACACCTGCGTCCCATCGCTCATCGTGGCGATCGCCTGAAGCTGAATGCCGCTGCCCAGGGGCAATGACAAAGTTGCCGGAGTCACATTCAAGGCGACGATCACCGCCGGGGTTACGCTGAGGCTCGCCGTTCCAGTCAAAGATCCAGAGGTCGCGCTAATCGTCGTGATTCCAACTGCGGTGGCCACGGCCGTGCCCGTCGAGTTCACCGAGGCAACTGCGATGGACGAACTCCATGTCGCGGTTTGCGTCAGGTCTTGCGTGGTTCCATCTGAGAAAGCCCCGCTTGCGGTGAATTGCTCGGTTTCACCCAGGGGCAAAGAAACCTGGTTGGGACTTACCGTGACACTAATTAATTTGGGCGATCCCACCGTGATTGTGGTGTTGCCGGTGATCCCCTGGTAGGCGGCGGACGCTTGCACGCTCCCTTCGGCCATCCCCGTCACCATGCCTTCAGTGCTGATGGCGGCAACACTTGGCTGGCTCGTCTGCCACGTTACCCCGACCAAGGATTCCTGGTTTCCGTTATCAAGAATTCCCGTGGCGCTGAGCTGCACGGTTGAGCCCTTCACTACTTGCGGGTTCGCCGGGGAGATCACGATTTGGCTGAGTTTTGGGTTTTGGCCGGTTCCCCCGCCGCCACCACCGCCTCCGCCACCGCAACTTAGACACAGCGCGAGCAGACCAAATACACCCATGGCGCGCGCGGTTCGACAAACACTCATTGTGGGATGCCTTGGTGAATCAGGGGAGGAATATTCGACTAGCCACTATGGACTACATCAAGTAGATTATACCGTATTATTGTGGGCCAGAACTAACCCATTTGGAATAGCACCTTCGTGGGGTAAACCATTCAAAAAAAGGGCTTTTGAGTGGAAAAAGAGAGGCTTTTTGGCGCGTAGAAACCGCGGGGCTAGACGACGAATTGAAGGCCACTGATAAAGCTGGGGGATTTCTGTCCCCGCTTAACCGTCCAGCGCACCTGCATCAGCGTGGGAATGGAAACCGGAGAATCGAAAACGGGGAAATTGCAGCACACAAACGTGGACGCCTGGAGGGGACGCGAGCTAAGGACGCACACGCCTCCATTGCTTAGATTGTGTATGCGACAGTCAAATTCCTGCTGCGGTCCCTTGGGCTCGGCAACCTCATTGGGACCCGACCGCAGGCTTCGCGCGTGCACTTCGAAGACCTGCGGAAACCGTTCGTGCTGCCGTCGCTCTTCTGGGAGATGGTTCACGGTTTCACAATGCCTGAACTTGCGGCTCCCGTAAACTCCTCAATCGAACTAATGCGCGATGACTAATCAGCAAGAACCGCAAGTCTTAATTGCTGGACCGGGATCCGGCCAGCTTTCCTGCGATACCGGAACGCGTGGAAACCTTCATCTTCACCATCACCAATCGCAGGAAAGCCTTTACCGTATTTGGACTAATCTTCATGCGAGTGGCAATCTCTTTACTGGTGAGGCCTTGCAGAAGGAACTCGACGGTTTCCCGTTCGCGCAGCGTCAGATCGAAACGTTCGGATAGTTCGGTAAGTGTCGTACTACCGGCCGCGTCCCGCTCCAGCAGCACCGCAAACGTGGGCTGTGGAGAATAGTGCCCGTTGCAATCGACCTGAAAGCTCTTGCAGACGTAGCGGCGTTTCCCTGACTTAAACTCTTTGACGAAGGCTTTTCGGTCCTGCTGCTGATGGTCGAGGAGAGTGGTTCGTACGCGATCAGCCAGAAAGACTCGTGGTTGTTTGATCCGGTCCGCCTCGCTGGGAAAGCAGAGGATTTGCAGGGCGGGATCGTTAGACGCAATCAGATTCATTTCGCTATCCAGCAGCAAGAAGCCGTTGTTGCTTGGAGCCATGGACACGATACTCTCCTGTGGTTTGAAACGGCTTGACCAGGTTGAAACTGCGATTCAGACAAGCTCTCGGTTTTCGGCTTGAAGGCGGGGGGAGTGGCTTTCACAGCCACGATTCCATAGCCCGAAAATCCGTCAGCACAGTATCAGCCGCAACCGCGTCAGTTGTCAATAGATAACAAAGGGGACCTGAAGAAATGGACGAGAACATTGCGGTTACTTCATATAAACTAATCCAAAAGAACTAATCCACCACCTTTAGGCGGATGGACTAACCCAATCGTGGGATTGCTGCCGTCCGCACCCCGTAGTCTACTAGTCATGCCTAGAGCCCTCCCCCCTTTGCCTAGAGTATGGAATGCTCCGCTAACTTGGTTCAGGGATGAGAATATACGGACAGGCATCCTCCGGGATGCTGATGACTGATATTGGTTCTCCGCGGGCAGCGATTCGCTGCGTGCGCGAATCCCTGATTCTGCCCGGTAACCGGAACTGCCGCTGGACCGTGAACCCGCGACGAGCAGGAAGGTATATTATGTTGAGGTTTGCGAGCACGCCCTTCCGGGCAAGAGTTTCTTCGGACGCGCTCGTGAACTGCGAGTGCAGCCGTGAGCAGCGGTCGGTCCGACTTCAAACGGTCGATGGCCGCGCACGGAAGCGAGGCGGTAATGTTTAAGGGCATCCCAGCTGTGTCCGATCGCGGCGTGCGCGGTTCGCGAAGCCGCGTCACTCCATTCCTGCTTGCTGGCATTCGAGTCGGCACGCTCGTCGCGATCGCATTCGCGCTCTTGGCCAGTTTTGGAGCGCAAGCACTGTGGGCGGAGGGCTCTCCGCACAAACTAGTCGTTCAACGCTCGACGCGCGCCATCCCACACAAGTTCATCGTTCATCCCAGTGAAGCAACCGTTCCGGTGAACGAAACTCAGCGTTTCGAAGTCACAGACGCTGACGGAAACCCCGTTGCCGTGCATTGGAATGTTTCGGGCATCGGTTGTTCGGGCCAGGGCTGCGGGAGCATCGACGACCAGGGAGTCTACCGAACGCCATCTACACTTCCGCAACCGCGCGTAGTCACCGTGGAAGGCGTGCTGGTTTCCGATCCCAACTACTCTGTGTTGACGCAGGTCTGGCTTCAGGATCCTGCGGCCGCCAGCCGGAAAGCCGGTCCCGGCCGAGTCGTCGCCGCTAAAACACAACCGCTTCCCATCCCTGAAGTGGGTCGCGAGAGCTTGGCCAAGAATGCCCAATCCTTCCCGCTGCCGAATGCGATTGCCGCTGCGCCGGGAGTTGGAAAACAGATCGCGCGCAACTTTGTATCTCCGCCGCTTCCCGATGTCGTCGCCCCGTCGCCGACAGTTGCGTCCTCCGCTGGAAGACACACCCAATCAGCACCGGCAGCGACGGTGATCGCCGCCGCGCCCGAAATTGGAAACGCGACCCTCGCTCGCAGCACCCGGCCAGCGCCGATGCCGACTGTGATTGCCGCAGCACCAGAAATCGGAAACCAAACATTTGCCCGTAGCGCCCGCCCAGCGCCGACGCCCAACGTGGTTGCCCCGTCGCCCACAGTTGCGCCTCCAGTTGGAAGATCGAACCGCGCTCGCGGCGCCGAATCTGTTCCGCTGCCCACTGTGGTTGCCGCTGCCCCTGAGCTTGGAAAACCGCTTCCCCGCAAGGCCGATGCATCTCCGCTGCCCAGTGTGATCGCCCCTTCGCCCAAAGTTGGAAAATCGAAGCTCGGTCGCGGCACCGATTCCTCAATAATGCTGACTGTAGTCGCCTCTGCCCCGGAGATTACAAGACAGGTTGCCCGCAGCGCCGCAGCACCGCCTCCAGCCAATGTGGTCGCCCCGCCGCCTGCGCTTGAAAGTTCTATCCCTGTTCGCAGCGCCGCGTCCGCGCCGGCGCCGGCTGTGGTTGCTGCTACCCCCGGCATGACCACGCAGGTTGCCCGCAGCGCCGAATCTGCGCCCCCGCCCAATGGGGTCGGCCCCGCGCCCGCAGTTGGAAGACAGAATCTGGCTCCTGGCGTCGATGTGACGCCGGTCCCGACGGTAGTGGCGCTCGCCACCCCGGCTACTCAGATTCCCTCCGGAAGAACGCAACCGTTGACGTCCCCCGCGGCCGGCAGTCCGAAAGCCGCCAGCAGCGTGTTAGCGCCCATGCCGGATGCGGTCGCCGCGGTCCCGGCGGGAACTGCTGCTGCGCCGCAGCGCGGCACGGTAGTGACCTATCAGAATGGCCAATTGACCATCGATGCGGAGAACGCAACCCTGGCCGCCGTCCTGGGATTGATTGCCGAGAAGACCGGAGCTCAGATCGATGTTCCAGCCGGAGCCGGCCAGGAGCGCATCTTTGAACACACCGGGCCAGGACAAGCCAATGATGTGTTGGAACAGTTGCTCAATGGTTCTCCCTTCAACTTCATCATTGTGAGTTCGCCGCAACATCCGGACCAGCCAACTCAGGTCCTGCTATCGCTGCATGTACCAGACCCAAACACACCCAGCACCAGCGTTGCTGTCGTCCAACCGGCAGCGGTCAGCAACCCTGGCCTCTGGAAACCTCCGGCACCCGCAGATGCGCCGCCGGCACCAGTACTATCCTATGCGGTCGACCCGCACAATATGACGCCGCCGACCGAGTCCTTATCGCCTGAGGCGCTGAGCCAGATGATGAGAGAAAAAGGTAAACAGATCCTTGAGGACCTTCGCAAGCAACAAGGACAGCCGCAAGGACCGCAGCAATGACCGCAGCAATGATCATGCAAGCAATCCCGAGCCGCCCCGCGATGTTACTCCCTCGTATGCGGGTTGAAGAGTTAGAAGCACTTTCATAAGCACTAGCTGCGCCCACAGTAAATCCTCCCCAGCGCAGGCGCCACAAACACCAAGGAGATCGACGAATGCAGAAGATCGGATCTTTGACGTTGATGCTCGCTATTGCCCTGATGCTTGCGGGGACTGCCCTGGCTCAAGGTGACTCCAGCTACTATTTCACCACCTACTTTTCCAATGCGAACACCATCGGCGCTCCGGATGCAACCGTGCGTGTCATCAACGACGGCGATACAGGAGCCAATCTGTACGCAGCCATCTATGTGTTCGATGACAGCGAGGAATTGCAGGAGTGCTGCGCCTGCGTTGTCACGCCCGACGGCCTTCTGTCCGAATCCGTGGATAAAAACCTCACCGCCGACCCGCTCACCGGCATCAAGCCGACACGCGGCGTCATCAAGGTCGTTTCGTCTACCAGCGCGGACCCAAACATCATCGCGCCTCAAACCGGACTGCGCGCGTGGGCTACGCACATCCAGAAGACACCCTCTGGCTTCGCCGTTACCGAGACTCTGTTTGCGGACTCGAACCTGGTGAGCACTGAACAAACTCTGCTGCAGCAACTGTGCTACTTCGATAAAGCGCTCAGCGGTAAACCCTGTACCTGCACGCCGGAAGATCAGGACTTCTAGCGCTCCACCCGGTCCGGTGTAGAGACCACCACCCAGTCGGACACGCACGAAGAGTTCTCTAAAATATTCCGCGAGAACTGTCGGTACTTGGACATCACATCTGGAGTTCCCGCCATTGAGACGGAAAAGCCAGCCGAGAAAGGCGCTACCGCCGCATTTGGTGGGTTCAGCGTGGAAGCACAGCCTGACTAAGGTTTTGGTTGGTTGAGCACTTGCGCGCGCTGCCGGGCATACTTCTCCAGCTCCGCTTGGCCTTGGGCTGCATACAGGTCAGCCAGCGCGATCCAGCGCTGCGGGTTGGACGGCTCGTAGCTTATTGCTTCCTGTTGAAATCCGATTGCGCGACCCAAATCGCCCAGCTTTTCCCAGATTCGCGCTTTTGTTTGGGCTACTTGCAGCTCGAGGTATTTCTTCTCGTCCGGCGGCTCGTAATTGGAGCGTTCAATCGCCCCATCCAATGCTGCCAGCGACTCCTGCGGTTGGTTCATCGCCAGATAGATTTGTCCCAGAAACAAATAGTGCACACTGGGCCGCGCCGAAAGTCGTGCAGCGTGCTGCACCGCACTCACCGCTTCGGTATAGCGGCTTTGCGAGTAGTAGAAGGAGCCCAATGAGGACCAATCGCCTTCAGTTGGAGCGAGGCGCGCCGAGAGCAGATACTCGCTTTCTGCCTCTTGAAATTGCCGGCTGGCCTGATACAGTTGGCCGCGCGTACGGTGGAGATAAGGCTCTTTCGGAAACATCTGCAGCGCGCGATCAAGCGCCTGCGCCGCTTCCGGGTTGCGCCCGAGGTTGAAGAGAATTGAACCGGCATTGGCGTAGAAATTAAACAACTCCGCCCGCCCCCGAAACGACGTATCGGCTGCAAGAGCAGCGGGCGGAACGAACTGCACCTTGCTGCAATCGACCTGCAGACGATTGATCAAGGCCGCGTTTTCGGGACGGTTGCGTACAAACACCGCCCCTTCCTCATCCAGGTAAACCGGCTTCCATGCCTGGCTGGCGCAGAATTGCTGCA
>OBLU010006667.1_pt1 | contig 10263 bp, 9 predicted proteins | sample 1518681 | NCBI WGS metagenome assembly OBLU01 (sample SAMEA3539304, study PRJEB22396) | soil metagenome | biome: tundra; feature: field; material: soil | place: USA | collected 2010-05 | depth 0.15 m
AGCGCCATTACGAGGACTCCTTGTCCAGGTCCAGCTCATATGAGATGCCGTCCGGCAGGCTCTTCAGGAGCTTCTGCAACTGGGCGCCGGTGATTTGATTCACTTTGAGATTCACGTTCTTCACGCTTGTCGCGGGGCCCACGCCCCATGATTCCGTCTTCCCCAGGAGATTCAGTGCCGACGTGGCTGGGGCGTGGCAGGTGACAAGCGGCGCAGGTACGGGTCCTCCAAAGATGGAATCGGGATCTGGCGACGCGACACCGTCTGGCTGCAGTCCACCTGAGGGGGCGTCGAGAGGCGTGGGAAAGAGCGAGCCGGTGGTTGGCGGTTGAATGCCGCCAGGCGTCGGCGGGGGAACCGGCGGTTTGTATCCACCCGCCGCCGGTACCGTATCAGGCAGGAGAATCCAGGTTTCCTCGAGGTGCTTCCCGGAGGGGATTTTCGCCTTCATCCGGTCGTATGCCTGATCTGCGTCCTCACCAGGTTTGGCCTGCAAGAACTCCAGCCCGCGGATGTTGATCGCGATCTTGCCCTTGGCGCACACGCGAACCAGACGTTCCTTCGCTTCGACGTCGCCGAGCCAGGGAATGCAGGGAGCCTGGTTCGGACGCGGTTCGCCAAGTTCCAGGATCAGCTTGGCCACCGTTTCGCTGTTCTTGGCGTGGGCCATCACCAGATCCTCAAATTCCTCAGGGATGAAGAGGTTCTGGCGTACTGACTCGTCAATCGCCTCCGGGATTCGTCCGCCCTGTGCTCCGTGGTTCTCGATGTGGAAGTGACACTTCTTCGGCTCCTGATAGTTCCAGGTGTCGAGGATGGCGTAGCGGTCGAACCGGACTTTCAGGATGCCGTGCAGCTCGCTCCTGTACTTCGTGTGGAGCTTCGCGTACTCGCTATCTTCTTTCTTCCATTCCTCCGCTTTGACGATGGCACGGGCGAGGATGATCAGGTCCCGATCAAGGAATGCGTTCTGACTACCAGATTTCGGAATGAGAAAGCGAATCGTGTTCCGCCGGCGGGGGACATGGGCCTTGAGCCACTCCCCGAGCCGAGCATGAAAATCGTCTGGCTCTTCCGGCAAGACGAGGATGGGAATACGGTCGTCCCATTGATCCGGATGTTCCGCAGGGTCGAGGTCATCCCATGGTTTCTTCAGCCAATCTCCCCGCAGCACGATCACACGAAATTTGTTTGGTGCGTCTCCGGCACCGCCGATGACGTACCGGATCTCCAACGCGAGCTGAGTCAAATCCTCGCCGCCCGTGAACAGCTTGTCGTTCCGGGCGAAGGACATCAACTTGGCGCGCTGATTTTCTGGTTCGAGGAAAACGAAGCGGGTGCCAATTTCGTGAATGTTGAAGCTGTTATCCGCGACCTTGCGCAGCTCGACCTGGAAGAAATTGTCATCCAGCGCCGTGTCGCGCGTGATGTCGGTGTGGATCGTGGCCGGTTCTGCGCCAGCCAGCTTCTCGACCGCAAGGGAGCGCAGCCAGAGGGCGCTCATGATCTCGTCCAGATGGGGCACCTCGGCCGGAGACAGGACCTCCTTGACCTGTTCCAGATTTCGAATCGCCTTCTCGCGCAATACGTTGTGATGCTGGTTGGATACCGAGTCGAGCAGGGCGCCGATGGCGTTCTGCTCGTCATCGATTGGAAAATCGGCCGCGGTCAGGACCGGCGATTTGTCACCGCGCTGCTTAAAGAGGTTGGCGAGGATCAGGATCAGGTCCCGCGTCTCCTGCGCGCTGGTGGCCACAAGCACCTGGTCTTCGAGCAATTGGAGGAGTTGCGGCGAGAACGGCCACGCATCGTCGAACGTCCTTCGGATTTCCGCATGGTCCGACGCCGGCGCCTGCGCCAAGCGCAGGTGCTCCGAGATGTGGGCCTCGGCGAGTGATTCAATCGAAGGCGGAGGGATCTGGAGGCGGTTTTCGAACAGCCTGTGCAGCAGCAAGCGCTGGCGGTCGCGCCGCGCATATGGCCCCTTGAAATCGATCCGAGCGGGGTCCACTCGGTGAATCTGCTGGTAGGCATCGGTGTTGCCGTTGCGCACAGAGACGACCAATAGCAGCAGTTCGGGGTGAGACTTGGCGATCTCAGAAAGGATTTGGATAAAGTTGAATGCCCAGTTCTTCCACGGATACTGCTTGGTGTTGGTCAGGCCGTCGAACCAGGTTTGATACTCGTCGAGAATGAGAGCGGTCGGCTGCTTCTGAAGCAATTCCAGCGTCAGATCGTAACTTAAGATGTCGGTCTTCCCGGCTCCTTGGCCTTCCCACTTACCCCGGATGTAAGAGCCATGAGGATGCCGCTCCAGCAGCAGGTCCCACAGGAATTATAGTTCTGGTGGACCAGGCTTTCCGTGATGACGTACATGCCCTGGCGTAGCGGCAACGTCGCCATTTTGGGGTACTGGAGGCGGCTGGCCCAGACGTCCAGCCATGCCTGCGTCGCTGACTGGTCGGTGAGGGCGTGGTATAGCACGGCCATCAGGTGCGATTTACCTTGGCCACGCTCACCGATGAAGACTACCGGGCGGTCGTTCTTGGGGCCGATTGCTTCGATTGCAGACAGCAGGTCCGTTGTCGGGTAGCTGATTTCCAGAAATTCAGGGGCGGGGCGCTGGGTGGCACCGGTCTTCTGAGCATTTGACAGCTCGATCATGGTGCCCGAGATTCGCTTGGTGCGGAATTCGGGTCGAAGGTTTAGTCCAAGCATAGCGTTGCGCGTCCGCTTGCCTCGACAGATTAGAAAGAATTCGGGGCAAGGGCCGCATTTATTCTATCCCTTTACGGCCGCGTCTGTACTGTGAAAACTGAGGATTTGTCATCCAACTCGGTAGCATCGGTTCGGTCGCTCCTGAACCCGGCGTGCCGGTGATCTTGAAGCCTGCACACAGACGAAAGGCATTTCCGGTCGTTACGGAGCCTTCTCTTGGGTGTGGCGGCGAGGTTACACCGCCACTCTCAGCTTGATACCATCGTTGGGCGCGTGGACCAGATCCTGCTTGGTACCCAGGTACCTCTCCGTCGTCTGGACGCTCGCGTGGCCCAGGAGCAACTGGATTTGCTCAAGTTCCCCGCCCGCGGCGCGACATAATTTCGCGGCCGTCCGGCGACAATCATGAGGCGCTATGCCAGCGACGCCGGCAGCCTTGGCATACGGCTTAAGCATCTGCCAAATAACCTTTTCCGAGAGCACGTCGCCCTGCACTTTGTCGCCACGCTTCACGGGCCGGAACAAGTAACCGTCCACCACGCCGGCGGGGCCGGTCCAGGCGTCAATTGCGACCTTCACCCAGGCCGGCATCGGCACCGTGCGTACTCGGTTGTGCTTGCCCACGAGGTCTACTATGCACCACCGCCCGTCGCGCTGCTGGATGTGGCCCATCGTGAGCGCCGCCACCTCGGACCGGCGCAGCGCGCAGCCGAGCAGCACGGCGATGATGGCACGGTGCGTAGGCCCTTGATCGTCGTGATATCCGGAACGTTGAGAAGCGCTTGCGCCTGCTTCAGCGACAGCCAGTTCCCCATCCGCACGCCGATGGATTTCGCGCTCTTCACCCGCTGGATGCCGGCGGCCAGTTCCGGCGCCAGCAGGCCGTTGTCGGTGGCCTCCACGGCCAGCTTGCGGATGGCCGACATGCGGACGATGATCGAGGAGGACCCCAGCCCGCGTTCCTCCAGGGTTACGCGCCAGGCGGATACGGTGGCCTTGGTGAAGCCCGGCCGCGGCTCCTGGGCGTACCAGGCGAAAAACTCATCTAGGGCCATGTTGTACACGCGCTTCGTGATCGGCGACGAAACAGAATCGAGCACCAGGCTCTTCATCCGCCGCCATTCCGTTGCCTTGTCAACTACGGTTAACTCGGTCATTCTGAACCCCTTAATAACGCGCCCGGCGGCTGTGCGGATCAGGATACGTGCAGATCAGGATATTGACAAGAAGCCCGTTTGTACATTACGATGTAAAGTACTTTCCAGTGCGGCTCGTTTAGGTTCACTAGCCGCGGAGGTGCTGATGAACGTCCCACCGATGAAGCAGCCGAGCGCTTTGCTTCCACTCGCAATGTCCGTAGCCGCCCTGGCTTTGGTGCTGGTTCACGTTGCGATATTCGGCGTCGTGCACGAAGCCGACGAGGGAACCGCGGCTCATCTCTGGCAACTTCTCATGGCGGGACAGGTACCAGTAGTGGCGTACTTCGCGCTGAAATGGCTCCCGCGGGCTCCAGGACAGGCGTTGCGCGTGCTCGCGCTGCAAGCCGTCGCGGCCCTCGCCGCATGTGCCCCCGTCTACTGGTTCAAGCTGTAATGCCCGCGACGGCCCGACACGGAGCTGCACATGGAAAAACTGAATTGCGGCGCGTCCGCGGGTGAAGCTCGATCATTTAACCGCGATAAAGTACGTCTACGCATCCACTTGGCTGGTTTGTCGTTTTGAACCGTGGAATGGCGTGGCGCCTGGCGTTGCGGACTGCGTTGTCCGGCCATATCGGTAGAGATGTGCGCAGAGGGCGCCCGCATCCAAGATTGTCAGCGCCGCACTCGGCGCACCAGAATGCGCCATCCAGGAGGGCGCATGAGGTGGGACACAGAGTTCCGTTTGTCCCCGTCAGTCCAGAAGAAGGCCGGCAAAGCGAATGCTCCCGTGTTGTCGGCCACTCGAAGGGCCGCCCCCAGATCGGCGTGGGCGCGTGTCGTCGGCGGGCCGGTGCTTGCTTCCATCTCCCTACGGCGTGGGCTTTCGTTTCGGCCTTGGCCGCGGTGTCGCTGGAGGTTCACCGGAGACTACGACGACGTGCGTATTCTCTCCAACGCCGCAAGTCCGCATCAGCGCGTTCCATTCTGCCTCCGGTCTCACGCGGTACGTTTCGTAAACTACGTATAGGTAGTTGTCCCATTCCTTTGAAAAATAACCGCGGGTGTCAGCTAGGATCTCGTCGCTAACGCGCTTGGCGTCGGCGTCGTCACCGATGAACTTGTATTCAATCAGAGTCCGCAAGGCGGGCAGCCCGGTGTCTGGCTGAAAATTCTTGACCGGCTTCGAGATGCTGGGCTTGTGCCGTACGCCATCAGGAAAAAGGCAACGCAGCACCGCTTCAATGCGGTGGTGAACGTCATCTTCATTCCCTGGGGGCTCCGGGAAACACGCTCTATCAGTAATGGCGTACTGCGTCGCCCGCAGAATCTCAGTCAAATCTTTGGTAATAGTCCGCCCGCTGCCCTCGCCCAACGCCGCTTCTAGCGCGTCGATATATATCGAGAGCTTTTCCGTCCACACGAGGTACATGTCGTCGGCCCAAAACGTCTCCGCGTATTTGCCCTTAGCTTCCGCTTGCAGATGCTCCACGGCGTTCCGCGAGTGCTCAAGATTGCGGGTCTCCAGCAGCACCAGCAATTGCGTGAATGCGCGCTCGACGTAGTATTCGATCAACTGGTCGTGTTCGCCTCTCTCCTGATGTGCATCTTTATACTGCTCCCGTTCGATGAGGGCTTTGTTGGCCTCGTGAATCGACCCTCGAATGGCGTCCAGGCTTTCAGCGATCGGTTTCATGCAATACGTCCTCCAAGCATCAATCTGCGCTCGTGAAGTGCGACAACATGCCACGGCGTTTCATCTCGCCAGAAGAACCGCCGTAATCGGGTCCACTCTTGCATTGTGTCATTTCTTGCGAGGACGCTATGCGAATAATTCCGTTACCCCTCCAAAGGCAGGCTGCCGGCCGTGGTGCACCAGGGTCCCGGCTGTATGGGCACAACCGCGGGGGCGGGGGCCAGATCTGGTATCTATTGGTAGTAGATATGCCAAGCCGGCCTGACCTCTTTCCCAGACATTTGAGGATCGGCCCGTATCTTCGCACCGTCGCCGCTAACGCGAAGTGGCGAACTGCGGATGAGTTTCCCAGTTGTCAGGAGTGGGCCGATGAGGTCGAAAAAGTCCTCGCGTTTCTAGATTCGCAAGACCAGTTTGAGAGGTTTCTTCCTCGCCTGTCCGCCAGAAAGGGCGAACGAGACGGCGCGCTCGCGGAAGCTTTTGTGGGATTCTTCTTCGCACGCAATGGTTTCAGAATACTCCGATGGGAGCCCGTAGTTATCCAAGATCGCCCGGGTGACTTGGAGGTCCAATGGGATACGACAGCGCCGATCTTCGTGGAAGTAAAGGGACCGGGCTGGGAGAGCGAACTGTCGCCGAGTGAGCGATCACAAGGCCGCGCGAGCCAGCCCAAGTACATTGACACTGAGGCAAGGTGGATGGCGCCCGCTGAAAAGTTTCGGTATGCGGTGACAAAGGCCCTGCCGAAGCTTGGGATTGAACGACCAAACTTGATCGTCATCGCGGATGACCTCTTCGTATCACCACTGGAATGGGAGCCATTGAAGCGTCACGTGTCGTCAATCCTGGAGCACTTTCTACGAGAACCGGCTTATTCCGCCGTTGGTGCTGTTCTGATGATCAGGCCCATTCTTTACGAAAAAACCGTCCAGTACCTCATTGGTTTTGTGGACAATGAGTTTGCATTAGGTCACTGTAGGCTCCCACAGGTTGTCTCGATTGGCCTGGGGCGTAGTGCCGGGTCCCAGCGTCCTGGACGACATCGCTGAGCATCGGGTAAAAAGATGCTGGGAGTAGTGGCGGCCTGCCTGCGGCCGCCATTACCCGATGGTTGCTTTTAGGCACAGCCCTTTCGCCTGAGCGCCGAACAACGGCCTTATTTCGTCTTATCGGTACCAGTTCGGCTTGGCCCATGCCCTGAACCGAGATCAACTACGACGAGAGTAGCGGCAAGAAAGGATTCCAAACTGCCGGCTCACTTCTTCGCTGCGGGCAGTTTTGCGCTCGGAGTGCTATCCGCCTTCAGATCGCCTAAGGCGTATTGTATGCCGGCCAGGAAGTGTTCGAGCAGGGGTGCGTTCCAGAAGACGGGCGCGCCATGCCCCAGCGAGCTGTAGAACACGCGGCCCTTCTCATACGCGCGAATCCACGTCACGGGAAAATCCTGGTCAGCCATGCGCACCGGCAGGATGCGGTGCTTTGGGGAGAAGCCGGTCTTTTCCACATCGATGCTCAGGAGCACGTGAAGGTGGTCGCGGAGGGTCGGCTCCTGAAACTGGAAGGCCTGGTCGGCAATCTGGAATTCTTCGCCGTGAAACACAGCGTCCAGCGGGCTCGTCGGGTCCTCCACCTTCACCGTCATGGTCTCCCCGTCCCAGGGATGTCCGCCGTTCTCGGTGGCGCCCAACATCTGGCCGAACGGCGGCCACTGGTCGTACTTGGGATACTGCACGAAGGTCGCGATGGCATCGTGAATTCCCACGAATCCCTTGCCGCCCGCGATGAAGGCGAGTAGCGATTTCTTCAACTCCGGGTCTTCAAATAACACGCCTCCCGTATTCAGAAAGCAGAGGGCGTCGAACTGTTTGATCCGGTCCGGGCGGAACATCTCGATATCGTCGCTGAACACCGCCTCGTAGGCGCCGGTACGCTTGCCCATCTCTCCGATGGCGTAGTTGGCTGCCGGATTGGTGGCGTAGGAACTGCCGCGCCACGGATGGCCGTCGCGCATCACCAGGCTACTCACCAGCAAGCGGCGAGGCATTCTCGGCTTAGCCACCGCCTTCGCTGGAACGGCGTCGTCCACTTTCTGCTTCTGCTCGGGGGGCAGCGCCTGGCCATCGAGGAGCTTGAAACCGAGCGCCCCTACCAACAGCAGATTGCGTCTCATTGGGTTGCGTCTCATTATGGCTGGCTCCGCCCAGAAGTATACACCCGAGCGGTCCCCGTGGAAGGCCTGGAAGCGATCACCGCGATCACCCTGGCCTTGCGCTGGACAGTCTGCTTGGCCACAGGCGCGCCGTCGGTGCTGGCGGCGCCCTTTGGTCGCCCTTCCGCGTTGCGGGCGCACTGCTGGCGACCGTGGGCGCGCCGCTGGCCGGTCTTGGCGTACTGGGGACTGCGCGCGCCAGGTGACCACGCTCGTGGCGTCGCGCGTCGCTATTTATCGAGCTGTCTCCGGTACGTTGTGCGGCGATATCGGTAGGTGTCTGCGAAACGGCATTGCTCTCCTGGGAGCGAAGTCATCGGAAAAGGCCGGGCGCCGCGCGTCGCTCCAGGTGTTTTTCTAGACGCATTCGGCGTGGCTATAGCGCCCGCATGAAGGCGACCAAGTCCCCCTGTTCTTGCGCGGAAAGCTGGGTTTCAAGGATGAGGTTGAAGAATTCCACCGTGTCCTCAAGCGTCAGCAGGCGGCCGTCGTGGAGGTACGGCGGGCTGTCCTTAACTCCGCGCAGGGGGAACGTCTTGATGGGGCCGTCAGAGGCGGCCATCATGCCGTTCACCATGCGGGGCTTGTAGAAGCGCTCGGCTTGCAGGTTGTGCATGAGGTTGTCGGTGTAATATGGCGCCGGGTGGCAACTGGCGCAGCGGCCTTTCCCGAAGAAAATCTCCTCGCCGTGCAGTTCGTTGGCGGTCGCTTTCCTGGGGTCGAGTCTGCCTTGAACGTTCAGCTTTGGGGCCGGCGGGAAATCTAACAGCTCTTGGAACTCGGCCATGAAGTGGACCTGGCTGCCCCGATCGAGAATGTTGACGCCCTTCTTCGTCGCGATGACCGGGTCACCGTCGAAGTAAGCGGCGCGCTGCTCAAACTCGGTGAAATCTTCCACGGTCTTCAGAGCGCGCTGGGAGCCGAACAGGCGCTGCTCGTTTACGCCGCGCAAGGAGGGTGTGTTGATACGGTGCCGGTACTCCTGAGGCCGGATGTCGCCGACCAGGTGGGTGGCGCGGTTGGTGTGGCCGTTGGCGTGGCAGTCCAGGCAGGCTACACCGCGGCTGGCATGAGCGCTGCGGCGATCCTCGGTCTGATTAAACTGCTGTTGCGGAAACGGCGTAAGAAGCAGGCGGAGGCCTTCGATCTGCTTGGGGTTGAGGATGCCGTTGAAGAGCTCGTAGTAGTTGTCGAGGGTGACGAGCTTGTCTTTCGAGACATCGCCGAGGTCGGGGCGAGTGGTGAGATAGATGGGCGGCGGGAATTCGGGGAGGAATTGGTCGGGAATGTCGAAGTCGAGGTCGAAGCGCGTCAGGTCGCGGTTCTCCTGCTTGTTCATCTCATCGATTTCGAATTTCGGGAAGACCATTCCGCCCTCCGGATGGTTGGGGTGAGGGAGGGGAAGGAAGCCGGCGGGGAAGATGTCGCGAGCTTTGATCTGGTCGGGAGTCAGTTTCGCCAACTGGTCCCAGGTCACTCCCGGGGCTAGTTTGACGCGCACGCCCTGCTGGATCGGCTTGCTACGCGACATGGTGACGCCGGGCGCGGGATTGTTGCTTAGGTCATAACGCTCTTCGAGGAGCGTCATTTGACGTTTCATGATGTCGGCCTTGGCGGCTGACATGCGGGTCATGATGGTTGCAAAGGCCTCATGGATATCGACGGGGGCGTAGCTGGAGGGCCGCATATTGTCCTGGGCCAGGAGAACGCCCACTCCAACGACGAGGCCCGCAGTCATGATCGAGGCCTGGATCATCGAACGTGTCTTGATTCGCATAATCTCCTTCCGCACCCGGGCGATGCTCCGCCAACGAGCCAGGCCCGGGTGGTTTGGTCCAGGATTTCCGTTTTGGCCTCCTGGCCCAGCAGCCATTATATATCCAATCGCCCCAATGAGAGCCGGTTGTCTCATCCTTCAATTCCGAGCGTGCTCTGGCGTGAGGGGAACGCGAGCCAGCTTGCCGAGGCAGCAACGCCCGGCCCCAGACCCGTGCCGGGAAACGCCACTCCTACCGGTTCGACGATCTTCGGCGCTTAAGAAGGCCCCCATCTCGTCCGCCTGGCCCCGGAAGTACTGCGCGTCCCGCGCGGACGAAGAGATCTGGGGGGGATCAGAGCGCCGCAATCGTTCCGAACAGCCGCTTGGCCAAATTGGGGATGCTGCAGGCCAAATTGCAGAGAGTCGAGAGGGAACTGCACCGGCGCGCCCTGAGGAGTCGCGCGGCGCCAGCGAATCGCGGAGTTGGGGCTTCATGACGCGACAGGCGACTTTCGATAGGACGACGTTGTCAGGCAATATCGGCCTTTTTCCGAGTGGCCGGTAATTCGACCGGAGCACCGAATTGCGGCCATAAGGTTGGTAAACGCTGCGCGACTTTCGGCGGGTAATGGTCCTCAAAGACGGCGCACCCAGATCAACCGCACACAGTGGACCATGCACCCGTCGGTTCATTGAAAACGCCGAGAAGCCTCTTTGCGCACGTGCCGGGAGCGAAGCGCTG
>OBLU010006668.1_pt1 | contig 10262 bp, 8 predicted proteins | sample 1518681 | NCBI WGS metagenome assembly OBLU01 (sample SAMEA3539304, study PRJEB22396) | soil metagenome | biome: tundra; feature: field; material: soil | place: USA | collected 2010-05 | depth 0.15 m
CCGACCAGGCCAACCTGGCCAGCCGCTACCAGCGCCGCCTCCCGCTCTACCGCACCGCCCACGTCTCGATTCCCGTTGACGCGCTCACCCCGGAACAGGCCGTGGACGCAATTCTCCAGGCCGCCCGCCTGGGCTGAGCGGGAATATAGCGGCGTCAACTGCCTGGGAGCGCAGGAAGGTGAAAATCGACTCCTGCGTCACGATTCACCTTCTCCGTCGCGGCAAGGTCGAGTTGATCCACGGGGATATCGCGCCGATGCTGATCCCCGACGTAGAGTGTGGTCGCGGTCAGGATGTAGTTATGAATCTGTTCAGGCGGGCGGCCGTCTTTGTAGACAAGCGTCACCGCTTCTGCGCTGTCCGTTGCCGATGACGGGGACGGTTGCTCCGGCGACGGCTGTGTGGGACCAGAATACGTAGCAGGATACGGCGGCGGTCCCTGATCCTCGGGCGGTGCGGCGTACCCTCCGCCCCCAGAGTCCGGCGAGGACTGTGAATCGTCATAGCCGTATGCATCGCCGTCTCCCAGGTAATTGGGGCCTATCCATCCCGGCCATACCGGAACACCGTAACCAATTCCTGTTCTGTACGGAGAAGTGTAGGGCCTTCTATGGCGTCTGGCCCCGGGGTAGGTTGGGCGAGCGCCGGAATTCCCGGGAGCCCCTCTCTGGAAGCCATAAGCCGCGCGGGGAGATCTGCTGCCCGCATAACGGGGGGCGCCTGCGGTGCGGTTGGAACCGGGAGCGCTGAAACCTCCGTGGTACCCTCCGCTGATTCCTCCGTGGAACCCTTGCGCGGAGTGGCCTGAGAAGCCGCCGTGCGATCCGCCTCGCTGGGCGCACGCGGGAAGCAAAACCCCAACGGCGATCAGCGCAACTGCGGCGAGACGCTTCATGAAAACATAGTACGCCAGTTTCCGTATTCCTGCGCTCCGGCTATCGGGCAGTTGTGCACGCCCAGTCCGGCCCCTATCGCGGCCAGAGCTATCTTTACGTTCATCGCGCATGACCCGATCCGGCAACCACAGGTTGGACCCGGCCGGCCCTACTCGCAACGAAGCTGATATTCTAATGATCGGCCCGCCTGGAACGATGCTCAAGAGGGAAATCCGGCAATCCGCATCTCCCGCTTCGTGCCATACAAGCAAGCCCCTGACCCGACAAAGTGATTGAGCGATGACTCCCGCCTCCCAAGCCACCACGGCCGAACTCGCCGCACCCTCCGCTGAAAGCCTCGCTCACGGGCCGAGTCATCTTCATGCGCTCAGCCCCGGCGCCACGGCCACCCTCATCCACGACCTCCGCGAGCTGTTCAAGGTCCGGGTCACGGGCATGGTGCTGATCACCGGCTGGGCCGGCTTCTACCTGGGATCGATGCAGTCCGGCATCTCCAGCTTGCAGCGCGGCCTTCTGGACACGCTCTTCGGCATCGGCCTGGTCTCGGCCGGAGCCGCTGCCCTGAACCAGGCCCTGGAGCGCAGAACCGACGCGCGCATGATCCGCACCGCCGACCGTCCGATGGCCGCCGGACGCATCTCGCTGGCCCAGGGCATCGTGACCGGCATCGGTTCCCTGGCCCTCGGCGCTTTCTGGCTGCTGCTGCACACCAACCTGCTGACCGTGGCGCTGGCGCTGCTCACGGCCTTTACTTACGTGGCCATCTACACGCCGCTCAAGCGCGTCACCGCCATGGCCACCTTCATCGGCGCATTCCCCGGCGCCATGGGCCCCTTGCTCGGCTGGACCGCCGCCCGCGGCCGCATCGAGTGGCCGGCCGTGGCCTTGTTCGCCATCCTCTTTGTCTGGCAGTTTCCCCACTTCATGGCCATCGCCTGGCTCTACCGCGAAGACTATGCCCGCGCCGGCATTCGTATGTTGCCCGTCGTCCAGCCCGACGGCCGGTCCACCGTGGCCCAGGCGCTCTTCTTCGCCGTGCTCATGATTCCGGTCAGCCTGGCCCCCTGGGCTCTCGGCATGGCCGGCGTCGCCTATGCCGCGCTGGCTACCGCTCTGGGCCTCTTCTACCTGGCCTATACCATCCGTTTCGCCCGCATCCTGCATGCCCGCAATGAGACCGAAAGCCGCATGTTGGCGCGCGATCTGCTCAAGGTCAGCGTCCTCTACCTGCCCCTGCTGTTCACCACGCTCATGCTCTGCGCCATCGCGAAGCACTAAGGAAGCGGAACCATGACGACCACCGGAGCCCCCCGGCCAAGCACCCGTCCCAGCGGCACTCGACCGTCCAGCACCCGCCCCGCCATCGCCGCCATTCTTGTCATCAGCGCCGCGGCCACGCTGTTTCTCTTCTGGCTCATCTACGTTCATCCCGCGGCGGCGTCCAGCACGCAGTATGCCTTTTTGCCCGCGCTCAATGCCCTGCTCAACGGCCTCAGCGCCACCGCTCTTCTCATTGGTTACACCTTCATCCGGTCGCGCCGCATTCGGGCCCACCGCGCCGCGATGATTACCGCCTTCGCCTTCTCCACGCTCTTTCTGGTCAGCTACATTCTGCATCACGCGCTGCATGGCGACGTTCGCTACCCGGCCCACGCTGCCTTGCGCTCGCTCTATCTGCCGCTGCTGGCCAGCCACATTATTCTGGCCATCGTAGCTCTGCCGCTGATTCTAGTCACGTTTTTCTTCTCGCTTACCGGGCGGATTCCGCAGCACCGCAAAGTAGCCCGCTGGACCTTCCCGCTGTGGCTCTACGTCTCGGTCACCGGCGTCATCACTTACGCAATGTTGCGCCTGGCGCAAGGATAGGAGGGACCGACATGCGGAGCCATTCACGATTGCAAGGCCCCCCGTGGCGGAATTCCACAAATGCTCCGTGCCCCATCCTTTCGCGCTCTTGGCGAAAGGGTGGGACACCACAAATCTCGATTCAGTGTCCTGTCTGTCAGGATTGACCATGCCCGCAAGTCCCTTGAACCCGAACTCACCCGGCGCCGGCCAATCGCGGCCCGGCGATGGCACCCGCCAGCTCCTGCAATGGGGCGCGTCAATGCTGGGCGCAGGCCTTTTGGCCGCCGTGCTGCTTGAAACCCTGCTGGGCGGCTTTTCGCCCACCGGCGCCAGCACCAACACCGGCTGGTTCGCCCTCATTGTTGCCCTGATGTGCATCCCATTTGGGGGTTTGCTCCTGGCCTTGGGCGTCGCCAAATGGCTGCGCAACCGCGCAACTCGTGCGTAGGCGCTGATCGTCTGCTATTCTTTTCAATTACTGGAGTGCATGAACATGGCAAAGAGCGTTAACAAAGTCATCCTTTTGGGCAATGTAGGCAAGGATCCCGAAATCCGTTCCACCACCGGCGGCGCCATCGTGGCCAATTTCACCCTGGCCACCAGCGACCGCTTTCAGGATGCGCAGGGCAACTGGCAGGACCGCACCGAGTGGCACACGCTGGTCGCCTTCAAGCGCACTGCGGAGATTATCCGCGATTACGTGAAGAAAGGCTCCAAACTCTACGTCGAGGGCAAGCTCCAAACCCGTAGCTGGGACGACAAGGAGTCCGGCCAGAAGCGCTACAAGACTGAAGTCGTGGTCTTCGACCTCTCGCTGCTCTCCGGCCGCGAGGAGGGCTCGGGCGGCGGATCCAGCCGGCCGGCAGGTTCAGCCGGCTCGACGGCCAGCTTCGACCAGCGCCCCGCCAGCGGCCAGGACGACATCGCCCAACAAGCCGAAATCTCCGACGACGACATCCCGTTCTGAAAGCAGTTGACAGCTAACAGTTGCCAGTTTTCAGTGGTCAATCGTGCGTTGATGGCCGAGGAAAGGCAAACGGCTTTCACGAGGAAAGCCCTTGCCTGTTCGATTTCCTGATGCTGTGAAACTGTTAGCTGTTAGCTGTCTTTCATCAGCGTCGCAATCAGCGCATCCTTGCGCTGGTTCGCCATTTCATCGGTATTGCGCAGCACGCGCATCCAGGCAAACACCGCGCCCCCGGCCAGCACCAGAAAGACCGGCACGGCCGCCCACAGGCTGTCGAATAGCAAGCACAGCCCGAAGACCGCCGCGCCCACCCCCAGCACCAAAACCTGTACCGCCAGGCTGGACAGCGCATTGGCCTGCGATCCGCCCTGCCGCGTGATCCGCCCCGGATTCACGCGGTAAGGCATGATGAGCGAAAAGACGTTGCCAACGGCCAGATTGCAGGGCAGCGCAAAAAGGAGCCACGCTGCCGTAGCCGCCACCACCACACCCTCAGGCCGGCCAAGCCGCAGCATGGACAGGATGCCGGCCATCAGGATCGCAAGGCCAAACAGCACGGAATGAAACAGGTTCTTGGCCAGCAACACCGTCCGGAAGGGCGTAGGCGATAGAAAGTACACCTGAATCCCCGCTCCCTCGGTGCCCAGGTTGTTATAAAACACGCGCGTAAAGCCCAATTGGGCATAGATCATGCACACCGGCAGCGCCAGGCGGAACATGTGCCCCCGCGGACCGGCATTGAGAAAAGCGCCCGAGAAGACCAGGACCAGCAGCAGGGGCGCGCCTATCGCATAGAGCAGCGGCAAGGTGCGCAGCAAAGAGCGCAATTCCTTCTCCATCACCGCGGCAATGGGGCCGGAGCCGTCCAGCAGCCATGCGCCCTCGCGCCGCTGCGCCGCCTTCTTCCAGCTCGGAGCTGTGCCCAGATTTTCGCCACGATACTCGGCCTTGAGCCGCCCCGCCAGCATGCCCCCAGCTGCCAGCGCATACAGCCCCAGTATCCCCAGCGATCCCAATGCCGGCGCTGGCTGCTGCTCAGCGGCCTGCCGCAACGCGCGCGCGCTCAGCCCCGGCGGGAGCCACTGTTGCACCGCGTAGGCGGTATTCAGCCTATGCACAATCCGATCCCTCACTCTGCGGTCGTTCTCATCCCGCTCCTGGCGGCTCATTGGACCCTGATGCCGCTTCTGGTGCAGCGCAGGATTCAGCAGTTGCAGGCTCAGCATAAGCACCACAAACACCGCGCCCAGAATCTCCCGTGTCTTCCGCTGCGCAAGCCATCGGTCGATCCAGGCAAAGACGGCCCGCACCAGCAGGATGTTGAAGGCCGCAAAGACCCCCAGGCCCAGCGCCGTCCAGGCAAACAGTTCCGGCCGCGCCATCGTGATTCCGGCCCAGATGCCGAAGCAGCACAGCCCGCCCAGGATCGTGGAAATGTCCGCCAGCCCGAAGACTATGTACAGCAGATAGAACGGTCCGAAGCCCACCGGAAAACGCAGCAGGCTGCCCAGATCGAACTGGTCCTGGAACGAGGCCAGCATCACCGGAACCACTTGCCAGAGAAGGAACACCATCCAAAACAGGAGCGGAAAATACTTCCACATCTCACGGAAAGCCAGCAGATAAGCGGCCGCACCCGCGCCCATGCCAAGCCCCAGCCCCATGGCGGCGTAAAGCACAAACGCGATGCTGCGCGCGCCCAGCTCAAACACACCCAGGTTGGAGCGCATTCCGTTCTTCAACATCTGCCAGCGCAGACCGGCCAGCGCCGCATACTGCGCCCGCGCCTGAGCGCTCAGCAGTCCTCCGCCGGCCTCCCTCGCATCGGCCACGCCAGCCCCGTTTATGCCAGCCCCGTTTATGCGAGCCATGTCAGCTCCTGCACCGGCTCCTGCCCGCCGCCCGCTCCCACAATCGACAGGAAGATTTCTTCCAGCGTCAGCCGCTGCTCCTGCTCGGCGCCCGGCAGCGTGGAAGCCACTCCCGAACGCAGTTCCTCGATCGACCCATTGGCCACCAGCCGTCCCTGGCTGATGATGGCCACGTGGCTGCACAGCCGCTCCACAATCTCCAGCACGTGGGTGGTCAAAAAGATGGTTGCCCCGCGGTTGATCATCCCCATCAGCATGGTCTTCAGCGTTCCCGCCGCAATCGCATCCACGCCCTCGAACGGCTCATCCAGAAACAGCACCCTGGGCCCGTGAATCACCGCCGCGGCCATTGCCAGCTTCTTCTTCATTCCGTGCGAGAAGTCGGTGACCAGCTTGCGGCTCTCGTTCGCCAGTTGCATGAATTCCAGAAGCTCTTCAGTCCGCCGGTTGGCGGTCTCCCTGTCCAGCCCGTACATGCGGCCCACAAAGCGCAGATACTCGGGCGCCGTCAGCCGTCCCTGCAACGCCATCCCCTCCGGAACCACGCCGATCTGCCGCTTCAAATCGAGCGCTCCGGCCCCGAACGGCCGGCCCAGAATTTCAATGGTCCCCGCGCTCGGCTCCAGCAGGCCGGTCAGCATCTTGATGGTGGTGGACTTGCCAGCTCCGTTCGGCCCCAAAAAGCCGAAGAACTGCCCCTGAGCCACGCTCAAGGTCACATCCTCAACGGCAGTCAGCGCGCCAAAGCGCCGCGTGAGCCCGTGTGTTTGAATCGCCGCAATTTCCATGTGCGGCAAGGATAACAAGGAATGCTTGCAGGAACAAAGCGGGCGTTCGGATGGGCGGTGGATCAGTCTCCGAAGGACCGACGCTTCGGTAATTGGCGGGTTCAGCGACGGGCCCGAAGGCAGGTCGATCCTCACGGATATGTAATTTAACCCCCGGTCGGTTCGCCCTACTCTGTGCTCACGTCCTCTTCCTCCGGCAGGTGGCCCAGGCATCGATTATATCGCCTTCGATCATTCGCCAAGATGGAAGGCTGTGCCCCATTCATCGCGGCCCTATCGCGATGAGTGGGCCGTCAGCCTCTCCCTCACCCAGTCCTTTTCCAATTGTCAAAGGCCGGATCAGTTGCCAGCTTCTTCTTCCTCCGCCTCGCCCAGCGGATCATTGTCGCGGTCCGTCACTTCAACCAATGCAGCCAGCCTTGCCGCCAACTCCGGCGTCCAGCTTCCCTCAGGGGCGCGCCAGCTCCAGTTGCCTCCGGCGACGGCCGGCGTATTCATGCGCGCCTCGGAACCAAGTTCAAACAGATCCTGCGCCGGAAGCACCGCCAGTTGCGCCACGCTTGCCTCAGTGGCCCGGATCAGCGGCCACACCGGGCTCTCGCCGACCGGTCCCGCGAAGGCCTCGACGGCGTTGCGCTCCGCCTTGCCGGCCGTCTGCCACCAGCCCTGCGTGGTGTCGTTGTCGTGGGTGCCGGTATAGGCCACGGTGTCCGGGGTGAATCGATGCGGCAGATGCGTTTGCGCGCCCTTGCCGCCAAAGCCGAACTGGAGCACCTTCATGCCCGGCATTCCCAGCTCCTGCCGCAGCGCCTCCACCTCGGGAGTAATCAGCCCCAGGTCCTCTGCCACCAGGGGCAGCGGCCCCAGAGCCGCCTCCAGCGCGTGGAAGAGCTTGAGCCCCGGCGCCTTCACCCACGCGCCGTGTACCGCCGTCTCCTCATCCGCCGGAATCGCCCAATAAGCCTCGAAGCCGCGGAAGTGGTCCAGCCGAACAATGTCATAAAGCCGGCAAGCGCGGCGAATCCGCTCGATCCACCAGTCGAAGCCCCGCTCCTCCAGCACGTCCCACCGATAGAGCGGATTGCCCCAGCGCTGGCCGGTGGGCGAAAAGTAGTCGGGCGGCACGCCGGCGATGCGCACCGGCTTCAGATCCTCGTCCAGCTCGAAGAGTTCAGGGTGCATCCACACATCGGCCGAATCCATATTGACGAAGATGGCCACGTCGCCCAGAATCCTGATTGCACTGCGCGCCGCGGCCTCGCGGAGGTTGTTCCACTGTTGCGAGAAAGCAAACTGCAGCGCCTGCTCCTGGGCCAGCGCGCGGCCGTGCTTCGCGGCCACCTTCGCCAGAGCCTCCGGCCGGCGGCGGCGCACCGGCTCGGGCCACGCTGTCCACGCGCCGGTCGAGAACTGGCGGCGCAGCACGGCATAGAGGGCGTAATCGGTGAGCCAGCCCGCCTCCGCCCGGCAAAACTCCTCGAACTGCTCCCATTGCGCAGCTGACTTCGGATCATGCGGCCCGCGGTCCAGAAAATTTCCCGCCGCCTCGTAGAGCAGCGGCAGCTTCCGCGCCTCCACCTCGCCAAAGTCCACGTTCCCGCCCCGTCCGGCCAGGCCGCCAATCCGCTCGCCCTCGATCCATCCCCAGTCGGAGAGAAATTCGAGGCTGATGAGCCAGGGATTGCCCGCAAAGGCTGATGAACCCGCATACGGCGAGTTGCCGTAGCCCGTGGGGCACAGCGGCAAAACCTGCCAGACGTGCTGTTTTGCCTCCGCCAGGAAGGCCACAAACGCGTGGGCGGCAGGCCCCAGGTCGCCAATGCCTCCATACGAAGGCAACGAGCTCACGTGCAGCAGAACTCCAGACGAACGTTGAAACTCCATGGCTCCATTATCTCCGCACCCAACCCGGAATGCCTCGCCCTGCCCGGCCGAACAAGCCTGACAACGACAAAAAAACCCGCGTCCGGCTAGGGACGCGGGCTTTTCTGTTCTCTTGCGAGGCTGCCGGCTCCAGCAAAACCAAGGACCATGTATCCCGGAACCACAGCACTCAAGTCGACGCGACTAACAGGGAGCGGCGACCTCGAACGAATCTAAAAAGGAAATAGCATCCTTGGTTTTGCCGTAGCTTACATGCCCGGAATCTCCGGCCCCTTCGATTTGGCGTTGATCTGGATGCGCTTGTTCTTCTTGTAGTCGTTCATGACGCCGCTCATGAAGATGTTGAAAGCATCCGACCGGCGCTGCTCCAGGACCTGGTCGCGCGTCTGGTCGAAGTTCTTGGCGATCTCGTCTGCGGTGGGCTCCTGCTTGTCCACCAGCTTGGCCACCACGCCGGTGCGCCCTGCGTTGATGGGCCCGCTGAGGTCGCCTGTCTTCAGGTCGAAGAGCTGCGGGGCCACCTTGCCCACCTGCCCGAGGTCGGGCGCCTGGCCGCTTTCACCCACCAGGTCGCTCGTCTTCACCGTCGCGCCTACTTCCTTGGCTGCCTTGGCCAGATCGTTCGAGGCCTTGGCCTTGTCCGCTAGCTCCCTGGTCTTCTGGCTCAGCAACGCCGGCAATTTCTCGTCCCGATAGTCGTCCAGGACATGGCTCTTCCAGTCGGCAAAGCTGGGCGCGTGGGCCGGCGCAATCCCCGTGACCTGGAAGATCGCATAGCCCTCGCCGGTCTGCGCAAACTGCGGCGGGTCGCCCTGCTTGGTTTCGAAGGCTTTGCCGATGAGTTGAGACCCGTCGGGCAGCGCCGAAATCACGCCATGGCTGCCGACCGGCGGCGTAGTCGCCACTTCCAGATGGTGGGCCGCCGCAGTCTTCTCCAGGCCGTTCTTGATGGCCTCCGAGGTCAGCGCCCGCGCATAGCTGTCCTGGGCCTGCGCCGCCTTCTGGCGAATCAGCGTGGCCTGGATGGTGGGCAGCACTTCGTTGAGTTGCTGTGTGTGCGCCGTCTGGCGCTCTTCCACCTGCACAATGTGGTAGCCAAACTGGCTCTTCACGATCTTTGTGTCGCCGATCTTCTGGGTGAAGATGGCGTTGTCGAACTCCTGCACCATGCGGCCGCGCTGGGAAAAGCCCAGTTCACCGCCCTTGTCCTTGCTGCCGGGGTCGTCGGAGTCTTTCTTGGCGAGATCCGCAAAGTCCGCGCCGCCCTGAATCTGCTTGAGAATCCCCTCCGCCTTGGCCTTGGCCGCGGCATCGGTCTTGGCGTCCGCGCCCGGAGCCACCTTGATGAGGATGTGCCGCGACCGGGCCTGCTCCGGCATCGAGTACTCGGACTGGTGTGCGGCAAAGTACTGCTGAATCTCCGGTGGCGTGGGCTGAGAAACCCCGCCGGGCAGCTCATTGGGAGTAAAGGCAAAGTAGGTGATCTTGCGCTCTTCCGGCACCGCCGAGGCATAGCGCGCGGCATTTTTCTTGAAGAATGCTTCCAGGTCGCCGTCCGAGGGATCGATCCCCTTGCGCAGGTCGTCAGCGGAGATCACCGCATAGTCGAACTTGATCTTGACGTTGTCCTTGCGATAAGTATCGCGGACTTCCTGGTCGCCCACCGTGACTCCGGCGGTGATCAGCGCCTGCAGCCGCCGGACGATGATTTCGTTTTTCACATCGTCCTCAAACTCCGTGACCGAGAGATTGAACCGGCTCGCAATGAGGGCGGCGTATTGGTCTTTGCCGATGAACTGGCCGTTGGGGAAGATAACCTGGCTGGGCTGGCCGGTGTGCAGGTACTGGATCACATCCTCGTCGGTGGCGCGAATGCCCAGCTTCTCCGCCTCTGAAAGCAGAATCTGCTGCTGAACCAGTTGCTGGCCGACGCGCTGCTCTAACATGCCCAGGATGACCGGGCTGTCGGGGTAGCGCTGCTGCTGCAACTGCCGGCGGGCCATCTGCT
>OBLU010006669.1_pt1 | contig 10261 bp, 9 predicted proteins | sample 1518681 | NCBI WGS metagenome assembly OBLU01 (sample SAMEA3539304, study PRJEB22396) | soil metagenome | biome: tundra; feature: field; material: soil | place: USA | collected 2010-05 | depth 0.15 m
CGAGATATTGGCGTGACTGGAGTTCAGACGTGTGCTCTTCCGATCTATCGAGAGAGGTGTGATGACGAATGGCGGTCAGCACATCCAGAATCTCGCGGTCTTTCTCTGAGGCGTAGCGCACACCGTTTGTGGCGATAACGGGCAGATGGAGAGAGGATGCGAGGTTCAAAAGCGATTGGTTGCGGCACTCCTCATCGCGCTGGTGATGGCGCTGCAACTCCACATAGAGATTGCCGCTGCCGTAGATGGCTTTCAGCCTATCCGTACATTTGCGCGCCCCGTCAAGCCCATCCTGTGCCAGAGCCGCCGCTAGCGGGCCTTCATCACCCCCTGTGAGGCAGATCAGCCCGGCGGAGAATTCTTCCAGGTCGTCGAGTGTTGCAGCGCCTTCGGCTTTCGTCTCTTCGCGCATCTTGAAGCGTGTAATGAGCTGACAAAGATTCTGATAGCCGGTTTGCGAGGCGCATAGCAACAGCAATCGCGGCGGCGCGGCAGGGCATTGATGCGGCAACCAGGACGATGGTGTGAGCCTGTTGCCCAACGAACTGACGGCGATCTCCGCGCCGATGTGTGCTTTGACAGCGGATTTTTTGGCCATAGTGTGAAAGCGTGCCACGCCATAGAGCCCATTGCGATCGGCCAGGGAGATGGCGCCCATGCCGAGTTCCGCGGCGCGTTCGATCAGCGCTTCAGGCTGCGATGCCGCAGCCAGAAAACTGAACGCGCTTGCCGTGTGGAGCTCGATATATTCGTTGGATTCAGTCATAGACTCTCTCGATTAATCTGTCTGTTTTGAAAGGGCATGGCTTTACAGGCTGCGGAAAAACTCGATTCATTGAAGGGTACGGGCTTCAGCCCGTACATAAGTGTCTTGGAATGAGCCGGGCTTCAGCCCCTGAGGGAATGTGGATTCGAAATGGCATTCCCTCGGCGGCTAAAGCCGGGCGCGTGTGGGGTGGCTCCGCGGCATGGCTAAAGCCATGCCCTTTCAAAGCAGCGAGTTTTCTGCGCCATGTAAAGACGCCTTTTTTTCAAACATCGATTTATCAAGATGTGCATAAGAAACATCAGTCATAAAAGGCCTCGAGCTGCCACAGGCTCTGGCTGTAATTCTGAGTCTCAGAAATGTTCCGAACCAGCAGACACGCCACCGATGATCCGTCGCTCGTCTCCGCCAGCACATCCCACTCTTCTGTATTCCAGCCATCGGCACACCACCAGCAGCCGCTGCTCTTCCACGGTCCGTAGGCTGCGTCGACTTTGAAGCGGCGCTCGTTATCGCGAAAGACAACAGGCTTCCCGTCGCGCAATTCAACGCGCACCGGTACAGGAGGCCTAAGCCGGCGCAATGCCATCCTCGTCTGTGCCGGCGCATTTGATTCCGCCGCACTGGATTGCATATTGGCTACCGAAAAATGCTCCATGCGGAAGCTGCCTGGCCGGTGCGTGTCTTCGAGTACCGGCGAGCCCACGCGATCTTCGCCGGCTATGGCTTTCAGGCGGGCAATGGTTACGTCCAGGCGCGAAGGGTCAGGTGTCTGCGGCGCAAAAAGCCCTAGCTGTACCTTGATTGACTGGCCTGCCTCCGCGGAGAGGGTGAGTGAGAGCACAGCAGCCTGCGGCGGATGCGCGGCGATCTCCAGTTGCAACAGCTTAAGCAGAAATTTGCGGTCGATGGTTGGTATGGCAGGCCGGATCACGCGCCTGTATGCGTGCTCACCTTCGAGCTTCATCTGCACTTGAAGCGAAGCCAGCGATAGAGCCCGCGCCCCGGCTCGGGCCACCAGGCAATCGATCATGCGCGCGCCGACAAACAGGAGCGAGTCGGATTGATCGACAGGCGTCTCAAATTCGCAGACCTCCTTGAGTGTGAATGCGCGTTCGATGGGCTGGAATGTGTGAGGCAGAGCGCCGCGTGCCAGTTCGCGCCATTCCGCGGCTTGCGCACCCAGCCGGGTCACCAGTTCCACCTGGGGCAGAGCAGCCAGCTCACCCAGGGTCAGTACGCCCCACATTACGAAAATCTCAGTCTGTTCCGGCGCCAGGCCGAGCAGTTCAACAGGCAGCTTGGCCAGCGCATCCGCTTCCTGATTGGCGGGAATCACTGTGATGCCGCGCGTAGCTGCGGCCTTGAGCCTGGCTGCGTGGAAGTTGGAACTGACGGCAACCGAGGTGCGAAAGCCGGCGGCGACAAGAGCAGCGCGCAGTCTTTCGGCCAGGGTCTCCGGTGGTCCGAAGAGCCGTTCTGTACCAGTAATATCGAGCATGCAGACGCAGGCCGTCCCCTGGCTCTTATCTTCCAATCGCGGCGAAAAATGCGCGGCACACTCCAGCAAGGCCGTTCGTGCCGCGGCTTCGTTCTCGGCGGAGCGAGGAAACAGGCGCAACCCCGGAATGCTTTCGGCTTCAAGCCGCGTCATGCCTAGTGCAGCGCCCTTCTGCCGTGCCCGTCGATTGAGGGAACAGATGGTTTCCACCGGCGCGCGACCATCCAGCACGGCTATAGCATCGGGTTGCAACTCAGGTCGCAGTCGCTGCAAGGCTTGCGCGGGAAACTCCGCGGCGTGGACAGCAGCGTAGAGCGGCTTATTCTCAGGTTTCATGCGCGTTTCTCCCTCTCCCATGTGCCGGTTGCCGACCAGGTGGACGCAGGCGGTTTGCGTGCTGTGGCGAGCGCGGGTGTGAAGCGTTGCCGGCCGCTTCGCACTTCATAGGAGTAGCCGGACAGCACCGTTTCATCCCTGGTCTTGGCGCAAAGCGGAGCGCATTCCAGTACAACGGCTGCGCTGGACTGAGCCAACGGCGCCTGTGAGAGAACCAGAAGGGAACAGCGCGTACGGTCTGCCGCTTGGCGGAACCTGAACCATGTGGCGAGTGGAATACGCAAGCCGTGCTCCGCGGATGTGCTGCCAAGATCTAGCACCAGGGCTGCGAAACCGCCGGCTTGCAGCAGCAGATCGGTAGCGCGAATTGCCTGATCCAGGCGGGTATAGGGTTTGCCTTTGGGTAGTTTGCCGGCGCTGCCGCACCGCACCCAAAGCAACTGGTTCAGGCTCACTCCACTGGCCGCGGCAGACTCGGCATCGAAGGCATCGTCGGCATCTACCCAGGCGCAGACACGGCCCTCCTCAGTCGTTCGTGCGAGGAAGGAGATAGCCAGGCTCGTACGCCCTGAAGACTCGGGTCCAGTTACCTCGCTGATCGCACCAACGGGCAACCCGCCGTCGAGCAGCTTATCCACTTCTGAAACGCCAGTAGGCGTGGTCTCGCGGATAGTGCGCGGGACCGGCGTCAGCGCCGCGGGAAAGCGGCGTTCGAGGGTGTGTTCGATCTGGATTCGCAGGGCTGTAGCGGAAGGCATGGGGTTAATGTATTCGCCTTATCTTCGCTATCATCGCCCTAAATTTATCTATTTGTCAAAGGGCAGACGCCCACTATTCCGTATGTGTATATTTTTCAAAGAGTTAGTACGCGGAGCGGGACTAGTTTTGAAAGGGCATGGCTTCACGCCTTGCGGAAAAGACACCCTCGGCCAAGGTTTTGTAACAGGGCACGACTTCAGTCGTGCCAATAATTCAATGCATTTTCCGACCCAATAATCGTATTACGCGTATCCCTACCGCTCTGCTGTCTTTCCACTCACATTGTCAAATCACCAGGGCGTCCCAACCTAGCTGCATAAGGGCATCGATAGTCTCCCTGTCTCGCTCCTTGTTTCGCCGCAGCTTTGGAAGCCAGAAATCTAGGTTTGATTTGGGGATGAGTCCGGTTTTGCACGCATGAGAATGCCAAAAGCACCCATGCACGAAAATGACCTTGCGCCTTGCCGAGAACACCAAGTCCGGCTTTCCGGGAAGGTCCTGTCTGTGTAACCGAAATCGGTAACCGAGGCTATGCACCAGACTCCGCACTTCAATTTCAGGCAATGTGTCTCTGCCACGGATTGCGCGCATATTCTCGCTGCGATCCATGATTCAGACCTTGAATTTCTCTCGAAGCCATTTCAGAACGGCACGTTGCTCGTCGCGGCCTGCTCGCCGGACTTGTGACAAGAGCCAAATGGTAGTTGGCTTTGCGGCTGTAATGCTCATCGCACCTTGATAGCACGTCGAACAAAGTGTCCGCAGGTTGGACATATCCTCCTCGCCGCAAATCTCGTTCGCTTCGTCGAGTCCGATATAGAAATCGACCCTACGCCCGGTAAGGTCGTCGATATCGCCTGGGATGACACCGCACATACGACAATAGATGTCGTGGCCCGCGAGAACATAAGTGCGTTGTTTATCGGAAAGTCCAGGCGCAAAGGCCACCTCGCACTCCTCCGGCGGGCGCTCTGGCTCGTCTAGACCTCGAAATGCCCTTTCAGACCCCGCCCGTTTGTTGCCACATGCTCTTCGCAGCAGTCGAGTTCGTTTTGGTAAATCAAATCGGCGCATTCGGATATCCTTTTGTGTTTTTCCCTGCGATTCGCGAGTATCAGAAAGATGCCCGCCATGTTTCCGTGGACAGATTAACGCGATTCTCCAAGGGCGGCGCAATTGTGAAAATGCGCGGCCTGGTGGCAAACAGGTGAACGCGATAGATCTGCCATTGCGCGGGCATTTGTCTTGCAAATTCGAACTCGTTGCGTGTGATAAAAAATGGAGTTCGGGCAGACCCGTTTGTGGTCTTGACTTCAATCAGGCGAGGACTACCCTCTAGGCTGAAAGAAGAGATATCGTACCCTGCGCCATCCCCATCTTCTGCGGCAGTCCATCGGACTCTTTTGGCTAGATCCGAGCGATTTCCTTGCTTCAAGCGGTACTTTTCAAGGTTAACGACAAAGGCCTCCCCGGCTTTGCCCAGAGAACGGTTCCGATGGTCTCGCTCCACCGGATCAAATTTCACAACGAGCCGTCGCAGTCGATCTGGGATCTCGCCACCGGAAGCCTTCGGAGTAGGAGGGGCAACAAAGACTTCGGCTGTTACCGGTAAAGAGGGTCGCGAAATTGGCTTGGCTTTGAAAATCCCTGGATTGCTTGTGAGGAAACGGTCTATGGCGTCGAATATTGCATTCTGAAAATTCAACTTGGGCTTGTATCCAGGAATCCACGGCATCCCCAATTCGTCCAGAACTGCAGAGATATTTTGGTGCTTGAATTCCACGGAGCGATGAGTTCGGCCAATCTTGGCCATCAGAGCCGCACTGTGTCTGGATTTGATATATGTCTGCCCGGATAGTTCCGCTATCAGCATCGAAAAATAGTCGGCGACGATCATGTCGAGTTCGTCGTCTTGCCACCCCTTACCCTGCTTAATCTCTTCAGGCATTTGCCAATACTATATACAGATCGAATAAGATTGGCCCGGTGGGGATGCGTGGATCGAAACCACACTCAACGTAACAGCGTCAGCATCCATGGCCCCAATTCCCTCGTGTTCTCTTTATATTCTTTTTTGGCCTCAGGAAAACTTGTTTATTTTTCCCAAGTTCAAGGGAGTACCACAAAAGGAACTTTGCAGCTTTGAAGTTGCAGGAGAGGGGATATAAACAACTTCGCTTGACTGTGAGCGCTGCCGCGCCTAGACTCACTGGGGTTTGGGCATACGGGCAAACATGCGCGTGTCCAACCGCCAAGCCGCAGGCAACTGACTGCGGGCCGAGCGAAGAACGGCTCCGGGTAACCGGACGAAGCCTTGCAGCGTCTATGACTTGCAGGCGACTGTTTTGCTTGGGACCCAGCGCCTGTGGCGGCAAGAAATCAGATTGGAGAACTTTATGTCATCGGTAACCCTCGAGCAGGAAATTAATCCCTGGGAAGCCCAGGCAGCTCGGTTTGAATTTGCAGCTCGCAAGCTTAACCTCGACGAAGGCCTGTGGAAGGTGCTCAGCACTCCTTCCCGCGAAATCATCGTTCACTTCCCGGTAACCCTGGATAGCGGCAAAATCGAAATGTTCACCGGGTTCCGGGTGCAGCACTCCATCGCCCGCGGTCCTTGCAAGGGAGGCATCCGTTACTCGCCCAATGTGAACCTCGACGAGGTCCGTGCCCTTGCCAGTTGGATGACCTGGAAGTGCGCAGTCGTCAATATCCCCTTCGGCGGAGCCAAGGGCGGCGTCATTTGCAACCCCAAGGAAATGAGCCAGGGCGAGTTGGAGCGCATGACCCGCCGCTACACCTCGGAGATCATCGACTTCATCGGACCCGAGAAGGACGTGCCCGCTCCGGACGTGAATACCAACGAGCAGACCATGGCCTGGATCATGGACACCTACTCGATGCACGTGGGCCACACCGTCACCAGTGTAGTCACCGGCAAGCCCCTGAATATCGGTGGCTCGCGCGGCCGGCTTGAGGCTACCGGGCGCGGCGTGCAGGTGGTGTGCGATGAAAGCCTGCGCTACCTCAACATGCCCGTCGACGGCTGCCGCGTCGTCATTCAGGGATTCGGAAACGTGGGCTCGAACGCCGCGCGCCTCATGATGGAGCATGGCTACAAAATCGTGGGAATTGCCGAGAAGGATGGCGGCCTGTCCAATCCGAACGGAATCGACATTCACCAGTTGATCGAATACAAATACCGCAACGGCACGACCCTGGGATTCCGCGGCGCCGAGGCCATGCCCAGTGAGGAATTGATTGTTTCAGAGTGCGAGATTCTCATTCCCGCGGCCACTGAAAACGTCATCACCAGCCGCAACGCCGACCAGATCAGGGCCCGCATTGTGGTCGAAGGCGCGAACGGCCCCACCACAGCCGTTGCCGATGAAATCCTGGCCGACAAGCGGATCTTCATCGTGCCCGACATATTGGCCAACGCCGGCGGTGTCACGGCCAGTTATTTTGAGTGGGTACAGGACCGGCAGGGCTACTTCTGGAAGGAAGCCATTGTCAACGAGCAACTGGAGACCATCCTCCGCGACAGCTTCGACGACGTGGTCCGTTACGCCGAAGCCCACAACGTGAACAACCGCATCGCCGCCTACATGCTGGCCATCGACCGCGTAGGCTTCACCATAAAGCAGCGCGGCATCTACGCCTGACCGGTCATAAATATCGCTTCCAAAGGGGATGGGCTTTCGCCGGGTGCCCCAGGTCTCGATTTTGAGACCTGGGAAACCACCAACCTCAACCTGAAATAGATGCCGTGTTTTTGTCATTTAGGAGGGAGTTCTCGAACCTCGACCCGCGCATTCTCTCCCTCTGCCCTATGTCGAGTAGCCCCGGGGAATTTCACCCCGAGGCCCTCACGGAACCGTGCTTGAACCTCTCGATTCACACGGCTCTTCATAGCCCTGCGATTTTTGCACCGCCGCCAAAACGCCCGACGGCTCCTTCGTCGTAGCGTACATGCCCACGGCGCGGACGATTACCGTCAACCTGGAAAGCTTGAAGGGACACGCAATCGCCAGATGGTTTGACCCCTCAAGCGGTGCCTACATTGCAATCCCCGGCGGCCCCATCGCAAACACAAGAACGCGACAATTTACGCCACCCGGGAAGAACCACGACGGCGATACCGACTGGGTATTATTGCTGGATGCTTCCGGGAGATAACTTCCGCAATAGCGCATCGAGGAAAGGCTCCTGACTCTTCAGAATGCGTTCGCGGGCCTCGGTGAGAGAGAACCACGCGCCACGATCCACTTCCGGGAAATCAATCAGGCTTCCGGATCTCGGTGGCCATTCCACTTGGCAGCGATTACTGATTAGATTCCCCGGGTCGCAATCACCCTCAAATGCCCAAACGGAGACGATCTTTCCGCCTGCCTGTCTCACTTGGCCAAGCTCGTGCCAGATCCCATTTGCGGCGAAGCCTGTTTCCTCCTCGAATTCTCGCTTGGCGGCCTCCAGAGGATCTTCACCCGCACCATATTCACCTTTGGGTATAGACCATGCTCCACGGTCCTTGTTGGCCCAGAAAGGACCTCCTGGATGGGCGAGCAACACCTCCAGACCACGGTCCCGCTTGCGATACATTAGCAATCCGGCGCTGCGTTTTGGCACGAAACATCTCCCGCCCAAGTATAGGTTCACTCTTGCCGGGTGAAACTGTGTCAGTAGGTTGGCGACTTACACCGTCCCAGTCTGCGGCGTTCGTCCAGGTCATGCGCGGCAATATTGACACACTTCGCATTCCTCCCTAGACTGATTTCTCCAAACATATTCGATGATTTGCCGGCGGCCATGGGTCCGTCCTGAGCATCTTCGCGGAAAGCATAAATTGCATTGCAATTCATGGGAGGGCACGATGAATGAGAAGGACCTTACTCGGCGCACTTTCTTGCGCGCTTCTTCGGCGGTTGGCCTGCTGGCAGCGGCTGCACCTCTCGCAATGGCTAATACCAGTCTGTCGGGCAATGTAAAACCAGAAACGAAGACCGCAAAAACAACTGGCGATGATTCAAAAGGGTGGAACATTCCGCCTTGCGCCTGGAGCAGGCCCTTCGGTAGTCTCCCAAAGATCGAGTTGCTTCCCGATAAGTCAAAAGAGACGGGCGATCTCATCGGTCTCAACACGACGACGCGCGCTAAAAAGGGAATTCCGCTGGGAGGCATCGGCGCCGGCAATTTTATGTATAACCTGTGCGGCTCGTTTGGTCCATGGCAGTTGAAAGCCGGCAGATACGAGGAACGTTTTCTTTCCCAGGCCGCATTCCACATACGCGAAGAGATCGCGGGTGGGGCGGTGAAAGCGCGGACACTCGCCACGGAAGACGTTTTGCCTGCATGGCCAAGGCTTAAACCGGGCGATGGAGAGTACCACGCTCTATTCCCGAAAGGATGGTGCGTGTATAAAGAGTTCACAACTGATATCTCCATGCAGTTCTTTAGCCCGGTTATAAAAGATAACTATCGCGAGACATCCTATCCCGCCGCACTGTTCCTGTTCAAGGTGCGTAATTCAGGCAAAGCCAGGGCAAAGGTATCGGTGATGTTCACTTTTCCTAACGCTCCCTACACCGGCCCGCAGAATACTCCAATGGCAAATGCCGATGCCGCGGCCGCCGAAAAAACTGCGAGAGAACGGCGCGGCCTGACCAACCGGGTGATGCAAAATCCAAAAGATGGAGTAACCGCGGTGCTGATGGAAGCGCACGACGCGAAGAATTCGCCGGAGACTGAAGGCTCGGAATGGTGCATTGCGACGAACAAAACCGCTACGTATGTACCGGTGTGGGACGGCGACGGCGACGGATCGGATATTTGGAAAGGCTTCGCGGCTGACGGCGCTCTCGCGAACCGGAACCTGGTCGAGACATGCCAAACCCCTTCGGGCGCGCTCTGCGTCACAGCAGAACTGGAGCCCGGCGCCAACGCCGAAATCCCCTTTGCCCTTAGCTGGTATTTCCCGCAGATTGAGTTCGGCTCTGGGACACGGTGGTGGAGAAGGTTTACCGAGTGGTTCCCGGCCGCTCGTGAGCAGTCGTTTCACATCTCTGAAGAGGCATTGCTGAATCGAGACAAATGGTTGGCCGCGATTGATGGCTGGCATGCGCCAATTATCCAAAGCAAAGTGTACCCGGAGTGGATCAAGCAAGTTACTTTGAATGAGCTCTACTACAGCACCTTTGGCGGATCTTTCTGGGAGTACGGGTGCGTTACCAAGCCCAAGCAGTTCGGCAACCGGCCTGGGCAGCACGTCTCCTTCGTGATGGAGTGCCAGGAGTACTCCCTTGCCGAATCCTTCGATGTCCGCCACCACCCGGCGCGCAGCAACCGAGATCTCTGGCCACAGCAGGAGCGGGCAACGCTGTTGCTGTTCAGGGACTTTGTTATGGATTCTCCAGACGGCAGTTGTCCTCACGATGCGGGCGACGTCCACGGTGATCCTTTGTTTGCCTATGACGGTTACGGCAGGGGATATAACAAGTCGCAACTGGGCATAAAAGGACGCATAACTACGCCGTGGTCCGAGCTTTCACCAAAATTCATTCAACAGTGCTATGCCTATTGGTATAAGACCAGGGACGACGCATTCCTTGAAGAAGTCTGGCCGGCAATGATTCGAAGTTATCGCTACCAGATCACGACAGATCTGGATGGTGATGGACTAACTGAAATGAAGAGCTCCGAATACTTGGAGAATAAGTTATTCAATGCTGTGCTTTGGCTTGGCGCATTGGAAATGATGCAAGCAGTCGCTCAGTCCAGGAAGGAAGATGTATTTGCCAAGGAGGTCCGCGAGTTACTGGATAAGGCACGCACAAGTACGGAGAAACAGTTCTGGAATGCGCAATACGGCTACTACCAATACAACCAGCACAACGATGACATGA
>OBLU010006672.1_pt1 | contig 10257 bp, 13 predicted proteins | sample 1518681 | NCBI WGS metagenome assembly OBLU01 (sample SAMEA3539304, study PRJEB22396) | soil metagenome | biome: tundra; feature: field; material: soil | place: USA | collected 2010-05 | depth 0.15 m
CCAGATGTTCATGTGGCCGAGGGAGACGACGCGTCGCAGGATCCTCAGCTCAACCGAGCCATGGAAATAGCGTCGTCCCTCTGACCGGCAGCCCACAGCCTCGATCACCAACCTCCATTTGACGGCGCCCGAGCTGGAGGTGTGTGCGGCGGGAGTCCCAACAAACCGAAAAAGAAAGGAGCAACGAGAAATGTTCATGGAACTGGTGCCGCTGCTGAAACAGCGGGTCGTCATGATTACGGTTTCGGATGCCGGCGACGGAGTGCTGCGGGTGAACGTGATCCCCAGGAAACTCGACGCCGACGCCGGTCAGAACCAGGCGCTGACCACGGCTCTGTCTATTACCGGCAGCGCGGAAGAACTGGACCGGGAGTTGCCGGGACAACTCACGTCCTTCACGGAATCGGTTGTCAAGACCGGGTCGAACCTGGAGGAATTGAGGACGCAACACGCCGCTGCCGTGAAGGCAGTCGAAGCCGAGAACAAGAAGAAGCTCGACGAGAAGAAGAAAGGGAGCGGAGCCAAAACGGCAAGCGCCTCTCCAGCGCCCAGCGTGACGCCGGAGTTCAAGGATGGGAAACCGCTCTTCGGGAGCAAGCCTGCGCCAGGATCCAGCGAGTGCCGCAGCCTGTTCGACGCGCCGGCGGAGACGGCAGAGAGTGACGTGGCGGGCATCGGCGACAACCTTGATTCGTAACGGGTACGGGGTTGGTTGGGTCTAACGAGCGGCACGGCAGCATTCCGACAGCGCGGTCTGGCAGAGTCCGGGACTGTTCGGCGGCGCACGCACAACGTGAGCCGCTGGCGGGATGCCGACATGGTGGAGCGTTGGGTGGCGTCGGCCTGGTTGCTCACGGAAAAGCATTTTCGCCGCATCGACGGCCATGCCGATCTCTGGGCCTTAGCCGCGACTCTCGGACGAGAAGAAGGACTCGCGAGAGCTCCTATGGTCCGCTCGTGCGAATCGGTCTGCCAGACCCCGGTCCTGAGGCCCGCTGTGCGTATTACATATAGTAGCTGTACCACGGCTCGATGGTTTCCAAATCTTCGTTACAGTATCGAAGCACCGATCCGACCTGTCGTGCCGCCCGTATCGTAATTGGATCTAACCCATCGAACTGAGTGTTGTTCCAGTTCATTTTGGTGAGAGCGAGCAGCTCGGTTCCGAGCTTCCGGTGTGTCTCGCTCGAAGCATGGCAATGGACGTGTAGTGGAGATGGCGTATATTGGCCTGGATAGGTCTCAAAAAACTGAATGCTGCCACGACAGTACAACACAAAGCGATCTCTCGAAAGGGTCACGAGAGTGCCGCGCAGCGGCGGATACTTCCCAATTCTAAACAGCCTGGTCGTGGCTTGGGATAGATACAGCAAATCGAAACAATCGATGCGCGAATCCCTGAGAACATCTCTAAGGCCACACTCCTCTCCCGTGCTGAATGACGAGGTCTTGTGAATCACGATTCTCGCAGGGAGCGTCTTATGCGCCTCCTTATAGCGCTTCAACGCTTTTGTAAGGAGTGTCTCAGTATCTCGTTGGCTCAGGTGTGGTTGTCGATCATCCTTCGAGATTGCGGCATCGCCGCCACGCACCACAACACCTTCACCTCGCTCATTGAACACTTGGGCGACACTCGTCAAGAGTCTGTCCCTGCTCAGCGCCTCGTAAAAGCTGATTCCCACGAAGCAGACCGTCAAATCCTCGCTTCGCCTCATAAGGCGCCACGGGTACCCGCGTGCCTTGTAATAGAGCGCGCAGTGGATGTTCCAGGCGCGGGTCGCTTCATCTTGCAGGCTTCGCCGGGATAATACCTCTATTCCCTCATCAGCCCCTCCACTGCCATACGTCGGCGGCAACACCAACTGCAAAGGCTTCTTGAATTGCATCGCTCTCGCCTTAAGGCAGTCATGAAAATCGACTCTATCCTTCGGGTTGGCCCCTCCGCTATCCGCGGAAGTATCCATTGCTCTCAACATTTGCACCGAAGGGGCGCAGACGATCACGTCAACTCGATGGTTCTGCGTCAAATAGCATATCTCACGCACAAACAATTCAACCATTTGGATCGTCCGGACGGCTGCGGATTTTGCGCTCGCCGCATCGAGTACTTCTTCCTTTGTAAAGGTGCGTGCGAGTGTTGGAGGCGATTGAACTTCGGTTCTAAACCCGGTCTCCAGAGAACATCCAGGAAATCGAGGGAACAGATTTGGCTTGTTGCTGGTTTTCGCCTCGATTCCGCCTCGGCAATGCTCCAGCCACCCCTGGAAATCTTCCACGGTCTCGGGCATGCCGACAATGCCCAAGCGGATGGTTTTCGGGGCATGGTCAGTATCCATATCAACAGGGCCATAATTCATTACACCAAACCGCATATCAATGTGGTTGCTTGTGCCAAATTCCAGTTCTGGCTCGATCAGGTGTGTGATGTGCATATCAAAATAGCTGCTCGTTCGATTCGCGCTCGACATCCGGTACGGCAGCGTCTTCCTTTCTCAGCCAAGCCTGGTCGTCTAGTCCGACATCCAGGTCGAATCGAAGCGGCTGACCAAACTGGAGCAGGCTCGGTCGATCAAACATTCCGGATTGCCAGGATTGTCTTAGCAAGTCCGCCCACATCACCACTTGGCCGTGAACCGCTTCTTGCTTTTCGAGGCGCTTGATGCCGCTCATCGAGGCCGCGGAGAGATAGGATTTCTGAAAGCCGTTCCAGGTGAAGACGTACGACGGCATAACCTCGACAAACCATCTTTGATCGTAGTATCGAAAGTGCGCTTCAAAAGCAGAATGCCGGAAATAGAGAAACCGCTTCCCGTCCGTCTCGAATCTCTTGAAAACCCAGCGTCCGGTTCTGTCCCGGCGACTCTGATATTCCCAGTATCGGTCACTGAAGTCCCTGGTGGGAGCAAAGTAGTAGATGTCCCATTCGGGGTTGTAGATCACTCCGTACTTCCGAAGCTGGGACTCTAGCGCGCGTTTGGCGAGCTCGATGAAGGCGTGCTGAAAGCTTTGATCGGCAGACTCCGCCCAGTAGCTCGTCGCGTGTTCTTCCACAGTTCCTTGCTCGCAGCAGCCAGTCCACAGGCGATCGTTCAAGTCATGGAAGGAGATTATCGTTTTGCTTCTCAAAATCCACTCACCGGGTGTCGTGTGACCTGAGGCCTTCAGGATCTTGTAGATCTGCCATGCGCGCCGACATTCCGTCGAAGCCACGTAAACGCTCGGTGGATAGCTGACCGGTATTATGTTGGAGTGAATAGACTCGTTCTTGGGAAGGGCCCCAAGATAGATGCCGGAATCGCGCGGAACTGCCAAGTGAAACAGATCGGATGTTGATGCGGCAGAGAGGCGATTGTGTGTCTTGTCGAAGAATATTCTCGTCGTGCGCTGTGGCTTGTCCTTGAAATAGTCCTTCACCGAGACCCAGTAGGCTTCGCCGGTTCTGGGGCGGGAGCAGATAAGGACAACCGGGGCGTTCCCATTCAGCCAGTAGTGAAGGTCGCGCGGATTGCACGTAAAGCTGAAATTCGAAGTGGTCTCCGCTTCGAAGTACCCGTCCGTTGCCTTGCTTTGAACCTGGATAATGCAGTTTGATACTTCTTCAGTGGCCGCGTCGCGTATTTCAATGTATCCGTCAATACCCGCATCAAGGTTTGTTGGGTGCCAGACGAAGCCCATCGCCAGGGCAAGCCGCTCGATAAGGTTGATACCCTGCTGCCCCAGGAGCGTGTTCCGCCCAATCCTTTTTCGCGTCGCCGGTTGCCTGCTCTTGCCGGTAAGTGCCCGCCGCCGGTTCTTGTCTTTTATTTCAGCCATTTCCAGACCCTGTCAGTCGATGAGCGTTCTCTCTAGCCCGTGCCGAACAGGCTTCGCTCATCTGGAACCTTTTGAGCTGATTTGGGAGGTTGCCGTTCCGGGAGCCGCCTTGGCACTGGCATTCGAAGCAGGCGAGCAGCCGCCCGAAGCAGATCCCGGTTCAATTGGCGGTCGTGACCGCTTACCAGACTCGCCCATGCGCCTACGTTAATGATAGGCACGTCCAAATTGAACCGCTGCAATCCTGCCAACGATGTGTGCTCCTGATCCGTCCTTGCACAATAATCCACAATCACCAGACGGAAATCGGTGGTTTCAAGATGAGCTATGGCGTCCGCTATGGTCGTCGTGACCTCCACTGCAATGTGTCGTTCTAGGAATAGTTTGCGGCGGTCGAGGAGGCGAACGGAGTCTTGATCAAGAAGTAGCACGCGCGGTGCCTGTTCGGCAGACTCCTCTTTCATTAGCAACGGAATTTGGGATACTGACGCCTTGGCTTCCAGTATTGTCACGAGCTGCTTCTGGTCGGCGCAACCCGCGGCAGCTCGGCAAGTCAGGTCGAAAACGCGCTCCTGCGGGTCTTCGCTCGGCCGCGCCGCAGAATAGATTGCGTCGATCTCGGCTCCGCTGATCCGCAAGACGTCTTCCAGGATATCCTCGGTGAGGCGCTCAAATTGGTCCCCAATGTCTTCGGGTTTCATGACGTAGCCTCGGCAGTGTCCCTAGTCCGCTCATATTCGAGCCGTACAGCTCGCTCTACTCGTCGTGTTAGGCGTTTTCGCCGATTGACGACGTCCTGAATCGTAGTATCAAGAATCTCACAGAGCTGTTGATTTACGTTTGCAGTGGAATCGAGGCTTTGCGTCGCTTCGATCAGCTCTTCAAGGTCTCTGTCGCCCTTCGCGGCGACCTCTATCTGTCTGGTGATGGTGGCCACCAGCGGTCTCCCTAGCGAGGCATTTGGCTCGGGCACAAACCGAGCATCATCAAACGACCCGCCATAGCGGCGCAGTTTCCGGGCGTGAAGCAAGAACCTGTTTCTAAGAACGCCACCGAGGAACCGCTCTAAGCTTCCTTGCACTGGGTCCCACTTCATTCCACCATCCCCTGCGAAATAGGCGACCATTGTTTCGCCTACCAGGTCTTCAGGAGAGACGCCGTCGAATACTTCAGGCACCGCACGAGCGAGCCGGAGAGCGAACACCATGAGCCGCTTATAAACCGCGCCCAAGTCAATTCCTACCAGGGCGGCTTTCTGAGTATCCACAATAGCCTTGATAGCGTCTACTAACTACCGCCTTACCCCCATTATTTACACGGCGAAGGATGTTTTTGCCAAATGAACGAAAAATATTCGGTTTTTGCTGCCCGAGATGTTCGAGCCCGACGAATCCGGCATAAGTCGGCTGACAATCGGCCGCCACTCTGCCTACGGATGCCAACGTGGGCTTACCGCCGGAACTGGCGCTAGACTACCGGTGCGCCCGAACGGGCGACGCCACTACGGCTTGGAATTTATCGATTCCGTTCACCACTGGTCTGCCGCACCGTCCCACGTCTAGCGACGGGCACACTTCGATTTTCCTATCGTCAAACCCTATCGAGCGGCGCTATCGCAGGTTTAGGTTCCGCTGCCGTTCCTACCGTCTCTCATCGCCGAAGGACGCCTCCCCAAACCGTGCGCCTCCTGCGATCATTTAGGATCTTTTCACTTTCTGTGGCGAGTTACTTCACGAACTGTGGGCAAGAATTTTCGTTAATTCTATCAACCTACTGAGAGGTTCCAAACGACCATGACCATTGAAACCATGACTAGAGAATTCCGCTACGACAATCTTCGACTACCAGATATTGGCCAAAAGCTCACCGTAGAAGAAGTTCGGACGGCTTACTCAGCGACATACCCGGAAATCGCCACGGCGAGCGTGACGGGGCCGGAGGCCATCGGCAACAAGCTGGTGTACCACTTTTCGAAAGCGATCGGCACCAAGGGATGAGCAGGGAGCGCGTGCTGGAGGAGTTGCGGCGAGTGATCGACGGGCGCACCGGCAGGACCAGTGAGATCGTTCGGGAGTTCAAGACATGTCCACAGTTCCGGCAATGCTCTCAAATTCTGACGCGAGCGTTACAACACTGCATCTCCGGCCGAAGCCGGGCCTTGATCAAGACGCCGGCAGGGCTTGTCCCCCCTGGCTGATCGCCCGGGGACGCAGTTTGGAGATGCCCCGCCTCGACCAGGTCCCGTTTCAACACTGTTCGTTCGGGAGCGATGCAGCAGCGGCGCGCTTTGCTTGCGTCCTTATCGAACTCGGCATCGCAAATCCCGCCGATTGGAAACGTTCCGCCGCAGAACCCGCCAGGTTCCTGCAGCATACTCTGGATCGCTTCATCCGTGAACACGGCGAAAAGGAGATTGACGGCGCTTTCGAACTCTCCGTCACCCTGTCCACGGACCCGCATGAATGGTGCGAAACCGAAGATGAGCCCGACGGCTCCCAGATGTTTCTATACGTCGAGGCGTACTCCTGCGGGTTCGTGAATCTCGGGACCGCCCTAGCGCTGTGCGAGAAGGCTCATCCGCGTCTGCCGGCCACGTTCGCACGGCTGCTCCTGAACGGTATCGGAAGCTGTTTCCGCGTTTACGACGACCGCGACGCGGAGGAGCGCTTCTCTTTTCTCGAAGAAAGCTACGATCCAACGGAGGATGCCGAGGCGTTGTCGGCACTGCCGGACCGCAGCTCCATCCTCCCGCCGTGTATGAAGGCACGGCCGCTCGGGCCGCGATGCCTGAAGTCGCTGCTGTCCGGAATGGCACCCAACGATCCTGCTGCGCGGCTCCTGCAGGCGGCTCTCGAACTTCATCGGATGTCGCACGAAGTTCACCTTCCGCCGATACCAGAGGCTGTTCGTGAGCTGTTCTGCGATTGCAATCCTCCCGTCCCGGTCTTGCTTGCGATCTACCGGCCCGGCGACGCCATCGAAGCTTCGTTCGACGACGAGCGGCAATCGATGTTGGAGGCGACGCCGGAGCCCTGGCCGCTGATCTCATTCAACGGAACCGATCCGGCAAGCACACTGCAGGCTTTTCGCTGTTTGGGCGGCTCGCTGGATACTCTGGCGGCCGCACGGCGTGTCCTTGATCTGGTGCCCGGCTGGGAGCCAATCAACCGGGATGAGGAACGATCATGACAAAGACCACGCACTTCGGATCGAATCGACTTTTCGGGCTATCCAAAGCAGTCCTGGTGTACTCGGATGCTCAGGAGGCCTTCGCAACTGTGCACGAGGCGAAGCCGGCGCCAGACGGCGGTGCGCCGTACTTGGATGCCGGCCAGCCGCTCACCATCGATTTTCTGAAGCAACTGGCGAAGGCGCTAGGACGGACGACGCCATGCGAAATCCTTCCGCGCAATGTTCTGGTCTATACGCCGGACATGCTGGTCTGGTGGTGCCGGCGGCAACGCCGCGCGATGTTCTACGGTGGTTCCAGCGATGGGCGAACGCTGAGCGGCAAGGTGTTCCCGCAGCCGCCGCTCGTGTTCAAGGTGTGTGGTTCCGAGCTGTCGGTGCGGGCGTTGACGGAAAACCGCCGCCCGCGGCCGGAAACCACGCTCATGGTCGCCCCCTACTGGAATTGTGATCGCCATGGCGGCAGGGTCTGCCAGGGAAGCATGCGCGTGCCGGGGAGTCTATGTTTAGCTGCCCGGCAGGAGTGGGAGAACGCCTTCTTCCAAAGCGAATTCACGCACGCGGCTCTGGGCGCGCAGTTGACGACACATCCAGAGGGCTACCTGGGACTGTGGCGGGATCTGACGGGAAGCGAAGGCGAGTTCCCGGTCGAACTCCTCATTAATAGCGGAGAGTCGCTGCGATCCTTCGTCCATGCTCGGGAGGAATGAATGCATGCCATCGTCCCGCATCAGAGCTTTCGTCCGTGGGGGGAGTGACCATGCACACGATCAGTCCCGCGCTTCTGAACAAGCCCATCCGCATCGTGGTTGTCGGGTGTGGCGGAACTGGGAGCGCGGTAGCGGCCGGCTTGCCTTATCTGCATCAGGCGCTGCTCGCAAACGGCCATCCGTACGGGCTTCGGGTGACGCTCATGGACGGTGAACGGATTTCAGCCACAAACTGCGTGCGGCAGCCCTTTTCGGTGGGTGAAATCGGACTGTTCAAATCGGTAGTTCTGGTGAATCGCCTGAATCTGTTTTGGGGGGTCGATTGGGAAGCCGTTCCGGAGCACCTAAGGAACGGGAGCAGACTGACCAATGACGCCGACTTCGTGATCGGCTGCGTCGATTCCCGCGCCGCACGCGCAACGATTCAGGAAGTCGTGACAGCATCATGGTCCACGATCCGATATTCACTGGATATTGGCAACAACGCCGACACCGGCCAGTTTGTCTTGGGCCAACCCTTGAACCGCCTGAACCGCCACAACGCGATGCGCCTTCGCACAATCGTGGACTTGTACCCGGAAATCGCGAATGCCGCCCTTGACGATGACTCGCAGCCGAGTTGCAGCGCGGCGGAATCACTAAACCGGCAACATGCCTTCATAAACCAGACCTTGGCCAATCATGCCTTGGCGCTCTTGAGCCGCCTTTTCCGATTCGGCGGCCTTCAGTATCACGGTGCCTTCGTGAGCCTTGCCAGCGGCGCCGCCGTTCCGCTAAGAGTCGATCCGAAGGTGTGGGCGCGCATACGGGCGCGGAACAAACGGCTGAGGAGCGCGGGCGCTGCCTTAGTCTAAGAGCACCTTGTACGTGGACCATAGCCAACGAGCATTGCGAATGGCCAGGGTGTACTCACCAGGCGCAAGCTTGCGCAGGTCGATCGTGGAAATCAAGGTCTCGGCGCTGCCATCCCATACCGCGTTGCCGGTTGCCTTCGCAACTGGTTGATCATTTCCAGTCCAGAATTCCACGCTGTAGGCACCATCCTCCGTGCCGATCGGGAGTCTTACCGTGAGCTTGAGCACTGCGCGTTTCAGATGTGGCGTCTTCGGTTCGGGCCTACGCTGCACTTCGTCCGAGCGCTCGACGGTCCTATTGCTGAAATCAAGAGTCGCGGTCAGCACCGGATCAGGAGCCTGTCGGGCGACGGGCTGTTTTTGGGGCATCCGCCCAAAGTGCCATGCCGAGCCAATGGCGACTACGCCGGTAAAGCAGATCAAGGCAAATCGCCCGCGCCGCAGGAGATGATGTCGCCGCCGATGACGGTTGTATTCATCGAGGCAAGGCGCGCAAGTGGCGATATGATCAATGGTGTCTTCAGTATCCGGCCCTGAAAGGTTGCGCCGAGCGATCGCTATAAGAGAAATGGACTCGGGACAACCAAGACGTTCTGGGTTCGGAAAGTCGGTCTTTATGGCCTCGGTGGCGGCTCTGATAAGGAGCCTCTCGCTTTGGCGCGTCAGTTCTTTACCTATCGGCTTACCTTTCATCACTCTGGCTCCTGTCTGCCGAAGCGCTCAGTTGAGATCCTGATTACTTTCTCGTGGCCCCTTTTTAGCCCGTAATAGAATCTCTTCTTCGCCTGTTTCGCTGAGAGTCCCATGCTGCCGCCGATTTCGTCCCAGGAGAAACCCAGCATTCGATAGTGGAGCATGTGCTGCACTGGATGCGGCAGAAAGGAAACGAAGAATTTTAGCCACAGCTTTGCTTCCACTCGCTGGGTCCAGTCCGGGGCCCTGAGTTGATGGTTCGCCTCCAGCTCGCGAAGCAGCCCTTCGTATACCAGTCGGTTGTTTTCGAGAAGTTGGGACAGCACGCGGTGGCGGAACGACGTGATCAGATAACCGGTTAGGTTCCGCGCAATCTCGGGCTCTGCCTGGAGTCTCCCGGACACTTCCAGGGCCACTCCTTCCAAGAGTTCGGCGGCGCACGGAGCATCATGCAGTTCCGTATCGACGTGGTAGTACGCCCATCGCCAGAGTCGGCAGGCCGCGTTGAGAACTCGTTCATCGAGTTCCAGTCCGCGACCATCCGTAGGCCGAATCCAAAATGGCGGTACCCCGTCGAGGCCTGAATGAGCCCCTTCGTGCCTTGCTCCCCTCATTGCATTGCCCGTTTTACGACAAGGTGCTCGGTCGAGGGCGGTAACAGTACGTCTATGCCCCTCTATTTAAATAAGAGCTGAGAAAGAGAGAAAGTCCGACAAGATTTACAGAAATTCTGAATTTTCGACGGGCGATCTGGATTGTTCAGTACCGAAACCGGGTAGCCCCGCTGCAGTTTCCCGCCAGGACGTTGCTTATGACGGGCGGCACGCTGCGTTCCGTCCTGGATGGATCGTGAGTTGCATTTACACTGGCCAAGTGTGCTGTGGATTACAGGTCGTAACCGCGAGCATGGGCCTTTTCCAGTTTTGTAACTCTTATTTAGTCAGGGGCAGCGCTATTCGAAGAACCTTCGGATGCCGCTTGCCGGCAGACTGGAGGGC
>OBLU010006673.1_pt1 | contig 10256 bp, 7 predicted proteins | sample 1518681 | NCBI WGS metagenome assembly OBLU01 (sample SAMEA3539304, study PRJEB22396) | soil metagenome | biome: tundra; feature: field; material: soil | place: USA | collected 2010-05 | depth 0.15 m
CATGGTCACGCCGAAGTTGATCTGCACGTCCTCGCAATCGGCGGCTTCGCGGATGATGGAGCAGGCCTCGTTCACCTCGTGCAGACCCAGGCGGCTGGATCCCGTGATATTGATCAGCACACCGCGCGCGCCGTTGATACGCGAGTCTTCGAGCAGCGGCGAATTGATGGCCTGGCGGGCGGCGTCCACGGCGGCATTCTCGCCGCGTCCCACGGCGGTGCCCATCATGGCGTAGCCCATACCGAGCATGGTGGCCTTCACGTCGGCGAAATCGCGGTTGATGATGCCGGGCGTGTTGATGATGTCGTTGATGCCTTGCACGGCCTGGCGCAGCAGATCGTCGGCCAGCTTGAAAGCTTCGAAGAAACTGGTGCCGCGCGGCACCAGTTTCAGCAGCCGGTCGTTGGGAATGGCGATGACGGTGTCCACCGTGGAGGCGAGCTTGGTCAGGCCATGGTCGGCCAGGCGCATGCGGCGGGCGCCTTCGAAGGTGAACGGCTTGGTGACCACGGCGATGGTGAGCGCCTCCAGTTCTTTGGCCAGCGAGGCGATGACAGGGGCCGCGCCGGTACCGGTGCCGCCGCCCAGTCCGGCGCTCACGAATACCATGTCGGCGCCCTGCAGCAGCTCGACAATCTTGTCGGTGTTCTCCAAGGCGGCCTGGCGGCCGATCTCCGCGTTGCAGCCCGCGCCGAGCCCGTTGGTGATCTTGGGGCCAAGCTGCAGCTTGCTGGGCACTTCGCAAGCGGCCAGCGCCTGGGCGTCGGTGTTCATGGCGCAGAACTCCACGCCCGGCATGCCTTCGCGATACAGCCGCGCCACGGCGTTGCAGCCGCCGCCGCCCACGCCAATGACCTTAATGCGCGCACCGCCGCTGGCTTCTTCTTGAATCTCGTATTTCAAATCGTCGTTTTCGGAATCGATCAACCCCATGCCTGCCCTCCTTCAAGAAAACCACACATGGAACCACAGATGGACACAGATGAACACAGATAAAAGCAAAGACAAGAGCAGCCGCAGGGCGGTTTGGTTTTGTCTTTATCTGTGTGCATCTGTGTCCATCTGTGGTTCCATGCAGTTCCGTTCATTTCAGAATCTTTCCCAGCAGCCCGTAGGACTGCCGCTGCAGCTCGTGCTGCGATTTCAGCTTGGCCGAGTACATGGCCAGCCCTGCCACGGTGGTCCAGGCAGGGTCGCAGAGATCGTCCGGCCAATCCTGGATGCCTACGGGCAGCGCATTGCAGACCCGGCATTTGAGAACCTCCTCGGCGATTTCGCACATGCCTTCGAGGCGCGCGCCGCCGCCGCACAAGTACATGCCACCCATGAGCGCGCCTTCCATGCTCACGCGGGCCAACTCCCGCTGCACCATCTGGAATAGATCCAGGGCGCGGGATTCCAAAATGCAATTCATGGTTCGCCGCGCCACGTCGCGATCCTCGCGCGATGGCACTTCGACGAAAGAATTTTCCGCCGTGACATCGGCCTTTGCGCAGCCGAATTCGTGCTTGAGGGCGGCCGCGTCCTCGAAGCCGATGGACAGCCCGCGCGCCACATCGCGTGTGAAATGGTCGCCGGAGATGGGCAGGCTGGCAGCCAATTGCAACGCGTCCCCGTAGTAGACCACCAGCTCGGCGGATTGCGCGCCAATGTCCAGCACGGCGGCGCCTTCACGGCGGTCGTCCGGCAGCACGCCGGCGTAGCAGGCGGCCAGCGCCTCGAAAACGGTTTCCTCCACGGCCAGATGCGCCTGGTTCACCGCGGTGACCAGGCATTCGTGCTCCCTTTGCGAGGTCATCACCAGGTGCACGTTGGCTTCAATCTGACCGGCGATCATTTTGCGCGGATCGCGGTGGCCGGGATGGCCATCCACCACGAAGTCCTGCGGGAACATCTGCAGGATCATGAGGCCTTCCGGGAGAAGCACGCGCCTTGCGCGCTCCACGGCGCGGTTGACGTCGCGCTGCTCGACGGTGCGGACACGCCCGAGATCGTGCAGGCCGCCGCAGTTGGCTCCGCGGACAGTCGCGCCGACTCCCACCACGGCGCCCTCCACGGAGACCTGCGCGTTTCGCTCGGCCTCCCGCAACGCGGCCAGCATGCATTCCGAGACCGCGGTCTGGTCGGCGATCCGTGCTTTCGCCCAGCCCTGGGACGGGACCGATCCGCAGCCCATAAAGCGCAGGCGGTTATCTTCCAGGCGGCAAATGACGCACCGTGTCCAGGCGCTCCCAGCGTCCAGGCCCACGGCGTCCAATGTTTTCGGCGTGCTCATTGTTGTTTCGACGGCTCCTTCCCGGTAATGCGGTCGTCCAGACGCAAATCGAACGTCGTGCCGTTGGCCGCGTGCTTGCGAATCTCCGGGTAGTGGAGCAGGAAATTCTGCAAGCGTTTCGCATAATTACCGTCGCCGAGCTTGAGTTCGAGCGGGCGGCCCTCCACCTGGGCAACTACCGTGAGGTCGTCGGGAACGGCGGCGTTGATTTCGGAAATGTTTTGTCCCGCAGGCCCCAGGTCGTCCATGAGGCTCTGCATGGCGCGCACGCGGACGCGGCGCTCGGGGTCGGTCTGATCGTCGGTCAGCCCGGTCAGCACGGGAAAAGCGAACTGCGCGCGCAGCGGCGGATCCAGCAGGACGCCCTGCGCGTCCACCAACAGGAAGCGCGCGGCCGATCCGGAGCCGCCGTGCAGCGGCAGGCTGACGAAGGCCACCGGCTGGCGCTCGGTAATGCGCACCAGCAGGCGGTTCGGCCAGATGCGCGAGACGGCGGCGTCTTCCACCCAATCCACCGCCAACAGCCGGCGGCGGCGCTCATCGAGCGGCACGGCGAAGATGCTGCGGCCGTAGTCGCCGGCGAAAACGCGCAGGAGCTTGGCGCGCGCGGCATAAGTAACGCCCTGGAGGGTCAGCGCGTTGCGGTCTTCGCTGGAGAGCATGAACTGCGGATCGCGCAGCACGTAGCGATGCGCGTGGCGAGCCGCCACCGCGCTGGAGACGAAGATCGCGCACCAGGCGAAGACGGTCAGCCACAACCGCCAGCGAAATGGGGGACGTGCTTTTTCGCGCGGCATCAGTTTCGCCTGCCCTCCTGCTTCGGCTGTTTCAGGCGGGCCAGCACCAGATCGCCGGCCTGCCAGACGTTACCTGCGCCCAGCGTCAGCACCAGGTCGCCTTCCTGCGCCACTGCCAGCAGCGCCTCAACGCCACGCTCGATGGTGCCCACGTATTCCACCCCATGGTGTCCAAACTGCCGGATGCGCTCGGCCAGGGCCTCGGCATTCACTCCCTCGATGGGGCGTTCCGAGGCGGCGTAGATGTCCAGGATCAGCACCGTGTCGGCCTGATGGAACGCGGTGCCAAATTCGTCGAGCAGGTGGAACGTGCGCGTATACCGGTGCGGCTGGAACAGCACGTGGACGCGCCGGAAGCCGCACAGCCGCGCGGCCGCCAGCGTGGCGCGGATCTCGGTGGGGTGATGTCCGTAATCGTCGATTACGGTGATGCCGCGCTCCTGGCCGCGCGTCTGGAAACGGCGGTCCACACCGCTGAAACTGGCCAGGGCTTCGCGAATTTTATCGGGCGCGACTTCCAGTTCCAGCGCCACGGCCGCCGCCGCGGTGGCATTCAGCACGTTGTGCCGGCCGGGGATGCGCAGGTGAAAGCGGCCCAGCGCGGTTTGGCGGTAGCGCAAGCGGAAATCGCTGGCGAACGGGCCGCAGCAGATTTCGCCGGCTTCCAGATCGGCCTGCGTGCTGGCGCCGTATGTGATGGTGCGCCGGCGGATGGAGGGCAGGATAGTCTTCACGTTATCGTCGTCCACGCAGACGATGGCCGCGCCGTAAAACGGAACTTTATTCACGAACTCGATGAACGCGGCCCGGATGTCGTCGAGCGAGGCGTAGTGGTCCAGGTGCTCGCGATCGATGTTGGTGACGATCGCCAGTATGGGTGCGAGCTTCAGGAAGGAGCCGTCGCTTTCGTCCGATTCGACCACCAGAAAATCGCTGTGGCCCACGCGCGCGTTGGAGCCGCCCATGGTCGCGACCCTGCCGCCAACCATGACGGTGGGGTCCAGGCCTGCGTGGTTCAGAATGGTGGCGGTGAGCGAGGTGGTGGTGGTCTTGCCGTGGCTGCCGGCGATGGCGATGCCATACTTGAGGCGCATCAGCTCGGCCAGCAGCTCGCCGCGCGGGATCACCGGGATCTGCAGACGGCGGGCCTCCTGCACCTCGGGGTTCTGCTCGTCGACCGCGGAACTGACCACCAGGGCGCGCGCTCCGGCGACGTTCGATGCGGCGTGACCTTCGTGGATGGTGGCGCCCAAGGCGGACAGACGCTCGGTTATGGGGGTCAGCTTCAGATCGGAGCCGCTGATGGTGTAGCCGAGATTGAGCAGCACCTCGGCGATGCCGCTCATGCCGATTCCGCCGATCCCCGTGAAATGCAGGTGCTGCCGTCTAAAAAACATTATCTCCCTGTATTGTTTCGGCTTTTTGAGGCCCGTGTCAATGAAAATCGTACGGAGTCGGCCGGCCGGGGGGCGGCCGCGGGCGAGGGCGCCCGCCCCACATTGCTCTTACGCACGCGCCACCTCTTCCAGCAGCTCGGCGGCGCGGCGTGCGGCTCCCGGATGCGCGAAACCGCGCGCGGCGGCTCCCATGCGCGCCAGCCCAACGGGATCGGCGGCCAGCCGGGCGACGGTCTCGAACAGTTTTTCTCCGGTCATCTCCCGATCCTCCACGAGGCGCGCCGCGTCCGCGCGCACGAACGCCTCCGCGTTCCGCAACTGGTGCTGGTCGGCTGCGAACGGAAACGGCGAAAGAATCGACGGCTTGCCCGCGGCAGCGAGTTCGGCGACCGCGCCCGCGCCCGACCGGCACACCACCAGGTCGGCCTGCGCGAAGGCGGCCGGCATATCCGCGATGAAAGGCAGCACTTCGCCATCGAGGCCGGATTCGGCGAAGGCCGCGCGCAATTCGTCGTAAGCTGCAGGGCCGCTCTGATGGACGATGCGCACCGGCAGTCCCGCCGCGCGAAATAGCGGCCAGCTTTGTCGCGCGGCTTGGTTCAGCGTGCGCGATCCTTGGCTGCCACCGGTGATCAGCACAGTGAACCTCTCGCCGCGCGGCTTCGGCGGGATAGAGAAGAACTCCTCGCGCACGGGCAATCCGGTGAGTTCGGTGCGGCCGTATGGGAAATAGCGGGCCGTCTCGGGGAAGCTGATGAGCGCGCGGCGCACATACCTGGCGATGCGGCGATTGGTGAACCCTGGGACGGCATTTGGCTCCATGATGACAACGGGCACGCGGCGGATGAGCGCGGCAATCACGGGCGGTCCAGCTACGTAGCCGCCCATGCTGAAGACCGCCGCCACGCGCCGATCTTTCAGGAGGCGCCTGGCGTACAGGGTGCTGACGGGCAGTTGCATCAGGGTCGCCACCCTCTGACGCAAACCTACGCGCTTGAGGCCGCCGATTTGGATCAACTCGAGGGGGAAGCCTTCGCGCGGCACTAGCTGACTTTCGAGTCCTCGCTCGGTGCCTACAAAAAAGGCGCTGTGCCCGCGTTGCCGTAATTCGTGCGCTACGGCGAGGGCGGGGATGATGTGACCGCCGGTTCCGCCGCCCGCCATGAGGAAAGCGCGGGCGCCTTCGGCGCCGTGGCTGGTGGCTGGTGGCTGGTGGCTGGTGTTTAGCTCGCTCCGTTCGCTCATTTGCGCGCCCCCAGGGCGGTTCGCAGAGCGTGGATCTGCTTGCCGAGTTTTTGTATGCCTGCGGCGGATGCGGTCACTTGTTCCACGGCCAGGTACTTGAGCCGGACCGAGATTTCGAGTTGTATTTCGACTTCCGCCAGTGAGGCCTGCGCTATCGATAGGTGGTTGAGGAATTCTTTGGTGGATGCGCGCGACTGGCCTTCTGCAATATTGGAAGGGATCGAGACAGCGGCCCGGCGTATCTGCGACCTCAACCCATAGTTCTCTTCCGGAGGAAACCCGGCAGAGAGCCGATACACACTTTCCACCAGACTCATAGCGCCTTGCCAAACCCGAAGCTCCTTATAGTTCCGAACCGTTTCCGTCACAACCACCTGTCACCAGAGCGGGTCCTGGAGGACCCGCGCAGGCCTGGAGGCCTGCCCCACTAGCCTGCGTGTTCAGAGACATTCATCAGAATCCCTAATGAGGCTAGTGTCGATAGAAGGGAACTGCCTCCCGAGCTGATCATCGGCAGCGGGATGCCTTTCGTCGGCATCATGCCCAGCACTACGCTGATGTTCATCAAGCCTTGCACCACCACCACCGTCGTGATGCCCAGCGCCAGATAGCGGCCAAAATCGTCGGGCATGCGCACGGCGGCGCGCAGACCGCGCCAGAGAATCACGACGAAAGCCAGCAGCAGCCCTGCCGACCCCACCAAGCCCAGTTCCTCGCTCACCACCGCATAAATGAAATCGGTATGCGCTTCCGGCAGGTAGAGCAGCTTCTGCTTGCCCTGCATGAGCCCCGCGCCCACCACTCCGCCCGTTCCCACCGCGATCTTGGATTGCTCCAACTGGTAGCTGGTGTCGCGCGAGGTGAGCGATTGGTGCATGTATTGCTCGAGATGGCCGGCCGGATCGATTTGCGAGACGATCTTGGAGCCGGGGTCCAGGTACCCGGCGATGCGCGCCAGCCGGTAAGGCTTGAGGGCGATGAAAAACACCAGGCCTACCAACGCGCAGCCGGCGGCGATCGCGCAGAAGCGCCACCGCAAACCAGCGACAAAAAAGACGACGGTCGCCGTGACGCCCAGCACTACAGCGGTGCCGAGGTCCGCCACTACCACGGCCAAGATGACTAGCCCGACGGCCATCGCGGCCGGGTAGAGCGTGTAGCGCGTGTTGATGGCCTGCGCGCGCCAGGCGACGAAATACGCCAGAAAGACGACCAGCGCCGGCTTGGCCAGCTCCGAGGGCTGCAAACCGACTGGACCCATGCGCAGCCAGCGATGGTGCGCCGAATCCACGAAGAACACCAGGCCCAGCAGCATCAGCACCAGCCCGATGGCGGCGAACGCGACCGTCGAATTCTGCAGCTTCCGGTAGTGTGTCCGCTTGAGGAACATCATCAGCAGGAGCGCGGGCACCATCCACAGGCCCTGCCGCTCGACGAAGTGCCAGGAGTCGCCGAACTTCAGTTGGGCGATCACGGAGGACGCGCTATAGAGGATGACCACGCCAAAAGCCGCCATGCCAATGGTGGTGCCAAAGAGAGTCCAATCGGTTTTGAGTCTTTGCGCCATGTTAGTGTCCGGGCTCCAGTTGTTGTACGAGGCTTTTGAATACCTGGCCGCGATGCTCGTAGCTTTTGAATTGGTCGAAGCTGGCGCAGGCCGGGGCCAGCAGGATTGTGTCGCCGGGCTGCGCGTGCCCATAAGCGAAGCGCACGGCGTTCTCCAGCGTGCCGGCATGCTCCAGCGGGACCGCGCCGCGAAGCTGTTCCGCAATCTTGGGGGCGGCCGCGCCAATCAGCAGGGCGGCGTGCGCTTTGGCGGCGAGCGGCGCGCGCAGGACCGTGTAGTCCAAGCCTTTATCCTTGCCGCCCAGGATCACCCAAAGACCGCCGGAAAAGGCGTCCAGAGCTTTCAGGGTGGCATCCACGCTGGTGGCCTTCGAATCGTTGTAGAAGTCGATGCCGTTCAGGTTGCGCACAAACTCGAGGCGGTGCTCCACGGCTTTGAAGGTGCGCACGGCGGAGGCGATGGATGCGAGCGGCGCTCCCGCCAGACGGGCAGCCGCGGCGGCGGCCATAGTGTCTTCGATATTGTGGCGGCCGCGTATGGGAATCTCGCGCGCGTCCATGAGGAGATCGCCGTCAAACCAGAGCTTGTCATCGGCCAGCCAGAGGCCCGGCGTGACCGCGCGCGTGCTACTGAACCAGAGCGGCGATCCGGCGGTAAGCGAAGCATAGCCCACGCAGGTGGGGTCGTCCGCATTGAGCACGGCGAACGCGCCCGCCCGCTGGGTTTCGAACAGGCGTCCTTTGGCGGCGGCGTAGTTGCCGAAGGTGTGATGCCGGTCCAGATGATTTTGCGTGACGTTCAGGGCCACGGCGATATCGGCATGAAACTCCGCAATGGTTTCAAGTTGGAAGCTGGAGAGTTCCAGGACATTCCACTGGTCCGGCCGCGAGCTTTCGATCATGGCGGTGACCGGCGTGCCGATATTGCCGCCGACCTGCGCAGCGATACCGGATTCCCGCAGGATGTGTCCGGCGAGCGCGGTGGTGGTGGTCTTGCCATTGGTGCCGGTAATACCGATGGTGCGGCCCTGCAGAAAGGGCGCCGCTAACTCCACCTCGCCGATTACCCTCACACCCCGCGCCCGCGCCGCATTTAGCGGAACCACATCCGCAGGCACTCCAGGAGAAATGACGATCAGATCGCAATCTTCAAAGACCACATCCGACTGCTGTGCAAAGGGAACCCCCAGACGTTCCAGAGTTGCCGCGGCCTCGGGCATTTGCGAGAGCGGCTTCAGATCGGTGGCGCGCACGACAGCGCCTTGGCGCAGAAGTAGTTGAATCGAAGCCAGCCCGGACTTCTCCATGCCGACAACGAGGGCACGCAAGCGAGTGCTGGGTGCGGTGACCGCGGTGCTGGGTGCTGCGGCAAGCGGGTGCAGCGTGTCGCCGTGTCTCGGCGAAGGGGTTTCGCCTGCTGGGGTTACTTCTGGTTGCGGTCTGCTTGTTCCTGTTTCCGCTGGGCCGCTCGCCGCAGGTTGCGTAGGGCCTGCTGGACCAGTTGGTCGCCGCGCTCGTCCATAGTCAGTTCCCTGCGCGGCTTGGTAGACGTGCTCTGGGATTTGGGCGCGCTGAGATTCGAGGATGCCATAAAGTTGCTCTCTACTTTCACGATAGTCCTGTTTCTGGGTGAGGGCAATGCTCCCCCGTACCGGATGCTTGCCGCTATTGTCGATGAACCAGAATCGAACGTCGGGATTGCCGGTGTATTTCCCGACCAGAGAGCGCACGGTTTGGGCAGCGCCCTCATGGGTCCCGATGAGCGTGCCGATGGAAACCGTACGCCCCTCGACGCGGGCGCGGTCGAGTACTCCTTCGAACGCTTGCTGGATGGGCCGATAGGTATAAACGACCTGGACGTTTTTTCCTGCGTCCAGCGCGGCCTGCACCAACTTTTCGGAATGTTCCGGATTACTCAGGGTGGTGTCCATCACCACGTCTCCGCTGAGGCCTCCGGTGCTCTTGCCCGCGCCGTTGCCGCCGGCGGTGAAGATTACTTCGCGTACGTTCGGGTCTGCCAGCGCGCGGGTGAAAAGCTTGTCGCGCACCCACTGGGCCGCCGGATGCACGGCCGGGCGAAATTGCGCGCGGGACGCAGGGGACGCGGCGTATTCCGGGAACAACTCGGCAGCATTATCGGCGTTGAGCACGTTGCCAAAACGCCGCCTGTATTCCTGGAGCAGCCCCTCGGGATCGTCCTGAGTACGGCGCAGGGCATTCGCGCGCACTTCGGCTGAATCCGCGCCGCGCTGCCGCGAGTGCATATCGTGTTCCGGCATCTCTTTTTCCGATTGACGCCGCGGTTTTCCGAGGACCGCGCGAAGCGCCCGGATCCGTCGTCCGGTCTCGAGTCGAATTACGTCAGTCGCCATCCCCAGTCCCCAGCCCCTTCACCGCAATTTCAGCGTCGTAAGAGCAAACAGCGCCAACACCAGCCCCGCGATCCAAAACCTGGCGATGATCTTCGATTCCGTCCAGCCCAGCGCCTCAAAGTGATGGTGCAGCGGGGCCATTTTGAAGATCCGCTTGCCGCGCAGCTTGAAGCTGCCCACTTGCAGGATCACCGACAGCGTTTCCAATACGAAGATGCCGCCGATGAACAGCAGCAGAATCTCCTGCTTGATCAATATGGCCACGATCGCCAGTGCGGCCCCCAGCCCCAGTGAGCCGACATCGCCCATGAAAATCTCCGCCGGGTGGGCGTTGTACCAGAGGAAGCCCAGGCTGGCGCCCGTCATCGAGCCGCAGAAGATGGTCAGCTCCGAGGTGCGCGCGTTGCGGGCGATCTGCAGATATTCGGCCAGCGTGGCGTGGCCGCCGGCGTAGGTCAGCACGGTCAGCGCGCCCGAGGCGACCACCATCAGGCCGATCGCCAGGCCGTCCAGACCGTCGGTGAGGTTCACGCCATTCGACGAGCCCACGATCACCACCGCCACGAAGATGAAGAACGGCAGCACGCCCAGCGCATAAGTCCAG
>OBLU010006675.1_pt1 | contig 10255 bp, 10 predicted proteins | sample 1518681 | NCBI WGS metagenome assembly OBLU01 (sample SAMEA3539304, study PRJEB22396) | soil metagenome | biome: tundra; feature: field; material: soil | place: USA | collected 2010-05 | depth 0.15 m
CCGCGCAGACCGGCGCCGTCACCCTCGCCTTGCCGCAGGATGTGCAGGCCGAGGCCTTCGACTATCCCGATGAGCTTTTCCAGAAGCGCGTATGGCACATCGCGCGCCCGGAGCCCGAGCGCGTCTTGCTGGCGCTGGCGGCGGAGTGGATCCGGGCTGCCAGCCATCCGCTGATTGTGGCGGGCGGCGGCGTGATCTACAGCGAGGCCACTGAGGCGCTGGCGCAGTTTGTGACCCAAACCGGTATTCCGATTGGAGAGACCCAGGCCGGCAAGGGTTCCTTGCCCTTCGACCATCCGCAGAACCTCGGAGCTATCGGCGTGACTGGAACGCCGGGAGCTAATCTTGCGGCGCGCCAAGCGGATGTGGTCCTCACCATCGGCACGCGCCTGAGCGATTTCACCACTGCCTCCAAAACCGCCTTCCAGAATCCGCTGGTCCGCTTTGTGAGCATCAACGTCGCCGAATTCGACGCCTTCAAACACGCGGCACTGCCGCTGGTTTCGGATGCGCGGATCGGGCTGGAACGGCTCGCATCCGCCGTGCAGGGCTATCGCGTCTCCCCGCGGTATGCGCAGTCCATCGCGGAATGGAAAGCACGCTGGGAAGAAGAAACGGACCGGATCTTCGGCTTGCGCCATGGGCCGCCCATCAGCCAGGGAGAAGTGATCGGCGCCGTGAGCCGCGCCGCGCGCCCCCAGGATGTGATTGTCAATGCGGCCGGCAGCCTGCCCGGGGATCTGCACAAGCTTTGGCGCACGCGGTGGCCGGGCGGCTACCACATGGAATACGGCAACTCCTGCATGGGTTATGAGATCGCGGGCGGCCTGGGCGTGAAAATGGCCGATCCCTCGCGCGATGTCTACGTCATGGTTGGGGACGCCTCGTACCTGATGATGTCGTCCGAGATTGTCACCTCCATCCAGGAAGGCTACAAGCTCAACATCGTGATCCTCGACAACCACGGGTTCAGCAGCATTGGCGGGTTGTCGCGCGCGGTGGGCTCGGGCGGCTTCGGCACCGACTATCGCTACCGTGGAAAGAGCGGACAACTGGATGGCGAGCACCTCCCCGTGGACTTCGTGAAACTGGCCGCCGGTTTAGGGGCCATTGCCGTCCGCGCCACGACCACGGATGAAGTGGAGCAGGCCCTCGAAGCCATGCGCGGCCATGACCGCACCAGCGTGGTGGTGGTGGAAGTGGATAAGGAGATGCGCGTGCCCGGGTACGAATCGTGGTGGGATGTGCCCATTTCCGAAGTTTCGGAGATGGAGAGCATCCGCCAGGCGCGGGCTCAATACGAGGTGGCGGTGGAAAAAGAGAGGCATCACGAAATCGCGGCGCCGCCAGGATGCGTGGAACCCAAGGCTGAGTAAAAGGAGTGCGATGCCAATCAGAATCGCTACGGCCCCGGTCAAAGCACTTCATTCTCCGGCGAGTGCCCGGCGCACTACGGCTGGTTCCTTCGCAATGACCGTCAGGTAGGCGCGTGCAGCCGAGTCTGGCTGACGGCCGCCCTGCTCCCACTCTTGCAACGCGCGCTTGCTGATGCCATAGGTTCGCGAGAATTCAGCCTGCGACATTTTCACTCGCCTGCGAATGGCTTTCACGTCGATGGGCTTCGGCCAGACCTGCTCCAGTTCGATTTTGCCGCGCTGGTGCGCCAAAACCAGCTTCATTCCGTCGATCAGGTCCGCTCCAAAGGGTGTCTTCTTCGCAGATGTCTTCTTTCGCATTCTCTTGCTGTCCTGACTCGGCAGTCCGATTCGACCTGGCTGTTCGGTTCAACCAGTTGGCAGTTCATATTCCGCACACCGCGCCATTTTTCCATCCAGGGTAACCTCGATCACCCCGTTGACCAAATCTCTCTGAGCGAGGTATTGAAGCGCCGCCTGGAAGAGAGCTCGCTGCAAAGCCGGCACCACGTTCGGGACCAGGATAATCAGGCCGGGGTGCAGCTCCATGTCGCCGAAGAGCTGGATGAAGTCTGCACCATTATTGGTCACAAACGTGAACTCGTCCCTTATGATCCGCTTCGCCAACGCCCAGTCTGGCTGGCCACACAAACCGAGGTGGTTGACGTGCGCTGCGTCAAAGCCAGTGGCTAGTGCCACTTCTATCAGCGACTCATGAAGACATTCGTCAATCAGGAACCTCATGCGGTTGTCGGCAGATTGCTCAGCGGAAAGGATCTCTTGCCGCGCGGCTTCTTTCCATGCCAAGGGCGGCGGCTGGGACGCCCACGCCGCGGAAACGCCCGCATGTACAATGGCGCGACGGCAATCCTTTCCTTGTCCAACGTCGGATAGCCCTCAAGAATTTCGCTCGCCGTTGCGCCCTGGGCAAGCATGCCGGCTACCAGGTCCACTGGAATCCGGGTCCCCTTGAAGACGGGTGTTCCGCGCATGATGTCCGGATTGCTGACCACCATTTCTTCGATGCGAGCGAGATGCTTCAACTGGCTCTCCACTTTGCGGCGGGCGGGCTTGATTTCAATGCGAAGCGCGGTCCCATCTCCCACGGGTAATCGATTCGTCTTGGGAGACTGCTGCAACAACTCTGCGATCTCTCGCCGGGTTCCGAGGGGCAGAAGCCGAAGGCCTGCGGCTTCGAGCTGGAGGAAGATCAACTGTTCTTTGGTAAGCAGGCGCCGGACCGTTGTGCCGGACCGCGTTGCGCGAGGACGAATCAGCCGGCTGTCAATCGCTTTGTGAACCGCGGACAGCGGTAAACCGGTCAGGACAGCGGCTTGGGCGGGCGTGTATCCAACCATCACTTAATTCTACACCAGATGGAGAAGAATTATTGCCGGAGTACGTCAGGCAGAGCCGCGAACGTAAGAGAGCGGTAGGATTGCGGTCGGTGCCGGCACCGCTCTCTTACGTTCGCGGCTCCGAATCCACCTCTGCGTCGCACACCCCGCTCTATCGCGCCGGGAACAAGTACTCCAGAACGCGGCCGAAGCGGTCGCCCCAGGCTTGCTCGTTGTGGGCGTGGCCCTCCGCTTCTTCATAGTGCAGGTCCGCGCCCTCGCACCAGCCCTTGCCGGCCAGGGCATCGCGCAGGAGGCGCGTGTCGTCCACCATCTTCGAGGGATTCCTGCCCTCAGCAGTGCCGGTGTCGAGCCAGATTCGCTGGCGGGACCGCCGGGGCGTCCAGGCTTCGATCAGCCGCAAAATCGAACGATCGTCCCACCAGACCGAGGGTGAGAGCAGCGCGAGTTTGCCGAAGACCCGCGGATATCTGATGCCCGCCACCAGCGCGGCCAGGGCCCCCATCGAGGAGCCGCCGGCAGCGGTATCGGCCGCGGCCTTGCGAGTCCGGTAAGTCTGGTCGATGAAGGGCTTGATCTCGCGCGCCAGCATCTGCGCGTAACGGTCCGCCTTGCCTCCCTTGCGCAGACGCCGGTCGCGCGTGGGCGTGTATTCGGAAATGCGCCGCACGCCGGTGTTGTAAATGCCCGCCAGGATCAGCGGCTCGATCTTGCCGCGCCCGACCAGCTCGTCGGCGGTGATGTCCGCGCGCCAGTCGTGGCCTCCGAAAGCCGTGGCGGGGTCGAACAGATTCTGGCCGTCCTGCAAATAGAACACCGGGTAACGCGCGCCCGAAGTCTCGTATCCGGGCGGCAGATACACCGCGATGTGCCGCGCGGTGGAAAGGTAGCGGGAAGGGAAGCGGGGGTGCAGACGGAGACGACCGTCGTCTTTCGCGCGCGGGGCCAATCGTTCAGTGTACGATATGAAGAGCCCTTCCTAGCTCCTAGCGCGTTATGCGTCGCGATTACATCAAGTGGTACAGTCCGTCTCTCGGCCGGGATATGGAACTGCTGGCGTATGGCCACGCCGGTTTTCCGATCGTGGTCTTCCCGACTTCGGGCGGCCGCTTCTTCGAGTACGAGGACCGCGGCATGGTGAGCGCGCTCGGTCCCAAGGTCGACCGCGGCGAATTGCAGGTGATGTGCGTGGACTCCGTGGATCAGGAATCCTGGTACAACCGGTCGATCGCGCCGGCCGATCGCCTGCACCGGCATAACGCTTTCGATGCGTACTTGACCTTGGAAGTGGCGCCGTTCGTGCGCGACCGCACCTCCTGGGGACAGATCGGCACCACCGGGTGCAGTTTCGGCGGGTACCATGCCATCAATTACGCGCTACGGCATCCCGATATCGTGACCTACGCCGTGAGCATGTCCGGGGCCTTCGATGTTCCGCGGCGGTTCCTGGACGGCTATTACAACAGCGACGCCTATTTTCACAGCCCGCTCGACAGCTTGCTGAACCTGGAAGACCAGTGGTTCCTGGAGCGGCTGCGGCGCAGCTATTATGTACTGGTGGTAGGGAACGCCGATCCGCTGTTCGATCAAAACGTGAAGATGGCGCACGCCTTCGGCATCAAAGGGGTACCGCACACCCTGGACGTGTGGGAAGGCTTTGGCCACGATTGGCCATGGTGGCGGAAGATGGCTGACAAGTACTTTGTGAGATAAAGATATGGCACGAATCGGCGTTCTCTACGGCATGGAAGAGTCGTTTCCCCCGGCGCTGGTGGACCGCATCAACTCGATCGGAGCCACCGGCGTTCAGGCCGGGCATCTGAAGGTAGGCGGCGTGCGCATGGCGGTCGCCAGCGGATACGACGTGATCGTCGACCGCATCTCTCATGACATCCCGTTCTACCGCTCGTTCCTCAAGAACGCCGTGCTCGGCGGCGCAAAGGTCATCAACAACCCATTCTGGTGGAGCGCCGACGACAAGTTTTTCAACTATGCGCTGGCCGCCAGGCTCGGCGTGGCCGTGCCGCCCACCGTCCTGCTGCCGCACAAGAAGCTTCCCGAGGGAACCACCGGCCTTTCCATGCGCAATCTCGAATACCCGCTCGACTGGCAGGCCATCTTCGAGTATGTCGGCTTTCCGGCGTTTCTGAAGCCGCACGATGGCGGCGGCTGGAAGAGCGTCTACAAGGTCACTTCGCCCGACGAGTTGTTTGCGGCCTACGACGAATCGGGCGATCTCTGCATGACCCTGCAGCGCGGCGTGAATTTTCAGGAATACTTCCGCTGTTACGTCATCGACCAGCGTCATGTGCGCGTGATGCGCTACGATCCGGGCGCCCCGCCCCACCTGCGGTATGTGCCCGGCAATCCGCCCCCCGCGCCGGAGCTCGAACGGCGCATCGTGGCCGATTCGCTGACGCTCTGCCGTGCGCTGGGCTACGACCTCAACACGGTTGAGTTCGCGGTGGAAGACGGCGTGCCCTACGCCATCGATTTCATGAACCCGGCGCCCGACGCGGCGCTGGAATCGGTGGGCGCGGATAGTTTCCGCTGGGTGGTGGACGCGGTGGCCGAAATGGCGGTCTCGCGAGCGCTCGCGCCCGCCCAGGCGCAGGAGTTGCGATGGAGCCGGTTCCTGGCGGGAGACCGGCCATGAGCCACAACACGCGCCCCAGTTTCACCATCGGGATCGAAGAAGAGTATCAGACCGTCGATCCCGAAACGCGCGATCTGCGCTCGCACATCGAGGCCCAGATCGTGCAGAAGGGCAAGATGCTGCTGGCCGAGCGCGTCAAGCCGGAGATGCACCAGTCGGTGATCGAGATCGGCACCGGCATCTGCCGCACTATTCAGGAAGCCAAGGAAGAGATCCGCGATATCCGCAGCCAGATCGTGGGGCTGGCGCGCGCCAATGGCCTGCGTCTGTCTGCCGGCGGAACCCATCCTTTCGCCCATTGGGCCAGCCAGGAAATCTACCCCGATGACCGCTACCACACCATCGTCGAAGACATGAAAATGGTGGCGCGCGCCAACCTGATCTTCGGCTTGCACGTGCACATCGGAGTCGAAGACCGCGAAACCGCCATCCAGCTCATGAACGGCGCGCGCTATTTTCTGCCCCACCTCCTGGCGCTCTCCACCAACTCGCCATTCTGGCTGGGCATGGAGACCGGGCTGCGCTCCTACCGCTGCAAGGTTTTCGACAAATTTCCCCGCACCAATATCCCCGATCTGTACACCAGTTGGTCGGAATTCGAAGACTACGTGGACCTCCTGATTCGCACCAACTGCATCGACAACGCCAAGAAAATCTGGTGGGACATCCGCCCGCATCCGCATTTCCCGACGCTCGAATTCCGCGTCTGCGATATGCCCATGCGCATGGAGGAGAGCATCGCCATCGCCGCGCTTTGCCAGGCGGTGCTTGCCAAGCTGTACCAGTTGCACAAGCAGAATCTGACTTTCCGCCACTACAGCCGCGCGCTCATCATGGAAAACAAATGGCGGGCGGCACGCTACGGCCTGGACGGCAAGTTGATCGACTTCGGCAAGCAGGAGGAAGTGCCGGCGCGCCGCCTGATCGGCGAGATTTTGGAATTCGTCAGCGACGTGGCGGAGGAACTCGGCAGCCGCGAAGAGATCGGCTACGTCGAGCGAATCTTGGAAGACGGTACTGGCGCCGACCGCCAGTTGAAAGTCTTTCACGAAACCGGAGATCTGAAGCGGGTGGTGGACTACATGATTACCGAAACGGAACACGGCTTGGCAGCGGGTGCCACGCAATGACGGGACGCGAACAACTGCGCCAATTTGCCTTTGCCCCCGACCTGGAGCCGGGCGCGCGCAACGCGGTGGGGCCCTGCCTGCGCATTCAGCTTGAAGAGAAAGTGACGCTGATCACGGACATGGCCTGCCGCGAAATCGCCGCCGCGCTCGCTGCCGAGCTTGAAAAACTCGGCGTGGCCTATAACGCCTGGATGTTGGAAGACCTGGCGCCCCGCCCGTTGGTTGAGATGCCGCGCGCCGTGCTGGACGACATGGAGACCAGCCAGGTGAGCATCTTCGCGGTGCGCGCCCAGGCCAATGAGCTCCCCACGCGCATGCAGATGACCGACGTGGTCAACCGCCGCCAGATGCGCCACGCGCACATGGTCAATATCGACCGCCGCATCATGCTGGAAGGCATGCGCGCCGATTTCGGAGAGGTGGACCGCATCAGCACGCAGGTGTGGCGCATGGCCAGCGCGGCCCGCGAAATCCGCGCCACCAATCCCGCGGGCACCCACCTGGTGGCGCAGTTTTCGCCGCACCTGAAATGGCTCAAGACCAGCGGCATCATCAGCCCGCACAAGTGGGGTAACCTGCCGGGCGGCGAAACCTTCACCACGCCGGAGCGCGTGGACGGCACCTTTGTCATCGACGGCGTGGTGGGCGATTACCTCTGCGAGAAATATGGCGACCTGGGCGCCACGCCGCTCACCATTCGCGTGGAAGAGAGCCGCCTGCGCGAAGCCCGCTGCGCCAACCGCGAACTGGAATGCGAGTTCTGGAACTACTGTCACACCGACGAGTTCAGCGACCGCGTCGGCGAGTTCGCCATCGGCACCAACATCGGTGTGCACGATGTCATCGGCAACATCCTGCAGGACGAAAAAATCCCCGGCATCCACATCGCTTTCGGCAATCCTTACGGCGCGCACACCGGCGCCGATTGGTACTCGTCCACCCATATCGACGTCGTGGGGCGCGAGTTCGACATCTGGATCGACGGCCGGCAGATCATGCGCGGCGGAGCGTTTCTCTTTGATACCCTCGCTTCGGCGGAAGTTTAACCAGCGCTGGACGCCGGCCGCTTACGCCCGCTTTCTGGCGCTGCTCGAAGAGCGTAGCGGCGTTGCCACCCAGTTCCGCCACAGCGAAACGCCCTGCTTCCTGCCCGCGCCGCTGATCGATCGCATGGCGCGCTATGGTCGCGAGATGGTGCAGCAGTTGCTGGCCGATGAACAGTACCAGCGCGATTCGCTCGCCGCCATCCCGGAGCGTTACCGCGTGCCCAATGAGTCCGCGGTTCCGCTGTTCGTACAGGCCGATTTCGGACTCGACGCGCAACACTCGCCGCACCTGGTTGAGATTCAGGGCTTTCCCTCTTTGTATTCGTATCAGCCGGTGATGGCTGAATGCTATCGCGAAGCGTATCGGCTCGACGCGGCTCTCGCGGCGCTGCCGGGCGGTTTGCCGCTCGACCGGTACCACGCGCTGCTCGGAGAAGCCATTGTGGGCGCGCACGATCCAGCCAACGTCATCCTGCTGGAAATCGACCCGGAGCGCCAAAAGACCCGCTGCGACTTCATGGTCACGGAGCGCTTGTTCGGCGTCCGCACCGTGGATGTGCGCGCCGTGCGCCAGCGGGCCAACCGCCTGTGGTACCAGCGCGACGGCCAGTGGACGCCCGTGGAGCGCATCTACAACCGCGTCATTGTGGATGAACTGGAGCGACGCTCGATCGAGATGCCCTTCGACTTTCGCGACCGTCTGGATGTCGAGTGGGCCGGACATCCCAACTGGTTTTTCCGCCTGAGCAAATTCTCGCTTCCCTACCTGCATCATCCGGCCGCGCCCGCGGCGCAGTTTCTGGACCGCGTGACGCGCGTCGACCAGCCCGAACGGTATGTTCTCAAGCCCCTCTATTCTTTCGCCGGGTTGGGTGTGGTGGTGGGGCCGACCGAGGAACAGATCGATGCCGTACCGGCCGCGCGCCGCGGCGACTATCTGCTTCAGGAGCGCGTGGATTTCGCGCCGCTGGTGGAAACGCCGGCGGGGCCGGACAAGATCGAAGTCCGCATTATGTATTTGTGGCAGGACGAAATGCGCGCCGTCAACACCATCGTGCGCATGGGGCGCGGCACGCAGATGGGCGTCGATCACAATAAGGGCTTTGAGTGGGTAGGCGCCTCCGCGGGGTTCATCGCATCATGACGATCCTATGCCTGGCAAGCTATGAAAAGGGCCATGAGTTTCTGCGCGAATGCAAACGCCACGGCTGGAACGTGGTGCTGCTCACGTCGGAGAGCATCCGGCAGGAGGCGCGCTTCCCCACCGAAAGCATCGACGAAATCTATTACATGCCGGACGACCGCCATCGGTGGAATCTCGCGCACACGCTGAACGCCGTCGCGTACCTGGCGCGCACGCGCCTCTTCGACCGCATCGTGCCGCTCGACGATTTCGACCTCGAGGTGGCGGCCATGCTGCGCGAGCACTTGCGTGTTCCGGGAATGGGCGAGACCACCACGCACTATTTTCGCGACAAGCTCGCCATGCGCATGCGGGCAGCCGAGGCCGGCATCCGCGTGCCCGATTTCGTCCACGTGCTGAACCATGGGCAGGTGGCCGCATTTCTCGAGCGCGTGCCGGGGCCGTGGGTGCTCAAGCCGCGCTCCATGGCCGGCGCCATTGGTATCCGCAAGGTGGCGAGCGCGCGGGAGCTTTGGGAAATCGTCCACGCGCTGGGCGATGAGCAGTCCCGTTACGTCCTGGAGCGGTTTGTGCCCGGCGACATCTTCCACGTCGATTCCATCGTTTACGAGCGCCAGGTCCGCTTCGCCATCGCCAGCGGCTACGGCAAGCCGCCGCTCGAGGTGGCGCATGCCGGCGGCATCTTCACCACGCGCATTCTCGAGCGCGAATCGGAGACGGCGCGGCGGCTGCTGGCGGAAAACCAGCGTGTGCTCGCGGAGCTGGGGCTGCTGCGCGGCGTCTCGCACACCGAATACATCATCGGCCGCGACGACGGCCACGTCTATTTTCTGGAGACTTCGGCGCGCGTAGGCGGCGCGCACATCGCCGATCTGGTGGAGGCAGCCACCGGCATCAACCTCTGGGCGGAGTGGGCCAAGGTGGAACTGGCCGGCGGCCACGTTCCCTACGCGCCGCCTCAACCGCGCGAAGACTACGCGGGCCTGCTCGTGTCCCTGGCGCGGCAGGAGCATCCCGACACATCGCAATTTGCCGATCCGGAGGTGGTCTGGAAGATGGAAAAGTCGCACCACGTCGGCCTGATCGTCCGCTCTCCAGACCCGGCCCGCGTGCGAGTGCTGCTCGAAGATTACACCGCCCGCGTTGCGCGCGATTACCACGCCGTCGAGCCGCCCCAGCAAGGGCCGTCCCACTAACAACTGCAAATGAAAATCCCCCTCCGTCTGCCGGATTCCCGGCGCCTGAACCTGCTGCCGCTCATCGGGGTCGTCTTCTTCGTGGTTTGCGGCGGGGCTTACGGGCTGGAACCTGTGGTGGCGGCCGTGGGCGGCGGTTGGGCTATCGCGTTGATCGTGCTGGTGCCGCTGGTGTGGAGTTTGCCGATCGCTCTGATGGTCGCTGAACTCTCGAGCGCCATGCCCGAAGACGGCGGTTACTACGTGTGGGTGCGGACCGCTCTCGGCGATTTTTGGGGCGTGCAGGAAGCCTGGTGGACCGTCTGTTATA
>OBLU010006676.1_pt1 | contig 10255 bp, 5 predicted proteins | sample 1518681 | NCBI WGS metagenome assembly OBLU01 (sample SAMEA3539304, study PRJEB22396) | soil metagenome | biome: tundra; feature: field; material: soil | place: USA | collected 2010-05 | depth 0.15 m
CAGCGCGTCAGCTGCGGCGCACCCGGCCAGCAGCAGGCCCACCGCCGCGATCGCGAGCGGGACGCCCGGCCAGGGCGTGACCCGCGCTCCGCCCGCGGCGGGCGCCACCGACAGGCGGCTCACGACGAGTGCGATCAGCAGCCCGAGCAGGGCGACGCCCCACCCGGTCATGATCAGCCCGCGCCGCCTGCTCGCGAGCAGGGCAGCCAGGGCAGCCAGGACCAGCCCGGCGGTGACCCAGAACGCGGGCAGTCCGGGGCCGCCCGGGCTGAGCAGCAGCAGGAACCGGGCCGCGAGGCCAGGAGTGGCTAGCCCCGGCGGATGCAGTCCTGGCTCGAGCAGCAGGGCACTGGGCTGAGTGGCGACCTGGGCGGTCCACGGCAGCAGCAGCACGGGCGGCACGACAACCGCGATGCCCAGATTCGCGAGCAGCCCGGGCTTTGCCCTGCCCGCGATGAGCGCGGCGGCCAGCGCAGCGATCAGCGCGATCACCCAGAGCAGCGGCACGAATGCCGCGCCGGCCGCCAGGACGAGGCCGGTAGCCCACGCTGCCCGGCGGGCTCGCCGCCGGGGCTCGGTGAGCACCCGGCCGGCCAGCAGGGCGATCAGCGGAAGCAGCACGAACACAGCCGCCGCAGCGAGCCGGCCCGCGGCCACAGCTCCCATCGCGATGGGCAGCAGGGCGTACGAGGCCGCGGCCCAGACCCGGATCGCGGCCACACGAGTGACGCTTCGCGCAGCCAGATAAGCAGTCAGGCCGGCCAGCGGCACGCAGCACAAAAGGATCACGTCCACGGCGAGCCAGGGCTTGCCCCCGAGCAGCGTGGCCACCGCCGCCACGATGACCAGGTATGGCGGCGCGGCTGCGGTCGAGCCGACCCCGGTCGGATGGAAGCCTTGCAGGTACTCGTGCCACAAGCCGGCCGCGCCGCCCCAGGCAGGCATCAGCGCGCCGCCGCCCAGCGGCCCGCCGCTGAGCAGCGTGCGCTCGGATACCACGGCGATCACGGTCAGGGCTGCCAGCAGCAGCACAATCGGACTGGTGAGGATGCGCTGCGCTACTCCGGTGTCGGTCAGCAGGTAATCGTCGTCAGCCGGGTCATCGGTGGCGTGATGCGAGCCGACCGTATTTGCCTGGCTGGAGCTCGACATCGCGGCCGCGGCAAACTCCGCAAGCCGGCGCACCGACCGGCCCTGCGGCAGGTCAGCGTGCAGCCGGCCGTAGGCTGCCCGCCGCCCGCTCGACCTGAGCCGGCGCGCCTTCAGCATCCGGACCGGGTGCCCGAGCACCGAGACGACCGCGCCGAGCTCGTCGAGCGCGGCCGACGGCCGCTTGGCGACCAGGAAGAACAGCGTGCGCAGGGCCGAGACCGCTGCGTTGCCCGCTGTCGCGAGCAGCATCGGACCGGCGGGCAGGTTGCCCAGGAGGGTGAGCAGGGAGTTCCGGCGGTCCAGCAGCCCGGTGCTACGGCCGGCCGAGACAGCCCGGCGATGCCGGGTAGCCGCCCTGGCGTGGTAGACGACGGCGTCGGTGATCACTCGCACCCGGTAGCCGGCCGCGTGCGCCCGCCAGCAGAAGTCAACGTCCTCCATGAACAGGGCCATGCCGGTGTCGAAGCCGCCCACCTGGTCCCACACGTCCCGGCGGATGAGCATGCCGGCGCTGCCGGCGGCCAGCACGTCACGATCGCCGTCATGCTGGCCCTGATCGAATTCGCGCGGCTCGATTCCGGTGATCCGCCTGCCGACGGTGTCGATCGTCACCCCGGCCTCGAGGATCACGCCCCGATCGGCCAGATCCCTGACCTTTGGGCCGAGCACCGCCGCGGCTGGAGTCTCGGCGGCGCCGCGAAGCAGCTGCTCCAGCGCATCGGGCGCCAGCTCGCAGTCGTCGTGCAGCAGCCAGATCCACTCGGTGCGCTCGCTGCCGGCCGTTCCCGGCACGCCAGGGACGCTGACGCTGGCTGCCTTGTCCTGCAGGGCCCTGGTGACGGCTGCGGCATAGCCAGTTGCCCGGTCCATGCCGAACACCACGGCCTGGCCGAGCCCTCCGGCCAGCATCGCTCCACTGCGGTCCCGGCTGCCGGTGTCCACCGCGACCACGCGCTGGACCGGCCTGGTCTGATCCAGAAATGACTCGAGCACACGCGGTAGCCACGCCGCGCCGTCGTGCGCGACGAGCACAGCGGTGACGACATGCTGCGGGTACGAATCGTTCGGCGACAAGGGGGTCCGCTTGCTGTTCAGAGGGGGTCACCTGCCGGGCCGGTGCACGCTGGCACGGCCGACAGGGCTGGGGTACGTCGTGAACAATACGCGAACTCAGACAACCCGGAATGCCAGACTGGGCGGTTTGCACCAGCTGCGGAGCCGCCTCAGGCGGCCCGGCAGCCCCGTCACCGCGGCCCGGTCTTCCGGCCAGAAGACCCCCGCGGCAGGCCCTCGGCGCCGGACGCGCGGACTCGGCGGGCCGACGCGCAAGCTTCCGGCTAGCTAGACGGCCTCGCGCTTAAGCCGCCGCCGCTCACGCTCCGACAGGCCGCCCCAGATACCGAACCGCTCGTCGTGCTCCAGCGCGTACTCCAGGCACTCGGCCCGGACCTCGCAGCTGCGGCACACCCTCTTCGCCTCCCTCGTGGAGCCGCCCTTCTCGGGGAAGAAAGCCTCAGGATCGGTCTGCGCGCACAGCGCCCGGTCCTGCCAGCTCTGGTCCACTGCATCATCCGCGCCGATGCCCAGCGTGTCGTGCACCAGCGAGACGATGACTTCCGTCACAGCGCACCTCCTGCCCGTCAACAATCCCCGTCGTCTTGCGTCTGCTCCCCGGCGCGCAAGAATTACACAGCTGAAATTACACCCGCGTGTCTAGCTGCTCGTCAAGAGCAGTACGTGGTAGTGGCCACCTTCTTGCCCCGTGATGACGGGAAAGTCGGGCCGAAATCCTGGGATCCCAGCACGCCCAGCCGTCGCAGAGCCCCCATGTCAGCGGCCCCGCGGGCAGTAATTTCCGCGGGCAGTCTCTTCTCCACGGGCAGGCCCCTTTCGCGGGCAGACTCTTCTCCGCGGGCAGGCCCTTTCGCGGGCAGACTGTTCCCCGCGCCGACGGCGCTCGCCGTGACCCGGGAGACTTCGGGCATGCGCATCACCGTTCTCGCGGGCGGCGTTGGCGGCGCACGGTTCCTGCGCGGCCTCAAAGCCGCCGCCCCGGAAGCCGAGATCACCGTCATCGGCAACACCGGCGACGACATCAAGCTCTTCGGGCTGCACGTCAGCCCGGACCTGGACACCATCATGTACACCCTCGGCGGTGGCATCAGCGAGCAGCAGGGCTGGGGTCGGGCCGACGAGACCTGCACCGTCCTGTCCGAGCTCGCCGCCTACGGCGCCGGACCGGGCTGGTTCAGCCTCGGCGACCGCGACTTCGCCACCCACATCGCCAGGACCAGCAGGCTTAACGCAGGCCAGCCGCTGTCTGCCGTCACCAAGTGGCTCTGCCAGCGGTGGCAGCCAGGAGTCAGGCTGCTGCCGATGTCCGACGACAGGGTCGAGACGCACGTCGTGATCTCCGAAGACGGCCAGGCCAGGACGGTGCACTTCCAGGAATGGTGGGTCCGCCTGCACGCGGCCGTGCCCGCGCGGCAGATCATCCCCGACGGGGCGGAGCAGGCCAGGCCCGCGCCGGGGGTGCTCGATGCCATCGCAGCCGCCGACGTGGTTCTGCTGCCGCCATCGAATCCCGTGGTCAGCGTCGGCATCATCTTGTCCGTCCCGGCAATCGCGGCTGCCCTGCGCGCCAAGCTGGTCGTCGGGGTCTCCCCGATCATCGGCGGTGCGCCCGTCCGCGGCATGGCGGACGCGTGCCTGGCGGCCATCGGGGTGCCGACCAGTGCGGTGGCGGTCGCGGCGCACTACGGCACGCAGCTGCTCGACGGCTGGCTGGTGGATGAGAAGGACGCCGATGCCGTCGACGCGCCCGAGCTGGCCGGGATGGCCGTCCGGGCGGTTCCGCTCTACATGACCGACTTGCAGGCAGCTGCTGACATCGCCCGCGCGGCGCTCGGCCTCGCCGCGGAGCTGAGCTCGTGAGCCAGCTCACCGTCCTGCCGGTCAGCGGGCTGCCGGAGATCACCGCCGGCGCCGACCTGGCAAACCTGATCATGACCGCGGCGCCCGGCCTGGCCGACGGCGACATCGTCGTCATCACCTCGAAGATCATCAGCAAGGCCGAGGGACGGGTGATCAGCTCCGACCGCGAGGACGCCATCGACCGTGAGGCGGTCCGGATCGTCGCCCGCCGGGGCGCGACCAGGATTGCCGAGACCAGGCACGGCCTGGTCCTGGCCGCAGCGGGCGTCGACGCCTCGAACACCGCGCCGGGCACCGTGGTGCTGCTGCCCGAGGATCCGGACTCCTCAGCCCGGCGGCTGCGCAAGGCACTGGGCGACGCGATCGGCGGCCGGATCGGCGTGGTGATCACCGACACCATGGGCAGGCCGTGGCGCGTCGGGCAGACCGACGCAGCCATCGGGGCGGCTGGTGTCAGGCCGCTGCGCGACCACCGCGGTGAGGCTGACACTTTCGGCATGCCCCTGGAGGTAACCATCGCCGCGGTTGCCGACGAGATCGCCGCGGCCGCCGATCTGGTCAAGGGCAAGACCCGGCAGGTGCCGGTCGCGATCGTGCGCGGCCTGGCGGAGCTGGTGACTGACCAGGACGGTCCGGGCGCGGCGGCACTGATCAGGCCAGCCGCCGAGGACATGTTCCGGCTCGGCGCCGCCGACGTGCTGCACGAGCGCCGCACGATCCGCGAGTTCACCGCCGGGGCGGTCGATCCCGGCGCGGTGCGGCGGGCCATCGGGGCGGCGCTCACCGCACCGGCCCCGCACCACAGCGAGCCCTGGCGGTTCGCTGTCGTCGAGTCCGGGGCGGCCCGGACCGCACTGCTGGACGCCATGCTGGCGGCCTGGCAGGAGGACCTGCGCGGCGACGGGTTCACCGCCGAGCAGATCGTCCGCCGGGTGCGCCGCGGCGAGCCGCTGCGGCGCGCTCCCCTGATCATCGTGCCGTGCCTTGCTGCCGATGCGGCGCACGACTATCGCGACGAGCGGCGAAGCGCGGCCGAGCGGGCGATGTTCGTCGCCTCGATGGGCGCCGCCGTGCAGAACCTGCTGGTTGCACTGGCCGTGGAGGGCCTCGGCTCCTGCTGGGTTTCCAGCACGCTGTTCTGCCAGCCGGTCGCAGCCGCCGCGCTGGAGCTGCCGCCCGGCTGGGAGCCCATGGGCGCCGTCGGCGTCGGCCACCCAGCAGCGCCCCCGTCGCCGCGCCCGGCCCGCGACCCCGAGCACTTCATCACTGTCCGCTGAGGCCGCGGCACTGCCCGCCGCGGCACTCCGTTAGCCCGAACTTACGTGATCTTGAAATTGGTCATGGCGTGCTGATCAGAAGTAATGCCGCGCGCCGAGGGGCTGGCGGCGCTTGTTGAGTGGCTACTTCAGGCCCAGCGGGACGGCGGTGCCGAGCAGTTCGAAGGCGCGGGCCTGGACGGGGGTGGGGGTGGTGAGCTTCTCGATGCGCTGCCCGGCGAAGCTGATGGTCTGGCGGTCGAGGGTGGACAGGTGGCTGAGCAGGTCGCGGTAGCGGTAGGCGGGCAGGCCGCCGGGGGTGTGCTTGGCGGCGTCTTTGGCCCTGGCCTGGGCTGAGCGGCGGGCGGGGGCGACCGGGTCGTCGGGGGCGGGGATGTGCTGGTCGGTGAAGGTGAGCTCGGCGAGGGCCTGGCGCAGGTGCCAGGTGAGGTAGCAGGCGAGCATGCAGATCAGCACGTGGCCGCGGACCCGGCCGGCGGGGTAATGGTAGATAGGGCGCAGGCCCGGGTCGTCGGCCTTGGTGATGCGGAAGTCCCGCTCGACGTACTCAAGGTCTTTGTAGGCGGCGACCGTAGCGGCGGCGTCGAGGATGTCCGCGGTGACGCTGGTGCGGATCACGTAGATCCCGTCGAGGGCGGCCTCGGCGGCGATCTTCTGCTGGTCGCGGCGCCAGGTGAAGGTGGTGCCGGTGACCTCGGTGATGAGGTGCTTGCCGACCTTGTGCTTGCCGATCACCTTCCCGATCCGTATCCCGATCTTGTCCGGGTCCTTCAGCCGGCCGGCGGCCACCGACGCCCTGATCTTGGCGAGGTCGGTCTCGGTGGCGGTGAGCAGGTCCTCGCGCTTGCGGGCCCGCTCGGCCTCCAGCACAGGGTTGTGGCAGCAGATCAGCCGTTCGCCGGGGTAGTCGGGGTGGGTGATCCCGGCGAAGTTGTGGACGTCGAACAGGCTCATCTGCAGCGGGCCGTCATCACGGGCCAGCGCGGCGATGGCGGGAGCCTTCAGCGCGGTGATCCAGTCCATGCCCGCCAGCTTGCGCAGGTCGCTGATTCGGGTCCCGGTGATCATCGCCCGGTCGCCGGCCATGATCAGGCGCTCGATGCCGAAGTCCCGGCGGACGCGGGTGATGGCGGTCTTGAACGATTCGGGATCGGCGGTGTTCCCGGGGAACACCTCGACGGCGACCGGGCGCCCTTCGGGATCGGTGAGCAGCCCGTATTCGATCTGCTTGCGGCCGCGCCTGCCGTCCCGGGAATGCCCGGACGCGGCCAGCTCGCACTGCGAGCCCCCCACCCAGGAGGAGGACAGGTCGAACATGGCGATGCCGCCCGGGCGCAGGTGGCGGGCGGCCAGCTTTTTCTCGATCTCGCGCTGCCGGAACGTCAGCCAGTCCATCGCGGCGTAAATCTCATCGGTGCTGGCGCCGGCCACGCCGAGGTCTATCCCCAGCGTGGTGTCGCCGTCCGCCCACCAGCGCGCGGTGGACAGCTTCGGCCTCGGCCGCACCACGCGGGACACGATCAGCGCGTAGGCGATGTCGCGTTCCCGGCATGCCGGGCCCAGCAGCTCCCGCAGGCCCAGCTTGCCGGCCATCACGTGCGCGGCGGCGGCATCGCCGTGCGGCACCGAGCGCTGCACCTCGAACGCCGTCTCCGCGTCGACCAGGGTGCGGCCCTTCAGCGTCGCCCGCAGCGCGGCGATCGACTCCTCCGGCAGGCCGGTCAGGTTCGCCAGCGTCTCCTTGCGGGGGCGGCCGTGCTCGTCGCGGAACGAGCGGCGCAGCAGGTACGTCGGGTAGGCCCGCCGCTCGCCGCCCACCGTGGTGTAGTGGCGACCAGCCTGATCCACGTGCATGCTGCCACTGCGCTTGCTCACAGCGGTATTCTGTCATTCCGGTCGGCCGGAGTCCACTATTTTAGTGGTTACACAAGCGAGCGTGTCGCAGCCATATGCGCACGTCAGACGGGAGATCAGCTATCCAAGCCCACGTAAGTTCCGGTTAGCGCGACCGAGAGCGCCGCGCCGTAGCGGGGACGATTCTCAGTCGTATCCCGCTGACGGACAGGTAGGCGTCAACGGGCCCGGCCGGGAAGGCGGCTGGCGCTATGGGCCGCGGTGACCGGCCTCGGCGGCGCTGACCGGCCCGGCGCTAGATCCCCAGGCGGCGGGACAGGTCGGAGGCCAGCACGCCGACGGGGTCGATTTCTGCCCGCAGCTTGCGGAACTCCTCCAGCCGCGGGTACATCCGGGCGAAGGCCTCAGCGCTTACCCGGGAGTCCTTGGCGAGGTAGACGCGGCCCCCGGCGGCGAGGACCATGTCATCAAGCCGGTCCAGCAGCGGGCCCAGCTGCGGCGTGCCCGCCGGGAAATCAAGCGCCAGCGTCCAGCCTGACATCGGGAAGGACAGGAAGCCCGGATCGCCGGGGCCGAAGCGCTTCAGCACCGTGACGAACGACGGGGCCCGAACCCGGCTGATCCACTCCATCGACCGGCGCACCGTCTGCTCCGCGCCGAACGGGACGACGTACTGGTACTGCCGGAACCCGGCCGGCCCGTAGACCCGGTTCCAGTTCCTGATGCCGTCCAGCGGATGGAAGAACGCGGCGATGGTCTGAATCTCCCCCTCGCGCCGGCGCGGTGCCTTGCGGTACCACGCCTCGTTCGCGAGGGCCACGGTGTACCGGTTCAGCAGCCCGCTCGGGAACACCGGCGGCGCGCTGAGCCGGGCCGCCGGCCGGAATGCCAGCGGGTCACGCCGGTCCTCGGGCGCCAGATCGCTCAGCGCGGCGAAGTTGCCGCTGGTGATGACCGACCGGCCCAGGCTCGCTCCGCTGGCCAGGCAGTCCGACCAGGCGACCGTGTAGCGGTAGCGGTCATCGGTGTCCGACAGGTACGCCATGGTCTCGTCGACGTCGCTGGTGCGCACGGTGTCCACCCGCACCCGCGAGGTCTCGACCTTCGTCAGCTGCACGCCGGCCCGCAGGATGATGCCGGTCAGTCCCATTCCCCCGGCCGTCGCCCAGAACAGGTCGGAATCGGCCCGCGGTGCCACCCGGCGCAGCTGGCCATCGGGCAGCAGCAGGTCGAACCACGGCACATGCTGGGCGAAGCTCCCCGCGACGTGATGATTCTTGCCATGCACGTCCGCCGCGATCGCGCCGCCGATCGTGACCTGGCGGGTACCGGGCGAGACGGGCACGAACCAGCCGGCCGGCAGCGCCGTGACCATCAGCTGCTCCAGGCTCACTCCCGCCTCGCAGGTCACCAGTCCCGTGTCCGGGTCGAACTCGGTGATCTGGTTCATCCGGGTGGTGACAATGACGCGGCCGCCCTCGTTTTGCGCAGCGTTGTTGTAGCTGCGGCCAAGGCCACGGGCGATCACGCCCTCGTACGGCAGCTGCCGCAGCAGCCCCGCGACGTGGGCGGGATCGGCCGGCTCAATCACCTCTGACACGGTGGGCGCGATCTGGCCCCAGCCGGTGAGCGTGGCCCTCCGGCCGGCCGGTGCGGCAAGCTGCCAAGCGCGTTCAGGCATGTCCTCAGCCCCTCAGTTCGGAGGATGGCAGGCTACCGGACCCGGCCCGGCAATCCGGTGCGGCGCACCCGCGGGTTCCGGTGCAGCCCCAACCGCCTGGCAACGGCGCAGCCGACAGACGGCCCGGCGCGGACGGACCGGGGCAGCGAGCCGCGCCGGCCGGTCAGGGCATCGCCAGCGGCAGCGCGGTTCGCGATGCACCCCGGACTGACGCGCAGACCCCGTCGCTGGCACTGGCGGCCGCCACCCTTTCTGGCGCCGGATTCTCATAGGTCGTGGTCCGCTGCCGGACCGGCCGTCCCGCGGCGGTCACCATCGCGGCGAGCTGGCTGATCGTCTTGTAGGAGCCATTCTGCGATCCGGCCATCCGGCTGATGGTCTCTTCCATCAGCGTGCCGCCCAGATCGTTGACGCCGCCCGCCAGCACGTCGCGGCACTGCTCATCGCCGAGCTTGACCCAGGAGCACTGAATCGAGCTGATCGCGCCGTGCAGCATGATCCGCGACACCGCGTGCACGGCCCGGTTCTCCCGCCGGGTCGGGCCCGGCCGGGCCAGCCCGGCAAGGTAGATCGGCGAGCTGGCGTGCACGAACGGCAGCAGCACGAACTCGGTGAAACCGCCGGTGCGCGCCTGGATGCCGCGGATCACCCGCAGGTGCCCGACCCAGTGCGCGGGAGTGTCCACGTGCCCGTACATCATCGTGGCGGTCGTCGGCATGCCCAGCTCGTGCGCTGTCGTGATCACCTCGATCCAGGCGGAGGCCGGCAGCTTGCCCTTGGTGAGCACCCAGCGGACCTGGTCGTCGAGGATCTCCGCCGCCGTGCCCGGCAGCGAGTCCACGCCCGCCTCGCGCGCCCGGACCAGCCACTCGCGCACCGGCAGGCCGGTGCGGGACGCGCCGTTCATCACCTCCATCGGGGAGAACGCGTGCACGTGCATGTCCGGGCAGCGCCGCCTGACCTCGGCGGCGATGTCGAAGTAGGCAGTGCCGGGCAGGTCGGGGTGGATGCCGCCCTGCATGCAGACCTCGGTGGCACCGGCCTCCCAGGCTTCCCGGGCCCGGTCGCCGACCTGCTCGAGCGAGAGGGTGTAGGCATCGGCGTCGGTGCGCCGCTGCGCGAAGGCGCAGAACCGGCAGCCGGTGTAGCAGACGTTGGTGAAGTTGATGTTGCGGTTGACGACGTAGGTAACGTCGCCGCCGGCCGCGTCCCGGCGCAGCGAATCAGCCAGCCCCGCGAGCGCCTCCAGCTCCGGGCCGTCGGCATCCAGCAGCGCGAGCGCCTGGGCGTCAGTGAGGCCGGCCGGGTCGCTCTCGGCCCGGCGCAGCGCCTCGCATACCTCGGAGCGCAGCCGCTG
>OBLU010006677.1_pt1 | contig 10254 bp, 6 predicted proteins | sample 1518681 | NCBI WGS metagenome assembly OBLU01 (sample SAMEA3539304, study PRJEB22396) | soil metagenome | biome: tundra; feature: field; material: soil | place: USA | collected 2010-05 | depth 0.15 m
AACCAGCGCGTGTCGGAGGCTTCACTAGCCACCGCTGAGATCGCGAGAGAGATCGGCGGTGTCGACCAGGCGGCCGGGCAAATGGCGGACAGCAGCAAGCAGGTACGGTCGAACGCCACTGAACTTTCCAAAGTGGCCGAACAACTGCAGACCGTGGCGTCGCGGTTCCGCGTCTCCCGCGTCGATCACAACATGCTGAAGAGCGCGATCACCGCGCATTCGGCGTGGACTACGCGCTTGAAAGCTGCGATCCGCAGCAGAAAGCTGGACATTCCGGTCAATACGATCAAAACAGACAACCAGTGCCAGTTCGGAAAGTGGCTGTATGGTGAGCAGCTTTCCGGCGAGGAGAAGCAAACCGAGAACTACCGTACCGTGAAACAGCTGCACGCGCAATTCCATGAGGCGGTATCCACCGTGGCGCAGTTTGCGATCTCAGGGCAAAAGGAAGCGGCGGAGAGCGCGATGAACCCCGGAAGCGACTACGTCCGGATTTCATCGGCATTGACGGCTGCTCTCAACACGTGGAACGCGGCCGTTTGAGACGGGCTTCAGAGGAATCATGTCGCCGATATTGACGTTGCAGCGCCGGAATAATCCACGGAAAATGATGCCCCCGGCTGTGGGGACGAAGCGATGAGCACGCGCATTCTGGTGGTGGACGATACAGTTGTGTTCCGGCGCATCGTGTCCGATGCGTTGACTGGGATGCCTGGTGTAGAGGTGGTGGGTACGGCATCCAATGGCCGGCTGGCGATGTCGCGCATCGCGGCGTTGCAGCCCGATCTAGTAACGCTCGACATTGAGATGCCGGAAATGAACGGGATTGAGGTATTGGAGGCTATGTCAGCCGCCGGCATGAATACTGGTGTCATCATGCTCAGCTCGCTGACAGTGCGCGGTGGAGAAATGACTGTGCGGGCTCTGGAATTGGGGGCCTTCGATTTCCTGACTAAGCCCGAAGGCGGCGACAAGGAGGCGAACCTGGCACACTTGCGCGCGCGGCTGCTGCCGATGGTTCGCGCCTTCGAACGGCGCCGCGAAATCCGCGCGATCCTAAGCGGAGGTGTAGCGCGGCCCGCGCCCGAAATCCGCACGGTGGCGCCTGCGGTCGCAGCACTCCATGGTCCAGTGCGGGGGGTGCGCCGTACGGGCCCACCGATGGTTCTGATTGGTGTGTCCACCGGCGGTCCCGGCGCATTGGCGAAGTTAGTGCCGGCGCTGCCGGGCGATTTGGGCGCACCGGTATTCATTGTCCAGCATATGCCGGCCATGTTCACCGGTCCGCTGGCGGAAAGCCTGGATAAAAAGAGCGCCCTCCGGGTCAAAGAGGCAAAGGACGGCGAGGCGGCCGAGAAGAACTGCGCTTATGTGGCTCCAGGCGGCAGGCAAATGAAATTGGCCGCGGGCCCCAAGGGAGCGGTCATCCTGTGCATCACCGACGATCCCGCTGAGAACGGTTGCAGGCCCGCCGTGGATTATCTGTTCCGCTCCGCGGCGCTGCATTTTCCCGGCCGATCCGTGGCAGCGATTCTCACCGGGATGGGCAGCGACGGCACGGATGGCCTGCGGATGTTGAAGCGGAGCGGCTGCTTTTCGATCGCGCAGGACGAGGCCAGCTGCGTGGTGTTCGGCATGCCGAAGGAGGCGATTCAAGCCGGAGTGGTGGATACCGTGACGCCGCTCGAGATGATTGGCGCAGCCATAGTTCGTTCGGTGCGGGAGGTCCGGGGATGATCCGGCTCCAGCCCGACGAACAGAAGAATCTGGCGCAGTATGTTTACTCCCTATGTGCCATTACCTTGGACGAGTCCAAAGGATACCTGATCGAAAACCGACTGGCTAGCCTGGTGGAAGACTCCGGCTGCGCGAGTTACGGCGCATTCCTGCAGCTAGCGAAGTCAGATATCAGCCGCGCAACGGAGCGCAAGATTGTCGACGCCATCACCACTAATGAAACCTCCTTCTTCCGTGACACTTCACCCTTCGATCTGCTGCGCCACAAGATCGTTCCGGAGCTGATCGACCGCCGGGCGCGGACCGGTGCGGCCCGCATCCGGATCTGGAGTGCGGCCTGTTCCACCGGCCAGGAACTCTACAGCATCGCGATCCTGCTCAAGGAGTTGCTGGGGGACACCGACCGCTACGGCATCCGGCTGATGGGCACGGACATATCCAATGACGCAGTGGCCCGGGCCAGCCGCGGCCGGTTTAGCCCGGTCGAGATTTCGCGCGGCCTGAGCGAGGCCCAGCGGACAAAATACTTCGCCCCGGTGGAGGGAGGATGGCAGATTCGCGACGAGATTCGCGGCATGGCCTCTTTCCAAAAGCTGAACCTGATGACGGACTTCTCATCACTGGGGCGATTCGACATTATCTTTTGCCGCAATGTGGCCATCTACTTCACCGAGCGGGACCGGATCCCGTTGTTTGGGCGGATGGAACGGGCGTTGGAACCGGGCGGCTACCTGGTGATCGGCGCCATGGAATCGCTGAACGGCATTTGCCCGCAGTTTGAATCCAAGCGGCATTTGCGATCACTGTTTTACCAGGTGAAAAGCGCACCGCCGCGGGCTTGAGTGCCATGAGCCTAAACGTCCAAAACGCCAGTAACAATTTCGAATCTCCCGCCACAGCGGACGCTCCGGCGGGAGACGGCTCCGACACCACCCTGGCCACCGCAATTGACCAGGTGTCCGAAGGCGTCGTGGTGACGGACGCCCAGGGGCGCATTCAATATGTCAATCGGTCCTTTACCAGAATGACCGGTTATGCCGCAGAGGAGGTTCACTTACAAAACCCGCGTATCCTGAAGGCCGGCCGGTGCGATCCCGAATTCTATAAGCATATGTGGGATACCATTCAGGCGGGCGAAATCTGGCACGGCGAACTGATCAACCGGCGTAAGGACGGGAGTGAGTACACCGAGGAAATGAGTATCACTCCGGTGCGGGATTCCGCCGGCGCGATTTCGAGCTTCATCGCGATCAAACAGGACGTGACCGCCCGGCGGGCGGCGGAGCGTGCGCAACGTTTTCTGGCAGCTGTTGTGGAATCATCCCCGGATGCTATCTTAAGACACACCCCCGACGGCATCATTACCAGTTGGAACTCCGCCGCCGAAAAGATGTTCGGTTACCCCGCCCAGAAGATCATCGGAAAACCCGTCGCGACGCTGATCCCCCATGAAATGCCCGAATTGTTCTCGGGGCTCATGGAAAGGCTTCGGAAAGGGGATGCCATCTCGAATCTGGAGTGCGTGGGGGTTCGGGAGGACGGCAGGAGAATCGATGTCTCCTTGTCGGTGTATCCCATTCACGATGACCCTGGGCAGCCGATGGCGCTGGCGGCCTTCGTCCGCGACATCACGCCGCACAAGTGGGCTGCGGAAGCCTTGCGGGAGAGTGAAGAACACTTTCGGACCGCCTTTGCACATGCGCCGGTCGGAATGGCAATGTTCAGCGATGGCGGGCGTTTTCTTCAGGTGAATTCGGCTCTCTGCCAGATGTTGGGCTATTCCGAGCAAGAACTGCTAACCAAGGACTGGATGGAGTTGTCAAACGCGGTCGACGTGGATCGATGGCAATGCATAGGGAATCAACTCCGGCAAGGCTTGGTTCCGTCAGTTGAGTTTGAGAAGCGCTACATCCACAAACAAGGGCACGCGATACGCGTACGTCTGCAGACCTCGATTGTGAGAGGGGCGCACGGGGGTCCTTGCCACTTCATCACCCACATTGAGGACATTACCGAATCCAATCGCGCCAAAGAGGCTTTGCAGGCGTCCGAGGAACGATATCGCATGCTCTTCGCCCGCAACCTAGCGGGCGTCCTTCGCACCACGGCGGAGGGTCAGGTTTTGGATTGCAACATGGCTACGGCGCTCATCCTGGGTTGCGACTCGCCCGCGGATCTGATCGGCAAAGACATTTTCCGTTTTCATTACTCCGCCCAAGACCGGGAACAGCTGATCCAAACGTTGAAGCAGCAGAGGATGCTGGCGAACTCCGAGCTGAAGCTGCGGCGGGTCGACGGCCAGCCCGTTTGGGTTCTCGCCAGTTTCAGGTTGGTGGAGGAAGATGGCGTCGGAGTGCTGGAGACCACCCTAGTCGACATCACGGATCGTAAGCTGGCGGAGGAGCAACTCAGACAGGCCAAGGAAATCGCCGAGCGGGCGTACCGCGCGAAGAGTTCATTTCTTGCCAACATGAGCCATGAGATCCGAACTCCGATGAACGGAATTCTGGGGATGGTGGGACTGCTATTGGACGGTGAACTGGATGCGCGTCAACGCAGGCGCGCCGAGACGGTTCGCGACAGCGCCGAAGGGCTGCTGGACGTGCTGAACGACATTCTCGACTTCTCCAAGATGGAGGCCCACAAACTCAGGCTGGAGGAGTCGGTCTTCGATTTGCGCAGCGTGGTGGAAGGAGTGGCCGATCTGACGGCTGTGAAGACCCAGGAAAAGGGAGTAGAACTGCTGTGCTTCATCGAGCCGGACGTACCCACCCAACTGGTTGGCGACGCCAGCCGGGTGCGCCAGGTGCTCGGCAATCTAGCCGGAAATGCAGCTAAGTTCACCACCGCCGGCGAGGTATCGATTCGGGTGAAACTGGAAAGCGACACTGATCAGAGAAAAATCCGTTTTGAGATCAGCGATACCGGAATCGGTATTGCTGCAGATAAGCGCCGCCTGCTGTTTCAACCCTTTTCGCAGCTGGATAGTTCCACCAGCCGCCGTTACGGTGGAACCGGTTTAGGCCTGTCGATTGTACGGATGCTGGTGGAAATGATGGGCGGCAAGGTCGGTCTCGAGAGTGAGGAGGGCAAAGGGTCCTGCTTCTGGTTCACCCTTCCCCTGGAACGGCAATCCGCAGTGGAGCGGCCGCGGGCACTTTCCCTGGCAGGGTGGCGCGTCCTGGTGGTAGATGACAACGCGGCAAGCCGCAGCCTGATCATGGAATTGCTCGATTTCTGGAAAGTGAACGCATCCCAAGCCGCCGACGCAGAATCGGCACTCCACCTGCTGAAGGACGCAGATGGGGGACCTTTCGATGCCGTATTAGTGGATCTGGAGATGCCGGGAACGGATGGGGAACGGCTGGGAACTTTGATTCGCGAAGATCCAACGTTGGCCGCAACCGCGCTAGTGCTGTTAACACCTCAGAAGCTGGCGGCGGATGCGGAGCGCTGGCAGCAGCAAGGGTTTGCAGGACACGTCAGCAAACCGGTGAAGCAGGGCGAGTTGGGTGGATGCCTGGCTTCCATCCTGGGCTACGGACCCGCTCCGGTACGCCCAGACGTTAAGCCGAAGCCGTCTCGAACCAGTCGAGAGATGCGGGCACAGCTTCATTTGCTGGTAGTGGAAGACAACACGGTGAATCAAGAGGTCGCGCTGGGAATTCTCGAGAAGCTGGGCTATCGAGCGGATGTGGTCGCAGACGGCCGCAGTGCGCTTAGCGCCTTGGCTGAGAAGGACTACGACCTGGTCCTGATGGACTGCCAGTTACCGGAGATGGATGGTTATGAAGCCACGCGGCGCATTCGCCAGCCCGATACCGCCGTCCGCAATCATGATATTCCCATCATCGCCACCACGGCGCACGCATTAGCGGGTGATCGAGAGAAGTGTCTGGATGCAGGCATGAACGGATACGTCTCCAAACCGCTTAGACACGAGGCGCTGGAGCAGGCGATCGAGCATTGGACTGGCGGCACGTTGGCTCCGATGGCCCCCGCGGCGGCGCCGGAACCCACCCGCAGTGCACCCGCCGTGGCGTTCGATGGAGAGGATTTTGTAGAGCGGCTGATGGGGAATGAAGATCTGGCGCGGCGGCTGGTCCGCGGATTTGTGGACGACATGCCCCAGCAGATCGCCCGGTTGGCCCAGGCTGTGAATAGCCTCGACTCCCAGACCGTGCGACTGGTGGCGCACTCCATCAAAGGTGCGGCCGCCAACGTGGGCGGACGGGAAATGCAAGAGATCGCGTGGAAGCTGGAGCAGACTGGCAGCGCCGCCGATTTGACCGCTTCGGCTGCGGCCTTGCCGGAACTGTCCGCAAGTTTCGAGCGCGCAAAACCGATCATGGAGAAGTTCGGCCTTGACGCTCTGGCCAACCGCTGATATCCGTCTGCCAAAACCCGAACGGCGAAGCTCACGAATTGCTCATCAACCATGAACCGGCTGCAAATGACCAAACCCCTCCGATCGGCTAACGCGAAGCTGCCGGGACGAGATCAGACAGACTACAGTTTGTTCAGTAACTCATCAGCCGGAATTAAACCGGCCGTTGCGCGAACTTTAATTCTTGTTCCCCTTGCGGACCAGCGGCAGGAGTTGAAGGCGTCGGAGAAGTCTTTTGCTTTCAGGAAAGAATATGGAGCCACCCGCCGGGATCGAACCGGCGACCTGCTGATTACGAACCTGACAATCAAGGCCTAAGCTATTCAGTTTTCGTTGTCATTGGTCTGTTTCAGGCGCTCTCACAAGTGCTACTCGGCGGGTTTTGGATGGGCATTTGGATGGGCAGAGCGTCACAATTTGAGTTGCCGACTCTAATCCTCCCGCTCTGGAATCGAAGCAAGACTGTGCGTTTACCGTGGGCGCTCCGACCCAAGGCTAAACCACCCTGATGGGTCGCAAGAATCAACTAGCACCTCGTTCAAAGCGGCCTAGCGGGTCATCCTGCCGGGCCGTTTCTATTTGATCCCACAATTGACAGGAAAGGCGCCCGCGCGGTTCAAGCGGCGCCTAATTTTTCCCACAGTGCAGCAGCGAAACGGACACCTCCCTCGCGGGCTCCAGCCCGGACCTTGCCCGCAGTCGAACGGTGAGCTGGATCGAAGCGGTAGCGTCTCCTTGGAGGCGTGGGAGCACGAAGCAGATTCAAAGGGCGCGGAGTTTTCCCCGATTGAGGTTATTCATCGACACTCAGACGGCGTAGTCACGTTCCACAAGAAGGAAGAAGACCTTTTCGACAATCTCTTCGCAATTCGGGCTGAACACCTTTCCAGTATCCTTCCAGACGTGCGGGGGCAACTTGAATCTGATGCATTCATGTCTATGAACGCGTATTGGCATCGCGAGAAAAACCGACACTACTTATCGGCCGTACAATGCCGCAGACCCAATCGACTAAGGTATTTATGTGCCTGTTATGCTGACCTCGACTTCTACAAACTTGGTCTCAGCTATGGACAGGTGATTGGAACTATCGTTGATGATCAAGACAAAGGAGTCATCCCACCAGTCTCGATCATTGTCAGAAGTGGGCGTGGCTTGTGGCTGGTCTGGCTGCTGCGCGATTACAAGAACCAGAGGATTGCTCCCCGGGCTTGGCCTGAAAAGTTGCAGCAATATGTTCGCATTCAACAGCAGATTCATGAACGGCTAGACCACCTCGGTGCGGACGCACACGACGCTCTGCGCCTCATACGGGTACCAGGGTCGGTTCACTCCGTTGCGGGAGGGCGGGTCAGATACTTCGTTCAAGCGGACGAAGCGGGGCGCTACTACACATACACCCTCGATGATCTTGCGGCACGTTTCGGAGTCCAGAACACGTGGCAACGGCGGGCGGTAAGAAGCCCTCAACGATCAATAAGTCGACGCTCACGCGGGCCGAAGGCACTGACTGAATATCGGGTGAGAGATTTCCTTCGGCTGGTGGACCTACGCCAGGGCGGGTTCGACAAAGGTTGCCGCAACCATGCGGCGTTGTATTATGCATGGCTGCTGAAATGTCAAAGGATTCCGATTGACGAGGCCCTGGGCCGAGTGACGAAACTGGGACGAGCGTGCCGGCCGCCGCTTTCACTTGCTGAGTGCAGGGGCGCAGTGAAAACAGGATACAACCGGAACTGGAGGAGCAACATTGCCGGACCAATCGCGAGGCACGCGCCTCCCTCTATCAAGTACCAAACGGTTTCTGATTGGCTGGATATTACGCCGCAGGAAGCGAAGCTTCTGACGAAATACCCCCCAGCAAGTCGGTTCTCCAAGGGGCAACCGAAAGGCGATGCCCCCAGCACTCGAAAGCAGGCGCAGGAGATCAGACATGCGGCTATCTGCCGCATAGTGGCCGAACGCAAAGCGGTTCCCTCGTTGCGACATATGGTGCGTTTGCTGGAGGTGGTGGGCTGTCCGGTTTCGCAGGTGACGGTGATGAAGGACTACTTCGCGCTGGGCCTGGACTCGAACGACCCAGAAGCGCCTGCGAAAAGGAATGCTCTTGGCCGCTTTTCAGACTTCCGAAACATATAGCGAAAGCCTGTTAACTTTCAATGCCTATAGGAAAGGGAGGGGGAATCCCAAGCTCTTCCCGTGCCCTCTTGGATGACAATCGAACGGTTTCCGTTGGGCGAATGGAAAGTTGTCGGAGCACTTTGCTTCTCCGCCGACCAAAAGTTTGCGTTCGCTATCAGGATGAGCACCGATCCGGCGTATCGAAGCGTCTATTCGATTGAGGAGAGAGAGAGCATAAGTGCCTAGAACATGTATAGTTTGCACCCATGAGAGGTCTCATCCAGCTTTGAAATCAATGCAAGAAAGGGTAATCAATCATGAAGCAGAAATCATTGCAAGAGACGCCGCCGGCCGACATAGAAAAGGTGGCGAATAGGGCCGAGTCAATCGCGAAGTTAGGTAAGGTAGCCGCGCCGGCATTGGGCCTGAAGGACGAGAAGGCGGCCCTGCAGATCCTCATGCAAGCCTTGAATGTTCCGTCCTGTGGTCCTTCCAAGGACGAATCAGACCGACTTGTCGCGGCGCTCGGAACCCTAATGGAGATAGGGCCAAAAGGAGCCATGGAGAGTCTTCTGGCTGTCCAGATGATGGGCGTTCACAACGCGGCGCTGATGTTCTTGCGGAATGCGACTGCGGACGGACAGGATATCGAGGTGCGTGACGCAAACGTGCTGCGGGCCGTCCGCCTTATGCGGCTATTCCTAGAACAACTTGAGGCAATGGCGCGATTGAAGGGTAAGACCCGAGAGCAAAAGGTCACTGTCGAGCACGTCCACGTTTACGAAGGCGGGCAAGCCATCGTCGGCGCCGTCACTGGGAGAGAGGAACCACCTAAAAGGGAGCGATGATTAGAGGCGAGCCAAAACAACCAGATTCATCTCGTGGCATTCTCAAGAACCGGAATGCCCCTGGCGATCTATCAAAGGCGCTTCGATGTGGCGCCAGGACGAGAAGGGGAACGCCCTGTCAGGGGCCCGCAATGCAAAACGGACGCTGCCGAATGCACGGCGGGACATCCACCGGACCAAGAACTCCCGAAGGGCTGGAGCGATGCCGACAGGCAAACTGGAAGCACGGCCGGTACTCGGCGACGGCGATCGACCAGGGCCGGAAGGTTCGCGAGATGCTACATCAAATGCGAATCGATCATCTTCAACTCTTGGAAGAAATGAACGGTGGCCTAAACAACTCGGGCTGAGATCGCCGCTGTGCATGGGGTCCATCCGATTTCTTCAAAAGATCCCCCTCCCTCCCTCTGGTAAGAGCGCAGTTCGATTCCGTCCCTGGCCACCACTCTTAGGGGGCGTCGCTGAGAGCACGCGATTGCTGATGATCCGGGTAACCGCGAGGTAGCCTCGCAAGCCAACGCCTCGCAGCGCCAGAGGCTTTTATTCTGTGCCGGTGGGCATTGTGTTTGGTCCCGACGGAACGACCGTGTTGAGCAGGTGGTCTGCGATGACGTCGAGTTGGTCCGGCGTCATCTTGTCCGGATCGGTCTCCCACAGCAAGGCGCTGCGATCGATGAACATGCCGCGGTGCTTGCCAATTAGCTCCTCGCAGCGAGCCGCCGCCGAAATCTGACCAAGTTCTTCAGCCTTCCTGCTCAATACATCCAACCGATCCAGCACCCGCTTCTGATCGAACGCCACCGCCTCTGCTGACGACTGCGCAGCCAGAGACTGAATCTCGTTGACCCTTTCTCGAACATCAGTACGCTTCAGTAAATTGTTAGTAGACTGCGGCGCCCCGGCCTTGCTGTAGCCGAGCGATACGTATGCTTCGGTTGGCTTTATGCCGCTGGCGACGAGCTGAGAAAATTTCTCATGCCGCGGGTTGCGCAAAACTGGCATCGTCGTAGGCTCTTCACTTTGATCATGCGGCACTGGCTTCGTAAGGTCAAGCAATCAAATCTTCCGACGTGGGCAGCTCTGAGCGGGACTTCTGTCACTGGTTCGAAGAACCCGATCCACAGTCCGTCCGGCGAAAAAAAAGGCATGACGGCCCCCTCC
>OBLU010006678.1_pt1 | contig 10254 bp, 6 predicted proteins | sample 1518681 | NCBI WGS metagenome assembly OBLU01 (sample SAMEA3539304, study PRJEB22396) | soil metagenome | biome: tundra; feature: field; material: soil | place: USA | collected 2010-05 | depth 0.15 m
ACCCTGTCAAACCGCATGGCGTCACTAGGTCAGCCGATGTTTTCTTGATCGATCGAGGGTCGCTTTCGGGAGAGCCTCAAGCAGGGGCGGCATGTGCACCTATAATCGGCGACGCCGGCGCGCACCGTGTGGGCGCAGTCACGACAGACGAACCGCCCGTCCTTGTAGGCAATCATCGACCTGAAGTCGATGCCCGCCATGCAATGGGGACAGCGGATGATCAGGATCGAGTCCGTCACTGTTGGCACTAAATTCACCCGAACGTACGCAAATGATGCTTGCAAGGTGGCCTCCCAGACTGAAAGGTCACTCAATCGCTGAAAAATAAAGGATCGTTAGAGCCACGTGGGTATCGAGCCGAAAATTGTGCCTAGATGTTGGCAGAAATGCCGACTACGGGGCAGGTCGGACAGGTCCCTTATGCGCTCGACAGTTTATGAGGCTTTTGGTACAGGCCTCGGGTGCTGTGCAATAATTTCCCTGATTGCATCGGCACACTTACCACCTCAGAATTTTCACATCCACATCCTGTCAAGGGACGCAAAGAAGTTACGGTAAGCCTTCGCTCCATCATTTTGGAGGTTTTCGGCATTCCTGCCTCAGGGCCGCGTCCCCGGAAGTCGGCGGTTGCCGATGTTGCAATCAGCTATTATTCACGAGCGAAGAGTGGGCAAAATTATTATTCACCAGGGAAGACGGGCAAAAGTTTGGCCGCCAGTACTTTGGAACTGACGGCCTGGGTGGCAACGACGAGTCGTCACCACCACGTCCCTATTGCTTGACGCTAAACTCACTATCCACGTTTTGTCAATGGGATGCTGCGATATCGTTCCAGGAAAAGTAGCAACATCTAGATGCCAGAGATTCGGTTCGAGCGCCAGAAGCAATGGGCCGCATGATCACGCGAGCAGTACGAGACACCGAGAGCGTAGCAACCGAGGCCATGGGACTTGCAGGGCACGTGGTCTCGCCGCGCCAAAAGGAATCCGTGAGATTAAGTCAGATCGCTACACGTTGCCATGAAACAGGACGGCCCTTCAGAATATAGGCGGAGCTCGACTTGATCAGCAGAAAATTGTCGACGAACACCGCGTCGGTTCCGGAACAGAAAAATGTACGTACGGCGTCCCTTGGGCGAACGACGGGGGGTTCACCGGGAAGATTAAACGAGGTATTAACCAGGAGGGGGGCCGATTCGTGTTCTCCAAAGCGGCCGAGTAATTCCCACAGCAGACGGTTAGTTGCCTTCTCCACGATGTGCAGCCGAACTAAACGGCCGGGAAGTTGGAGCGGGCGAGGCAGGACCTCAGCCTCAGGGCGCACCAAAGCCAGGGAGTTCATGAAGCGACACAGGGGGGACCCCTCGAAGTAACGAGCGCTGTCTTCTTCACGCACGGAAACTGCGAACGGGCGAAAAGATTCACGGTGCTTTACATAATCGTTAAGATTCTCGCAAACGTAGGGCGCCCACGGCGATGCAAGAATACTGCGATTGCCGAGGGAACGCGGGCCGAATTCCGTCGCACCCTGGAACCAACCCACGATCTTGCCGGCCCGAAGCAATCGGACAGCGGAGTCCAGCGTTTTCTCACCTGTGGAATGCAAGGAATAGCGAGCTTTCACATTATCGAGAATTTCCTTGATTTCAGTACGAGGAAAGGACGGCCCCCAATACACTGATCGGACCTCCGGATTGCGTGGTTTACCCATCTGCTGATGCCAAACCCAGGCAGCTGCGCCAAGTGCACTTCCTGCATTGCCCGGAGCGGGTGGCACGAAGATATTTCCAACTCCGAACTTGCGCTCAAGGAGGGCAACAAGAAGCGTGTTTTGGAATACCCCACCCCCTAGGCAGATATTGTTGATGCCGGTCTTCCTCTGAAATGATGTCAGCGAATCTGAGATCAACTCAGTGATGGCCGTCTGCGCGCTGCTAGCGAGGTTTCGTTTCTGCTCGGCGGTGAACCCCGACCCAGTTGGTGGAAGACCGAGTCGATTAAAAAAAAAGATCGGAGGTCACGAAACTGCCAGTGGGGTTGCGCCGGAAATAGCGAATATTCTGGCCTCGAAGAATGCGGAGAATCTTGTCTTTGTATACCGGTTCGCCATGTAACCCCAGCCACTGCGTCTTGTGTTCTTCCTTAGACGGAATAAAACCAAGCAGTTCGGTTGCACGAGAATAGACCCATCCGATCGAGTCCAGGTAAGGCATCGGGGGTTGGACTCGAATTCGGCTTCCTTCGCCTACAGCAAACAATGCGGTTCGGCCGTCGCCTTCACCATCAAGCGTTAGAATCAGCGCCTTATCGAAGGGCGAGAAAAAAAACGCGCTGGCTGCGTGGCAGGAGTGATGGTCAAGACTGACCATCTTCTGCGTGTTTTGAAGACGCTGCCGCAAGGTTCCGATGCCGGTCCACTCTCTGGCAAACCGAATCAGTTCCTTTCCTTGTTGGTAGGCGGTGGCTAACGGAGCGATGGGCGACAGGCATCGACGGGAAAAGGCACGACGACCCCAACCACGCAATGGATCGCCCGCAATTGCAACCACATCAATGTCACTCCACGTAACGCCACTCTTCGACAGACAGTATTGAACGGCTTCTTCGGGAATGCCATGAGGACCGCTGGGCTTTACCTTGTAGTTTTCAAGGGCGCTCTCAATTACACCGTCGCGAAACAAGGCAGCCGTCGTGTCGCTCTTGAATAATGGCGATAGACCAAGTATCAGCATGAACTACTCCCTACATGCCCCGGCGCGAGGAATCTTTGGCAAAGGAGGCAGCAATGTCCTCAAGAATGAATGTGATTCCTTGCTATTGTTACGTCTCGCCAGGACCTGCTTGTCGCCAGTCAAGCAGGTGAAAAGGCCTTGCTTCATTGGTTGGCAGTCTGCTCGAGATCATTCTTAAGCACGTTGATTTCTACCCGTCTACCAATCTTCCGCGAGGTTGCAGAGGCGTTGCCCATCCCAATCACGTAAATGCGGTATGTAGGGATCTCATGGTTGAATACCAAGTAGCGTACTACCGCATCCGCGATTTGCCGGGAGTTGGTAATCGCGGTTTGGCCCTGACCAGGAGAGAAACCCTGCACTTCTACGACATAACCGTGTTGATCCTTCAATTGCGCCGCTAACTCATCGAGCGAGTTCTTGGCCTGCTTGCTCAACACATTCTGGCCCGGGCCGAAACTAATCTCGGTTGTTGCTGCGGATTTGAACCGATCGGTGGCCCCAACGATTGTCTCGACTGTGGAGAGCCGAGTAGCAACGGCCGTCACCGTCTGATTGGCCAAGGCAGCCCTATTGGCTGCTTCGGTCGTATGCTCATCGGCTAGGTTAGTCTTGTCGGAGGCCAGCTGAATACCATGCTGGGAACGGGCATCCAAATCCTTGATCATTTTACTGTTAGCCGCGGTCAGCTCATCGAGCTCGTTAAGCCCATCGTGGATGGTCTGAGTGTGCCTCTGTACGTACTGCTTGCTGGCAAAAGGGTGCAAGACAAGCCATGCCAAACCGGGCTCATCGCCATCCCAGAAGTCCTGATCGGTCTTAGGCTGCGATGCTTTCTTGCTGGTGGGCGTCACGGGCGGTGTAGTAGACGCAGTTTGATCACCGGAGGGTGCCGCCTGCGCTTTTGAGTTTGAGTTGGGTTGCTGCGCGAACATGGATACCGCAAGCACCGCGGACAACAGCAGCGTGATGAGTGGGCGATTCTTCATATATCTTCCTTCATTCGTACTGATCCGATGTTAATCGGCCGCGGCGGAAACCAAGGACACGGCACTCTTGGAAAGAACCTGAGCCGCGATCCATTGAAATGTCGAGACCATCCCTTGCTCCAGTCGGATGGAGGGCTCCCAACCCAAAACCTCACGCAAGCGAGTGTTGTCACTGTTTCGACCACGTACGCCCTGAGGCCCGCTAAGGTTGTGTCGCATCGTGATTTGCTTGCCCGCGATCCTCGCCACCATGCCAACCAGCTCGTTAATCGTTACAAGTTCATCCGTTCCCAAATTGAGAGGATCGCGGTGGTCAGAAGCCATGATCCGAAGAAGTCCTTCCACACAATCGTCCACATACATAAACGATCGTGTTTGTTCTCCGTCGCCCCAAACCTCGATCTCGCCCCTATTCTCGGTTAGAGCGACCTTCCGACAGATAGCGGCGGGCGCCTTTTCTTTGCCACCTTCGTACGTGCCAAGCGGCCCGTAGACATTATGGAAGCGAACCGTTCGCGTCTCAAAACCATAGTCCTTGTAATAGTAACGACACAGTTCCTCGGTAAAAAGCTTCTCCCAGCCGTAGCCCGGCTCGGGATCGGCTGGATGGGCATCTTCCTCACGTAGAGGAGTGACGGCAGCATCTTGTTGCTTGCTCTGGTTGTACACACAGGCGGAAGAGGAAAACAAGAAACGCCGGACCTCATTTTGACGGCTGGCCTCGAGCATATTGGCATTGATAAAAATGTTATTGCGACTGATGTCGGCAAGATACGCAGTGATATAGCCAATGCCGCCCATGTCGGCGGCCAGGTTATAGACTTCATCGATTCCGCCGCGCGTCGCGAGGAGACAATTATCTGCCCTACGAAGATCAAGGATTTCAAACGCGTCGCTTTGCGTAGCCTCGTATTCAGGATACTTGAGGTCTACCCCTCGGACCCAATGTCCGTCCGATTTGAGTCTCTTCACCAAGTGGTGGCCAATAAAGCCCCCAGCGCCTGTGACTAATACCCGCTTTTGCTTCCCCATATTCTCCATTCTCTTGAGACTTGGTTGAACAAGTAGCGCCGCGACTGGACTCCGCCGCGGTGTTCAAGTTTTCATACGGTGCTACGTGCATTTCCCATCATTTAGCAGCGGTGGATCTCCCTGCCCATGTTTTCTGGTGACCGCGATTCATGAAATATAGGTTCAGGAACATCACGGCCCAATGGCAGCATACGCAAAAAGAGTAAACACGCGCGCACCCTCTACCTCGTAGAGCACTACAACCCTCTAGAATTACAGAAAATAAGGCTACAACACGGACTTGCGCTTTGCAATCACCCTTGTTCACTCCTAGGAATTCGGGGACGTGTTGTTTGAGTTCTTGCTCAGAGAACAAATTTCCGCGCGCGTCCTCGATTCGCGGGAAGGGAAGTGTGGCGGCTTATCAGGGTTGTGCGCCCGGGACGCGCGGATTAGAATTGTCTAACGTCATGCAGCGTATTCCGAACTTCCTCTCGCACATCTTGAACCTAGTGATGGTGCTAAGCATCATTGGATTGCTCCAAGTCTCTCAGGCACAGAACAGCCCCTCTGCGCAAGCGGATAACAATCAAGAGAACGAAACAGCCGAACCATCGAGAACGTCGCCGCCGGTAGCCGGATCGCTCGAACAGACGGTTCCTATTGCCAGTTCATCCGCACTTGCCATCGGTCCTGGCGATGAACTGGAGGTTACCGTGTACGGCGCGCCTGATCTTTCCGGGCACACTCGCGTCAGCGCCGACGGAAACATCTCAATCCCGCTGATCGGTTACGTTCGATTAGCTGGCCTCAGCAGCAGCGAAGCGGAGGCGACCATAGAGAATCAACTGCACGACAATAGTATTCTTAACGATCCGCACGTCTCCGTATACGTCAAGGAATACACTAGCAGCGGTATTTCCGTGTCCGGCGAGGTCGCGAAACCTGGGTTCTATTCCGCTGTTGGGCCGCACCGGCTGTTTGACGTATTACAAGCCGCCGGCGGACCTACCGATAGAGCTGCAAACAAAGTCGTGATCAGCCACCGCGACCAAGAGCCGAAAGACGCGACGACCTTTTCCATCTCGAAAGACCCCGCCCAAATGGCCGCCAGCAATGTTGTCCTACAGCCGGGCGATACTGTTGTCGTTCCAAGAGCCGGAATCGTCTTCGTACTCGGAGAGGTAAATCGGCCGGGTGGATACGTGATAAATGCTACAGGAGGAATCACGGTTTTGCAGATCGTAGCTGTCGCCGGAGGTCCAACTCACGTCGCCTCCGCCGGAAAAACGAGACTGCTTCGCCATACTGAGAATGGGTTTCAGGAGCAACAGATAGACGTGAAGAAACTGCTGCGTGGCAAAGCTCAAGATGTTCCTGTCCGGGACCAGGACATTCTCTTCATTCCCACTAGCGGATTCAAGACCGCGGTAAATTCGGCTACGCTGGTTGCCACCGCTACAAGTGCCGCGATATACCACGTGCCTTTCTAGTCGTTCGCAGGCAGTGCGGACAGTTTGCGGTACCTTGGACAGAGACAGTAGTGCGTGGCTCTTTTCACAACCGAGACAGCACTTTTCAGCGTCGACAGTCAATCTTGATACCCAGTGAGGAAATGACCGCGCCGCGATTTCGGCCAGGATTGTCTAGGTTCATTTGTAAGTGTCAGAGTAAACACATAGTTGACAGATTGAATCCGCAGCCAGCGTGACTTCGCCACTTGATCAGCAAATTCTCAGGCGGCCGGTCTTCGGGTCTCGTCCCTTCGTCCAGAGCCGATTACTGCCGGTTAGCCCGTCAATCGGAAAGCAATGCTGAAATTTCACCCCGTGTTCTTGTGTTGCAGGCTCGCCAGGCCTCAGGACTGCGCGTGGCCAAAGAGTTCGTTGTAATGGTTCCAGTAGCCCTCGACTTCGCCCATGATGCGCTGGAATTCGGCATCTCCGCGCAGTTTGTCCCAGTTCTTGTCGCGCTGGAACCAGGGAAAGTTATGATCTCCAAGTTGAACGGCCCGTCTCAGCCAGGCAAGAGCCGGTTGTTTCTCGCCCAACAGTGCGTACACTGAGCCAATCCATTCCGCAAGATCGCCGTCCACTACTTCTTCGGGCTTGTAACGGAAAATGCGTGGATCAATCTGGTCGCGTTCGCCGCGTGACGCATGCACGATGGCAGAAATAACCATCGGCTCTTCGTCGGCCTGCGCGCCGCTCAATTGCACTGCACGATCGAGCGTCTGCTGCGCCTCGTCAATCTTTCCCTGGTAATAAAGGAAATATCCGAGCATTGTGAGCAGCTTGAACTGATCCGGATAACGCTCGAGCGCCTTTCGCACCTCCGCTTCCGCTTCACGCGCCTTGCCCTGATACAAGAGCATCCGGCCATGCATCCAGTAGGGCTGGGGAGGGCTGGGGTCGAGGTCACGGCGGCGGCGCCAGGCGGCCTCGGCCAAATCGGTCAATCCCATGTAGTGATAGGTGTAGCCGAGGGTGCCCCAGGCGGTGGAGGAATTGGGGGCCAGAGTTACGGCCTGGCGCAGAAGCTGCACGGCATCTGTGTTCTTGCCCTTCTCGGCATAAACGGTTCCCAGGGCCAGGGTCGCCTCGAACGATTTCGGGTTGAGAGCGACTGCCTTGTTGGCTGCCTCCTCGGCCAAGGCTATGTTGCGCGCGCCGTTTTCCTGGAAATTTATCGCCTGCAGCATGTAAGCCTGAGCCAGCAGCGCATGGGCGTCCACGAATGAGGGGTCCTCGTCGATCGCGCGCTGGGCCATACGCGCGGCGTTCTGCAGCGGCGCTTGCCGGGAGTTCACAAAGTAGTCCGCCCAGTAGGCCCGCCCCTGCAGCAACAGATCGTAGGCTTTCGCCGAATTCGTGGACGAGGTCTTCAACGATTCCTGCTCGGCGCCGGAAAGCTGCACGCTCAAACCGTCGACCACTTTTTGCGCGACATCATCTTCGAAGCGCAGGAGGTCGTTGCCCTGCAGGTCGTAGCGGCCCGCCCAACGCGCAGCGCCGTGATCGATCAACTGCACGGAAACGCGCATGACTCCGCCCACTCGCTGATAGGTGCCCGCGAGCACTGAATTCACTTCTAGTTCCCGGGCCGCTTGTGCCGGATCGTCTGCTCCTTTTGCATATCGAAGCACCGAATTGGTGGGACGAACCGCTAGATTCTGCAGCGTGGCCAGGCGGCTGATGATGGCGTCCGCTATGCCGATGCCCCACACCTCATTCTCGCCTTGCCCAGAAAGGTCACGGAAAGGCAACACGGCAAGCGTTCGCACGGACGGTACTGCCGCCGCGGGCGTAGAGGGAGGTTCCGAGGCTCGCGGGGAACGGTAGTGCACGAAGGTTCCTATGGCTGCCGCAAGAATCACAGCAGCCGTAGCCAGGCCTGCGATCATCTTTCGTCTCGCCGGCCGGGTCGGCTCATCCACGGTCAATGCGTGTCCGGATTCCGTGTCGCGCTTCAGCCGCTTCAAGTCCGCCCGCATATCGGCAGCGTGCTGATACCGCAATTCGCGGTCCTTCTCCAGCGCCTTGTTGATGATTCCTTCCAGTTTCACCGGCAGGTCGGGGTTGACGCGGACTGGCGATACTGGCGCACGTTCCAGGATCGCGTGAAAAATGACGCCCGAGGTATCGCCGCGGAACGGCAGCAGACCTGTCGCCATCTCATACATCACAACCCCGAAGGAGAACAAGTCGCTGCGGGCATCCAGGTCTTTGCCCCGTACCTGCTCCGGGGACATGTAGGCGACCGTGCCTAAGGTGCTGCCAGGACTAGTCAGGTGTTCGTCGCTTAACGCAGTGGGTTCCGTTGCTCCCGCGGCTGCTCCGCCTGCTTCGCCGGTCAAGACTTTGGCTAACCCGAAATCGAGAATTTTTGTCTGACCGCGCTCGGTGACGAAAATGTTTGCAGGCTTGATGTCACGATGCACGATACCTTTGGAATGGGCGGCATCGAGCGCGTCGGCGATCTGGATGGCAACGCCGAGCAGAGTCTCGCTGTCCAGCGGCCGGCCCATGATGCGGTGTTTCAGCGTGGCGCCGTCCAGGAACTCCATGGCAATGAAGGGCTGGCCCTGGTGCTGCCCGATCTCGTGAATCGTGCAGATATTGGGATGGTTCAGACCCGAGGCTGCCCGCGCTTCGCGCCGAAAGCGCTCCAGGGCGCTCGGGTCCTGGGCAAACTCAGGCGGCAGAAACTTGAGCGCCACGAACCGGCCAAGTTCCATATCTTCAGCTTTGTAAACAACACCCATTCCACCGCCGCCCAGCTTCTCGACGATGCGGTAGTGCGAGATGGTTTGCCCAATCATGGAATCGCGCAATGGTAGGCGTGATGCGCGGGCAAGTCAATGAAAGCTGTGGAGTTGGCAGTGTCTTAAAAGGGTTGTTGTTGAAACACGATTGCACTAACGGGCCCGGTGAATTTAGCTAGCAGGATGCCTGCGTAGGGTAGACGCGGATTGAAGTCCCTCTACTTCTTCCCCGCCCTGATTCTCGCCCATCTCGCCCGTTGTGCTGCCGCAATTCGTCGTCTGCCTGCCGCCGATATTTTGTGCTTGGGTCCGGGTGTCTTCGCCTGCTTCGTCGCCTTCTGTTTCGCCCCACCTTCAAGCAGATGTAATACCTGGTTCAGCCGTGAAATTTGTTCCCTAATCTCCTGTGTGATGGATTCCAGACTCATGCGTCCCCTCGTTTCGCAGATGCGAATGAAGAGGATAGCACGCGCCTGGGTAACACTCACCGCTCGGGATGGCGCTATTGCTGTTCCCTTCACCTTGTCCGCCTCTCGATCCGTAGATCGAGACTATGCGATCCGCAATTTACGCACGGGTGATTTCGCTACTCTGAAGTGGCCCCACTTCAGAGTAGCGAAATCAACCTGCACACCATTCAGATCTTGTTAGGCCATCACGATCTGAAAGAGACCGCCATCTATCTCCACCTTTCGCAACGTCACTTGCACGCCACCGCCAGCCCGCTGGACGCGCTGGTGCTGAAAAGCAGGTCACCACAGGAGGAGTAGATGAGTCGGCCACTCGTAGAGGTGGCCGACTTAGTTCGCAGTGCAGGAACTGCTTTCATCGAGCGCAACCGAGCGTGGATTCGCTGGACCCATATCAAGGTCCTGCTTGCGATCGCGCGCTGTCGCACCGCCGCTCTCGGCGGTCACATCGATGCATGCATCCGTTGCGGACATCGTCCCACCATCTCGTATAACAGTTGCCGCAATCGCCACTGCCCGAAGTGTCAGACGGGCGCACGCGAACGCTGGATCCAAGCCCGGCGCCGCGAACTGCTGCCCTCGCCTTACGTCCATGTCGTGTTCACTCTGCCACCGCAACTGGCTGCGCTGGCTCTGCAGAACAAAAAAGTGATCTATGGTTTGCTACTTCGCGCCAGCGCAGAAACTCTTCTCGAAGTCGCTCGCAACCCCAGACATCTTGGGGCTGAGATCGGCTTTTTCAGTGTGCTCCATACCTGGAACCAAAAGCTCCAGATCCATCCCCATGTC
>OBLU010006679.1_pt1 | contig 10253 bp, 2 predicted proteins | sample 1518681 | NCBI WGS metagenome assembly OBLU01 (sample SAMEA3539304, study PRJEB22396) | soil metagenome | biome: tundra; feature: field; material: soil | place: USA | collected 2010-05 | depth 0.15 m
GGGGGATCGTGGAACCGAAACGGCCGAGCGGCTGGCGGCGCAACTGCCTCACGCCCCCCAGGTCAAGTTTGCCACCGACTTCTGGCACCCCTACGCCAAAATCTTCGGCGGCCAAAACCAGGTCCAAGGCAAGGCGCACACCTTCACCATCGAAAGCCTGAACCACCGCATCCGGTGCTACCTGGCTCGCCTCAAACGCCGGGCGCACAACGACAGCAAGTCCCAAGCAAATCTGGCTGCCAGCATCCTGTTTTTTATCGTCATCAAAGGTGGCGGGGAACTGGTGCCAAATACCAAATCAATACCTGTTTAGCAATCCCAGAAAAACTTCTGGAGCGTGGCCGCCGTCTCGGTGTTGAGCCGGTTATCGTCGAAAAGAATGCCCAAAGTGTCAAAATATTCAAATTCGTTCATCCAGTAGCCTCGCGATAGTAATAATTGAGCAAACCTCCGAGTCGTTTTCGGCAGTGGATCCGCCCGATGTGCGGAAACTCCGTCGTCTCCGGCTGAATGATTTTGTTCTCCAACGACTGATGGTTCCGCTCGCAATTGGTAATGGGTGACAAATTCCTCCATGGCCCTGCGCAGCGACGCTTCGCGGAAGAAGACCATCCGGTTGAGACACTCCTGCCGAATCGTGCGCACGAAGCGTTTAGCATACGCATTCAAATTCGGCGAACGCGCCGGCAGATGCAGTGGTTCCACTCGGGCGCTGCGCAACATCTGCCGGAATTGCTCGCTGAATCAGCAGACCACTGGTGCGCAAAAATCCAGTCTCACTGTAACGGCCTTTTTAATCTCCCAATTGCTGCATGAATATCAATTCGCCAGGCACACGTCAAACCAATTGGTGTGGAAACCCGCCCCAAACCATTGGTCCGTGACCGTAACATCCATCCCGTGGATCCTTCGGCCACCTCAATGTCATTTGATTTCCCGTCCGCATCACTGCAATATCAGGCGGTAAAACACCTGCGCGCCGGTCGCTGGCACCGTCACTTCATTCATATTGTTGGTCACGGTAACCGGGCTGTTGACGTTCACCCAGACGGGCGTGATCAAGTTGGTGGCGGATTGCAACTGATAGAGGGAAACGTCGTTCGGCCAGGCCAGAACCAGATTCGTCCCGGAGCTTTGAGCCGCCAAATCCATCAGGCTGAGGAAGGTGAAGTCGGTAATGGTCTGCACCGCGGTAGAGCCGCCGCTGGCACCAGTAAAGCCCACATAAGCGAAGCTTCCACCCGCAATGGCAGTCAGATTCCCGACGTTCAAATTGGTGCTGAACGAGGTCGCGGCAACGGTGTCGGTAACCATCATGGACAACATGCCCTGGCTGTAATACAGGTAGAAGTTGACCGGGTTGCCGGCGTTAAGACTGACATTTCCAAGTGTCGTATAATTGCCATTGGCCCCGCTCGCGCCGGTGAGTCCGTTGGTCTTAAACGAGTAACCCCTGATTTGGGTGCTGCCGTTGTAAAGATTGAGTTCCAGTTCGGCACTCGGAGTGATCCCGCTCACGCCCAGGCTGCCGCCACCGCCGCCCAGTGCCGTCGCACCCCGCGGATCATTCTGCAGCACAAACGCGACGCCGTCCGCCGCCTTGCTGCCGCCCGCCTGATAGGTGAAGGAGGCCTCGAACGCGCCGATGTATTGCTGGGTGCCGAAGAAGGCGCTCCGGGTCTCGCTGCCACCGCCATCCGTGAGGGTTAACACGCCGTTATTGAACGTGCCGCCTCCATTTGCCATCCAGCCCGCGCCGTTCCAGTCCAAGGTGAGATACGGCAGGCCCGTCAGCGTCACCGACAGATTGGCCGTTCCGACCGGGTTGCTGACCAGGCAGGAATAGACCGTGTCGCCCAGCGCCGCCAACGCCGTGTAGGTATTGTTGGTCGCGCCCGTCACCGGCACACTGTTCGAAGACCACTGATAAGTGATCGGCACGGCACCCGACGCCGCCACCGCGTAAGTGAACGTCTGGCCCGCGATCAGGCTCAAGCTGGTGTCCGGCACCAGATTGGCCTGGAGAATTGAGGCGACGTTGAGCGAGACCAAAATGTTCGTCTCGCCATACGCGTTGGAAACCGTCAACGACAACTGGTCACCGTTCCAACTGCTCGGAATGTTGCTGATCGTCAGCGACGCCCCGATGATATTGCCATTAGTCGTCCCGACCGCCAGATTCGTGTTGGCGTTCACATCCGCCCAAATATAGAGCAACGGCCCAGTGCCAATGGCCGTCGCCGGCAAAGCCAGGCTCTGGCCCGCGTCGGCGTTCACGGTGGCCGGAGGCACTTGGGCAAACGACGGCGGGACACCCACCGAGACATAATGTGCCACCACCTGGGTTGCGCTCAAGGCGTAATTGTAAACGGCCACATCGTCTATATTCCCCGCAAACTGGAGGTTATTGTTGACGGTCGAATTGGACGGACGGGCACCGATGATCATGTTCCGGGCCGAAGACAAAATGCCGCTCCGGGGCGCAATGGACCCGCTCCCGCTGGTAGCCACCACGCCGTCAACGTAAAGCGTCACCACGCCGTTCGACTCATCACAGACGCCAACCAGGTGGTGCCATGTGCCGGAGAACGGCGTAATCGCCGAAAGTGACGAGTGCGTAGCGCCCGAAGCGTCGCGCACAAAGAACCGGAATGCGTGATTGTTGCCGGCAAACCCGTCGCTGCCCGTATCCAAATCGAATTCCTCGCCACCGCCACCGTAACCCAAGGAGACAATGCCGGCATCCTGGTTTTGCCCGGAGCCGTTCACCCACGCTTCGATTGAGAAAGTGGGGCTGGTGCCGGCGGGCGAGGAAAAGTTAATGTTGGGGATGGCGAAGGCGTCGCTATCACCGGATCCACTAACGGACACAGAACCCTCATTCGGATCGGTGGTTGAACTATAACCTGAAGTAACAAGGGTGACGTTGGTATAAAGGCCGTCATTGTTTCCCAAATAATCCTCCGCAATGACACCGTCATCGCCTCCGCCTACTTCGGTCTCGTCAAGCCGCCAGTAACCCAGGGGCTTGTCCGCCAGAACCAACGCCGGATAAGGCGCGGTGGGGTCATTGGTCACGAGGGCCGTCCATGTGAGACTTTGGGCGGGCGTATAACTGGGGGTGTTGCTCACGACGCAATACGTTTGCAACCCGCCGAGCTGCATATTCGTGAGCGTGAGCGCGGCATTGGTGGCGTAGCCCACCAGCACATTGTTCGTGAACCACAGATATTGCAGCGGTGCCAGGCCCACCGCTTGCACCGAGTAATTGGGATTGGCTCCCGCATATAACGTGGTGGCCGGGCCGCCGGCACTCAACGGCAATTGACCGACGATGGTTGGGGCCGACACGCTAATGATCATGTTCAGCGTGTTATTGCTGATGACCAGCGCGGCGTTGAAGGCGGGGTTCAGGGCGGGGACGATGGTCAGCGGGGAACTGGAAACCGAGCCACCCACAGAGCCCCGACCGGTGCTCGTGATGCTGGCCACGGTGGTGATGAGCGGGTAGGTTCCCGGCAACAGGCTGGTGGGGACACCGAGCGAGTTGTAATTCGTGTAGGTGATGGGATTATTATTCAAAGTGAGGGTGCCGTTGGTGACAATCAACGCCGTGCCGAGGTTGGTGCTTTGCAGTGCCAGCGGCGCGCCCGAACCCAGGTTCAGGCTCCCGGCAATCGTCGCGGTTCCAAGGCAGGTAAGTCCCTGGTTGTTCCCCAAGGAATCGAAGGTATAAGTGCCGCCGCTGACGCCGGAAACATCGAAGGTTGTGCCCCCCCAAAGGGTGAGGCCGGAAGAAGTGGCAATGGAGCCTGCCCCGACCAGCGCGAGCACCCCGTTGGTGGCAAACGTCGGACCGGTGTAGGTGTTCGACGCCGTGAGAATGATGGTGGTGGGGGCGGCGGCGGAACTCATTTTCATCCAGCCGTAACCATAGCCGCCGTCGCTGATGACGCCGCTGATGGTGCTGGCTCCGGGCGGCGTGTTGCCGTCGCCAATCTGGCAATTGGGGCCGTTCAGCAGCACATTCCCCTGCTGGTTGCAGGCGTCCATGCGGAGCGAGCCATAAACATTGTTCCCGTTGCCATTGACGATCACCTTGCCCGGATTCACGACGCACGGGGCCTGGAAATCCAGCGTGCAACCGCTCTGGATGTTCCAAGTGGCGTCGGCGCTGACGGGGTAGCCCTCATTGGCCACATTATTGAGCACCATCTGGCCGGCACCGCTCCCGGTTCCGACATTGATCGTGCCGTGAAAGTTCGTGAGGCCAAAATATTCGAAGGTATTGCCCGTTCCGGGCATACCGAAATTAATAAAAGTGCTTGAGTCGCCGCTGATGGGGTTAAAATAACTGGAAGCATAAGTGCCAGTGAGGGGCATGAGCAAAGTTCCGCCGGCCCCGATGGCAATGGGTCCGGTGCCGGCGCCAGCCTGGCTATTAATCACCACCGTGCTGCCTGGGGCGATGTTAAGTCCACCACTCCAAGTGTTGGCGTTGGTCAAAATCAATTGAGCGCCGCTGGTGCCGCTATAGGTAAGCGACGATCCGAGGCCGCTGATTACGCCCCCCAACGTGATATTGCCGACACCACCGATCGTGGTGTTGCCGGTCAGGACAACTCCGCTGCCGCCGTTAAGGAGGAAGCTGGGACTGCCGCTGCTGTTGATCAGTGCCCCGACGCCGCCGATGCCGGTGCCCGACAGGTTCATCGTGCTCGTGTTGTCGCTCTGGCCGTCCAGGTCAAGCATGCCGCCGCTGGCGATCGTGAGGACGGTGCCGCTGTAAAGATCGAAGCCGCCGGAGCCTTGCAATTGAAGTTCGGCGCCGCTGGCAATGGTGCTCGTGCCGCCACCGATCCCATGCACCGTGCCGCTGCTGGTTTTTTCTATGATCACCGTGCCGGCATTGACGGCCAAATCGAGACTGGAGTTGTCTATTGTTCCGCCCAAGATCAACGTGCCGCCGCCGGCGAAGACAAGGACCTGGGGCGCAGTGCCACCGATGTTCTGGACCTGGCCTTCCAGATCCAAGGTGTTGCCGGGAAGCACGCTAATGGTGTTGGAGATGGGGCCGCTCAAGGTGATGTGGCGCGACGATTGGCCGGAACTGCCGGTGAACGCAAGATTGGCGTTCAAGAGTGTCAGATTCGTGCCCACCCCGATGGCGCTGGCTCCGTTGCCGCTATCCTGGATGCTATTCACGCTCAAAGTGCCGCCGCCGGTGACCACCAGATTATTGGTAATGCCCGAATTGTCGGCGCTCAAGGTCAGTGTGCCGGGACCGTTTACGATCACCGAGTTCGACGTGGTTGACGAGGCGATGGGACAACTAATGGTGGTGTTGCCGCTGGGAATGGAAATCATTGGTGTGCCGTTGCTCGTGGAGTTCAGCAGGGTAAGCGTGGAGCTTCCGCCGATGGTATAATTGGGCACTGTGAAAAACAGTCCGCTGGCGCTGACATTGGCGTTCACTGACACCGTGCCAGCCGTGCCGGCAAAGTAGGCGGTATTGGTTCCGGCCCACACAGAATCCGCATTCCCGCTGACCCACCAGTCGGGGGTGCTATTGTCCCAACCTCCGTTGCCACCGCTTCCAGGGCTGGCATCCAAAGAACTGGGATCCCAGAAAGCCACCTGACCCGCCACATTGAGGATGCCGGAATTGGTGAAGGCGGCGTTCTGATAGGTGACACTGCCATTGTTAGTCGCGCCATAGGTTCCGGGGGGCATATTGGTCGAGCCGATAGTCAGAGCGCTGATCGTCTGAACGCTCGAGAAATTAAGATTCACCGTGCCGGCGGCGGGTGAACTGGGCAGCGAAAGGACGGCGCTTGCGGCCAAGGCGTTAGGATTGCCGAGCACCAGCATGCCTCCGGCAATCGTGATGTTGCCCATGATGGCGCCGGTATTGGTGATATTCAGGGTGCCGTTGCTGATGGTCGTGCCGCCGTAATAGGCGTTCAACGAGTTGCTCAGAACGAGCGTGCCAGTGCCGCTCTTGATCAACGAGCCGTTGCCGGTAATGGCTCCCATCAAGACCTGGTTGGTGGAACTGCCATAAACGAATGTTCCCTGGTCGTTAATGGCCCCCGCATAAATGGCGGGGCTGTTGCTGCCGCTCAAGTTACCCGCTCCCGAGATAATGAGCGTGGCGCCGGGATTGATGGCAGTGGCGCCAGAATAGGCATTGGTGCCGTTCAAGGTCAGCGAGCCGCCAGCGGCAGTGGAACTGAGGGTCAAGGTGCCGGCAGCTCCGTTTGTAAAGTTGGGGCTGATCAGCGCGTTCGCGAAGGATACGTTCTGGCCATTGACATCAATGTTGAAGGACTGGGTGTAGTTGGTGCTGAAGCGGCCGGAGTAGTCGTTATGGTTCAGGCTGGTAAATTGGAGCTTGCCGCCGGACATGACGATGGAACCGAGAGGCGAACCGAGAGGCGAAATGACCGCAGGCGAACTGCCCAACGGGCCGCTGGTCCCGGGAATTTCCGCGCAGTTCAGTTGCAGAGTGCCGCTGGAGATGATCGAATTGCTGGTATAAGTGTTGGCAGCGCTCATAACGAGCGTGCCGCCAGCGATGGTGCTTTGAAGCCCAAATCCGCCGAGGCTGCTGGTCAGCGGGGTCGCCAACGTCACGGTCTGGCCATTGACGTCAATATAGAACTTCTGGCTGGCAGCGGTGCTGAAGCGACCGGAGTAATCATGGTTGTTCACGCTGGAGAATTGCAACAAGCCGCCGGAGAGGACGATGGAGCCAGGATTGGATGCGATCGAGTTACCCAATGGCCCACTGGTTCCGGGGATTTCCGCGCTGTCCAGTTGCACAATACCGCCGTTGAGCGTCGTCGTGCCGGTATAGGTGTTGGCGCCCATGAGCTGAATAATGCCCGGCTCGGGCGTGAAGGTGATGCCATAGCTTCCGCCGACGGAACTGATGACCCCGCTGATGGTGGCCTGAACGGCGGGGCCAGTCTGACCGTTGCCCATGGTGGTGTTGTTATACAGGTTCACGGGACCGCTAATGAGCGCGCCGGCTTCAAGCCGCAATGCGCCGTAGACTTCACCATTGCCGGTGCCAAACAAATTCACGGTGCAGGGCACGACGACGTTATGGTTGGCCACAAAAAGGGTCGCGCCGTTGGAGACGTTGATGATGGCGGCGGGGTTGATGTTGAAGGTTTCGGAGGTGGTGAACTGGACCTTGGCGTTGCCGATGCTGGCGGGACAATTCAACTGGCCGGTAAAGGTTGACATGTTGCCGCTGAAGCCGGTGTTGCCGTTGGCGTTGGTGACCACGTTGATGCTGGCCGTGGAACTGCCGGTGATGGGATTGGCCACGGTGTTGTTGCCGATGTTCACCAGCAGGGTGCTGTTGGCGCCGATGGAGATCAGGCCCAAACCGGCAGCCTGGTTGGAAGCGAGCATGACCACGGTGTTGGGATTGAGGTTCAGTCCGCCGTAAAAGGTGCTGGTGCCGCCCAAGGTCAGGAGGCCGCTGCCAGCCTGGGTCAGGGAGGGGTTGCCTGATATGATGCCAAGCAGGGTAATATTGCCGGGGCTGCTGCCGGAGCCGCCGATGGTGGTGTTGGCGGTCAGGGTGATGGGGCAGACGAGGGCGGAGGGCATGCCGTTGGAACTGTTGATGAGCGCGCCGCTGCCGCTGATGCCGGTGCCGGCCAAGGCGAGCGAGAACAGGGTGTTGCTCTGGCCGGCCAGGTCAAACAGGCCGTCGGGGAAAATCGCGACGGGGGCGGTGCTGCCGCTGTAAATTTCCGTGCCGTAGCCGCCGCCGCTCAACTGGATCTCGGCGCCGCTGCTGACGTTGACGGGGCCGCCCAGGGCGTGGCCGCTCGGGGTTCCAGTCTTGTTGCAGATGACTTCGCCGACGAGGATGTTCATCCCGAGAAAGGCGTTGTCTATGTTGCCGCCACCCAGGGTGAGCGTGCCAGTGCCGGACTTGTTGAAGACGAATCCGCCGGAGCCGTTGACCTGGGAGTTCAGGGTCAGGTTGCCGGCGGGCAAGTTGATGCCGTTGGTGGTGCCGGCGATTTCCTGGAAATGGCGCGCGGTGGTGGCGGCGCCCGATCCGGTGTAGGTGAGGGTGCCGTTGGCCAGGGTCACGGGTGCGGTGCTGATGCCGCTGGTGCCGGAGTCGGAAATGGCGTTGACGCTGACGGTGGCTTGATTGGTGACCACCGTGGCGAAGGTATATGTGTTGGTTCCGCTCAAGACGAGGGTGCCGGGTCCGCTGACGACCAGGCCTTGCCCGGCGATGGGTGCGGCGATGGTGGTGGTGCCGGCGGGCAGGGTGATCAGGGTGGCGGGGTTGGTCACGAAGATGGAGAAGTTGCCGGAATTGGTCAGCAAGTAGCCTGGGGTGGTGAACAGGAGCGCGTTCGGGGCCACATTGTCAGCCACCGTGACGGTTCCCGCGGTGCCGGCAAAGTTGGCCGGGTAGCCGCCCTGCCAGGCGGTGTCCGCCCCGCCGTTGACCCACCAATCCGGGGTGATATTATTCCAATTCCCGGTGCCGCCGCCCAGGTCGTTGTGCGCGGCAGCGGCATCGGAGCCGTTGGCGTCCCAATAGAAATTGGTGCCGGTGGAAACGGCGACGCTAAGGAGGCCGGTGCCGGTGAAGGCGGAGTTGGTATGGGTGGCGCCGGAGCCGGCGGCGCCCCAGGTGCCATTGGGCATGGACGTGCCGCCGAAATTGAGGGCGAGAACACTGCACGTGCCTGAAAAATTCAGGAACAGGCTGTTGGTGCTCGCGCTGGGCAAGGTGAGGATGGCAAGCTGATTCGATATGGCGGTGGGGCTGTCCAATTGCAGTTTGCCGCCGGTGACGGTGAAGTAGGTGCCCATGAGGGAGTTGGCGGTTTGCGCGTCATTGGTGCCGCCCGTGACCGTGACATTGCCCGGGATGATGCCAGCGCCGTTGACGATCAGCGTGCCGGAAGCATTGGTGGTGCCGCCGGTGTAGGTGTTGGCGGCGGTCAATGTCAATTGGCCGGTGCCGTTTTGCGTCAGCGAACCCGAACCGGAAATAACTCCTGAAAGGGTCTGTGCGGCCGAACTGTTGTAAATGAAGGTCCCATTGTTGGTGATGTTGCCCGCGTAATTTCCAGTGGCCCCACCCAACAAACCCGCTCCCGTGATCATGAGCGTGCCGGGTCCGGGGCTGAGGATGGCCGTGTTGCCAGTGTAGGTGTTGGTCGCGGCCAGCTCCAAGATGCCGTAGTCGTCGGTAATGAGTCCGCTGGCACCGCTGATGACGCCGGTAATCTTGTCCACCCCGCCCGCCGAGCCCGAACCGCTCGTGTGGAGGACGATATTTCCTGAGGATGGCAGGGTAAAGCTGCCGGAGAAAATCGTGCCCGGATAGTTCAGCCCGTTGAAGGCCAGATTCAAATTGTAGTTGGCAGTGGGGAAGGAAAAGGCATTGGTGATGACCACTACACTCACAGCGTTGGCGTTGACAATCGCACTGCTGTTGCCGTTCTCACTGACGGGGCCGGTGCCGAATGAATAGGTATTGTTGAAATAAATGACCTGGCCACCCGTCAGCGAGGTTCCACCCGTGTAGGTGTTGGTGCCGTTCAAAGAGAGAGCGCCGTTCGCGTGCTGAACCAATTGACCGAGCCCGGTGATCGGGGTATTGAAGATCAAGTCAGCCCCGCCATTCGTGCCGCAGTAGAACCCGTCTGCCCCGGCGGCAATCGTAATGGGGCCGGCACCGCTGAAGGTCAGGTTGCCGGTGATTCCCGCCCCGGTCGAGCAATTGGTAATGCCGGCGCAGGTTACAGGGCCGGGGACATTGATGGTCAGGGAACCGATCGCAGCCGTGCCGGCGGCAAACGCGGCAATATTGCCGCTGCCCCAAGAGGCGGTTGAAGCTGTCAAAGTCGAACTGGAGGCCCAGTTTGCAATGGTCGTGTCCCAAGTGCCGCCGGTGGCGACGCTGGTCGTGTTGTTGTCCCAAAACTGAACCGCCGCCCCAGCGCGATTGGCCAAGAGCAAGAAAGCCAGACACAAGCCGGCCGTGATGTGGTTGAGAATAGGAGTGAGGTTTCGGGAGGTTGATGTTTTCATGGACTTCAATAGTTTGGGGTGCTCAAGGGTTAATGATTTCGCCGAATCGCTTCAAATCTTCACGTTCTTTAACGGGCTATACTGGTGGCTGGACCGCGTTCCAACCGAGTCATGGCTCCACTTTCAATGGCCACCGGCTTCGCCCGCAAGCCGATAAATTTGGT
>OBLU010006680.1_pt1 | contig 10252 bp, 10 predicted proteins | sample 1518681 | NCBI WGS metagenome assembly OBLU01 (sample SAMEA3539304, study PRJEB22396) | soil metagenome | biome: tundra; feature: field; material: soil | place: USA | collected 2010-05 | depth 0.15 m
TGACGAATGCTGGCCGTTCCCGTCTTCGAAAGCACTGGGACGATGGTGGAAAGAGAGAATGTCTTGGTGATTACGCCAAGGCTGATGTAGTCCGTAATCCGGGCACCCGGAGGCAGTTCCGCTACTGTACGTGCCACCTGTGACCTCCTGTCCTTGTCTCATACAGAATGCCACAAATTTCGTTAAGTGAGCAGTATTAAGGCTAGGTGCGTAAAATCGCAAAATGCGTTCCTTCGATATGCTTGAGCGGGTAGCTGGGCAGCAGTTCGTGAAGATATCCGAATACCCCTGGATACCAGGCACAGTAATCATGCCACAGGATTACCCCGCCTGGCCGAACCATGGCCAGCGCCTTGGAAGTATCGTTGCGTACATAATCATAGGAGTGCGCTCCATCCACAAATACCAGGTCTGCCTGCCCTCGCAGGTCTGTCTCGTCAAATCGGGATGAGTCGCACCAGAGCTGCTCGATCTTGTTGGAGAACACCGTCTCGCGAAAATAGCTTCCGGTCCGTTCGAGAAGATGATAGTCGCTGTCTTCCCGGTCGGCTGCTAGCTGCGCAGCGGCAGGATCGGCGAGATCGAGAGTATGAATCTTGGCATCGGCGGGTGTATTGGCCGCCAGGTTCAGAGTTGTTCGCCCATTGAATGTGCCGAATTCAAAAAGAACGGATGGTTTTAGCCATTGACAAGTCAGTGCCATGACGACCAATTCATTGATCGTCAAATTGCCGACAGCGCTGGGCAGGCTGCGTTCCAGCCGAATCGAAAGATTGGTGCTTCCTGGAAAAAGGTCTTCAATCGAGACGGTCGGCAGCTTCTTGCGGCTCGATTGGAACCACGCCCGGTCGTACACTTCAGCCAGTGGAAAGGTCTTGCCTCGCAAGCCCATGGCAAATTGTCGGGCGCCATACTTGGCGATGGTCGCGAGTTGGTTCACGCGTTGAGTCACCGCTTAAATCCTCCTATAGAGACTTCAGCACGGTCGGTACTGCCCACTGGCAAATTGTCGTTCTTGCGCGCTCTGGACAAGGCCGACAGATGGCCAGAGGTCATAGTGGGCCTCCAGATCGCATCCAATTTGTTCTAACATGGATTTTTGCACATTTACGCGCACCCTTTTCGCCCATTCCACCGCCTGAGGGTAAATCCCGACAGATTACAGGAATTCTCAACTCTCAGGAGACAGAGCAACGGTTACATGTAGCAGAGACTTGGCGGATTGAATGTTGGTATCCTCGTCATGCATAAGAAGAAGTGCCGCAAAATCACACACAAATCGTCTTATTGGCAGAACTGGCCGGCTCGATGCGTGCATGTCACATAGAACTGCATGGCACGGGCAGTGCCGTACTGTCTCGTGTCAACCCGTCGAGGAAAGCTGATGGGTGATGCCCCTCCAACACGGGACCGAGAATCGAAAGCCGGCCGCTGGGCCTGGGCGCTGCGGGTCTTCCTGACCTGCTGGCTGCTCTACACGGTGTTCTGGACGCCCTGGATCGTGCGTGAGCACTTTCCGGCAATCGCCCTCGCCGAGCGCGGTCAACTCGATGTGGAGCGATACCTTGGCTGGACGGAGGACATCTTCTCCGGACCCCATGGCGGAGCGTATATCAACAACAACCCGGGAGCTTCGCTGACCGGGGCGGTTCCGCTGCTGCTGCTGCGGCCCATCCTGGTCCAGGTTGACAACTGGAATCAGCGATTGCCACGCAGGCGTCCTAACGACGCAGATGACCCAATCATGGTACGAATGACCGCGGATGGGCGCACATTCTATTTTCTGCTCGTCGCATTTGTCACGGTCGCGCTGGTGATGGCACCTGCGACCGCCTTGGCGATGGCCATTCTTTGCGGACGAATGATGGAGGCGGGTGTGCCCGCGGCGAAGGCCGCCGCGGCGTCTCTATTGTGCGGCCTGGGCACGCCACTCTTATTCCGAACTGGTCATTTGAACCATAATCTCCTGGTCGCCGACGCTGGGTTCATTGCGCTTCTGCTGTTGTGGGACCCGGCGGACAGGCCTCTGCGGCCGGCGCGGGCCGCTTCGGCGGGGCTGATGGCCGGCTATGCGGTGCTGTGCGACTACAGCGGTGTGGTCGTCGTGGGAGTTACAGCGCTCTATGTGTGGCTACGTTCCAGCGGAGATTCCGTAACGCGACGGAGGTGCGCGACCGCGTACCTGGCAGGCCTGGTGCCTGGCATCGCGGGACTGTTGATCTACCAGCAGTGGGCGTTCGGTTCGTTTTACCAGCCATCACAGCACTACATGACGCCCACGGCTCCAACAGCGCTCGGCTACCGCGGATTCGCGTTGCCATCACCAGCACTGCTCTGGGCGAATTTCTTCGATCTGCGTTTCGGACTGTTTCCCTACTGTCCGGCGCTTTTGCTGGCTTTTTTGGCGCCCCTGGCCACTCACGCCCGGCGCCGTTTGCCCATCCGCGAAATGCACCTGATTGTCATTTACTGCCTCCTCTTTGTGTTGTTTTGCGCCGCCAACCAGTACTCCTGGCTGCAACCCTCGACCGGCTTCCGGTACCTCGTGCCGATCGTCCCGGTTCTGGCTCTGGTTGCGATGCAAGGAGCGCAGCTTTTCCCGCGGATCGTGCAGTGGGGAATCGCGATCGCCTCACTGATGTGGAGCCTGGTCCTGGCTGGCGCGCATGAAAACGACGTTCGACTCGCAGCGCAAACCTTTTGGAACAGGCGGTTCGCGCTCCCTTGGATTATCCGCTTGCGAGAGGCCGGGTTGCCAGTCACATGGGAGTGGGTGCTAGCCACTTACCTCCTCACAGTTCTCGTCATTATCTGGATTTGGGCTGGACCCGTGACTCGGTGGAGACATCCTGCTAGAGTCGATTGAATAGGCGCGACGCACAACCCTACACTCTCCGTAGCCGTCGCGATCTCCGGCGATACTTCCGGAGGTGTTTTTGGCCACACAAAAATCCAGGAACCGCAGCTCAAGAGATCGAAAGCAGACAGCTAAATGTATACTACCTGAAAGCGGGAGTCCAAATACAAGTTCGGATTATTCCATGCCGCCAATCCTCGCTGTGAAGGAGACTCGTCCGGCCCCTTCCTGTTTGGGACAGCCCGGAGGAGTTGGACGAGAGATATGAATATGCCGCGTGGGGATCAACAGTCGTGTCAAGCTCCCGGCGTCGACGGTGCTCGGGCTCGCTGGGTAGCCTTGGCATGAATCACCCTCCGAGCGTGTCGGTGGTAATCGCGTCCATCGTCGGCGCACCGTTCATTGATGAGTGCCTGGATTCGCTGGCGTTACAGGCAAAGAGTTGCAGCGCAGAAGTCATCATTGTGGCTTGTGGCACCGCCGAATACGCCACCCGCATCACGAGTAAGTTCCCCTGGGTGCGTGTAATCCAACGCGCCGAACGCGAAACCGTGCCGGATCTACGCCGCCATGGAGTCGAGGAGGCAGGCGGCAATATTGTTGCAATTATCGAGGAACACTGTGTAGCAGCACCGGATTGGCTTCAGCAAGCTATTCAAGCGCACGAGAGCGGCGATTTCGGGGTGATCGGCGGCCCTGTCGCGGCTTGCGCCTATACCCGGCTGCGCGATTGGGCGGTTTACTTCTGCGAATACAACAACTACCTGCCACCCTGGCAGGAGGGGGGAGCTCACGATCTGGGAAGCGCCAATATCGCCTATTCTCGCGCCGTGCTCTTGAAGTACAAGGACCAGTTAAGCGGCGGCTATTGGGAGGCCGGCCTGCATCCGCGGCTCATGGCAGATGGCGCCAAGTTTCACGCTGCCGCGGGGATGGTAGTGTACCATCGCGGACCATTCAACTTCGGATACTATTTGCAGCAGAGATTTTGGTTTAGCCGCGCCTTCGCAGGGGCGCGCAGGCTGCCCCCTTCGAGCAAGGCGGCCTACATTCTAGCCTCCCCCTTGATGCCGTTCTTGTTGCTGGCTCGCATGGCAATGCGTGTGTCAAACAAACATTGCCACATGGATAAATTCATTCAGTGCATCCCGTTGTTTATTCCAGTCCTGATCGTCTATGTGGCTGGTGAATTCATTGGCTACCTGGCTGGTCCGGGTGACGCACTCCTGAAGGTCGAATAGATGGCTCCCCTTGACAATCCCCCTCTTTCGGTTGTTGTGGCAATCGTTAGCGACACCGCGGGCCATCCGGATACGACCCACCTGGAGCCCTGTTTGGGGGCTCTGAGCCGGCAGCCTTTAGCGTCCGTGACAGAGATCGTCGTGCCGTTTTATGCCGCGGTAAAGGGAATCACAGCTTTGAAAGCGCAATATCCGAATGTGAATTTCCTTGAAGTGGCAGATTTGAAGACATACACCGGGCGCAGTGGAAGCCGGGAGCACCACGATGAGTTGCGCGCGCGAGGGTTGGCTGTAGCGCAGGGCCAGGTAGTGGCCCTGATTGAAGACCATGGCATCGTGGCGCCAGACTGGAGCACCCGCCTGCTCGAGGCGCACGCCGGAGCTTTTGCTGCCGTGGGAGGGGCCATTGAAAACGGCATTGACCGGCCCCTGAACTGGGCAGTCTATTTTTGCGATTTTCTGCGTTACCAGAACCCGCTGCAGGGAGGCGAAACCGCCATCGTAAGCGATGCTAACGTGGCTTACAAGCGAACTGCCCTGGAATCGATCCGACCCATCTGGCAGGAAATCTTTCATGAAGCTTCTGTAACTGCGGCACTGCGCTCGCGGGGTCAGGAACTTATTCTTGCGCCAGCCGCGGTGCTCCACCAGCACCGCCAAGGGCTCCGGGTGAGCTTGGCGCTGAGAGAACGATTTGTTTGGGGCCGCTCCTACGCGGCGACGCGCGCCAGGCTCGCGCGCCTTTCCCAGAGAATCTTTTGGGCCGTTTTCGCGCCGGCGCTCCCCGTCTTGATGATGGCTCGCATGACCCTGATGGCCTGGAAGAAACGACGCACGATGAGCGCATTCCTCAAGGCTCTGCCGCTCACCAGTGCGCTAGCGGTAAGCTGGTCGTGCGGCGAATGGGTCGGCTATGTGACCGGGCGGGCGAACTCTGCAGGTTCGCGGGCGGCAGAGGCAATTGCCCGCGGCTCAAGAGCCCCCGGTAAATGATGCGAATCGACATGGATATCACCCCCTTGGATCACCGGCACGGCAACGAAGAGCATGAGCGAGCGCTTTGGTGTTCTTTGATTCCGCGCCATCGTAAAAAGCGGCCAAGCGTGCTACCGCTCACCACCGCGTTAGCCGTAAACTGGTCGTGCGAAGCGCTGTCCGGTTACCGGACCGGCCGGGCAAATGCCACGGGAACTCAGTTGGCAGAAGTTTTTGCGCGCGGCTTGCGGGAGGCATCATAGCAATGCGGATCGCCGTGGATGCCACGTGCTGGCACAACCGACGCGGGTACGGAAGGCACGCACGTGCGTTGCTCCGCGCGCTCACTGAACTCGATCGGGAGAACCACTACACCCTCTTTCTGGATTCGATCGAGGACGCCGAGCCAACGCCTTCGCAATGCGAAGTGCGAGTCCTGCGGGCGGATGTGCCGACGTTTCGTGCAGCTTCCGCGAGTGGTCATCGGGCGCTTGCCGACATGGGTCGCATCAGTCGTGCATTGTCGGCACCGGAATTCGACATGGTGCTCTTTCCCACGATTTACAGCTACGTACCCGTGTTCAGCTCCGCCCGCAAGCTGATCATGGCCCACGACGTTATCGCTGAAACTTATCCCAAATTGACGGTTCCCGGTGCGCGCGCACGGCTGTTCTGGAAGATCAAGGTTCGCCTCGGTTACTGGCAGGCCGATGCGTTAATCACCGTGTCGGAATACTCGCGTGCCGGTATTCTCCAACACTTTCGAGTGAACCCGCGCAATCTGTTTGTGGTCGGAGAAGCCGCTGATCCAGTCTTCCGGAAGCTCGATCATGCTGTGCCGGGACCCAATCTGCGGGGCTTGGAGATCGACGCGTCACGCCGTATGGCCGTCTATCTAGGGGGCTTCAGCCCGCACAAGAACCTTGGGGCATTGATCGCGGCATTTGCCCGGATTGCGTCTCGAAAAGAGTTCGCGGACGTGTTGCTTGTGTTGGTTGGCGACACGACAGGCGACGCTTTTCTTACCTGCGTGGGAGCCCTGGTCGCGCAGATCAAGGCGTTTGGGCTGAGCGAACGGGTTATCTTCACTGGCTACCTCGATGACGAGGATGTGGTCGTTCTGCTGAATCTGGCCACTGTCCTGGTGCTCCCTTCACTCATGGAAGGCTTTGGTCTCCCCGCCGTAGAGGCTGCGGCGTGCGGCTGCCCGGTAGTGGCCACCAAGGCAAGCCCGCTTGAAGGGCTACTCGGTGAGGCCGGCATTTATGTCGCCCCATGCGAGGACGAGATTGAGGAAGCCATGGTCCGTGTGCTTTCGAGCGATGACTTGCAGGCGCATATGCGCAAATGTGGGCTGGAAGCTGCCCGCCGGCTCACTTGGGAAGCGGCTGCCCGCCAGATGATGGAAGTGATCCGGCAGGTGGCTTCGCAATGACCCGGCCCCTCAATTTCCTGCATGTCACCACCTTCTATCCTCCATACAGCTTTGGTGGCGATGCCATGCAGATCTATCGGCTGTCGCATGCGCTGGCGGATTGCGGTCATCACGTCGATGTGATTCATTGTGAGGATTCCTACCGCCTGTTGCATCCTGGAGATCCGCCTTTGCAGTTTGCTGAACACCCGAATGTGGTTCGCCACGGACTTCGCAGCGGATTTGGGCGGCTTTCGCCGCTACTTAGCCAACAGACCGGGCATCCATGGCTCAAACTCCGGGCGATCAACGAAACGCTCCAGTCGCGGGACTACGATGTCATCCATTTTCACAACATCTCGCTGCTCGGCCCTGGAGTGCTGGAGATCGCGCCCCTGGGGAGCCGCGCGGTCAAGCTCTATACTTCCCACGAGCACTGGCTGATCTGCCCGACGCACGTCCTGTGGAAGTTCGATCGCATGCCTTGTGACCGCCCGCAGTGCCTGCGCTGCACCCTTCAGGCGAAAAAACCGCCGCAGCTTTGGCGCTATACCGGATTCCTCGAACGGATGGCCGCGAGTGTCGATCAGTTTCTGGCGCCCAGCCGTTTTACCGCAAAGATGCATGCAGAGCGAGGATTCCCCTATACCTTCGCCCACCTGCCGAACTTCATCGATCGCGTAGACGATGAATGGGAGCACCCCGCGCCCCGCTTGCAGGAAGCCCCGTATTTCGTGTTTGTCGGGCGACTCGAAAAGATTAAAGGCCCCCAGACTCTGATTGCTCTATGGGACCGAGTGCCCGAGTACGACTTGCTTTTAGCGGGTGCCGGAAGCTACGAAGCAGAACTGCGTGCAATGGCGGCGCACAACTCGCGGATCAAATTCTTAGGTCCGCTGCCGCAACGAGAGCTTGGTGGGCTCTACTACCACGCGATCGGATGTTTGGTTCCTTCAATCACCTACGAAACGTTCGGAATGACCTGCGTCGAAGCCTTCGCCAGAAAAACTCCGGTAATTGCGCGAGACTTGGGCGCGCTGCCGGAACTCATCCAGGACAGCGGTGGTGGGTTGGTCTTCAGCACGGACGACCAACTCCTGGCGGCGATTCACAGCATCGCCCATGCCCCCTTGTTGCGGGCCGAATTGGGGCAAAAAGGTTACGACGGGCTCTTGCGATGGTGGTGCCGGGAAGCACATCTGCGCTCGTATTTCGCCTTTCTCGAAGGCGCCGCTCAGAAGAAGTTTGGGTGTGTGCCATGGCTGACTTGATGGGTGCCGGATTTCGCTCGAACTCGAGACAGTCTTGAGAGCCTCGAAGCGGCGGCGGCGCCTCTTGCAATGCTGAGAAGCACCCACGTGATTGAACCCGGCATTCGCCCGAGGCGGGGCGAGACTTTCCTCTTGTGGCAGTCTCGGCCCAGCACGAATCAACGAGATTGGCACCAAAGCGAGCTGGCAGGACTCATCAAACGATGCGCTCTTCTACGTCCCACTGTGAAGAATCGCGTTTCGTGTTGAGGACAGACCGCACCTTCGGCGGTATAGGCGTCCGACCGTATTCGCAGTCAACACGCAGGTCAATTGGATGGGACATCCTGCGCAGGGGTCTTGCGATAAACCTCAATTTCATTCCTCTGGGACGCTCCGGGTACAAGGTGCCATTCCGCGGCGTTCTGTGCAAGCACAGTGCGCAATTGAGCTACTTGGGGATAGGGGCATTCTTTCTGGACGAGAATAAGAGACACATGCGCTTGATCGAGCGAGTGCAGCACCTCAGACGAAGACGAGAAGAGTAGTCGCCTGTCCCAGCCCAACCAACCGCTAATTGCCAAGCTTTTACTTGCTCGCATTACCGTGTGGACTCGGTCGGGGTCCGATAGAGATGCCTCGACGATCAATCCGCCCTCGTTTCTTTCGTCTCCTGCAATCAGGACCACATCATTGCCACACAGTAGACAGTTCTCGATCATTCGCCTGTATCCCAGGTCTGGCTTGGCTTCCACGTGCGCGGTGGCCCAGACCATCCATCCGATTGCCGCAGCACTGAGCACTAGCCGCGGCGTTCCGCGATACGGCAAGATGCGCTGCAGCAGGACATCAATTCCGCCGCCTGCAAGCACCGCGACTGCCTGCATTGAAGTTAACAGGAATCGATATTCCAACGGAACCGGGACCAGCAAATAGAAGCACAGACTGCAACCAACAAGCCCAGCCATCGCTGCCCAGAACTGCTGCTGGCGACCTTGACGGAAAACGAGAGACATGCCGCTCACGGCAAGAACCGCCCACGGCCAACCGGAAACGAGGGTCACGCCATCCACGGCACGAATCCTCCACGGCCAGCCGGTCACGAACACAATGCTGAGAATGAAGTCCCTTGCGCGCGGTAGGAAAGCGTGCAAAGATAGGGGCGGTGCCTGATGAAGGAGGTGTGGCATCAGCATGAGTAGCAGCAGCACCGCTCCGGCCATCAGCCATTTCCATTTCACGACCCGAGAACGAAGCGGCAGAAGGGCGAATGGAAGAAGAAACAGAACGGCGCCTCGCCCGTGGACGAGCAGAGCAGCCACGGTAAACGCCAGGAAGAAATTGCGACTTCTGCGCGACCCGAAGCGCATGAATTCACCGCAATGCACCGCCGCCCAGAAAATCATCAGCGCCAATAGAATGTCAGGACGAATCCCGCAGAGCATCTGGTGAAAAACCCTCGAACTCATCAAGACCGCAACACTTACCAGGGCAGCAGCCGTCGAGCTTCTGCGCCGCACCTCGAAATAGAAACTGTTGACCAGGGCCGCGCCGCAAAGGGTTACAAAGAGTAGAAGTGCCACCTGACTGCGGCCCACAAGCAGCATCCAGATTGCCTCTCCGAAATAAAAGAGCGGTGGCCAATGACCGATTGCTACCTTGGGATAATGCGCATAGAAAGTCCAGGCGAAGTGGATGGGGTTATGCGGAAATGCCTGCACTATGTAGTCTCTTACCACCAGGCTTGACACCGCGTGCGCCGGCTCGTCTGGGTCTAAGGCCAGATCCGCAGTGAACGCTCCACTGCCGTACTGCGTGGCGAGCAGTAGCAATGTAGACAGTAGGCAGAAAGCTGTGTCTCGGACTCGCCTTGGCGTCATCCAGGCTCCTCTGCAAATCGCCGGCTCACTGAATCGATCCAAAGACATTTAGAGAGCATCTTAACAGCTAACCGGAGCCAGATTGGTCAATCTTTGATCACGCGGCAGGTACAAAGCATATCGAGGTCATTCGAACAGAGAGTAAGTTTCTCGCCGAAAATGACGAGCGGCTTGAATTTGAGTTGAAGGACCTTCTGGAGGAAGACAGCTCCCGAATGATTGTCTATCTGTGCCTTCTGGGTTCCGGCGGGGCCGTTACTCAGGAGAGCTTCGAACTCCTGAACAGTCGGTTCAGTTGGCGTGATTGGCCGCAAGCGGCACAACTCCAGATTTGGGATCTTTCGTCCACGACCTTTCCCCATCCAGAATCAAACGGATGGAGGTTCGACATGAACGGGACTTCTGCACGCACTTCCATTCTTGAATTTGGCGACAGCGGGGAAAAGGACTACGAAAGAGAGTCTCAGATATTGATATCGATTTCAGCTCAGCGATTACTCTCCTTCGCTGATCTTGAACCGTGGGCCAGTGCGTGAGATTGCTTTCTCCCAAATCTTTGTCGAGATTCCGGACATGGTTACTAGTACTACTGTGTTATAAAGTGGATACCTGTTTGCAGGAATTCCACCCTATGT
>OBLU010006681.1_pt1 | contig 10252 bp, 7 predicted proteins | sample 1518681 | NCBI WGS metagenome assembly OBLU01 (sample SAMEA3539304, study PRJEB22396) | soil metagenome | biome: tundra; feature: field; material: soil | place: USA | collected 2010-05 | depth 0.15 m
GGCATACGAGATATTGGCGTGACTGGAGTTCAGACGTGTGCTCTTCCGATCTGGTTGATGCGAACCAATCCGCAAATACTTGCGGCGGAGCAGGAGTATGCGGATGCACTTGCGGAGAGCGAGCGTAACCCGTCCGCCGCCTGCCAAGCACGGCTGAAGCGCGCCGAGGGACAGCGCGCTCGGGCGTACCAGATCGCTGGTGAGGTGGGGCTTGACCGGCTGTCGGCGCTTCGCAATCTTCACGACGAGGGTCTGGAAACGCTGCGCTGGCTGGAGACGCAGAGGAAGCTCTTCGAAGTGCGCGCACCGGCCGAAGGCGGCATCGAATTGCTGGATCTCAAGGTGGGCAGTGTTATGCTGCCGCTATCTCCTGTCGCTCTGATGGACGTTAGCGGTCGATTTATTGTGCGGGCGCACGTGCCAGAACAGCGCGAGAGGGATGCGAAGCCGGGCCGGCGGATCGAGGCCGTACTCCCGGGCGGGGGGCGCGTGCCGGCGTTGGTGGAGTCCTTCGAAAACCACCAACTACGCGCGAGTGTGCTGAACTCCCTGATTTCGCCGGCCCCCGGCGCTAAGGTGCAGGTCTTCTTTTGAGGGATGCATGAGTATCGAAATCGACGGCTTGGGCTATTACTACCGGTCACGTCCGGCACTGAATGGCGTATCGCTCGCGGTAAGGCCGGGGGGTGTGGTGGGACTGCTGGGCGCAAACGGCGCAGGCAAATCGACGCTGTTGCGAATTCTTTGCGGCTTGCTTAAGCCCGGACAAGGTAGCGTGCGTGTGGCGGGATATGAGTTGCCGCGCGAACGCGACCGCGCGCGGGGGTCGATCGGCTACGTGGCGCAGCAGTTTGGCCTCTACGAGGATCTGCGAGTGGAAGAGAACCTGCGCTTCTACACGCGAGCGTATGGGTTGGAAGAGGCTGAGACAGTAGAGCGTGTTCAAGAAGCGCTGCAACGGTTCGATCTGGACGCGCGCCGCGCCGATCGCACGGGTGCTTTGTCGCACGGCTGGCGGCAACGGCTGGCGCTCGCGTGCGCACTTGCTCATCGGCCGGCTGTGCTTTTGTTGGACGAGGCGACCGCGGGCTTGGATCCGGCGGCGCGCCGTCAGGTGTGGCGCGTAATTCAAGAAGAGGCCGCCCGCGGCGCCGCAATTCTGATCAGCACGCACCACCTGGACGAGGCCGCGCGGTGTGATTCGGTTGCATGGCTGCACGAAGGCCGCGTGGCCGGTTTTGGACGCTACTCGGACCTGGAGTCCTCACTGGACGAATTCTTCTCGCGCGCCCAGGGGGTGGCATGACGTTCGGACGCCAACTGTTGCTGGTGGCCGGGAAGGAACTGCTGCATCTCCGGCGAGATCCGTACACGCTGGTGCTGACGGTTGCGTTGCCGCTGGTGCAATTTCTCTTGTTCGGGTATGCGCTCGACACGCGTGTCCATGATGTTCCCACCGCCATTCAGAACCTGGATGGCGAGCGCTTCAGCCGTACCTTAGTCGATCAATTTCGAAACTCCGCGGTTTTCCGCTTGACGCATCGCGCCGATTCGGAAGAGGAACTGCTCGGCATGTTGCGACGCGGCGATGTTCGCGTCGCGGTTCAGATTCCACCGCATTATTCGGCTAATGCTTTTTATCATCGGCCGGTTTCGGTGCGTGTGTGGATCGACGGGTCCGATGCAGCGCTGGCCGGCCAGGCAGTCTTCGCGGCGCAGTCGATTGGCCTGGAACAGGCCGTGTCCATGACAGTTGGCGGAACGCCAGCAGCTCGATTGCCACTACAGTTGCAGCCGGAGGTGCTCTTCAATCCAGCGGGGCGCTCGGCCAACTACTTCGTGCCCGCACTGGTGGCCAATCTGGTTGAAATGACAACGTTGCTGCTGGTGGCTCTATCGCTCGTAAAAGAGCGCGAGCGAGGCACGCTGGACCAGCTGCGGATTACCAACATCCGGCTTGGCGCCTTGATCTCAGGAAAGCTGGTGGCCGGCGCGGCCATGGGACTTGGAACCGGATGCGTGCTCACCATACTGATGCGCCTGGTTTTCGGGATTGCGATTGGCGGAGATTTTTGGTTGTATTGCCTGGCTCTGCTGGCGTTCTTGCCGCCAGCGTTGGGGCTCGGCCTCTTTGTCACGGCCGCGGCGCGGAACCAAGCGCAAGCCCTGCAACTCACCTATCTGCTGTTGTTGCCGTGCATAATGCTCTCCGGATTCGTATTCCCGCGCGAAGCGATGCCGGCCGCGGTAGCCGCATTCAGCATGCTGATTCCCACTACCTGGTCGCTCGATATCATGCGGGGTATCGTGCTACGGGGGGCTGGCTGGGCGGATCTTGCTCCCTCGTTCGGAATGCTGGCGCTGCTGGGTGTTGTTTATCTTTCGGCCGGTGCGCTACACCTGAGAAGACGCTTGCTGTGATCGTAATGCGGCGGGAGCCACCCGTCATGGTATTGTCCCCTTCCATCCAGGTTGCTCCGGTTCAAAGCAGCGCCGACATGCGCCGCTTCCTTGAGTTCCCGTACGAACACTACCGCAACGATCCAAACTGGGTAGCGCCGCTGCGGCTGGATCAGCGAGAGTTGCTCGACCGGACCAAACACCCGTTCTACCAGCACGCCGAGATGGAATGCTTCCTGGCGCGATTGAATGGCCGTGTTTGCGGGCGCATTGCCGCCATCCTGGATCGCGATTACAATGCCGCGCGCGAGCCGAAGGTGGGCACCTTCGGATTCTACGAATCGGTGAATTCCCAAAGTGTTGCTGACGCCTTATTTCAAGCCGCAAGAGAGTGGCTCGCGGCGCGTGGTGCAAGCGTGCTGCGCGGTCCCATGAACCCATCCATCAACTACGAATGTGGAGTGCTGGTGGATGGGTTCAATTCGCCGCCTTCGGTGATGACGACATTCAACCCGCCGTATTACGAGCGCCTGTTTGAAGGCGCCGGCCTTCGAGAGGCGCGCGATCTCTACGCCTATCGCATCACTCGGGACCAAGTTGGAATGATGCTGGCGAAGCTTGACCGGGCCGCGCGAGTGTGTTCAGCTCCGGCTGTACGAATTCGCTCCGTGGAGCTAAAGCGTTTCGACGTGGAGGTCGAGGCCGTTTGGAATATCTATGGCGCGGCATGGCGTCAGAACTGGGGAGCCGCACCCATGACGCTCGATGAATTTCGCCATCTGGGGCGGCAGCTAAAGCCAATTCTCATTCCCAAGCTGGCGCTCATTGCCGAATCTGCGGGCCAACCGGTGGCATTCGGCCTGGTCATACCGGACATCAACCAAGCCCTGAAGCACGCCAACGGATCGCTGTTTCCTCTGGGCCTCCTCAAGGTCCTTTACTACAAATCGAAGATTCGCAAGCTGCGCGTCCTGGTATTAGGAGCCTTGGAGGAATATCGCGATCCGGGAGCCACCGCCCGCTTGTCCGCCACCCTGCTGCGGAATGCGTTCGAACTCGGCTACAGGGAAGCGGAGTGCTCCTGGATTGTGGAAGACAATCGCGCAGCAATCCGGAGTCTCGAGTTTCTGGGAGCCGAACGATCTAAGACGTATCGAATCTACGAAGGTCCAGCCGGCATTCCGGAGACATAAGTTCCCGTAAATAACGTCACAGACCGGTGACGTCACTGCCGGGGCAGGAATGGCGGCAACAAACCATTCCGAAAGGGAATGTTTCGCCGAATTTCGAGCGCAGTACACAACTCGAACTTGCGTTTCGACACAGTTTCCGGCACGGAATGCCGCACGAGTCATCGGCCATACTGTTCCTGGTGTTGACTCAATGCGACTTATACTCAGCATGGTCGCGGGAAACACTTGCAAAGCGCAAAAGAGGTCCTGGCGCTATTTCGACGATTATCGAAATAGCGTAGGTTATTGAAAATTAAAAGGCTGGTCGGGCCGCCGGGATTTGAACCCGGGACCTCTTGCACCCCAGGCACGTGGCGCGCTTCCACCGGCTACGTGGCTGCGGGTGTTTTCTAAGGGTCACATGGATTCGGGGCATCTGCTTCCGCTCGTTGCAGATGGCGCGGATTGAATTTCTTGCACATTATTGCTTCCGAAGACCTGAGAGTACCTCGCGAAGAACCCGATCTTCTGAAAGGTACTCGCTTCAGTGCGCTCCCTTGCCTGTAAGCATGCGAGGAATCGTACCCAGGATGATTTTCCAGTCTAACGCCAAAGACCAGTTATCGATGTATTGCATATCCATCTTCATCCAGGTTTCGAAATCCAGCGCATCGCGGCCTGCCAATATCCACAGACAAGTGAGTCCGGGACGCATTCGGAGCCGCCTGCGCTGCCAGCGCTGGTAACGTTCAACTTCTTCCGGCACCGCCGGCCGCGGACCCACCAGCGACATTTCGCCCTTGAGTACGTTCCAAAACTGCGGCCACTCATCGATCGAGAACTTGCGAAGGAACCGGCCTACGCGCGTCATACGCGGGTCATTGGCGATCTTAAATGCCGTCGATTTGTCGTTCAGAATCAGGAGCGATGCCTTGAGTTCCTCGGCATTGTCCCTCATTGACCGGAACTTGTAGAACGTGAAACGCCGGCCGTTCAGACCACAGCGTTGTTGACGAAAGATCGCCGGACCAGGCGAGGTGAGCCGGATCAGCAACACGATGAGGAGCATGAACGGCAACAGCAAGACCAGTGCTGCCCCGGCCAAGACCACATCGGTGATGCGTTTGGCCAGCAGCCGGATTTCATCGTGAGGCGCCGCCGAAAACGTCAGCAGCGGAAAGTTCCCTAGCGAGTCGAGATAGACCTCGCTGTTCACATGCGGGAAGAAATCCACCGCTACGCGCGTGCGTACGCCCTCCTCGTCGCAAAGCAGGAAAACATCTTCCAATCCAACCAACCGCTGGCTGTCCACGGCAAAAATAATCTCGTCGATCACCTGCGCCCGCAGCAGTTCGGGCAGGCCGGAAAGCGGATACTGTTCGTAGGTTCGCGACAGGTGGACTTGGCCTGGCTCTTCGTCCAAGAACCCCACCAAGCGAATGCTATAATCCGACGATCGCTCGAGAGCTTCCCCTAAATGGCGCGCTCGCTCGTTCGATCCCACCACCATAACGAAGTGTGCTGTTCCAAATTGCTTCCGCACGGCGCCGATCACGCGCGCGGCGTTTATGCGGAAAAGGCACAACAGAATCCACGCGTAGATGCCGAATAGTGCGACAAAAACGCGGCTGAGGTCGAGGCGCAACAAATACTCCGCCACCACTAGACAAATGACGCCTAAAAAGCACTGCCGAAAAGTATCGCGCAAAACAACGGGCGGGTGTGCGGAGTCGAGCTTTTCATAGATATTGAACCAGTAACCTAGGGCCAGCCAGGCGACGAGAGAAACAAACAGAAGGAGGACGGCATCCCGGAAGTCAATGTAAAAAACCCAGTGAAACGGCTGTTGGGAATTCAGCTGGAAGCGGGTCTGATAGGCCGCCACAAAGGCCACCGAGGTAAGGAGGGAATCGGTGAGGCCAAAGATGGCCTTTACTTTTCTATAGTGGCGGCTGAACATTACCGGAAACAGAGTTTAGCATGAGCCGCCAATACTACGCCAGAAAGAGAAAGACGTCAGCTGACACCAGCGCGCGGGGAATGTCGGAGCCTGCGGCCGCTGAATTGCCGGCTTGAGGCATGCCCAGAAAGACTCTATTGATGAGGGCGATTCTGGTGTAGTGCGTCCGAATTCCCTAAGATTATGGTGCACCAATGTGGGGCGGGCAATCCTGCCCGCAGCCGCTTTTTCAAGCGGCTTTATTGGTTAGCGCGCGCCGGCTGAAAGCCGTCGGCAGCCAGGATTGGCTGCCCCACTCTTCGGCATAATCGTGTTCCTGCGTGACGCACTCCACTAGGACTCTGAATCCTTACGGGGATCTGTGTTTCCAAACAGTATCGTATAGTCCCTGATTCGGCAACCAATCCGGAAGCCGGACGGCGACCAGGCCGAATCAACGCGCTCGACATGCACAAGACATTTCAAATGTATCTTGAACCCGTTGCCAGGTATCGCGGTTGGCAGGAGTACAAAGACATTCATTCGCTCGCCAAGCTGAAGAAGCTCCGGAGAGACAAAACAAACTTCGGCGCCGCTAATACTCTCGGTGATGCATTCGACTAGCTCCGAACGGCCTTCCCGCGTGAATTGCAAAGGCAAATGCAGGGGTAACCGCTCGTACTCACGATGTTCGGCATCGCGCGTTGCAGTCATTATGATTGTAACCTGCAATCGCTACGCCAACAGCATTTAGGCAGGGAATACATGTCAGTCAGCACCCGGAAGTGGTAGAAATACAATGAGATACGTTCACCGAAGAAACGTGTTTGCGCCCAGAGGCCGCGAGTTCTTCGCCTCCCAACTATCTGTTCAGATAGGACCCACTATCCGTTTGGAGAGTTCGGCCCAAAATCCTTTTGCGGTGATCATGATCCATCAGCCGTCGTAGTAACTTATCGCGCTTTTTCAACTGGAATGGGTCTTGGAAATTGCCGGTTTCCGCTGCGGCGAACCAATTCAGTACACGTTTTCCGGCACGGGATCCGGAAACTTGGGAGTTCGGGTTTTTCGGACGCGTCGATAACGATAAGCTTCCCGGCAACACGAGCGATGTCATCTGCTCCTTTATCAACTCCTCTTTGGGACGCTTATGGATATCGCGGGGATTGGAAGCATCGCCGTGACCGGCTCGACGCAGATGTTCTCGAACAGTGGCAGCGGTATCGGAATCGGTGATAATGCAATGGGTCTTGGCCGCTTCTTCCTGTCTCCGTCCACTTCGTACAACCTCGCGACGAACTTTGGCCCGCTGTTCAACGCGAGTCCTGGCGCCGCTCCTCACAGCATCATATCTAAGACGGCCCGATTATGAGCATAAGGAGGTGCGGCATTCTGTTCTAACGAACCGCGGTTTCTCCCTCAGGGTATCGCGACAACCCGGACGGACTCGGTTGTACTGCTGCCGTCTGCCCCTTTGACCTCGAAACGTATATACACGTCATTCGTCTTGGGCGTGTACGCGATGTAGCCATCGCGAAGTTCCTGCCGATCGATGGGCATCTTTTCGGTCACGGCGCCCTCCGTGATTGCTACAACCGCTTTTTCAGACGCGAGAATCTGGGTTGAGTGAAGATTCCAGCGAATCTCTAGCTGCTGCGGTTTCACTGCTACTTTCAAACCCAAAGGGGATGCATCAGCGGTAGCGAGTTCCGCCGTTTGGGTGGCCTCCGCCGTCTGGGAAGGCCACAACATCTGCATGCCAGCTGTCACCAGGCCGAAGAGTGCGAACGTTGGGAGCAGCCGCAGCCAAAGAGACGCCTCGCCGGAAGCGTGAGCCCCAATCGCCTGAGGTAGGCGGAATTGTTCAAACAAGCCGGGACTAAATTGCCTAGGTTCACTCAGGCTCGCAGAAGGTAGTTGCGCGGCATCGAACGGAAACGGCGTGGTGGAACCATGATATCGAGTGTTGCTGCCCTGCCAATAAAAGAATCCAGCTTCACTTTCTCCCGATTGCAGAAGCCGAATCAACAGCAGCACGTTATCCGTCTCGCCGCTCAAACGGCTTGCGTTCGTCAAATCCAGGTCGTTTGGGGACAACGGGCCATCGCACTGTGATCGAAAAAATCCGACGATATGCCGGCCGCTTTCGGCTTCTCGCACCAGTCTCCAAATCATCTCGGCAATGCCATCGTCGTCATCAGTGGATGCGGAGCCTTCGTTCATTGCCTGTCCGCTTTCAAACACAAATTCCTCAACCACCGTCGCCGGATGAGGTTCCGGTAGCGAATGGCCTAACAGAACTCCGCTGATGTCCCGTGAAGGATGTTCAATGGCGGCGCGCAACAGTTCGCGGGTCATCTTCTCAACCACGTTCAGACTTAGGTGGATTGAGAACGTTTTGCCGGGCGCATTCCAAATATAGAAGCGCTTGGCAGCATCTTCAGGCTTTGCACCAGTGGCCATCGAGTTACTTCTATCTTCAAACGGAAACATACTCGGCCTCGAATGTCTTTCGTACCAGTAAGTCCTAGCTTGGCGCTGGGCGAAGTGTGAGTACTATGACCAAGGCTAACTGTTTATTCGATGCGTCTAATAACCACAAACTAACCTGACCCATGCTGTGCTCCATCCCTCACGATGAGCAACGGCTCCGAACGGATTCGAACGTCCTACCTGTCCGACTATTCGTTTGCGCTAAACAAGACCAAGACAATCAAGAGCTTCGCACTACCCAATAACAGCAACGTGGTGGCGCTTGCCATCACGCCAGGTCTTGATTTGTCCACTTGCTGACACGTGGTGCTACGCACGTGAGAAGCCGTGAAAACTTTGCGCTAATTTTTTCACGGGGTCCTAGGCAAGGGGACGGCCCGGTTTTCAGAACGAAATCAGCCGGTCAGAGACCTAGTCCCATGCAGTGAGCTAGAAAATGAAGTGAGCTAGAAAAACCCGTGACTGAGTCCGCTGTCCCAAGCCGCCACGATCCTGACGGAACGGCTGATAAATCCATGGGCGCTTGGACAGCGGATACAGTCACCGGCTTTTCGGCACGCTCGTAGAGACTCGCGTGAAACCGTAAAATCCAAAATTTCCCGGCTTGGATTGTGCGGGCCGCAAAGCCGCTCTGCCTTGGCGCTCTCGGCCGATCCAAAAGTTTTTCCTTTTGTCAATTTTTTTTGGAAACATTTCCAGCTCTTGGCGAGTCTTTCTTCCATGATCACAGGCTTGGCTACTCGTCCGCGTTGGGATTCGAAATTGGATGTGACTACATCTACAAGCTTTAGCTGTTCAAACACAGGAAAAATACTATTACGTATAGTCCTTTCCTTGTTGGCCGCGATCCCTGTCTGGGGAGCGGTCACGATTGACGCCACCACATGGACGGATGCGCCCGCGGCGAGTTCCACAGTCACAACACCTGCATTCTCCACCGTCTCGGGGAACGAGTTGGTGCTGGCTTTTGTGTCAGCCGACTATCTCTCCGGAACTAATACCACCGTCACGGCAGTCTCCGGCGGCGGTCTGACCTGGGCGCTGGTTGTCCGGACCAACGCGCAGAGCGGCAGCGCTGAAATCTGGAGAGCTTTCGCCACCGTTCCGCTCAGCAATGTCTCGGTGACGGCAACACTCTCGTACAAGGTGATTTCTTCAATTACCGTGATGAGCTTCGCCGGCGTGGATACTACGGGCACAAACGGCTCAGGCGCCATCGGCGCAACTGGAACCGGAAACGCGCGCACCGGTGCACCCAGCGCCTCGCTGACTACCACACGCGCCGGCTCCTGGGTGTTTGGCGTGGGGGATGATTATGATAACGCCATTAACCGGACACTCGGACCAAACCAAATCTTAGTGCACCAAGACTTTTCGCCGACCGGCGACACCTATTGGGTGCAAGGCCAATCCAGTTCCACGCCGCTCAGCGGCACCAAGGTGACGATTAACGACACGGCGCCGACCACCGACCGGTACAATCTCAGTATTTGTGAAATTCTGCCGTCTCTCGGGACGACACCGCAAACTTGGAGCATCTCGGGAACGATTAGCCCTGCGGCTGCCGGCAGCGGGGCAACGGTGACACTGAGCGGAGCAGCCAACGCCACTACCACAGCCAACGCTTCCGGAAACTACACCTTCACCGGGCTAGCCAACGGAAATTACACCGTGACGCCCAGCCGAAGCGGCTATACATTTACGCCGCCCAACCAAGCTGTGACCATGTCCGGGGCTAACCTGACCGGCGTCAATTTCACAGGCGCGGCGACCTCCTGGAGCATCTCGGGAACCATCAGCCCGTCGGCGGCTGGTAGCGGAGCAACGGTGACGTTGAGCGGAGCAGCCAACGCCACCACCACAGCCAACGCTTCCGGAAACTACACCTTCACCGGGATAGCCAACGGTAATTACACCGTGACGCCCAGCATAAGCGGCTATACATTTACGCCGCCCAACCAAGCTGTGACTATGTCCGGGGCTAATCTGACCGGCGTCAATTTCACAGGCGCGGCGACCTCCTGGAGCATCTCGGGAACGATCAGCCCGTCGGCGGCTGGTAGCGGGGCAACGGTGACGTTGAGCGGAACGTCCAGCGCCACCACCACAGCCAACGCTTCCGGAAACTTCACCTTCACCGGGCTAGCCAACGGAAATTACACCGTGACGCCCAGCATAAGCGGCTACGCATTCACGCCGCCCAACCAAGCTGTGACTATGTCCGGGGCTAATCTGACCGGCGTCAATT
>OBLU010006684.1_pt1 | contig 10250 bp, 4 predicted proteins | sample 1518681 | NCBI WGS metagenome assembly OBLU01 (sample SAMEA3539304, study PRJEB22396) | soil metagenome | biome: tundra; feature: field; material: soil | place: USA | collected 2010-05 | depth 0.15 m
TCCGGGAGACCATGGGCCGAGTTCGGGGATGATGGGGAAGGACTCTATGTCGAGCGCCATGAACATTTTGGAAGTTCAGTGCGGGTAAGGCCACCGTCGAGGGCGGAACTCAAGGGTGGCCGGATGCTGCCGGCAGCAGCCAGTGGAACCTGCGGCGGCCGGAGCACGGCTGATTCAAAACGGCGCCATCCGCCGAAGGCGGTCGATCACCGGGCCACCCGCGCTCAGATCCGTCGAGGGACAGCGTAGCGCGCCGACCCAGCCAGGGCGTCCTCGCGCAGCAGACCACCAAACTCCCTCGGACTGGTTGGCGGGAGGAATCGCCCGGACCGCACCGAAGCTTCCCAGATGACTTCAGGACCGTGTCACTTGTCCACATGAACGGGTTGTCTTTCGCCCAGTTGACGTGGCTTACAGTGCCTATTGAAGCGGAGGTCGAATTGGCGGAGCCAATCCCCGTTTGAGTGCCCATTCCTGGAAGTGCGGCGGGTGCTCGCCGTTGACGGATTGGCCCCACTCAATTAGACGCCCGGCCAACCGCAACGTGGATCGTAAGAGCTTTCCAGATAATAATGCGGTACATCGCAATTATCTCATTATCGCGAGGCACCGCCCTGAGGACTCCAAACCCAGGACCAAACTCTAGCTCGGTAGTTCCCTCGAAGATGTAATCTAATTCGTGGGCTCTTTCTGGGGGAACCACGAAGGTCTTCAGTGATAGGGGCGGCTCGATGTAACGACCGGCAAGCTTGAACTCAAGTCCGCGGACGATCTTCTCAGCGACCGGGGCAACCAAGTCCATCGTGAGAACAACTACCGGCTCCATATTGTCACGAGGACGTCCAAGTTGTTCAGGCCCTGGAAACATCGGAACAACATCTTTCAACACACCGAGCGGCACGACTCGTGACAGGACTTTCCGTCTGTACTTTTTGCGATGAGTTTCTTCCTTTTCGGAGAGGCCGCTCGTGCCAAAACCGATTGCGCGAAGTGCCCTCGATGGTACGCCGGACGCCTCCGCGTCCACTCCCATATCGCAGAGAGCGATGGTAACCATCAATTCCTTTTCGGCCGCTCCAAGTCTCTTGTTGCAGCGCGAACAACTGGGGACAGTCCACCGCTGGACGCTGTCAGGAGTGCCATCTGGGTACCAGGATCGCGGAATGATGTGATCAGCAGTCTCGTGTTCGAGATTTTCGAGACAGTGCACGCACCTTCTGCCCGTCGCTGTTCCGATGCCATGTGATTTCAGTATCGAAGTGAGATTGTGCTTCGCTCTCAGAGTGTCGTAGTGCTCTGGCCCCATCACCCGGCGGCTGATGTCTAGCACTCGTTCTTCTAGAATTCGAGCACCGAGAAGGTCTGCCTGATCTGCCATCGTCACGGCTAGATTGTTCATGGCGAGCAATGTGTCTCGATGGCCCTCACCTAGGACGCGACGAAACGCGGCCAGCACGTGTTCTTGAAGCCTTCTTGCGCCCGCCAGATCTCTTTGTGAATGCATTGCTGCTGCTAAGTTATCCATGGCCCTCAAGGTAAACGGGTGCTCTTCGCCGAGGAGGCGGCGGTAGGTTGGGAGCACTTGCTCATCCAATTCCCGAGCCTGAGCGAAATCTCCTTGGGCGTAAGCTGTAGCAGCCAAATTGAGAATAGCCTTCAGTGTTTCCAAGTGTTCAGGCCCCTGCGCACGGCATCGGCCCTTTACTACCTCCTCTCGCAATTCCCGGGCGCGCGCCAACTCCCCCTGTAACACAAGCGTCTCCGCCAGTTCGTCCATCGCCGTCAGGGGAAGAGTACCGTTGTTTCCCCGCACTTGTCGATTGATGGTGAGCACGTCTTCCTGTAGCTTGCGGGCACCGATTAAATCGCCCTGTTCCCGCAGCAACCCGCCGAGACTTCCCATCGCTGCCACGGTCACTTCGTTTTCTTGGCTGAGCGTGCGGCGACAAACGGCCAGCGCGTCCTCTAGTAGCTTCCGAGCCCGACGCAAATCTCCTTGTGCCCGCAGCACCTCAGAGAGATTTCTTATCGCCACTAACGTAAATGGACTCTCGTCGCCCAAATGCCGGCGTGCGTCTTCTATGACTTCTTCCAGCAATTTGCGAGCACCGATTAAATCTCCCTGCATTTTCCGTTCGGCCGCAATGTAGGTTTTCCGGACGAAGGCGGCTTGGTACTCTTTTGCCACGATGCGATTATACCGGGTTGTTGACGTAGGAACCCCACGAAACCCATCGAGGATTGTCTGGCAGTACCTACAGATGCCCTGCACAAAGCGCCTGCGAGGGCTGCTAACGATCACGCCCAAGATACGGCCTTCGCGGAGATCACGATGCCGCCGACATCGCGCGTTTGTGGCGCTTCCCCCAAGCCGACTTCGCGTTCCTTTGGCGCCACTTCTACGGGTCGTGTTACGTCCAAGTGTCGGTTGCCGTGTGCCTTGGCGGACCGAAGCCGACGTAGACGAAGCCGGTTCTCGACAGTTACGACGCCGTACCTACCCGACCTTCGGATGGCCGACAGCTCTTCCACAAACCTCGATCGCTCTGTTCGCAGTAGTGGCCTGTCCTGGCTCTGGGTCTGACCGATTCAATACAACCGCAGCAGCCTGTTTGCCCGTGCATGAATCCGGCCCCTCGTGGGCATGAATGCCGTTCCAAGGTCGCCCAATGCCTGTTCAGCTCGCGCCCGTCAATTCTTGCGCGCGATTATCGATTGTATCAAGGACGAGGTCGGTGCGGCCACGGTATCAACTTGCGCAGACGCGGACGAACATAACTCGCGTAAAACCTATTGTACCGGTCTGGGTCATAGCCGTATTTGGCGGCGTTGGGCTGAACCCACTCACGGGCGAATGTCCAGCGGTCAACCTCCCCCGCTGGCCTGTGCGTGGTGGCTTCGACGATCGCTTTCTGGATCTCTTCGCCCTCCTCGGCCGCGCAGGGCGGGTTCTCAAGGGCAGAAAGGGCAGTCGGAATGTCGTCAGCTCTGACGAACCCATCTCGGTAGACGCATACGCCGCTTGTTTTGGTAAGGGTTAACATTTCCCTTCCGAGGACGACCGCCTGCTGGGTCGGAATGTAACGGGCGAGGACGGAGAGGGCGTAAGCTGCGTTCCGAGATTGCTTCCGTCGAATCTCCGCGAGAAGTAGCGGAACATATTCGGCATTCAGCGAGGCGTCTCCGATGTATGCGGAAATGTCAACGGGATCGTATGCGTATGCGGATGCGGGCCCTTCAGGGAACCCTAATCCCTCTAGAGGAACACTAGACACTGTCCCAAAAGGAACATCCAGGATACTTCGGAGGAGGCCTTCCGCTTTTTCCTTATCTGTCTTTGCAGGCGTCATCGCCCTGGTTTCGCTCACTTTGCGATTAGCTAAGTCGCGGAGGTACTCGCATGGAGTCCGATAAAAGAAACGATCAAATAAGGAGTGGTCTTTATCAGTGGCGGGTGCCGCGTCGGGACAGATGTCCAACAGCTTTTCCACACTGATAAATCTCGCGATCTCTCGCAGCGTTTTTTTCTGATCGGGACTGTAAATCCGCTGATAGGTAAAAGAATTGAGCGCTAGCATGCTGCGGCCGACCGCTTCAGCCTCCTGCCCAAACTGGGAAGCGAGAAAGACACACGCCGGCGTAAGCTTGCCACTACTGCAGTCGAGCGGCACCCGGAACTGCTGAGGCGCTGACGGACTGAGCCCCCCCAAAGCAGCCGCCGCCATCCGTGCCCGATTCGCGTACATTAGCTGCGAGGCGGTGCGGGCCTCCATCAAGAGCGTTCTCGCTACGCGTTGGCGCAACAGCAGCGGCTCTTGCGCCAGATCAGCCCATCGCTTCGCCTCGCGAGAATCAACAGTATTTCCGGCGCGATCGAGCCAAGCTACGTAATTGTCCACATTTGTGTCAAGTTCCTGCGTCGCAATCGAGTACGCACCCACGGCAGACACGGCGGCGATGAGAAACCATACTGCGGAGCTTGCCGCTAGCACAGGCCATGCATTTCCCACCGTCAATCTGCCCCGAAGGCGGTCCCACATGATCCGCCAAAGGGCCGATGGCTGAATCAGCGCATCTCGTTTCCTCCAAAAACCTGAGGCCCTCGCTACCTCCATGTGTTCCTGTAAGACTCGTTGGGAGGCAGTTTCGCGGCGATCGAGTTCGTCGACGGCGCTCGCTAAGTAGTCGTGATCGAAACGCCAACGGCGCACGCCAGTCTCGTCCGCACGATCTCTAACCATCTCTTCGGCCTTGAGTTGGTCGAGAACGTGCGAAATGCCAAGTGCATCGAGCGTGCCTGCCAACTCAGTCTCCAGGACGCCCGCGGAGACATCGCGAGTCTTTGACTTATCTGCGGGATTAACCAGTGCGCGTAAAACCCGGCGCACAGCAGGGGGGGGCGTGCGCGTGGCAGCCGCGACGCGATCTACGCACTCCGCGGCATATTCGGCCGCGAGGCCGATCGCTCCGCCGGACCGCTCGTACGCCTTCACTGTCAGGTTCTTCAGCGTGGGCAACTGCTGGAGCACGACGCGCATTTGAATTGGCAGTATGCCGCCACTAGCATAGAGATCCTTCTTCAGGCGCTCGCGGAGATCGTTCCATCCGCGCTCGGGATTCACGATCGCCCCAGCGGTGGCCTGATCGAGAATCTGATCGAGAAACCGGCGCTGCAGGCGGGGAACGAAGAATTCACGCACATTCGCAAAGGAAACGGCGGCTTGGCCCCAACCCTGCTCCTGCCGTACGATGAAGATACAGCGCACAGTCCCGGCCTCAACAAGCTGAGCGATTCCGCGCCAGAAAGAATTCTGCTGTTTCAACTCCTCGCTGCCGATGATCAACCCTCCTCCGCTGGGCCGGAAGCGCTCAATGTTCTCGACAATATAGTCGTCGAACTGATCGAGAATTACGACGGGGGTTCGGTCCAGGACCGACGCGGCCTGTTCCAGGAAACCAGAGAGATCGGATGCGGTGGGCCGGCCCTCGAGCTGAAGCTTCGCGCCAAGAGCTTGAGCGCTTTCACGAAGAGCCCAAGTCAGTGCCGCGACTGGACCCGCCTCCCAATCCGAGCCCCAATTATCGATGTACAGAGGCAGGAATTCCTTGCTGTCGCTCAGGCACGGCGTGACACCCATTCGGACAAGTGATGACTTACCGGAACCACTCTCGCCCGATACCCACAGCAGTGGGGAGCGCCGGATCGCATCGACGAGTTTATCCCTCTCGTGCTCCCGGCCAACGAATAGGCTGCGAACATTAACAAATGCATCGGTTCGCGTGAGCTGGGACGGACGGCGGCTTACCGCCAGCAGGAAGCCCACGGCAAGAATCGCGATACCACTACCCTCAAGTGGCGGCGAGCGCAGAAAAACACCACAGGCAAGCAGCAAAACGCCCAGCACGGTTGACCACCAAGGCCCGGCGCCCTGCAAATGCTCGAGGATCTCCTTTGGCCATTCAGCCTTTGCTTTTTCAACGTCTTCGCCCATATGCGGTATGATTTCCCGATTCCGCGCGATATGCTCGCTACAATATAGCGCGAACGCGGCCAGCTCCTACTCAAGCGGGTCGGCCGACCGCAGGGTTGGTCGCCACCAGTCGGCAAGCTCGGCCCGTCGGAGAAGAACATAGGGGCCGTTCCGAAACCGCTTCCAGATCATCGCCTATCCAGCACTGGGGCCACCGCGGCCCGGAGAACGACGGGCACGTCTCGAACTTCTTCGACATCTCCGCGAGATGTTGTCGATCCGGGCCCATTCTAAATGCAGAGTTCACGCAGCTCGGCCCGGACTAGTATGGAGAGACGCTTGCGACCGTTCTTCGCACTCCACATGGCCACGTAGTTGGCGCCTCACAGAAGTTCCGCCGGGCTGAAACCCCCGAGAAACGGCGTTCGAGGAAGTGTCGCCGGATCAGTCCCGGTATAGTCCCGTCAACGTCAATCGGACACCTCACCATGCAGGTGTACCCTCAGTGCCCGGTAAGGCCCGTTGCCGCTGGCGTCGTCCGCTACAATGGACTCTGCCAGGCCGGCCCCGAGTGGCGCCAGCAACCGTCTTCAAATGCCTCTGACCGTATTCGACTCCAAAGGAATCCCAGCGTCCCGGCGCGCACAGATCGAGGGGGCCGTGGTGGCCGCCGGCCGCAATCTGTCCCAGCCCTATGAAGCCTGGATCGCCGCGGATATCCCTCGAGGTGCAGTGCGGGTGATGATCACCGGGCCGGAGGGCTTCGACCGCACCGTGACGTTTGACCTCGCCGATTATCCGGCGGTGATCACGCAGCGGGTCAGGGAAACGATCGAGGACTGACGGCAACGGCGAACTGTACCGTAGCGGGTGCTTCGAGGGCACGCTCTACTAGCGGAGCACGTCGGACGCCGCCAAGCTGGACGACAAGGCCGACCGCGGAGCTTAGGCTGTCATCGAACTTTCCGTCGTCGCTTGTGGGTCGGGCCGGGGCAAAAGCTGCCGCCGCTTATGCGCTCCGGAAACCGCGCTGCCACAGTTCCGCTGAACTAGATTACCCTTAGTTTTGGGGCGTTTGCTAAATGTATGCGACAGTTTCGTCTCGGTCGACTGAAAAACAGTTTGATGCACTGCAATGACTGATCTTCCAAAACGCGGACATCGGATACGCCTCGACGGCATTCTTGTGACGGTTGAGATGGCCACCGCAACAGACGTGGGCGTCGATTTGATCGTACGCCGGCCTGATGGTGCGCTTGTTGACCGTACGGTGAACTGGGAGCTGTTGGTCGCGGCAAGAGTGCCAGAGAACGATGGGTTGGGTTTGTCGCCGCAGGCGCTGGCCGGGCTTTGGGGAAGATGGATGCAGTATGCATCCCCTCGGCTGCGATCCGCAGCGCTCGCGACAAGGCCACTCAAGCCTTACGCACATCAGGATGAGGCCGTATTTGATCACATGCTCCCGCAGCCAAGGCTGCGCTTTTTGCTGGCCGATGAGCCGGGCACGGGCAAGACGATCATGACCGGGATGTATTTGGTCGAGGGACGGCGCCGAGGCCTAATCCCGGGGCCAACGGCCATCGTGGTCCCCGCTCATCTCGTTCAGAAGTGGCAGGACGAACTTGAAGACTTCTTCGGAATTCGTGCGAGTCGGCTGACACCAGAGATCGCACGAGATCCGAAGGACCTTGATCCTCGGGTAGAGGTGTGGGTCACCAGCCTAGATCTTTTCAGCCACAACCAGGATGTACGCCGTAAAGTTGCGGGGTCACGAAAGTCTTGGTCGCTAGTGGTCTTCGATGAGGCCCATCGGCTTACTCCAACCTCGCGCTATCTGGATGCCGCGCAGGAGTTGGCTGCTAGATCACACCACCTGCTGCTGCTGACGGCCACGCCCCACCGGGGTAAGGAGCACTTCTTCAGGGGACTGTGCAACCTGCTGGACCCGATCCTGTATCCATGGAGCGCCGACGACGACCACTACGATGGCCGGCTGAGACCGAGCCGGTTGTCGTTCCTAAGACGGATGAAGGAAGAGCTGCGTGACCTTGATGGTACGCGACTGTTCCCTAATCGTTTCGCCGAGACGGTGCCGGTGACACTAGGCGAGCTGGAGTTCGCCGCCTATGAAGGGGTAATGGATTACGCGCAGGCCTGGTATGGCGAGAACGCCACGTTGGCGCTCTCTATCTACGGCAAGCGCGCGGCCTCGTCCTTACCAGCGGCGGAAGCAACACTGTTGCGACGCCTCGAGGCGCTATCGGGGGCGGCAATAAAACGCGGTGTCGGCCAGATCCCAGAAGCTATCGCCGAGGGTCTACGAGGAGACCGGTCGCTGTCAGATGGGTTTGAGGACCCTGAGGATCTCGCGCGCGCCGAAGACATCGTAGTCAGCGCTGTCACGAAGGACAAGCAGGGCGAGATCGAGGCCGTGGAGACGTTGCTTGAACAGGTTCGCGCTGCCATTGATCTCGGTGGGGCACCAGTAAAGTGGGCGATCACGGAGGGTTTGATGGCACGTCATGACATCTCACCCGGTAATGGCCAACTCCTGGTCTTCACTGAGTTCGCTGACACTGCACGATGGCTTGCGCGACGTTTCGCTGAGGTCGGCTACAGCGTTGAGACGCTCGAAGGCGCAGTCGACCACAAGTCTCGCCACGAACTCCAGCGCAGCTTTCTGAATCGCGAGTTTCAAGTGCTGGTTTCGACCGATGCCGGCGGTGAAGGGATAAACCTCCAAAGTGCTCACGTGATGATTGACTGGGACATACCGTGGTCTTTAGTGCGGTTGGAGCAGAGGATGGGCCGGCTGCACCGAATCGGCCAGAAGAAGGACGTGCACATCTACCATCTCGTCGCGCCTCGCACACGTGAGGGACGAGTCCAGGAGGTCATTCTCGCCAATCTAGAAGCTGCGGCTGTTAGTTTGGGCGGTAGGATTTTTGACCTCCTAGATGCGACGTTTGCACGGGCCGCTGGTGGGTTCGATTTCGCTCGTGCGCTTGCCAAAGCTCAGGCAGATCCGAGAGCAGACATATCGGTCCCGGATATAGCCAGCCTCAAAAAGGCTGGCGAGGCACTCGTGAACGAAGATAAGCACCTCCGCGCAAACGTGGACCACGCAGCCGCCGCAGCTCGTTTCCGAGCCGATCGGCTCGAAGCGATCAATCCCGTTATCGTGGACGGATTCCTCGACGCTCTCGCCAGGGCACACTCTTGGACGTTGGGCCCCGGCCCGGCTCAGGGTATTCGTCGTCTGCAGAGCACAAGCCCCCTCCCAGCGTCGCTCGGCGGCGAAACCAGCCGACACGTTGCAGCCGATGGCGCTGCGGTGCAGCAGGCGCGGGCTGACGGTGCTGCGGCGCTCGACGATGTCGTCGTGCTGGGGCCTACTGAGGAAGCCTTCACTGAGCTGGTCGAACTAGCCATCGAAACCGGCCGACCGGAGTTGCTCCGAGGCTGTCGGCTGATCGACACGGGTTCGCTAACGGACTACACGCTCCTCATATACGAGTCCGAGGTTCGGATGCACGACGGTATCCGGCAAGTGGCCCGCCCCGCGCCCCTGATCGTCCGTTGGTCTGGCGCTGGCGCGTTTGAAGTTTCTTGGGAGTCTCTCATCAGCCTAAAGCCCGCAGTTGGTCCGGCAAGCGTCAAGCCAACGCCGGCCCAAGTTGTTGACGGAGAGGCGGAGGCCAAGGCCGCACTGAGGCGTGAGGTCGCGCGCCAGAAGACAGAGCGATTAGGATGGGTGGAGAAAGCCCGCCAGCAGCTCAACGATCTTGAGGACCGGTTCCTAGACGAGATCGCGGACCTTCCGAAGCCAGAACGCCAGGCTCGACAGAGCGCCTTTCGCACCCTCAAAAATGAGCGACTTGCGCAACTCGCCGAGCTAGAGGATGTCCAACCCACAGCCACCCGCTTAATCGGGTGGGTAGAAGTCGGCGCCGGCGTTACAATAGACCAACTCGGCTACGAGCCGAACGCCGAAAAGGTCGCGATTGCAAGAGTAATCGCGGAACTTGGGGCCTTTGGCTACGTCGTCGATGACCGGCAGACCGCTGGTGTCGGCTACGACCTGCTGGCACGTCACCGGCTCAACAACGACCAGCGCTGCGTCGAAGTTAAGGGTTTCACCGGCGCTATGGGTCCGGTTTGGCTGGAGCAGAATGAGTGGGCCCAGGCGCTACAACGTGGCGACGACTACTGGCTATACGTCGTTGACCACTGCGCCTCGCAGCCAACTATACAGGTGAGAACAAAGAACCCGGCAGAACAATTCGGCAAGGGCGCTGGGAAGATCCAACGATTCCAGATCAAGCTCTCGCAGTTGAAGGCAAGAACCGAACAATCATGAGCGAAACGGCCAATAATCGAATCATCGACCGATGGTTTCCAGTAGCTGCTGTAGACGAAGCCTCCGGCACTCCGGCCGGCTCCGGGTTAACCGAAAAGGCTATCTTCACATGGTTCGCTTCGCGTCCAATTGCTCAAGCACGCGCCGCGGCACTTACTTCGCTCCTCCCAGACGATCCAGCGCTCAGAGACCTTATCGAAGCAGCCGTGCGCCGTGGCGACCGCGCCTCGATCGACACGCTAGCCGGGCGAGTCATTAGGGCGTTCGGCGGTAAAGCGCCCGTGGTCCTAGACATGTTTTCAGGCAGGGGAATCATTCCGCTGGAAGCTGCACGAGCGGGAGCACTCGCCACCGGCATTGACCTATCGCCAGTCGCTACCCTTGCCGGGCGTCTACTTGCCGATTACCCCGCTCGGGAC
>OBLU010006685.1_pt1 | contig 10249 bp, 11 predicted proteins | sample 1518681 | NCBI WGS metagenome assembly OBLU01 (sample SAMEA3539304, study PRJEB22396) | soil metagenome | biome: tundra; feature: field; material: soil | place: USA | collected 2010-05 | depth 0.15 m
CAGGCGTTTGGCCATGACGCGGCAGGCGGTGGGCGAAATATCAATGCCAATCCACTGGCGTTTCAAATTCTGCGCCGCAACGAGCGCCGTGCCGCAACCGCAGAACGCATCCAGCACGATGTCATTCTCATTGCTGCTGGCTTTAATCATTCGTTCCAAAAGTGCGAGTGGCTTTTGCGTTGGATAACCCAAACGCTCATCTGATTGAGCCTGAACCGGCGGAATATCATCCCAAACTGTGTCGAGTGGTTGGCCGTGCATTTCATCAAGATAGCGTTTCTGACAAGCCAGTCCCGTAGATGAATAATAAATCAGTCCATTCTTGTCGGCTTCTTCCATCCGCTCTTTTGTCCAACGCCAAACACGCTTATGACCTTTCCATTCGTAAGTCAGATTAGGCCGGTCGGGATTCGGATTAGTTAAATCGCTCAACCTGTATCGCCGTCCAGTTCCTTCCTCAACAAACCGATAAAACTTTTCGATGTATTCTGGATCGTATTCCTTGAACGGACGATTCCATGTCACTTCATCGCCGCCGCCGTAATAGAAAATTGTGTCGTGGTTGTTCGCAAATGTTTTGAAGGCGAGTCCTTTTGCATTGGTTCGTTTCCAAACAATTTCACTGCGGAAATTATTTTCCCCGAAAATCTGGTCGAGCATGACCTTGACGTAGTGGCTGGCGTGCCAGTCGCAGTGGTAATAAAAGCTGCCGGTCTTTTTGAGGACGCGGGCGAGTTGCACGCAGCGCGGGCGCATGTAGTCAATGTAAGCCTTGGTGTTTTCGTGGCGGTCTTCAAAGGCGCGCTTCTCCTTGGTCTCGCCCCAGAAGACTTCGTAGTTGCGGTTGGAGTTGAAGGGCGGGTCAATGTAAATCAAATCCACGCAAGCGTCGGGCAGCTTGGCGAGCTGTTCCAGATTGTCGCCGCAGTAAATGACGCGGGTGTCCACCAGCGCGGAAGATTTGGCCGGACGTGCGGGAGCCAGCTTTTCCAAAGCCGGTTTGGTGGAAACCTTTTTTGCCATGCGTGGAGCCTAGGAAATTTAATGCGTCGTGTCAAAGCCGGCGGTGGCGGTGCGTGCGCCAGCCCTTTTGCGACGGAAGCGGCGTTGTGTTCGTAGCCCTTTAGCGGAGAATTCAACGCCGCTTTGGTCGCACCAGACAGTTCGCCAGAGCGACTAAACTTGGCTGCCGGAATGGAGCGATGGCATGGGCAAGCGTAGCGGTGCGCGCAGCCGGTCGCGTGGGTTCCTGGGGCAAGCCAGTCTGCTAGCAATCACAATAAAAAATTTAGCTGGCCGGCAGTCTGGCTTGGGGGCGGGTGTATTTTAACGCGACGGGCGAGCACACAAGCGGAGTCGAGTCCAGGCCGGCGCGGAATGGAGACTGCCAAGTTTGGTCACGACCGGGCCGCAAATTCCACTTGACAGATTCAAAGGCTTTGAATAAATTCAAAGCAATTGAATATTCAATTGCTTTGAAATTATGGAAGAACAACCAGAGCCAAAGACCGAACGCGAGCGCGGTTGGTGCAAGCAATGCGGCCATGCGGAGCCATCAGACAAAAGTGCTCCGCCGGATGCGTTGATTTGTCCCGCTTGCGGCAGTGAGATGAAGTCACTGGACAATCTGACAAAATCGGAGCGTTCCATGTTCGCTTTTCAAGACTGGATGGATGAACTCCATAAGGCGGACAAGTGGGGGCCATCACCTGGCGGGGCAGCATCGGCTTTGGGATGTGACCGAAGCATGGTTGACAAGTTGGCCGACCGGGGAATTCTTGAAAAAAGCGTGTATGACCGCGATGGGCATTATGTGGTGATGGTTTCGGATCGCTCAATTAAGCGCGCCAGAGAAAACAAGAAAAGGCGGGGAAAATGGACTGACTCAGGAGAAGATTGATTCAAGATGCAAAATGAATGCAGATACTAAAAATATTGAAAACGCCGCCATGCAGCAAGTTGCCGCGCTGTCGTCAGTGAACCGGGAGAAACGATGGCTGCGCTACCCTGAGGTGGCGGAACGCCTGGGCGTTAGCGGACGGACAGTCCGCCGGGACATGAATGCGGGCAAGCTGCCCAAACCGATCAAGATTCGCGGCTGTGTGTGTTTCGACTGGCCGGAAGTGGAAGCGGCTGTGCAGGCGCGCAAACCTGAATAAAATTATGGAAAAAGTTAATGCTCAAGTGCGAAAACTGCGCCGCCGCAAAAATGGGCGCGTGGTGGTGTCGGAATTTTATCATCTGTTCTGGTCGGTCAAAGGTCATGGTCATGGCCAGTTCTCGCTCAAGGCGCGGGAACTCCAGGCGGCAGAGAAATTGAAAACGGATTTCATCCGGGAAAAGGAACGTGAATTATGCGGCCTCACCGCGCCGCGTCTGGAACGGGATGCCGCTGGCCGGCCATTGGCGGAACACCTGGCCGGTTTTCTGGCCCATTTGGAAGGCATGAACCGGAGCGCGAGCCATATCAACCATGTCGGCACGCGCATTCGCAAGCTCATGGTGGCCTGCGGCTGGCGTTATCTTGCGGACGTGACGGCGAAGTCCTTTGAACACTGGCGGCTGAATCAGGCGGACAAATTTTCCGTCAAAACACGGAACGAATACCGCGCGGCCATGTATTCGCTGCTGGCGTGGCTGGAAGAACACGAAGAACTGGCGGTCAATCCGTTCAAGCGGGTGAAGAAAACGGACGGACGCGGCCAGGAAAAAGTCAAGCGGCGGGCAGCGACGCAAAAGGAAATGGAAAGCCTGCTGAACCAGGCCGGGATTTATGCCGTGGCGTATCTGGCAGCGGCAACGACGGGCCTGCGGCGCGGCGAGCTGTCCAAGCTGGAATGGGGCGATCTGCATCTGGACGGGACACAACCGGTGGCGCTGGTGCGGGCCGCAACAACCAAAGACCGGCAGCCGGCCAAAGTGTATTTGGGCCGGCAACTGGTGGCGGAACTGAAAAAACTGCATACGCCGGGACTGCCAACGAACTGTCTGGTGATGGCGGCCCGGATGCCGACGATGAAGCAAATGCGGGCACACCTGAAAGCGGCGGGCATCGTCTATGTGGACGATCAAGGCCGGCGACTGGATTTTCATGCGATGCGAATGACGTTCGACACCAATCTGGCGATTGCGGGCGTGCCGGACGCGGTGCGCATGAAATTGATGCGGCACAAGAGCCTGCCGCTGACTACGGTGACTTACACGGACAGTGAAAAAGTGCCGGTGGCGGAAATGCTGGCGAAGCTGCCGGAGTTCGGTGGCGGGGCGAACGGAAAAGCACACACTGAAAAAGACACTGAAAAATTAGTCCAAAGCAGTCAACCGGTGTCACTGCCTGTCACTAATTTCAATGATTTGAAGTGGGATAAAACCCCTGCAAACATTGGTGAAAGTCACTGCCTGTCACCACTTGTCATTCCCGGTCACGAACTGACAAATGGCGGAGAGAGGGGGATTCGAACCCCCGATAGATCTTTTGAACCTATACCGGTTTAGCAAACCAGCGCCTTCAGCCACTCGGCCATCTCTCCACAATTGATTATGAACGAATTACAACTGAGTTCGTCATAATGCGTTGACAATCTGATACTGGTTTTTGATACTGCCCGCATGAATGCGAGCAAAGCATCTTCAACGTCTGCTGATTCCGGCAAGGAATGGCAGAAAACGCAGTATTCAAATTTGATCCGTTACGTTCCATCAGGGACATATTTTGCAAGACTCCGCGTGCGAGGCAAGCTGATTCGTAAATCTCTCAAGACGGACGTGTTGACGGTTGCCAAGCTGCGGCTGGCCGACTTGGAAAAAAATGAGCGTGAAACTGCCGAGTCGAATGAATCCGCTTTCAAAGGGCGCATGGTGTTTGGTGATTGTGTGGAAATTTTCAAAGCCCAAACCATAGCCAGCACACTCTTGAAACAATCCGCCAAAATTTACCGTCAAGAAGCTGTGGAGAGCATCATCAGGACTTGGCCCGGCATACTGGCCCGTGACGTGCGGCGCTTCAGCCCCAGCGAATGCAAAACGTGGGCAGCGGAATTGAGCGGCCTCTGTTCTCCGTCACGCTACAACGGCACGGTGGGCGTTTTACGGGCCATTTTCAAAGTGGGCATCGAAGCCGGCGCGCTCTATCGAAATCCCGCCGAGTCCATTCAACGCGCGAAAGTCCGGCTCAAACATTTGCACCTGCCCGACGCTGATCAATTTGAAAAATTCGTTGCCGAGATCGAGCGGGCCAACGGGCGGGATTCTCGCAAGTGTGCCGTTCTCGTCCGTTTTCTTGCCTTCGGTGGTTTTCGCATTTCAGAGGCTCACAATGTCACTTGGGCCGATTGCGATTTTGACAAGAGCGAAATTTTGGTGCGCGGTGATGTCGAGACCGGCACGAAAAACTGGAGCGTCCGGCGCGTGCCGATGATTCCTGAAATGAAAGCGCTGCTTCAACGTCTGCGCACGGAGCGACCAGGTGAACCAGTCACGGGCACCGTGATGCCGGTAAAGGAATGTTTACAAGCCATGACGAGAGCCGCAAAAGCGGTCGGCATTGGACGCATCGCGGGCGATGACCGGCGGGCGGGCATCCATTTGGAATTGTTGGCATGGCAGCATGACATTGAAAAAATGCGCCGGATGATTCCCGCTCAAAACAACCTGCATCTGGTCAGCGAGTTGACAAAACTGGCTGAGTTCAGGAACAAATCCGGTGACTGGTTCAAAGAAGTTTTCAAGGACATCAAACTTTCCATCGGCTCGCGCGGTCGTCCGCAGAAATTCTCCAGAGCACAAATGTAGAAAATTAAAAGGGGGTTCTCTCATCAAATAGAACCCCGATTACTCCTTCGGCTGGCTGTTGTAAATGTTGTCGCATGATTAGCGACGACAAAATTACATCGCCGCAACCGCCGAAGCTCGGGCTGAACCGAACGGAAGCGGCCAAGGCCCTGGGTGTCAGTCCAGCCACGCTGGACCGACTCACCGCGCGCGGACTGCTGCGTCCGTGCCGCGCCACCTATCGCCCGATTTACTGGGTGAAGGAACTGGAGCGGTTTCTCAAGGACAATTCCCACCGTCGGGGTGGCAGGTATGAGCGACCAGCCACGCAACTGGATGACGGCGGAAGAATTCCTGGCGCAAGTCGAGGCCCATCGCCGGGCGCGTCTCAAGAAGTCGCAACAACCCCGCAAGCCATTCGTGCCGGGTCCGTTCGTGCGCACCTATGTTCTTGACTGGTCGCGCAAGTTCACGGCCCGGCCCAAAGCGCCGTCTGCGGCAAAACCGGAGGTGGAGCCATGAGCCAATCCATTGAGGAAACCCGCCAAGAAGCGGTGAGCCAACCGGGTGGCGGTCAGGTTCAAGTCTTGCCGGCGACGGCCACAGACATCCTCGGCGAGCAAACGATCAAGGAATTTATTCCGGCGTCGTGGTTTCATCCTGTCGGCATCTTCAAGGTGCTGGCCCGGATTTGGGACCGGCTGCCAGATGTCAGCGGCAAGCTGTTTCTGACGTTCACGCTGGACCCGAAAAATTACGCCAATGAGGAAACGGCCTTTGAAGGCAGCCGCGACTGGCTGCGCAAGGTGTTTTTTCAACTGCGGCATGGCGTCGAATACCAGGCCAAGGTTTATGTGATTGATGCGCCCTATTGCATCAAGGTGGAATTCCACGAATCGGGCTGGGTGCATTACCACGCCATTTTTCTGACGCATCGGTTCTTGCCGAAAGAACTGCTGGCCGAACTGTGGGGGCTTGGCTGGGTGAAAGTCCAGCGGATCGCCACGGATGATTTTCACTACCTGCTGAAATACATGACGAAGCCTGACGATCTGCCGGCCTGGGTGCTGAAGCGGAAACGGCTGCGCGTATTCCAGAGCACAAAAGGCTTTTTGAAGCCGCTGCCGCCAGAGCCGAAAATCATTTCGCTGAACGAGCCGCGCCAGCGTGCCTCATTCACGATGGACGAACGGTTCTGGCGCTGGGCCTGCATGGCCGTGCTCCGGCAGAACGGCAAGGCCCGCACCGTGCGGTTTCAAATGCCGTATCGGGAAATTTTCGACCATCTGGTTTTGTCCGCTGCGCTGGATGGTCGCTACAAAGGCAACGGAGAAATCATCATCAACCGAAAGGAGGTGTTAAATCCATGGATACAAATGCAAAGTCAACTGCTCAAGTCGAGAAGCTGAACGGTCTGTTCGTGCGGGGTCTCGTCATGTCCAGTGTCGCCAAGGCGCTCAAGCGCAAGGACGGCACGGGCGTGTTTGTCATCGTGCGAAATGAGATCGCGCTGCAACCTGGCCTGGCGACGTGGGAAGCGTTCCACGATCCGAAGGACGGCAAGGTGAAACTGGATGGCGAAAACGTCGTCACGTTTCCGAAGCTGCCGGACTTCCAGCAAGTGACGCTGAAAGTGCTGCGCTGGGAAGAAAAGGACAAGCGGTTCGTCATTAAAGATGCGGAACTGGTGGCCTGAACGCGGTTAGGGGGCGATGGCGGGAGCCGGGCGGAGCCCGGCCCCGCCGTCGCCCTTAACCTTGTTTAATACTCTAATAACTGTCCCCAAAGAAAAGAGCACGATCGCCAGATTCTCTGGTCAAAATCTAAAGAGAAATCTTGATGGCAAACTTGCTGACGGGGCGGTCCGTGCCAGAACAGCCTTGCATTCCGTGCCGGGTATGGGAAATTTCCCATTATGACGACTGTGGCCAAAGCTGACAAGAGCCGGTTGACCATTCGTGGACTGGTTGACGGCGAGCAATACCTGGTGCGCGAACAGCCCGGCGGCTGGTTCATCACGCCCGAAAAAACGCATCGCGTCAAAAAAACCGGCATGAGCGCGGACACCTTTGCCAAGCTCTACCGTTCCCGCACGCCTCTGGATGCCGACACCGCCAAAGAAATCTCCGCCAACCTCGCCGCGATTGACAAGGCGAAATGAGAATCCTGCTGGATACCTCGCTGCTGGTGGAAGGCGAACGCCGGAATTTTGATCTCGGCAAATGGGTCGTGGGCGCGCGCCACGAAGTTTTTATTTGCGATGCCACGGTTGCGGAATACATCGCGGGCAAGCCGTTGAAGGATGCGGGCAAGGAACAACGCTGGCAGAATTATTGGGACTCGTTCGTTTCGCTGTTGGACTCCGTGCCGCTGGATCACCAGGTCTGCGAAAAGGCGGGTGAACTGCTGGCGGACGCGCGCCGGGCAGGAAAAACTGTCCCGCTGGGCGACGGCCTGCATGCCGCCGTGGCCGACTTGGAAGATTTGACAGTCGCCACCGTGGATGTTGAGCATTTCAAAGCCCTCGGTGTCCGCGCTGTGAACCCGTTAAAATAATCCGGCGTCAATCAATACACCAGCACCAACACCGCCGCCTCCTGCGCTGACTTCACCACCTCCTCAAACGATTCATCTTTGGTGTTTGGCTCTTTCAATTTAGCGGCCACATCCGGCACCGATTCCAGGAAACCCAAGAGCAGGCTGCGCTTCACCGCGTAATTCACATTCTCCGGCAGCGAACTGGTGTCGTTTTATTCAAGGCCTGAACGTCCAGTCAATGAGGCGATAATTCTGCCACCAATCCGGTCGGCGGGTGAGGGGATTCGCGCACAACGTCTGAACGAATTGCGAAACTGGCAAATTCGCTTGGCTCAAGCCAAAACGGCAAGACGGTTCAACGATAGGGAATGGAAGAACGGGACTGAACCCGATGGAGTCACGGTGTAAGCCGGCGTGGCCTGCGTTTCATCAACGATGAGCGGCAGTGGAAAGTTCAGAGGAAAGATGGGCGGCGACTCACCTTAATTTGTCATTCAAAAAGCAAAATCGGTGGGATTGACCGACGCTAATATTCTGATTGAATGTAGGTGTTATGAAAGGTTCAATGTCAACGAGTCGGAAGAGCGCAATTTGCTGGAGACTTGGGAGGTTTCTGGGCAATGAAGCATTTCGCACTCGCCTCTGGTTTGATTCCGGTCGTGTTCCAAAACGCAAATTGATTCAATGAAAAGGGAATTTCTCAAAAGCCTTATTTGGCAGCGCTCATCCTGCTCTGCCACCCATTGCCAAATATTGAAATCAATTAACCGTAAACCAAAAACTATACATCATACCATGAATACAATTCCATTCAAACCGGTGGTTCTCGCCTTAACCATCGCGGCGTTCGCGCCGGCATCATTCGCGCAACTTGTCATTCCGAGCGACGGCTCCGACGGAGCGCTTAACTTCACTAACGGCACCACCGTGATTGACTTGAGCCAGGCCGTCAGCGGCGTCTGGACCAACGCCAGCACCGTTCCCGGCAAAGGTTTTTTCCAAACCAGTATTGAGAATACCAGAAAAGATCGAGGATCATGAAGACAACACCGGGTTCGATTCTCATCATTGATATCCTCTTGATAGTCGCCGGCATGACCATAGGTGGTTCGGCGACTGCTGCTACCATCACCTTCCAAGATGGAACATTTGTAAATACAAATTGGACGGCAACGAAGTTCTATGACACAACCCCCGGCAATTCTGCAACGTTCGCCGCAAGTCAAACTACATCCGGTGGCAACTCGGGAGCGTTTCGCCAAGTGACGCTCAACTTCACAAATGGCACGATTAGAGTTGCCCATTTCTTTCAGGTCGGGGTTGTCAGCTATGATCCAAGCACACAAGGCGCAATTGTCGCGATTGACCAGAGTTATGATCTCATCGGGCTACAGGTTAATGGAGTCGTCGGCTACAGCCCTTTGCTCTACCAGAATGGTTCATATTATGGTCTTTCGATTGGCGGCGGCCCGATTGGGGCCGATGCAATCGGTCAAGGCACTTGGCAACACTTTGCTCATGCCGGACTAACCGCGTCGGATTTCGGCCAATATGCAATATCGGGGAGCGGCGGACCTCACCCCGATTTCTCTTCCACGGGCGCACCAATTAAGATCGGTTACCTGAACTCTAATAGCTTTTCAGGAGGCGCAACCCAAATAAGTGGGATTGACAACTTGAGCCTCGTGTTTCACACAGCCACCCCGGTCTTCTGGGATGGCGGCGGCGATGGTATTTCATGGAATGACCCTAACAACTGGTCCAACAATGTTCTGCCAACTACTTATGATAAGGTGGTCATCAGCAGCGTGAACAAAAATGTTACGATCAACATTGGAACAAATGTGACTGTGCAAAGTCTCCAGTGTAGCGCATCACTGAATGTCTCTAGTGGTAACCTCAACCTGGCCAGCGGCGCGTCGCAAGTGCTGGGCAATTTCACGCTGGGATCGGGAAGAACGCTCAGTGTAAGCGGCACAAACACAGTTTTTACAGTAATTGGAGCCGCCAGCGCGGACGGTGCTGCCTTTTCAGTTAGCGGCGGGGCGGTAGTGTCGCTCCCCAACGTCGGTTCCTATCGCGACACCACCGGTTGTTGTGGGGCGAATTGGACGGTGAGCGGAGTGGGCAGCCAACTGGTGCTGGCGGGGTTGACCAACCTGACAGGCAATTCGACTGAGGGCTGGCCAATGAAGCTCACAGCACAGTCTGGCGGGCAGATGGTGATGAGCAACTTGGTGGCAATGTCTGACGGTTGCATTTCGGTGCTGGCGGATGGCACCAACAGCCTCGTGGATTTGACGGTGCTGCGCAGTTGCCCTGGCACGCGCTCAATCACACTGGAGGCGCGCTCTGGCGGCACAGTTTGGGTGCCGCAATTGACGGTGGGGCCAAAGGTCATTGTGGTGCTGCGGCCCGGCGGAGTGCTGCCGGTGGCGCAGATGCAGCGGCTGGGGGGAATCACCGCCAGCAATGTGACCGTAAGTTTTCCGAGCCTGACAAACATTGATGGGGCCAGTCTGAGTGTGAGTGGTGGGGCGGTAGTGTCGCTCCCCAACGTCGGTTCCTATCGCGACACCACCGGTTGTTGTGGGGCGAATTGGACGGTGAGCGGAGTGGGCAGCCAACTGGTGCTGGCGGGGTTGACCAACCTGACAGGCAATTCGACTGAGGGCTGGCCAATGAAGCTCACAGCACAGTCTGGCGGGCAGATGGTGATGAGCAACTTGGTGGCAATGTCTGACGGTTGCATTTCGGTGCTGGCGGATGGCACCAACAGCCTCGTGGATTTGACGGTGCTGCGCAGTTGCCCTGGCACGCGCTCAATCACACTGGAGGCGCGCTCTGGCGGCACAGTTTGGGTGCCGCAATTGACGGTGGGGCCAAAGGTCATTGTGGTGCTGCGGCCCGGCGGAGTGCTGCCGGTGGCGCAGATGCAGCG
>OBLU010006686.1_pt1 | contig 10248 bp, 10 predicted proteins | sample 1518681 | NCBI WGS metagenome assembly OBLU01 (sample SAMEA3539304, study PRJEB22396) | soil metagenome | biome: tundra; feature: field; material: soil | place: USA | collected 2010-05 | depth 0.15 m
GGGGCGCCTGACCGGCGGCGATCGCCGCGACGGCGGACAGCCGCCCGGCCCGCCAGGCGGGCACCAGCGCCGCCAGCCCGACCAGGATGAACATGCCCAGCGGGACTGTCACGTTGATCCACAACGGCACATGCTGCGCGCCTACCTTGAACAGGCCCGCCGCCTTGTTGAGCATCGGGACCACCCACACGTTCCCCAGCAGGGTCCCGGTCACGCACCCGGCGAGCGCCGGGACGCTGGCTTGGGCAATGTATGCGACGGTCACCTGGGCCGGGGTGAATCCGATGCTCTTGAGCACGCCGATCCGCCGGTACCCGGCTACCACCGCGGCGCTGACCACGTTGGCAACGATCAGCACCGATACCACCAGGGCGAGGACCGCGAACGCCACCACGAACGGCGCGTTGATCGAGCTTTCCGCATGCGTCTGGTTCGCTGAGCCAAGCCAGGACTGATAGCTGGCGATCGCCCCGGCGGGCAGCGCGGCTTTCAGCGCCGTGATATCCGCGCTGATCTGCTGGGCGGTTCCGGCTTGGCTGAACGCGTACAGCATCTGCTCGGCCCCAGCCGTCCCGGGCTTGCCCAAGGCGGCCGCCTGGGCCGGTGTGACCCAGGCATCGCCGTAACGCGCCGCTGACCCGGCGTACCCGACCACCGTCAGCTGCGGCTTGCCCGGCACGCTGGTCACGGTCACCTTGCTCCCGAGTGGCGGGAGGAACCCCCTGTAGACAGCGACCGCGATCTGCCCGGGGCCGTCCGGCCAGTGGCCTCGGTTGACGATGACGTCATCGAGCGGGCCGCCGGGCGAGGCCCGGCCCACAGTCACCATCGGGCCGGAGCTGCCGCCACCTCCCCGCAACCGCGCGGAACCGCCGCCGCCCTGAAGGGTGAGGGTGACCTCGGGGTAAGGACCGGCGGCCTTGGTCACCCCCAGGACATGGGCGGTCTTCGCCAGCTCCGCGCTGGTGACGTGGGCGGAGTCGATCGATACCGCCACGTCCGCGCCGTGATGAGCGGCGAAGCCGTTCTGGAAGGCCTCGTTAGCGTTGGTCAGCAGGCTTAGGCCGAGCGTGGCCGCGCCGGCGGACGCGGCCAGCACCACGAAGATCACCACGGTCTGCGCGAGCCGGCGCCGGAACAGCCCGCCTGAGGCGGCCCGGATTACCGGTGCGGCCGTCACGGCCGCGCCCCCGCGGCATCCGCGGCGGTGTCGCTGGCCACCCGCCCGTCGACCAGCCGGATGGTCCGGCTGGCGTACCGGGCCGCTAGTTCCGGGCTGTGGGTCACCAAGATCAGGGTCTGCCCGGCGGAGTTCAGGTTCAGCAGCAGCTGGCCGATCGCCTCGCCGTTCGCGGTGTCCAGCGCCCCGGTCGGCTCATCGGCCAGCAGCAGCGCCGGGGAGTTCACCAGAGCCCGGGCGATCGCCACCCGTTGCCGCTCCCCGCCCGACAACCGACCCGGATAAGAATTCCGGTATTGCTCGATTCCCAGCCTCGCCAGCAGCTCACCCGCCCGCTCCCGGGCCTTAGCCCGCCTGACCCCGGCCAGCTGGGCTGGCAGCAGCACGTTATCGGCCACCGTCAGGTCATCGAGGAGGTTGAAGAACTGGAAGATCATCCCGATCTGCCGCCGCCGGAGCCTCGCCACTCCGGTCTCGCTCAGGGTGTCCACGCGCTGCCCGGCCACGCTGACCGTCCCGCTGGTCGGCTTGTCCAGCCCGGCGATCAGGTTCAGCAGTGTCGACTTCCCGCTGCCTGAGGGACCCATCACCGCCACCGCATCCCCCGTCGCGACCTCCACGCTGACCCGTTCCAGCGCAGCCTGGCCACCCTGATACCGCTTCGTCACATCACGGATTGAGACCAGAGCATCCATGAGCCGCGGCTGGCCCAAGTGGCCGCCGGGGGCGGAATTCCTCTCGTCGTTCATGCAAAGATCCTTTTCGTTTCGGGCAGATGTAGGCTTTACGCTCTCGTTACAGTCCTGGCACTTTGGCTGCGGAGACGAACTGTGGCGAGAAGCGGCCGGCGACATCGCCCCGAACAGCGAGGTAATAGCCAGCGCGGTCCAACTGGCCGCCGCGGCATGGCTTTGTCGTCGGGCCAGGGAACCAAACCCGCTGTCATACCGCAGGGGCAGCGTGGCCCGCGTTTGTGCGGCTCCCCCCTTCATGGGGCCGTGCCGCATTCTTGTGACGGCGGGAGTTTGGTCAGCGGGAACAGGGCCGGCAGGTCCTGCTGCCGGTAGCTGCCCAGATTCACCGGAATGGGGTGCAGTGCGTTGCGGCGCTGCAGTTCTTTCCAGTACACGGGATCGAGAAAGATCGCCGGGTTCCACCACGACGCTGTCAGTTCCTCAGGCTGGCCCAGGTACAGGGCGGCGTCGATGAGCGATCCAAGGCGGATGCCACACCAGGCATTGGTCTGCTGGCCGTTCCGGCCGCCTTGCGTATTTGGGGAGAACAGGCCAGCGTCGGCTGACCCTAGCCACGTGCCGGCAGTCGGGATAACCGTGTCCTGGGAATACCGGGAAAACCTGCTGGCCAGGCCACCGGGATCTGTGGCCAGCGGTACGAAATCGGCGATCAGGTACGGCCGCTCGCCGGTCTGCCTTTCGATAAGGCCGGCGAGCGAGCCGCCGTGGGTGAGATGACCCAGGCCGTAACAGATCAGTGCACGGTGGCCCTTGTCCAGCACCTGCGACCGCACCACCGAAGCCGGATGAATATCGCGCTGCGGCCCGGCGATGGCGCGAAGCTGATCAAAGTTTGTGATCTTCGACCAGTCGAGGGGCGGGTCGCCGAGCAGGACGCGGATCTGCCTGCCGGGAGGCAGCGGCGCATTGACCACGCGCACTGTCCGGTAGAACTGCTCGTAGACCGGCTCGTCCCAGGTTGCCGCGGGTGATTGGGTGGTGTTCCGCCAGACTGGCCGCAGGTCCGCGTTGGCGACCGGCTGGCCGACGATGAACCGGTCGATGGTGGGCTGGTAGAGCGCGTTGCCGAACTCCACGACTATGTCATCGACCACCTCGGGGATTCGCGGATCGGTGAGCAGCAGGGTCAGCGCGTCATGGTGGTTCTGCAGGTTGTGCGCCTCCCCGAGGCCGACGAGCCGGTGCGTCCGGAATGCCTGCAGCACAGTGTCGGCGAGTCCGCGGCCACCCGGTTTCCGACGGTCAGGGCCGGCGGCCTTACCACCCGATCCGGAGCATGCTGTGAGGCCGGCGGCTGAGGCCGCTCCCAGCCCGGCGGCGGCACCGGCGTTGATGAAGCTGCGCCGGCTCAGCCCGTGCCCGCCGTGAGACATGGTGATGTTCCTCCTTCGGGTTGTGATCACGTTTCCAGATGGGAGCCGCGCCGTGGGGAACGGCGTCAAAGGGTCCAGAGCGCCTCGGTGGGTGACAGGCGGGCGGCACGCAGAGCGGGCAGCAACCCGGCGTTAGCACCGATAAGGACGGCGGGGCGAGCCCGCCGACCCAAGCCTGGGCAGGGATGATGACGGCCCAGCCTCCGACGCGGGCGTAGACGGCGGTGCCGCCCCGCTCCGAGGGCGGCGCCGTCCCCGCCATCGTCAGGACGAGCAGGATGGCGTCGGCCAGGAACTGGATGCGGAGGTGGCCTTTGGTGGCGCCCAGAGCGCGGCGCAGTGCGATCTCGGGGCGGCGTTCGAGGGCGGAAGCCCATGATGTTGGCCACCCCGACCGCGCCGGACAGCAGTGCTACCTCGCCGATGCCCAGGAACAGCGGGCCGAACGCTCCCTGGGCGGTGAGGGCGGCTGAGGGCTGGAAGACGTTGACCTGGCTCGGGGTTTCCGGGTTGGCCTGGGCGGCGAGCAGGTTGCCCACGGCCTGGACCCGGCTCGTGGCCGCGCGCAGGTATATGGCATAGGCATGGCTGTCGAAGCCCACGTAATTCTCCATGGCCGGGTAGCCGACCAGCACCGAGGAGCCAATCTCGGGGAGGACGGCGAGCTTGAGAATGGCGGCCACATAAAACCACTGGCCACCAACCCGGATCCGCTCGCCGGGCCAGATCCGGTCGATGCCAAGACGCTGCGCGGCGGTGGCGCCCAGAACGGCGACAGGCTGGCAGGCGGTGGCCACGTCCAGCCAGTTGCCCCGGGCCACGCTCGTGCCGGCTGCAGCCCGCAGGCCGAGCCTGGCCGCGTCCTCCGTCAGGGCGCCAGGATCCACCGGGGGGATGAGCGGGCTGCGGTAAGCGTCAGCGCTGCTGACCGTGCCGGTGTCCTGAACGCTGGTGACGCCCGGCAGCCGGCTGATCATGGCGGGCGCGGCGTCAGGCAGTTTCGCGGTCTGGCCAGTCAGGGTCTGCCCGTCGGTGACGGTCAGCAGGTTGGTGCCCAGCCGGGTGATCTTCGCGAGCAGCCCGGCCTGGGAGGCGGCGGTGCCGTGGCGCATGAGGCTGTCCTTTAGCTCGCTGGGACTGCTTGGTGACTTGTTCTACGGCAGAGGCCATAACCTGGCCGTAACGTTGTTACGTCGCTGTTATCCCTGGTCAGGCAGGCTGGGGGAAAAGCCACACCCCGCCCCGGGCGGGTGACCACGCGGTCTGCGGGAGAAGAGCCATGAGGGTGCTGGTGGTCGAAGACCACGCCAAGCTCGCCCTGGCGATCGCGGCCGTGCTGCGCCGTGAGGGCATGGCCGTCGACGTCGCGTTCGATGGCAACGAAGCGCTGGCCAAGACGGCCGTCAGCCGCTATGACGTGATCGTGCTCGACCGTGACCTACCCGGCCGCCACGGCGACGAGGTCTGCCAGGCCCTCGTCGCCGGCGGGGGCGCCAGCGGGGTGCTGATGCTCACCGCGTCCGCCACGATCGAGGACCGGGTCGAGGGGCTGAGCCTGGGCGCTGATGACTACTTGCCCAAGCCATTCAACATCGCCGAACTGGTGGCCCGCGTTCGCGCGCTGGCCCGCCGGTCGCGCCCGGCGCTGCCCCCCGTCCTGGTCCGAGGTGACCTGTCGGTTGATGCCGCCCGCCGGGTCGCCACCCGGGGCGGCCAGCCGCTCGAGCTCAGCCCCAAGGAGTTCGCGGTCCTGGAACTGCTGCTGGCCGCCGAGGGAAGCGTGGTCTCAGCCGAGGAACTGCTGGAACGCGTCTGGGACGAAGCGGCCAATCCCTTCACCAACACCGTCAAGATGACGATCAGCAGGCTGCGCGGCAAGCTCGGCGACCCGCCGGTCATCACCACCGTGGCCCAGGCCGGCTACCGGATCTAAGGACCCCCGATGCGCCTTCACCTTCACGCCCTCGGCCTGCTGGGCCGCCTGCCCCGCCGTTCCGTGCGGCTGCGCCTGACCGCCCTGTACGGCGGGCTGTTCGTGGCCTCGGGCACGGGGTTGCTGGCCATCACCAACGTCCTGGCCCGCGGCTGGCCCTGGCCCGGCGCCTCACTCGGCATTGTCATGTCGGTCCCCTCGAACGGCTCCGGACGGGCGCACCATGGGCGGCGGCTCAGTGCCACCAGCCACCAGCTGCAGGTCCAGGCAGCTCATCAGCACGCAGCCGAACTGAGTCAACTGCTGGCCGGGTCAGCGGTCGCACTCGGCGTCATGGCAGTGGTATCAGTCGCGCTGGGCTGGATCATCGCCGGCCGGGTGCTGCGCCCGCTGCGGGAGATGACTGCTGCCGCGCGCACGATATCCGAGGACAACCTCCACGAGCGGCTGGCCGTGCCCGGACCAGGCGATGAGCTGAAGGACCTCGGCGACACTATCGACGGGCTACTCGAACGGCTGGATGGCTCCTTCACCGCCCAGCGGAACTTCGTCGCCAATGCCTCCCATGAGCTGCGCACCCCGCTCACTCTGACTCGCACCCTGCTGCAGATGGCACTCACCGACCCCCGCCCGACCCTGGCGGCCTACCAGGCCACGTGCGAGGACGTACTCGAAGCAAGCGAGCAGCAGGAACAGCTGATCGAAGCGCTGCTGACGCTGGCTCGCAGCCAGCGGGGCCTTGACCGCCGACAGCCTGTCGACCTCGCGGACATCACCATCGACGCCCTGCACTCCCGCGAGCCGGACGCTGCTGCCCGCGGCCTGGCGGTCAGCTTCTCGATCACCGCCGCGCCCGTCCTCGGCGACGCCCGCCTGCTCCAGAGGCTCGCCGCCAACCTGATAGACAACGCGCTGCGCCACAACATCCCCGGCGGCCGGCTCGACGTCCAAGTGACAGCATGCGCTGGCCACGCCACGCTCAAGATCACCAACACCGGCCCTGACGTCCCCGGCGGCCAGGCCACCCGGCTGCTCCAGCCCTTCCAGCGCCTGTCTGCCAGCCGGACCGCCAGCGACGAAGGCCTCGGCCTCGGCCTGTCCATCGTCGCCGCCATCGCCAAAGCACACCACGCCACCCTCACCGTCAACCCCGGCCGCCGCGGAGGCCTCGACATCGAGATCATCTTTCCCGCGGCCGCCGCAATCGCCCCAGCCCGGCAAAGAGCGCTCGCCACAGCATGACGAAAGCCGGCCCAGCCCAAAATCAACGGGTGATTGCACGAACAGGACGCGTCAGGCGGTCAGCGTCGCTTCCCCGCCAGCACTCCTCCACAGACTGCATCGGTAACGGGTCTGTTGACCTCTCGCCGTCATCGGTACCGTCCCGCGAGGTACATGAAAGGTCCACCGCAGGTACATCGCAGGCCAGTAAAAGGTCAGCGGAAACTAGCGCTGCGCCCTCTCTGTCAGGCGGCACAGTTCCCGCCTCAGTCCAGGTGCGTGACATCCACACCCCGGATTTCAGCAGGTTCTCGCGCCTGCGCGTGGACCTCGTGGGCCATGCGTGGGCCAGATCCTCGACCCACCACCGATCTTCCGGGAGCCTGGCGGGCTCTTCCCCGAGAACGGCGGGTCAGCGAAATCCAGGAGCAAGCGGTTCAGTGAACCGCTTGCTCCGCCCCGAATCCGTCCGCCATATGTCCGTAACCACTGCTACGCAGCGGCTCACCGCGGCACATCCTGAAACACAGCGGCACAACGGCAAGAAGGCCCGCGAGGCCGGGAAAATCCAGCTCACGGGCTATTTCCGCTGGTGGTGGCAGGTGTTGGGTTCGAACCAACGTAGGCTAAGCCGACGGTTTTACAGACCGTGACTATTCTGGCCTCGCCGTGTGCCGTGACCTGCGATGACGTCGGTGGGCCGACCAGCCGATCGGGGCTCATCCCAAGTATGTCCCGCGTGCGCGGGAAACGGCAGTCGCTGGCTAGCCGCATGGAAGGTCTCTCGGCGGGCAGTACCGGCGTATGTGGCCGGGCTTGGCGATCGTGACTGTGATCGGCGTGGGACCCCTCCTTGCTCGCCTGGTGGCTGACGCGCCGGATGGAGCCGGCGAAGCCTCCATACTCCCGCCGCCGGATGGATGCGTTCGGTGCTCCGATGGACGCCATCGACGCGTGGCTCGCTGACCACACCCAGCTCCCGGCGCTGCGGCGTTGGAATGTCCGCCAGGCCGTGCTCGGCGGCAGAGCGGCCAAAGAAGAATCGTTGCGGCCCGTCGCTCACGACCTGGCTTCCGAACTACTGGCAGGACGGGTCAAATCTGATATCGGAGGCTGGTCAGGATGGGCCCTGGCAGCGGCGGGAGGCTCCGAGGTGATCTTTGCCCTAGCGGCCTGCCTGATCGCTGGACATGTCGTGCCCTGGCTAGTCGGACCGGCAATCTACGGCCTCCTGGCGCTCATCGCGGGGCTCATCCGCCCGAAGCTACTGCGCCATCGGCTGGAACAAGCGATGCGGCTAAACATGTAGAGCACGTGGTGCTCGGAGTCAGTGTGTCACGGCCCCTCTCTGCCGCTTTCAGGCCTAGCGGATGCGCAGGTAGCGGGGGAACAGCGAGCGTAGGTAGCAGCATGGGACTGCTCCGGGTGGTCCACGTTGCCGTCATCGTTGCCGTCAGCGCGGGCTGCATCCGCATACAGTTCGGCCAGCTGCACCGCGCCTGTGCTTGCCTGGCCGTTGACCAGCGCTACGACATCAAACGTCCGGCCGGAGGATAGCTGCACGACCGGATGCCCGTTCGGCCAGACGTGCCATTGAGCCGTGCCATAGGTTCCGGACCATCACCGCGCCGAGATACAGCCCGGCCTCGTTTTTCAGCACTGACATCGCTTCATCCCGCCGCTGGTCAAGGGTCCGGTCAAGCGCAGCGAGGGAGACCGGATCATCATCGAGATTGATCTGCTGATCCCGAGCCCAGTCGTGAAGTCTTTGGCAACTACTCAGCGCAGCGGCCACGTGGTCGGGGTCATGCTCGAAGCCGCGGCTGCCGTAGACGGCTGTCCCGCGGGCGATCCCGTGCTTCGGCCCGCGAAGCAGGCACCGCCATGTTTTCCGCACAGAGCCGCTATCCACCATGACCAGCTTGGAGGGCTGCGGGTAGAGCCTCCCTGACCAGCAGGCGCACAGCTCAGACAGGGACCGCCTGGTCCGTGAGTTACCGTCACTGACCACTGATGACTGCCCGATCAGGCACGCAACGGGCACGCCGCATGTCGTCGGCGGTGGCTGAGGCTGGCTGTCGTTTGCCACAGGCAACGGCACGCCAATGGCACGGGACCTTGGCCGGGCTAGCGAGTGCCTAACATGGGACTGTGATCAGCTTGGCCAGAAACCTGGACCATCCTCCCTGTTCTGCCTGCGTGCGGGACGAGATCTACGACAGGACCGGGCGTCACACTGCCGCAGCGGTGCGAGTAAGTATCTGCCGCGAGCCCTACGTTCTGAGGTTGTGTGAGCGTCACCTAGCTCAGCTGACGCGAGCGCTGCCATCGGGCGGAGTGCAGGTAGTCGGGCGGTACGGGCTGATCGGGAACGACGCGGATGGACTGCATGGTTCTGGCTTGGACACCGCGTGATCGGCTGCTTAGAAGGTCTAATCGGGCAGGTCGCTACCTGCTCCTGCCCTGTTCAAGCCGTCGTTGTGTCGACCCTCAGTAGCCGCGGATCGCCATCGTAGCCTGCTCGATCTGGCACGTACGTGACACGGGCCACTGGCTGCCGCCGCCATTGGCAACCCGACGAATGAAGCAGCTCCGAGTGGGCAGATGCTTAGGCTGAACGGACCGAGTACGCGCAGATCATGAGGGCAGGGGCCTGGTCGACATGGCTGACTTCTTCAAGGAGGTCTTCGACGATAGCGCGCATGCCGCGGAGCGGAGGGCCCAGGCCGTGCGCAAGCCGTGGTGGCAGCTAGCGAAGACTGTCCGCCAGGGCTACCTGATGAGCGGCGGTTACTTCGTTATTGCCGTTGGCGCGCTGATCGTGTCCGTGACCGGCCCCGGTTCGCCGGTTGCCCCAAGGATGTTCGCCGTCCTGTGGCTGGTATTCAGTATCTGGTGCCTGGTCTCCACGGTTGCCCTCCGCAGGCGCCAGCAGCGCAGCCACCCCCGCTAGCGGGCCGCCCGTACGACCTACGCCATGCCGCCGTCTCGCTGTGGCTGAACGCAGGAGTCCCTGCCACAGAAGTGGCCGAGCGCGCCGGGCACAGCGTCGAAGTCCTGCTCCGCGTCTACGCCAAGTGCCTGGACGATGGCGAGGGCATCGCCAACACGCGCATAGATGCCGCCCTGCGGGATGCCTGATGCCCCGTCCCGCAGAGCATGACCGCCGCAGGAAATGCCAGCCCGACCTGGCCAGATCGGCTGGCATCCATCCCACGTATATCCCACGGCCAGCGGCATGCAGCGGCTTCTGATGGCATCTGGCTGCATGGCCAGAGATGAGTCAGGGAAGCCAAGGCGGCCCCTGAGCTGGTGTTTTGGTAGCAGGTGTTGGGTTCGAACCAACGTAGGCTTAGCCGACGGTTTTACAGACTGCCACCCTTCCCTGCCGAGCGCTGCCTTGACCTGCGCATACACCTCCAGCAGTGCACCAAGACGCGGCGGCGTTCCGCCCAGGTTCCGTCGGCAGCACCCCCGCCACCGCACGTGCGCTGAACTGCAGCTGGGCAACGCCAGCCATGCCTCAGGAACTGCGGGCGACACAGCCCAGGGCCTCCGCCCACAGGATAAGGTCTCGCCGGGCCCCCGGCGAGAGCCGCCCGGGGTGCGTCTTTGGCTCAGGATCAGCCGACCGCCGCCTGAGGCTATAGATGGTCGCGCACCAATCTGCCCATCACCCAGTGTGAACACCATCGCGGCGCTCGAGGTGCCTCCCCCGGCGCCGAACGATGCTCTTATGTCCTGTCAAGGACTTGTCGGGTATCGATTTCGGTGGTGGTGGTTGGC
>OBLU010006687.1_pt1 | contig 10247 bp, 6 predicted proteins | sample 1518681 | NCBI WGS metagenome assembly OBLU01 (sample SAMEA3539304, study PRJEB22396) | soil metagenome | biome: tundra; feature: field; material: soil | place: USA | collected 2010-05 | depth 0.15 m
GCTTCCTGGGCTTCGCGGTACATGGTGGCGAGGATGGTGGGGTCGAGGTCGCGCTGGTCGAGAGTGCACTCGCAGCGGCCTACGACGGCGGTGACGATTCCGGGGAAGGTTTTGACGGAGCCCATGGTGCAGACCGAGTCGGAGTGGCGGCCGGCGATGGTGCGGATCTCGAGCGCGAGGCGGGCGGCGGCGGCGAGAGCATCGCGGCGGTCGGCCATGGGGGTGGAGCCGGAGTGGGCTTCCTGGCCGTGGAAGGTGATGGCGTGGCGTTCTACTCCTTTCGTCCCAAGGACGGCGGCTAGCGGCAGGCCGAGGCGCTCGAGGACGGGACCTTGCTCGATGTGGAGTTCGAGGTAGGCGGCGATGTTTTCGCGCTCGGCGGCGGCATCGCCGATCTTGTCGATGTCGATATTGCAGGCGGCGAGGGCGGCTTCCAGGGTGATGCCGTCGCGGTCGGTGCGGGCGCGGTCGGCTTCGATGGAGTGAGTGCCCGCGAAAGCGGAGGAGCCGAAGAGGCTGCGGCCGAAGCGTGCGCCTTCCTCGTCGGCCCAGTCGACCAAGCGGACGGTGAAGGGCGGGCGGCCGTTGGTGTCGCGGGCGATGGCGGAGAGAACTTCGAGGGCGGTGACGACGCCGAGGGCTCCGTCGAGCCAGCCGCCGTTGGGGACGGAGTCGAGATGGCTGCCGAGGACGAGGGCTTTGGGCGAGGTGCCGGGGAGCGTGACCCAGACGTTGCCGGCGGCGTCGCGGTGGCGGGTAATTCCTGCTCCGCCGGGGAGGCCCTGGAGTTTAGTGGCGAACCAGTCGCGGGCCTGCTGCCAGGTGGCGGTGAAGGCGATGCGCTGAGCTCCGTTGGCGTCGGAGGTGAGGGCGGCGAGTTCGCGAAGATTGGCGATGACCTGGTTCGGGTTAGCGGGCATGGTGCGCTCCTGAGGAGATGAGCGTATCACTGCTGGGCTGGAGCGCCTGGATGGCTGGCTGCATGGGACCCCCCTACCCCCCACCTATATAGTCAAGATCCAGTAAACAATGGAGTTACAAGTTGGTATATACTACTAGGTATATACCGGAACGCGATGCGGGCTGGATGTCAAAGATCGGTTTGCTGGATCTGGATCCGGGGCGGAGGAAGGTCCTGCGCAACGGCGCACGACGCTTTTTGCCCCTTTTCTTAATTATACAGTGCGGTGTCAAGTGGTCGCGCAACGCACAATGCGGCTTGAAGTCAAGAGTGACCCATTTTGTGCGGCGGAAGGAATAGGGGCTCCACCGCCTCGGTCTTGATGGGCGGAGAGGTTGTCGAGCAGGATGCGGATTTCCGTGGCCCACTTGGCCTGCTGCACCATGGGGCTGAAATAAGTGTAAGGGCGACGCAAACGGCAAGGGTGGGAACGGAACAAAATACTCCTAGAGCGTGGAAGGCGGGCTCCTGAAGAGAAACTTCAATTTGATTCTTGCCTGCCGGGAGTGACGCCTGCAAAACCCCAGCGCTGTTCTCGAAAGGAGGAACCGTATTGCCATTGACGACAATTCTCCAAAGTGGGTAGTAGGCGAGCCTAAAGCGGAGAACCGAATCCACAGGGCAATCCGTTTCGACATCTTTCTGCACCGGGCTCCAGACCTCCACATGAAGATCTTTTGCGGCGCAGACCGAGGAGGCCGAGCCATTCGCAGCTTGCGCGAAGGAAGCCACTGGCAGGTTTTTCAGATCGGGGTCGAAGCGGAATCCACGTGGATTCCAATCGGCTACCGAGGCAGCATAGCCCTCACGACTTAGGATGGCGCTTCTCATATTCAGGAGTAGCCTTGTTGGGCCGCCCATGTGACGGACGAAACCCGGCAAGACCAAAATAGCTGCGATACCAAGCACCGCGCAGGTGGCCACCAACCGCGGCCAGGAACAGGCAACATAAGCTGCGCCGAAGGAATAGAGAAGCGCAAGAACCGACAGCCAGTGAAACGGCATCGATATAAACCACAGGAAAGGAAGGCCATACAACGGAAGACTGGCTGGCGACAGCATGACCACGGGCAAGACGGCCAGCGCTACTATCATTCGCCTAGATGCGATCGACACCCTGGGCTTTCGATAGACATAGGCGACAAGAGAGATTGCAGCAATAACATGCACGATGACGATGGCACCTAACAGCGGGTCCAGGCGAAAGTCACCAGCCGACATAACTCCTACCTCTGAGCGACTGATGCGCACGAAGGGTCTTTCGTTGACTACCTGGAGCCAGTAGAAGCTAGTCAGGCCCAGAGCAATCAAGAACCCCGCGGCTGCTCGAATGAGGGGCAGGTAGTCGCGGCCCAGGCTAACCAATACCACGGCAACACACCCCAGACTGATCGACGTGATCAAGGCTGAGGGAACGTGCGTCAGCCAAATCAAACTCAGGCTGAAGGCGAAGAAGACAATCTGACGAGGACCGCGGGCTTGGCGGAGCCGGAGAAGACAGGCGAGCGAAACTGGCAGCAAGGCCATCGCCAATATCTCCGAATAGGCGGACCGATGATAAATGTTGAACAGAAAATATGGGCAAAGAGGAAAGAACGCCCCGGCGATCAAGGATTCGCGACGCGGCATGAACTCACTCGCAAGCAAGTACATCCCGAAGCTCGCGATGAGGCCGCAAAGAAATATGTATGTGCCAGGCACAGCCGCTAGTGGCAGAACCTTGCAAAGAGAGCCGCCGAGGAACCACGAGAGCGGCGGATAGAAGATGAATCGCGCATCGCCAAACCCAAAGTTAGCTCCGTCCGGCCATCTTGGGTAAAACGCACTCTGGCTGGAGACCTCCAACCAGCTTGTCATGTGGAAAGTAAAATCATTTCCGCCGGGTGTACCCATCAGGATGATTGGCAGCACCAGGACAAAGGCGCTGCACACCAGCAGAATTGGCGACGAAAAGAATCGGGCAGTCGCCCCTGCGAATCCGTGACCGGCTATTGCTTGCTTCTCTGAAGGTTCTGGACTGAATCGCGAAAACATAGTTTGGTCAAGTGGAACACACCGAGCCTCTTCCAACTATTCGAGGAGATCACGCTCATCGACATCTACACCGAAGTTAACCGAGGCCTATTCTGCTGTCCGTTCCGACTCGCTCTGGCGGGTTAAATCGCATCTCAAAAGGCTCGCGTTCCGTCCCCTTCTCGACCTTCCGGACAACCACTGTTCGCGCTGGGATTGAACGCTCGCAAGTAGACGTCCGCAGCTTCTTTTGAAGGCAGGCTGGTGAGGGTTTCCGCTGGAATGTTGTACACGAAGAGATGACTTCCGTAGGGATATTGATCCTCTTTATGGCCGTACAATGTGGTTTCGACCTCATTCTCAGCGAAACGCAGATTTGGAGAGACGACGTCACCCCGAAGCGAAAAGTCTGCCAATGCGAGTCGGATCGCTCCCGTGGTATCCCAGTCAGTTTCGAAAACAATCCCCGGGCCCGAGTACCTGCAGAACCCGTCCAGCAGGAGTACGCTCCCCTGCGGCAGAGATTGGGCATTCATGGCCACCGATTTGAGAATCGCAGTTTGTTGCGCTGCCGCATCGGCCCAGAAGAAAGCGATTCCGCTGACAATCAGGCAGTTCGCCAGGCAAATGGCGCCTATTGTGAAGCTAAACGCTCGCGCGCGCGCCACGTGGGACTTCAGCATGGAACACGCCAGACCCGCCATTGCGACCAGAATAAACGCGGCACCGGGCGCGGATGCGATGGCAACGCGGTTGGCGATTCCCGCGGTCGAGAAGTTGACAGTAATGCCTGGAAAAAACAGCCCGTAACCCAGACCAAAGATCGCGAAACCCTGAACGATGAGCCACAGGCACGTGCGTCGCGATGGGATCGCGGAGGACTCCATGTACCGCCAAAGATAGGCTATTACCAAACCGGCGACGAGGACCGCCGTGACTGTCGCTGTGCCGCTAATCGCGGAATGCCGGTACAGGCTAACTAGAACGGCGGGCGCGTGCAGTCCATAAGTCCACAAATTGAATTGCAGCGCCTGGGCAAGTCCGTGCCGGAACAACGCTCCGAGGTGAGTCAGGAAGTGGTGATGATAGGTAAGTCTTGCCTGCATCCGGCTCTTGATCATACCAACCAGCAGCAGCACGGCAGCTGTAGCGGCGATACCACCCAGCCCAATGGCAGTCCTTGACGACGCGCGTGTGTCTCGGTACTTGCGCCAAGCGATCATCCCAACGGACGCAGCAATCAATCCGAGAGCAACCTCGTAGCTGAGGATACTAAGAACCAGCGCGAAGGCGGCAAGAACCAGCCACATCTTTGGGTGATGCTCTTCAGGCCGGATTGAACGAAACAGTGCGCAAATCCCGATCAGTGCAAATGTCATGCACAGGATGGCTTGTTGCGAGGAGACCCAGATCCTGTCTGTCGAGTAGTGTGGCAACAGTCCGAACACCAGCGCGATGGCGAACCCCAGCCAGCGTTGGGCTTGCAGTTCCCTTAGTGTGAGGTACAGACAGACGGTTAAGGCACCAAGGAGTGCTGTGTTGAATATGTGGTATGGCAGTGCATGACGGCCGAATAATTTAAAGCCGAGCACAAGGAAGGTCGCCTGGACTGGACGAAGAAGCATGTCCGGATCTGTAGCCAAATAATGAAACATTGCGCCAAGTCTCTGGCCACTGAGGTGCGAGAATGTTGCGACCGTATCCCAGTCATCACTATAGAAACCAAGTCTGAATAGGTATGGCAACGCGGAAAGCACTACTATCACGAAGAGGAAAACACAGTCGTCTATTCTTGAACGGCTAACCTGCTTCATCATTGTTGTTACCTGGCGCTGAGTTTATAACGTGCTTGCTTGCCAGGCTTGATTCAATTCCCAGCTTTGTTGTCTGCGTCTTTTGTATATATTGATCCCCGGCAGAGCAAATTGTCCCGAGCCCCTGGCTGAACCGATGTGTCAGTTTGGGAGGGCAAAGGCGCTTGTGTGGAGCAAACCGAGGGGCCGGCAAAATAATTCCCACCCCAGGCGCGACCGCATGGGTTGCGCCTGAGGTGGGATGGCCTGCTTCACACGTGGTTGTGCTTGCTCAGGTGGTTAGGACAAAGCCCATCAGAGCCTCGGCGTCGTACTGGCTTTGGCGGCCGTTGCCGTTGGTCATGGTGGCTGCGACGTAGACCTCGGCGGCATAGCCTGCGGTTGGACAGGTGCCGAGGAGATTGGCGACGGTGGGCGCGGGTGTGATGGGCGAGTCGCCGGGAGCCGCGGTGACTGGTCCGCTGGGCAGCGGCGCGGGCAGCGGAGGATCGCCCAGCGGCGTGACTCCGCGAACCAGCGCGGTGGAGAAGGTGGCGAAGTTGGCGGGGTGGCTCGCGGTGAAGGCCAGGGAGACGGTTGTGGTTTTGGTGGTGCCGTAGTGGAGCACGCCGCAGGTATCGGCTCCGGTGGCGGGCGAGGTGTTGAGCACGGGCGCCGCGAGAACGGCCACACACTGTTGATTGTTGATCTCCACCAGCAGGGAGAGGCTTACCAGGTTGGGTGTTAGTTTGTTGCCGGAGGCGTCGAGGAACTGGAGCTCGATGTGATGCAGTCCGTTGGTGAGGGCGGTGCTGTCGAGTTCGTATCCCAGCGCGGGCGGTTGATAGTTGAACAGTTGAGCGATGGGATGGACGGGGTAGCATCCGGGAGTGGTGCCGACGGTTGTGGATGGTACTGTGATGAGGTTATTGGTGGTGCCATTCCATTGATAGACGGTCCAACTGCCGGTTTGCACGACCGAGTCCACCTGCACCTGGTAGTAGCGGGCGCCTGCGTTGTAGGCCGACTGGTAGTTGACCATGATGGGCAGGGTTCCGCCGAAGGGTGCGTTGGTGACCTGATAGGGCGAGCCGGACGGCGTGGTGGCCATGCCGGTACTCGAGTTCACGTAGTTGGCGGGAATCTGGCCGATGCCCATCAGCAGGGGGCCGTTACTGAGGAAGCCGGCAAAGACGACGTCCTCGATGACGGAGTCGCAGCAGACCAGGAGCTGGCCGGCGTACGGGGGGATGCAACTAGACGGGCGGAAGGGCACTCCGCTGACGATGACGTTCTTCGCGCCACTGGTTACGCTAACCGTCATGATGGAGTTGGAGGGGTCGCGCTGTGGGACGTAGAGCATGTCCTGCGCGGCGTCTGCCCAGGTGAGGAAGAACGGGTTGGTGAGGCCGGTGGTGATGGTGGTGATGGCGCCGCTGGAAATCTGGATCTCGTTGATGTGCCCGGATTGATCGCTGACGTAGGCGTACTGCAGGTCCGAGGTGAGGGTGAGGCCGATGGGATAGGTGAGGGCTCCCGTGATGACCGTCTTCAGGCCGCTGGTGAGGTTGATCTTGTAGAGCTTTCCGGGCGATGCGTACTCGACCACATAGGCGGCGTTGTGCGCCTCGTCGAGGAACATTTGCTGGGGTGAGTTCATGCCGGAGGTGACTACGGTTGCGGCACTGCGATTGGCGCTGGCGAGCGCTACTTTGACCAGGTCGCCGCTGCGCTCGGTGACATAGGCGTGGGTGCCGTCCTTGCTGAGTTTGACGTCTTCTGGATTGGTGTAGCCGGTTCCGAGAACGGTGTAGGCGGGGGTCGCCGGCGCCACCGTGAGTGAGGACAATTTGCCGCTGTACTCGACGAAGAAAAGTTTGCTGAGAGCGGAGTTGAAGTCGCATCCGACGACTCCGCCGAGGCCGGTCTGGAGCTGGGTTTGCGTAGGTGCCGGTAGCGGCGCAGGAATGGGGATGGGAATCGGGGGGACAGGAATGGCTTTCGTTGTTGGCATTTGAATTCTCCTTGGATGCTCTCCCGCTGGGGGTTAAGGCTCGGTCGCGGCAAAAAACAGGCGAACACCGAGCTCAGGGATATGAGTCCGGATCTCAATGAGTCTTGTGTTTTGAGGGTTCGGGGTATCGTACGAACGTGTCCCCGATGGGTGTCTGGTCAAGCAGACTGGGAGTTATCGCTGGATTCAGCGTACCGTGCGATCTACGAAACGCCCGAAAATCGGGGCTGTCAAGTTAAATTGCTGCGGGTGGCTTTCGCTCGGCGCCGCAGTGGGCGTGCGCAGGCGGACTTCGTACAACGTGGTTCGAGTTGCTTGGTGGTTATGCAGTACTGCGTGGAGTAAGGATAGACTGATTCTTCACGTGGAGAGATTGATGGCGGGTTGGGGGATTTCGCTTTGTCTGTTCGTGGTGATGGCGGGCGTCGAGTGCGGCGTGTGCCAGACTGTTCCGGTCAAGACAGAATCTGGAGCGGCCGGCAAGCAGAAGGCCGCTGCGCCGGACACCTCCCATGCGGTGAATACGCTCAAGGCGAATGCGCGGCTGGTGGTGGTGGACGTAGTGGTTACCGACAGCAGCCACCGGCCGGTGCGTGGATTGACGGCCGCGGATTTTGCGGTGACTGAAAGCGGCGTACCGCAGAAGGTGAGGCACTTCGAAGAACACACGGCCCTGACGCAGGCGGATGCGGCGAAGTTTCCTGCGATGCCCAAATTGCCGTCGGGGGTCTTTACCAACTACACGCCGGCTCCAGCGAATGGAGCGGTGAATGTGATTTTGCTGGACGCGCTGAATACGCCGATGCTGGACCAGTCGTATGTGAGGCAGCAGTTGCTGGCCTATCTGAAGGCGGTGCCTCCGGGGTCACGGGTCGCGATTTTTGGTCTAACGACGCAGTTAGTTCTTCTGCAGGGATTCACGAGCGATCCCGAACTGCTCCGGACGGTGATGGAGAAGCAGTTGGATAAGGCTTCGCCGGTACTGGACGATCCCGCGGGCGGTGGCGGTATTCAGAACAACCTGACGGACGAGTTAGAAGATATGTCGGTCCCGGGCGACGCTGACATGGCATCGATCGTAACCAATCTGCGGCAGTTCGATGCGATGCAGCAGACTCTTCAAATCGAGGTACGGGCGAAGTACACGCTGGATGCGATGAACCAGATTGCCCGCTATCTTGCGAATATTCCGGGACGCAAGAACCTGATCTGGTTCTCGGGATCTTTTCCGTTGAATATTCTGCCGGATACTTCGGGTGACCAGAGAAACCCATTTGGTGCGGTGGCAGATTCAGAGGATGAGTTTCGGGACACCGTGGCTTTGCTTTCGCGCAGTCAAGTAGCCGTGTATCCGATCAATGCGCGAGGGCTCATGACCTCGCCGCTGTTTGACGTTTCAACGACACGGAACTACTCCGGCTCGAGAGGTACGGCCCGTTCGAACCAGGACCAGCAGAAGTTTATTTCCGATACGGCAGCCGAGAACCAGACCATGCTTGCGATGGCGGAAACGACGGGTGGGCGCGCGTTTGTCAATACGAATGGTCTTGCGGCGGCGGTGTCCTCGGCGATTGAGGAAGGAGCGAATTTCTATACTCTGGCCTACACTCCGACGAACTCGGCAGACGACGGCAAACTGCGGAAGATTCATGTGCAGGTGTCGCGATCCGGACTGCAACTGGCGTATCGCAAGGGATACTATGCGGACCGTCCCGGGGAAAAGTCCGACGATGTGCCGATTGCGGTTGGCGTTGGTCCGTCTGCGGGGAACACGCTGCACTTTGCCATGCTGCGAGGCGCGCCCGAGCCTTCCGAGGTATTGATCCACGTTGGCGTTGTGCCCATCACTCCGGCAGGACAGACAGAGGACGCGGTAGCTGCGGGCAACCATGTGAGGGAGAAGACGAAAGGTCCATATCGCCGTTACAGCGTGAACTACGCGGTCGATCCCTCAGGCCTGGTCTTTGTCCGTGACGCGTCGGGCAAGGTGCATGCGGACTTTGACCTGTTGATTTTCGTCTTTACGGCTAATGGCGAGGTGGTGAACTCGCATGCCGGGCGGGTTAGCCTCGCCATGAAAGTGGAAGATTTGCGGAAGGCGCTAGCGCGGGGACTGGTTTACCACCAGGAGATCAGTGTCCCGGCGAAGGGTGAGTACTTTCTGCGGATTGGGGTGCATGAGCTGCACGCCGATCGCTATGGAGCTGTTGAAGTGGCTACTTCGGCGGTGAAGAACGTAAAGCCCGTGGTTGCGCCCGTGGCCGATGGCACGTCGCAGTAGGGCGCTCCCTACACGGCCGATGGGATCGCGTCGGAGGTGCGGGTGGCTAGTTCCTGGTCTCGGTACTGGAGCTGGTAGAGCTTGTAGTAGAGGCCGCGCTGGGTGAGGAGTTGCTGGGGGAGATAGCGAACGGAATCACGGTGGGTTCGCGCCGGGCTTTCAGCTTGGGGTCAGTCGTCGTTTTTGACGCGGGTTGCTTCCCGGACGAGCGCGGCTTCGCGAATTTTCTCGACATCCGCCAGGTCTTGCAGTCGACCAACTGCGAGTTTGTTCTTTATGAGGTCGTCTTTTGAAATAACGTGAGCGAGCACCTGTCCGGCGAGGGTTTCGTCAACGCGCCCGGGCCACGCCTCATCGAAATCCACGCCTTCGATGCCTTGCAGGATATCGATTCGCGAGGGGGGAACCCCCATCTGGAAGACCGATGTGGGTTTGTCGTTGAAGTCTTCGGGTGTCATGCCGGCGATGGGGGCACCGAATTCCGTCAAGGCGCGAAAGACAGCGAGGCTGTTTTCGGGGTCAGCTTTGATGAAAACGTCGAGATCTTTGGTGCCTCTGGGTTCAGCGTGGATGCCTACGGCGTGGCCGCCGACTACCAGATACTTGACGCCGTTCGCATTGAAGCGTTCCAGAAGCTCTTTTTGATCTTTGAGCATGGATCAGCTTCCTCTATTTGCGTGCGATGGGGGCGCGTTCGTAGCGGACGATGGTCTTGTCCATGGGCTGTGCCTCGACGTCGATTCCTCTGGTCAAGTATGCGTCGCGGACAATTTCGGCGACGGCTTCCATGCGCTCGGCGACGGTGCGGCTCTGCCAGTAGCGGTAGGTTTCGGCTTGCTGTTCTTTGAAGTCGGTGACTCGGCGGATGGTCTTATCCATGTTCCTATCGTCTCGTTCGCTCTGATTCTATTGTAGTTGTTTTGCATCGAATTGAGTGGTTAAACGGGGTCGTCAGCGAGGAACTAAAGAGCACGCAAAGGCGAAATACGGGAGTCCCTTCGGGAGGCTCAGGGCAGCTTTTCACTGCGTTCAGGATGACGAGCTTTGGAGTGGTCGAAGGTGCCGGCTAGACGGTTGAGGGGATGGGGTCGGCGGTGGTGCTGGCGAGTTCCTGGTCGCGGTACTGGAGCTGGTAGAGCTTGTAGTAGAGGCCGCGCTGGGTGAGGAGTTGCTGGTGGGTGCCGC
>OBLU010006688.1_pt1 | contig 10247 bp, 7 predicted proteins | sample 1518681 | NCBI WGS metagenome assembly OBLU01 (sample SAMEA3539304, study PRJEB22396) | soil metagenome | biome: tundra; feature: field; material: soil | place: USA | collected 2010-05 | depth 0.15 m
GGGTTTACCCCTAAGGAGACTGCCAAATGACAGTTAAAAACGGATGACGCCGCGTATGTTTTCGCCGGCTTCCAAGTCGTCGTAGCCCTTTTGCACTTGGTCGAGCGTGTACTCCTGAGTGACGAGCTCATCAATCATGAATTTCCCTTCGTGGTGGAGTCGAAGGAGTCGTGGGATCTGAAGGCGTGGCGCTTCAGAGCCGAAGACGGTCCCCCGCAATTCCTGGTTCATCATCGAGAACATGAAGAGATTGAGGTCCACTGATGTCTGGTCCCACGGCGCGAGTCCCGCGGCGACCACGACGCCACCTTTGGCGGTGATGGAACGAGCCTCTTCAATGACGGCACTCCTGGCTTCGCCGACCGTGATGATCACGACGTCACAGTTCTTGCCCCACGTCAAGTCGGGCAAGATCGTGAACGCGGTCTCGAGCGTCGACGTCGAGCCGTGCGTGGCGCCCAGCTTCATGGCTCGATCGACCTTCGACTGATTGGTGTCGATGGCGACGACGGCGCGCGCGCCGGCGTGCAGCGCCCCTTGGATCGCCGCCGAACCGAGACCACCACAACCGATGACCGCGACGACGTCGCCCGGCTTCACGCCGCCACGATTGACGGCGGCGCCGAAACCAGTGGAGATCCCGCACGAAAGGAGGGCGGCGGCCCGCAAGTCGTACCACGTCTCGACACGAATCACCGACGCTTCGTGAACCACGATGTAGTCGGCGAACGTGCCCAGGTTGCACATGCGATTCAGGTTGGTATCGCCGAGGTGGTGGCGCCACGTACCGTCAGAGATCATCGGTCCCGCGAGCGTGCCAGCCGCCATGTCACAGATATAGGGCCGGCCGGAGATGCAGTACTCGCACTTCCCGCACGAAGGGATGAAGGACGTGGCCACATGGTCGCCGGGCTTGACGGACGTCACGCCGTCGCCCACGGCGTCAACGACGCCCGAACCTTCATGACCGCCAATGATCGGGAACATCGTCGGGCGACCGGAGATCATCGCGAGGGCGTCGGGAGACTGGGAGAGCGAACCGGTCTGCAGGTGTAGGTCCGAATGACACAGTCCCGAGAAGGCGACCTTGACCCGCACCTCGTACGGATGTGGATCGTCGATCTGAATCGTCTCGGTGTGCCACGGACCGTGGAGTTCACTAAGGATTGAGGCCCTGACGTCCATAACTTCCCCCGTTCGATGGGTCTGACGACCCGCGAGTTCACTTTACCGAGGACGCCATAGGCAAGGCGAGTCGAACGAATTACATCTGCTCGGGCGCGTCGATGCCCAACACCGAGAGTCCGATCCAGAGCGTTCGAGCGGCGAGGTCACAGAGCGCCAGTCGCTGATCGCGCAAGGCTCCCTCCGAGGTCAACACCGGACACGCGTCGTAGAACGCGGTGAGGCGCTGGGCCAGGTCGAAGAGATAGACGCAGAGGCGGTGCGGCTGGAGCGACGCCAGGGATGCTTCGAAGGCCTCGGGGAACGCCAGCAGTCCGAGGGCCAGGTGGCGTTCCTGTGCGGTGTCCAGTGAGAACGCGATCGATGGTGCATCCCACGGCGCACCGAGACGACGAAAGATCGAACGTAGTCGAGCGTGCGCGTACTGCAGGTACGGACCGGTGTCGCCCTCGAAGGCGATCATGCGATCCAAGTCGAAGATGTAATCGTGATGGCGATCAGTGGAGAGGTCGGCGTACTTGATCGCGGCACGCGCTATCTGCACGGCTAATTGCGTACGGGCCATCTCGTCGAGATCGGTGTTGCGCTCGATCAACGCCGCGTCAGCGCGTTCAACCGCCTCGTCAAGCAGTGTGGCGAGCTTGATCGTGTCACCGCTACGCGACTTGAACATCTTGCGGTCGGGCCCGAGCACGTTGCCGAACGTGACGTGTTCACAGCGCACTCGCTCGGGCAGCCACCCCGCCATGCGCGCGACGGCGAAGACCATCTCGAAGTGCTGGGCCTGCGGCACGCCGACGACATAGAGCATCTCGTCGGCGTGGAGGTTGTCGACGCGGTCGCGCACCGCGGCCAGATCGCTCGCGGCGTAGCCGAATCCTTCGTCACTCTTTCGAACGATCAGCGGCAACGCCTCGCCGTCGCGGTTGGTGAAGCCCGGAGGAAAGACGCACAGTGCGCCGCCGCTCTCGACGATCAGTCCCGCCGTTTGAAGGTCGGCCACGACGTCACTCAGCATGTTGTCGTAGAAGGACTCGCCGACCACGTCATCGATCGTGAGGGTGATGCCGAGGTCCTGATACACGAGGTCCAGGTAGGCGATCGACTGATCGACGACGACGCGCCAGAGTCGCAGGGTCTCCGGGTCGCCCGCTTGCAGGGCGACGACGCGCGCCCGGGCCCGTTCCTTGAACGACTCGTCGGCGTCGAACTTGGTACGGGCCTCCTTGTAGAAGCCGTCCAGGTCGCCAATGGTGAACGCCGTGTCGCCCTCGCCGCGGTCTAAGAGGTGTTCGATGAGCATCGCGAATGGCGTGCCCCAGTCACCGACATGGTTGCGGGCGATCACGTGGTGTCCCGCGAATCGGTACATTCGCGCGAGTGCGTCGCCGATCACCGTCGAACGGAGGTTGCCGACGTGCATCTCTTTCGCCGCGTTCGGCGCGGAGTAGTCGACCACCACCGTCTTGACCATTGCCACGGCTTCGATCCCGAGTCTCGGGTCGCTGCGGAGTTGCGTCAATTGGTGGGCGAGGAATTCGGGCGTCAACGTGAGATTCAAGAATCCCGGCCCCGCGACCTCCAAGGTCGCGACGCCTTCCAGATCGCACCGGCCAATGATGTCCTCGGCGACGTCGCGCGGCGAACGTCCCAGGCGCTTGGCGAGCGCCATGACGCCGTTCGCCTGGTAGTCGCTCCGGTCCGACGTGCGCAGAACCGGGTCAGCGCCCGCTTCGAGCGTGTCGAATGCGCTTTGCAGGCGTGACAGGAGCGTGTCGTACGTCGACGTCATGGGTTTCAGTCTCGCACTTCGATCACGCCGACATCGACTACCAGGCGAAACGCTCTCGCCACGAACACGGCAGAATGGAGCTATGACCTCACTCAACTCCTTCGGCTCCAAGATGACGCTCAACGTGCAGGGCCGTGACCTCACGTACTACTCGCTGCGCTCCGACGCACTCTTGGCGCTCGGTGTGGACCGGCTCCCGTATTCGATCAAGGTCCTCTTGGAGAACCTCCTTCGACACGAGGACGGCGTGAAGGTGAGTGCCGCCGACATCGAGGCACTCGCGCGCTGGGGTGAGAATCCCACGCGACACGGTGAGTCCGCGGGCGAGCACGCCAAGGAGATCGCCTTCACGCCCGAGCGCGTCCTGATGCAGGACCTCACCGGAGTGCCGGCGGTCGTCGACCTGGCGTCGATGCGTGACGCCATCATCGCGTTGGGCGGTGACCCCAACAAGATCAATCCCCTCGTGCCGGTGGAACTCGTCATCGACCACTCCGTGATCCTCGAGCGCTCCGGCACCGCGGAGAGCTTCGATCAGAACGTCGTGATCGAGTACGAACGCAACATCGAGCGCTACACGTTCTTGAAGTGGGCTCAGAGTTCCTTCGAGGAGTTCCGCGTCGTGCCTCCGGGCATGGGCATCTGTCACCAGGTCAACCTCGAGCACCTCGCGCGCGTCGTGTTCGAACACGACGGTGTCGCCTACCTCGACACGCTGGTCGGCACCGACTCGCACACGACGATGGTGAACGGACTCGGCGTGCTTGGTTGGGGTGTCGGCGGCATCGAAGCCGAAGCGGGCATGCTCGGTCAGCCCACCTCGATGTTGATCCCGCCCGTCGTGGGACTGCGCCTCACAAGCGCCCCGCGCGAAGGCGTCACCGCGACCGACGTCGTGCTCACGATCACCGAGCTACTTCGCAAGCACGGCGTCGTCGGCAAGTTCGTCGAGGCCTACGGCCCCGGCGTGGCCTCGCTCTCGCTCGAGACGCGCGCCACGATCGGCAACATGTCGCCCGAGTACGGCGCGACGTGCGCCATCTTCCCCATCGACCAACTGACGGTCGACTACTTGGCCTTCACCGGTCGACCGAAGGAGCAACTCGACCTGGTCGAGGCGTACGCGAAGGTGCAAGGACTTTGGCACGACCACGCGGCGCCCGAGCCGATCTACTCGGAGTTCGTCGAACTCGACCTCTCCTCGGTCGAGCCCAGTCTGGCGGGACCGAAGCGACCACAGGACCGCGTGTCACTGTCGGGCGCGCGAGGCGCGTTCCGCGACGCCCTGGGTCGAGAGCCATTGGAAGTTCACGGCGTGGACATGGCCGAGACCCTTCGCGAGGGCGCCGTCGTCGTTGCGGCGATCACGTCGTGCACGAATACGTCCAACCCCTCCGTGCTGGTCGCGGCCGGACTCGTCGCCAAGCGAGCCGTCGAGCTCGGGCTGAGCGCGAAGCCGTGGGTGAAGACGTCGCTCGCCCCGGGTAGTCGCGTCGTGATGGATTACCTGGAGCGCGCCGACCTCGTGAAACCCCTCGACGCCCTGGGCTTCTATCTCGCCGGTTACGGGTGCACGACGTGCATCGGCAACACCGGACCGCTGCTCGCCGGCGTCTCCGACGCCGTCAACGAACACGACCTCTCGGTCGTGTCGGTGCTGTCCGGCAACCGGAACTTCGAGGGTCGCATCCACCCCGACGTCAAGCAGAACTTCCTCGCGAGCCCGCCGCTCGTCGTCGCCTACGCGCTGGCCGGAACGATGGATATCGACCTCGCCCACGAGCCGCTCGGCGTCGGCGTCGACGAGAAGCCGGTGTTCTTGGCGGACCTCTGGCCCAGTGACGCTGAAGTGGCCGCGGCCGTGCGCGCGTCGGTCACGCCGGCGATGTTCGAAGAGCGCTACGCCAGCGCCTTCAGCGGCGACGTACGTTGGCAGAATGTGCCGACCACCAACGCCGTCACCTACGCCTGGGACCCGACGTCCACCTACGTGAAGCTCCCGCCGTACTTCGACGGTCTCACGATGGAGCCGGGCGTGGTCACTGACTTCTCCGGCGCGCGCGTGCTCGCGAAGCTCGGTGACTCGGTGACGACGGACCACATCTCGCCCGCCGGCAACATCCGCGCTTCGTCGCCCGCCGGGAGGTACCTGATCGACGGCGGCGTCGTGGCGGCCGATTTCAACAGCTACGGCACGCGGCGAGGGAACCACGAGATCATGGTGCGCGGCACCTTCGCCAACATCCGGATCCGCAACCAGATGGCGCCAGGCACCGAAGGGGGCGTGACCGTCAAGCTCCCCGAGGGCACCGAGATGTCGATCTTCGACGCCGCCATGGCCTACCAGGCCGAGGGCACGCCGCTCATGATCATCGCTGGCAAGGAGTACGGCACCGGATCGAGCCGCGACTGGGCGGCCAAGGGGACGAAGCTGCTCGGTGTGAAGGCCGTGCTCGTCGAGAGCTACGAGCGAATTCACCGCTCCAATCTCGTGGGCATGGGCGTGTTGCCGCTGCAGTTCACGGCCGGCGAGAGTGCCGCGACCTACGACCTCGACGGTACCGAGACCTTCGCGATCAGCGGACTCGACGCGCTCAATCGAGGCGAGACCGTGTCGACGGTGACCTTGACGGCGACGCGCGCGAACGGAGAAACGGTCACTCTCGACGTGCGCCTACGGATCGATACGCCGACCGAGGCCGAGTACTTCCGTCACGGCGGCGTCCTCAACTACGTCCTGCGCCACCTCGCCCAGAGTTAAGCCTTCGACGCGCTCTCGGCCGCGCTCGCCGCGGCGTCGGTGCTGTCAAAGAGTGCGATGGAGCGAATCACCGAGTTCGATGACTTCGCGAGGCGCATCTTCACGGTGCCGTTGGCGCGCGCGAAGGAGACCGAGATCTTGTCGTTCGTGAGGTCGCTCACCACTTGGGCGAGTGCGGCCAAGCCCGTGAAATCGATGTCGGCGATCGCGACGGCGTCAATGATGAGGTGTTCGGTGTCCGGGAACTTTGCCAGATTCTCGTGGATCTCGCGTCGGAAAATTCCGGCGTTGGCGAAGAACAGTTCTTCGCCGAAGAGCACGACGAGAAGGTGGTCGACACGCTCGACGCCTTCTTCTTCCTGCGGCTCCCAACTCGTCGTTCCGGCCCGTCGACCCAATTCGACCATCCTCGGACGCGCCGATCGCCAGGTTTGATCGAGAATCGCGAGTCCGACCGCGATGGCCAGACCCTGCTCGACACCGATGAAGATCACGCCGAGGGCCGACACCAGCGCGAGTGCGAACTCCCAGCGACTCGTCGCCAAGATCTTGCGGAACTCGCCGACCTTGATGAGGCGAGCGCCCACGAAGAGCAGCACGCCCGCGAGCGCGGCCAGGGGAATCATGTGCGCGTACTTGGCGAACGGCGAGAGCACGAGGGCACCCAAACCGGCGACCAACAGGACCAGTTTCGTGCGGCCGCCCGCGAGCTTGGTCACCGTCGTGCGCGCCGGACTGGCGTTGACCGGGAAGGCGCCGACGAGTCCGCACGCGACGTTCGCCAAACCGATGCCGACGAAGTCGCGGCTGATGTTGTCGGCGATTCCGAGATCATCGGCAGTGGTGCGACAGGTGGCCGCACTCTGGCTGAGGATCACGACGACCAGCGTCAGCGCGGTCGTGCAGACCGTCCCCCACTCTGATCCACTCAGCCAATGCAGACGCCACGTCGGGAGCCCCGCGTTCACCGCGCCGAGTTGTTGCACGCCGTGCCTCGCGAGCGAACCGACGGCCGTCACGATCGTCGCGGCCAATACCGCCGCCAGGGCCCAGGGCAACTTCGCGTTGAGTTTCTCTCCGACCACCATGACGACCAACGTCCCCACGGCGAGGATGATCGACCAGGTGCTGACGTGACCGAACTGGTGACTTATCCATTGGAGCCGCGAGATGAAGGATTCACCGCCAGAAGGGACGCCGAGCACGCGAGGGAGTTGGTGGGCGATGATGATGAGTCCGATGCCGGCCATGAAGCCGACGACGATGGGCAAGGACAAGAAGTCGGCGAGCCAGCCGAGCTTGAGCAGCCCGATCGCCATCACGATGAGGCCGGCGACGAGGGCCGTCGCGGCCACCAGTTCCATGTACTGGGCCGACGAGGCCGGCGCGAGTCGTAGTAGCGCCACGGCGAAGAGCGGTGCGATCGTCGAGTCCGCGCCCACCGAGACGATCGGATTCGACCCGATCACGAAAAAGACCAGAGAGGCGGTGATGAACGCGACCATGGCGGTGAACGCGGGCACGCCGGCGAGCTGGGACGTGGCGAGTTGCTCGGGAATGGCGATGGCCAAGAGCGTGATGCCCGCCAGGAACTGACCGGGGAAATTCGCGCGAGTGAGGCCGCTGAAGATATGGCCTATTCCGTGTGTGTCACGACGTTGAGCAATCGGTGTTCGATTGGTGACGCGCGCTGAATCCATAGCGCAACACTAGGACCGCTCGAGTGGGACTACGAGGTGATGACGACCTTGAAACCTTCGGCGAGACGACCCTTGTCCATTCCCGCGCTCTTCGCGACGGAACGGGCCCACTCCTTCAACATCTTCTTCAAACCCTTGTTGTCACCGACCTGAGAGACGTGGCGCTTCAACGCCGCGTGCTTGTACTTGAAGCGCTTGGTGATGTCGACCACCATCGTGGCCTGGCTTCCGCTCAGCCAGACGACCGGCACAGAGTGTGGAGTGAGGCCCTCGCGCAATAGTTCGGGAAAGGCGTGGGGATTACGCGCGTCGGGATAGACCGCACGCATCGTCGCCTCGCCCGAGGCCATGTGATCGGGATGGCTCGCGCGCATGCGTTCCCAGTTACGTTCGGGACTCTGCGTGATCACGAGGTCCGGCCGATGTGTACGAATGACGCGCGCGATTTCACGACGGAGCAACAACGTGGGCTCGACCTGACCGTCGGGCCAGCGGAGAAATGTGATATTCGTCACTCCCAACTCACGACCGGCAGCACGCTGTTCGGTCTCGCGAATTTCTGAGCGTTCTTCACGAGTGTGCGTGGAACCATCGCCACCGGCGTCGCCGGAAGTGACGAGGCAATACGCAACATCGACGCCCTTACCGGTCAAAGTTGCAATCGTTCCGGCGGAACCAAAATCGACATCATCAGGGTGAGCGACTACAACGAGGGCGCGTTTTATGGACTTGCTGTACTTGAAGACGGGCAACGCCTGCTTCTTTTTGCTCACAGTACCGAGTCCTCCCTGGTCGGATCCCAGCTCGCCAGGTCCTTCAAGTGTGGGTCGTTTGAAAAGACCTCCACGATCGGCCGCTTGAGTCCCAAACGACGCATGATCACTTCCGCCTCAATAATTTGGTTCCACAGTAACAAAGAGACCACAACGCCCGTCGAGCCAGCTCGAGCGGTCCGTCCCGAGCGGTGCAGGTAGGCCTTTTGGTCCTCCGGGGGGTCGAAGTGGATTACGCAGTCGACTGCTTCAATATGCAGTCCGCGGGCGGCGACGTCGGTCGCGACGAGCACGGCCAATCGGTCCCCCGAGAAGTCCGCCAGCGCCTTCTCGCGCTGGCTTTGGCGAAGGTCGCCGTGGATCGCGGCCGCGTCGACGCCCTCTTTGACGAGCTGTTCGACCAAACGGTCGGCCCCTCGCTTGGTGCGACAAAAGATCAGGGTCTTGCCGAAGGAGGAGCAGATCGTGGCGGCGACCTTGATTCGGTCCATTTGGTGGACGTTCAAGAAGTGGTGGACCATTAATGACACCGTCTGGGTGTCGCTCGCGACCTCGTGGAAGACGGGATCGGTGAGATAGCGCTTCACCAATCGGTCGATGGCGCCGTCGAGGGTCGCCGAGAACAGCAGCGTCTGATGCGGGTGTTCGGCGATTCGTCGCAGCACCCACTCGACTTGGGGCATGAAACCCATGTCGGCCATGCGGTCGGCTTCGTCCAACACGAGCACGTCGAGGTCCTCGACGTTGACTTCGCCGCGGTCGCCCAAGTCGATGAGTCGACCGGGTGTGGCGATGATGACGTCACAACCCCTTCGCAACGACTTCACCTGACGTTCGATGTCGGCCCCGCCGTAGACGGCGTTCACGTGGAGCCCCAGCGCGGCACCGAGGGGCTTCAAGACTTCGTGGACCTGAACGCAGAGTTCGCGCGTGGGCAACAGCACCAGACCGCGCGGTCGCGCCGGTCCGCCCTCTTTGGCCTTGTAGGTCTCGCCGGCCGATATCCGCTGGAGCATCGGAAGTCCGAATCCGAGCGTCTTGCCTGATCCGGTCTTGGCTTTGCCGCACACGTCACGGCCCGCGAGCGCGTCACTGATCGTGAGGGCCTGGATCGGGAAGGCGGTGGTGATTCCTTGCTCGGAGAGCACCGTAACGAGCTCGGGCAACACGCCCAACTCGGCAAATGTCTTATTGGTGGCGTACGAGTCCTTGGCCGACGGCACGGACTCTTTGATTTCACTACTCACGGGACAACGACGTTTCTCGGTTGGACCCGGAACCGGCGTTCGAAAGTGTGGGCCCAAGCTCAATTCCTAGAGCTTCGTCACCAGTCTACGACATAATATTGATTTTTTAGCGCGAGATTCGAAGGAGAATCATGGCCCGACTAGAAATTGGAGCAAAAGCGCCAGCGTTTGCCCTTACGAACCAAGCTGGAAAGACCGTTTCACTGAAGGATTTCTCAGGTGAGAGATTCGTCATCTACTTCTATCCGGCCGACGACACCCCCGGGTGCACGAAAGAGGCCTGTCAGTTCAACGATGGTCTGTCGGCCCTTCGAAAGCTCGACGTCAAGGTCCTCGGTGTGTCACCCGATGGCGCGGAGAAGCACGTGGCCTTTCGCAAGAAGTACGGACTCACGTTCGACCTCTTGAGCGACGACGACAAATCGGTCATGACGCGCTTCGGCGCCTACGGCGAAAAGATGATGTACGGCAAAAAAGTGACGGGCGTCATTCGCTCTACGTTCGTCATTGGACCCAAGGGCACGATCGAACACGCCTGGTACGGCGTTCGTGCTGACGGCCACGCCGCCAAGGTCCTGGCGACGTTGAGCGACTAGCCAGCCGCTTACCGTCGCACCGTACGCCAACGGTGCCAGAATCCGTAGGCGAGGCCGAGGACGACGATGGCGACGATCGGGTACTCCGCCGCGCGGAAGTCACCACTCACGTGCTTCCAATTCGACCCGGCGGCGTAGCCGAGCCCGGCGAGAAGCGCGACCAGATCGGAAGAGCACACGTCTGAACTCCAGT
>OBLU010006689.1_pt1 | contig 10244 bp, 7 predicted proteins | sample 1518681 | NCBI WGS metagenome assembly OBLU01 (sample SAMEA3539304, study PRJEB22396) | soil metagenome | biome: tundra; feature: field; material: soil | place: USA | collected 2010-05 | depth 0.15 m
AAACGGCCGGTGCCGCAGTCGAGTTGACCAGAAACAGCCTGGAACATTCGCTCGCAAAAACCTGCATCAGAATTCCGCCGACTATCACGCCATGAAAAATGACCTGTCTGCGACCATGGTATGATTTTCGTCAAATATCATGTTTTGGCTCAGTTCGGCATTATTTCATCATTGAATCACTGATTGTTTAGGAAGTCGACGGATTTGTCGCGCTTGATTTCGCGCTAGAGTCTTCGGTTTATGTAAATCAGTTCAACCTTTAGAATAGGCACAAAAACGACTCGCATTGAAACCAATTTTCGTCGTCAATTTTCAATTGGTTTCACCCTGATTGAGCTTCTGGTGGTCATCGCCATCATTGCAATTTTGGCTGCGATGTTGCTTCCGGCATTAGTGCGAGCAAAGTTAAAAGCGACCCAGGCAACATGTTTGAGCAATCTAAAGCAGGTTGCTCTTGCGCTTCAAATGTATGGCACTGATAATCAGGACAAGATTATGCCATTTCCGACGGCCGGGGCATTCAATGCCATGGATGGCTACATCTTCTTCGCAACGATGACTTGGAATCAAGCTGGCCAGACTTCCGATGTGTCTGAGCAAAATTGGCTGACGGCCGTCAAGTCATCAGGCAATCCTCTGTTTCCCTATGCGCCGAATCCTTTGGTCATTAAATGTCCCGGTGATGTGCGTTACAAGAATAAGCCCGGTAGCGGTTGGGCAATGGACAGTTACTCCAAGCCAAACGGGGTCGGTGGTGAGCCTGCTTGGGGTGCTTCCTACACAAAGCTCTCGCAAGCTCTTAATGCCACCGAGACCTTTGCTTTTGTTGAGGATTGCGACTCGGGTGGTTTTAATGTGGGAACTTGGGTGGTGCAGTGGAGTGCGACAGCAGGGCTCGGCCATTCGCAACAGTTTACATGGGTAGATCCTATTCCAATGTATCATGGCAATGTCAACACGGCAGCGTTCGTTGATGGCCATGCTCAAGCCCGAAAATGGGTTGACGGCAAACTGGTCAACTACGGTAAATCAGTCGCCAACGGAGGTGCGCTTAATCCGCCGGCTACTACGGCCGGGCCTGACTACGACTATGTTTATAACGGTTATCGGTTTCCAGGGTGGGCGCGGTAAAGTGTGAGTCACCCTCATCACGCGATTATGTTTTTTGCTGAAGTGGGGTGACATTTAAGCATTGACGCCCCGATTTGTTAGCAGTTAAGCTTGCACTGCATGATCCGCACAAATCCATCCCTTGCCCTAGTCAGGTTTTGTCTTGCGGTTACGGCCGGCTTCCTATTCGCTTCAATTTTTGTTTCCAGCCTTCGGGCGCAGCCAGTCATCCCGTCAGAACGGCCCGTCGGGGCGTCAATGTCGGTTACCAATCTTTCGCAGCTATCAAAACTGCTTGGTTCATCTTCGCGAATAATTGCCGATGTCCGTTTGGATGTGCTGGTTTGCTCGGCGAGCCGGCCGGAGATGGGGATGGTGGTGGCAAAGGATGAAACCGGAAGCGAGGTTTTGGAATTGGGACCTCACAACGTTCCAATTGCGGTCGGCGACGTCATTCACATCGAAGGCCGGCGCTGCCTCCTTCGGTGCCGGGAGATAGGAGTCGAGATTACCAGAGCGCCCGACCTTGATAACGACGGTGCCCATGCACTTCGTGGGGTCGCTGCGGAGGTGAGCCTTACCGCAGGCCCGCACCCTTTTCAATTGGACTACTTTAATCTTTTCGCTGATTATGGCTTGGAATTGTCCTGTCGTTTGCCCGATGGCTCGGTTCAGCCGGCAAGTCGTTTTTTAGTCAGGCCCAGCGGAAGCGCTGCGTTCGAATCCAATCTGGTTGCCGGGGTGAATGCGACTTATTACGAGGGTGATTGGTTAAATGTGCCGGACTTTGCGCTGTTTCAACCTGTCAAATCGGTGACAACGACCAATCTTAGTCCAATTCCAGGGGCACAAACAGAACTGTTTGGGATTCGGTTCAGAGGATTTTTCGTAGCCCCAGTGGGTGGAAAGTATGTATTCAACCTGGCTTCTGACGACGGAAGCATGCTTTTTCTGGATACGCCAGAAGTGGCGTTGACCAGGATCGGTCATGAAGACGTTCCATCCCCAATCGCCTCGTCGTTACATGCGTCCATGACTGATTTCAAAGCGCCGAAATGGATGAGTGTCGAAGGGCGGGTGGTTTTCATTTCCAAGTCTGGCAGAGGATTTCGGTTCGAGCTTCAATCCCAACCAGATTCCATTTGGGTCATGGTGCCTGATGGGGGAGAAATGGATCCCAAACGCCTCTTGAATTCTCGAATTCGTGTTGCCGGAATTGGTCGGGCGGTATTGGCTCCAAACCAAGAACGGGTGCTCGGAGATTTTTCCGTTGCAACATCTGACAACATAACAATTCTGGAGGATTCGGCAGGAGCGACAGCCGCTTCGGGGGCCACGCCAACACTGGTGGCGATTGGGCAGATTCAAAGCCTGTCCAAGGAGGAGGCCACCCGCCATTTACCGGTCAGGATTCGGGGGGTGGTGACAAGTGTCGCGCCTTCATTCTTTCACTTCATGTCCGTTCAGGATGAAACTCGCGGTGTCTTTATCCAGCTAACATCATCCATCAAGTCGGATACTGTTGTGGGACAGTTTTGCGAGGTGGTCGGTCACACTGATGCGGGCGACTTTGCCCCGATTGTTGTGGCCGAAGATGTCATTGTCTTGGGAAAAGGGGCAATGCCTGCGCCGGCACACCCCACCTGGAAGGAGTTGATCAACGGCAGCATGGATGTCCAATGGGCTGAACTTCAGGGGCTGGTTACGGATGTTCAAAGCAATACTTTGACGCTGCTGCTCTCAGAGGGAGAACTCCATATTGACACCGAGGGTTGTTCTGAGTCGCAATTGAGAGCCTGCGAGAAAGCGGTTATTCGTATTCGTGGAGTGCTCTTCGCGGGTTGGAACACCAACCGCACCGTTCGAGTTGGCCACCTGTTGATGCGCAACGCAATCATAGACGTTGATGTTCCAGCGCCGCACGATCCGTTTGACGTCCCGCTGAAGAGTTGGAGCCAGCTTTATCAGTTTGACTCCCGCGCAACGCCATTTCAGCGGGTGAAAGTTCGCGGAACGGTGATTTACGCCGATTCAAGACGGGTTTTCCTGATGGATAACGAACGGGGTATCCGTGTTTCACCGGTCGAACCAGCCAACATGCGGTTTGGCGAAGAGGTCGAGGTCGTTGGTTATCCCGATATCAGCGGTTCCGCACCGCTCCTGCGGGAGGCCATCCTGCGCAAAACCGGCCAGGCCGTTGATCCCACTCCGCTGATATTGGACGGAAGCGAACTGATGCAGGACAAAATTGAGTCCATGCTGGTGCGGATTTCCGCAACGCTGATGGGGATTCATTCCGAACCGGATACGCGCGTTCTGGAAATGAATGCCGGCGGGCATTTGTTTCTCGCTCGCATGCCCGACACAAAGGAACCAGTTTCGCTGCGGATCGGAAGTGAGTTGGCCCTTACCGGCGTTTACGTTGGCAAAGCAACGACTTGGTCAGAGGACAGTAAGCCGAGCGGATTCGAGCTGCTTTTGAGCTCTCCCTCACAATTGACCGTGCTGTCGCAGCCCTCTTGGTGGACGCCCCGGCGGTTGTTCGTCACGGTTGGCCTGTTGCTCGCCATTCTTGCCTTGGCAGCGGTTTGGATTTCACAGTTGCACCGGCTGGTGGAGCGGCGCACCCGACAGCTCCAGCAGGAAACCCGCGAGCGCGAAGTTGCTGAACGAGAGCGGACTTTGGAAACTGAACGTTCACGCATTGCCCGGGATCTGCACGACGACCTGGGTTCCAGCCTTACCGAAATCAGCGTGCTGGCCGTAAAAGGGCAGCGATTACGCACTCTGGACGAGTTGACGACTTTGTTTCGTGCCATTGCCTCCAAGGCGCGCGGGTTGGTGACCGCGCTGGATATTATTGTGTGGGCGGTCGATCCTAAGGATAATTCCCTTGAGTCCGTGGCAGATTATTTAAGCGACTTTGCCAGTGAATATTTATCTCATTCTGGAATCATGTGTCGCTTCGATATACCGGTCACATTGCCAACGATCGTGTTGGATGGCCGGTTACGCCATGGTTTGCTGTTGGCGGTAAAAGAGACATTGAACAATGTCGAACGCCATGCTCAGGCTACGGAGGTGCAGTTTCAAATGACCTTGGCCGAGGACCAGCTTGAAATTGTCATTTCGGACAATGGAAAAGGCTTCGATACAAAAACAAGGCATAGGGGCAACGGCTTGAAAAATCTCCCGCTTCGACTTTCCAAACTCGGTGGGCGATATCGCATCGAGTCTTCGACGGGAAATGGGACAATTGTCACTATTGGATTGCGGCTTTCACCGCGGACGGAGACGATGCCGGCGAGTGAGCGGGCCTGATATGACGTTTAGCATATACGATTTGAGGATAAAACGTCGTAAAATGCACCGCTTAATGATATCATAATGACGATGACTAACCGGAGTATGGCTTCTGAACCTTCCAGTGATGATTATGCGACAACGAAGGTGGCTATCGTTGAAGATAACCCCACGCTGCGTCAGTATCTCGCGGATTTAATAACAAACACCCCCGGTTACCGGTGTGTTTGCACCTGCGAATCTGCCGAGGAGGCATTGGAAAAAATCCCTGCTCAACGGCCGCATGTAGTGCTGATGGATATCCATTTGCCAGGGAAATCGGGTATTGAATGCACGGCCCGTCTTCGGGAGAAGATGCCGAAGATACAAGTGATCATGTTGACGGTTTATAAGGACATCCAAATGATCTTCCAGGCACTCAAGGCCGGCGCTTGTGGTTATGTGCTCAAGCGCTCTGATGAAAAGGAAATTTTGGCCGCGATTGCTGAGGTCCGCGCGGGAGGCGCGCCCATGACCAGCCAGGTGGCCCGCATGGTGGTTCGGTCATTCTTGGAAGATCCGTCTGACCGTTCAGAAACGGCGCAACTTTCTTCCCGCGAAATGGAGATCTTGGCCCTCGTTGCAAAAGGACGCGCAAACAAAGAAATCGGAAGTCAATTACACATCACTTCTGGGACTGTGCGGATACACCTGTCGCATATCTACGAAAAGTTGCACGTTCGTTGCCGGACCGAAGCGGCGGCTAAATTCTTTTCATCCCAATCTTCCGTTCGGCGCGATATGGTCCAACCTGCTTCTTGATGGCATGTTTAGGAGTGGCGGTTTGACGTTTGTGCTCGCAAGTCCAAACATCTGCCAAACGTCATATTGGGCGCACCGTTTAGCATTCTGTAACATTCGATCGATTCACTCGCAAAAAGGCACGACCAACGCACAATTAAATGAGTTCTGGAAAAAAAGCATATCGGATCAAATCCCGTTCGTCACAGTTTCCTGTTTACAAGGACCGGGAAAAACCAGCTCAAGTCCGGGTCAAAGATCTGCTTTCTCGGATGACGCTGGAGGAGAAGGCGGCGCAGATGATGTGGGGCATGGTCGGATTTACGGCGCTCACCGCGATCGCCTACGCGCCAACGATTCCATTGATCTGGGCGATTTACGCGGACGTGGCGGATTATTCTGAATGGAAAACCGGCCACCGCTTCACGGGGATGGTTTTTGCGACCCTCGGCTTTGGCTTGAAAGCCGGCTTGGCCCTCGGCTCCGCTTCCTTCCTGTGGATCATGGCCGGCTTGTTCAATTATGACACGAAGCTGCCGGATGCCGCGCAAGCCGTGCAAGGTTATCGCGTGTGCAGCGGCATCGTGGTCGCCATCCTGTTTGGCGTCTGCACGGTGCTGCTGATCGCCTACCAGTTGAACAAGAAACTCACCATCCAAATGGCCGACGAACTGGCTTTCAGAAGGAGTGCGGGTTCTGGAACTTCTTCGACGGCGACGGCTTTGTGAAAACTGAAATCGTTTCGCGCTTGACGGCCAACTTTGCGTCCGGCTTTTTTGACGGTGCATCCGCCAAACCGGCGGTAACGGATGGCCGATGCGTGGGCGCAAGTTATTCATCCTGTTTTGACACAAGCGGCAAGTTCAAAACTGTTTTTAGATCCGTAACGAAAGTGTATGATTCATGGCAGGAAGCATAACAATCAAGAACAACACAACATGCAAAAATCAATTATGCAAAAAACAGGGTCCGTTTTCCTTCTTCTGGCCGCGCTGACCGCCTCGGCTCAAACCAGCGTCCCCGGCCAGCCCGTCACGGCCGCCATTGATGTCACGAAGACCGGGCCGCCAATTTCGCCCTATGTTTACGGCCAGTTCCTCGAGCATGGCGGCAGTCTCGTTTATAGCAGCCTCTGGTGCGAGCTGCTCGATGACCGGAAATTTTATTATGCGGTCCAGCCCAAACCCGCCGAAGACCCCAACGTCGGCCAGCGCGGGTTCGGTGGTTTCGGGCCGGGCCGCCGCCGCAACGTCGGGCCGGGCCGGTGGAATCCGATCGGCCCGGCTGGTTCCGTGATGATGGACACCAGCAATCCTTTCGTTGGCGACCATACACCGTTGATCAAACTCGCCGGCTCCGAGCCGCGCGGCATTCGGCAGACCGGCGTCAACTTCACCCAAGGCGTCACCTACAACGGTCGCATCCAGTTGGCCGGCGATCCCGGCGCAAAAGTTGCCATCAACATCGTTTGGGGCACCAACGCTGACGCGGTGAGCCAGACGGTTTCACTCGGCGACTTGAGCGCGGACTACAAGAAAGTCATGTTCTCATTCAAAGCCGAACATTCCGGCGCGGCCCAATTTGAAATCGTCGGCACGGGCACCGGTGCGTTCCACGTCGGCGCGGTTTCGCTCATGCCCGCCGATAATCTCGAAGGTTTCAAACCCGATGCCATCGCCGCGCTCAAGAGCCTTCGCTCCGACGTTTATCGTTTCCCCGGCGGCAACTTTGTTTCCGCCCATGAATGCGTTATGCGATCGGCGAAATGGACAAACGTCCGCCCATCTATGACCCGGTTTGGCGCGCGCTTCAACCCAACGACATCGGCACCGACGAGTTCATGACGCTGTGCAAACTCCTCGGCGTCGAGCCATATATCACCGTCAATGCCGGCACCGGCGATGACTGGTCCGCCGCTGAATATGTCGAATACTGCAACAGCGATGTTAGCACGCCGATGGGCAAAGAGCGCGCGGCCAACGGCCATCCGGAACCTTATCGCGTCAAGTTCTGGGGCATCGGCAATGAAATGTGGGGCATCACTTATCAGTATGGCGCGATGAAGCCCAACCAGTTTGCGTATAAGCCCAACCAGTTTGCCACGGCCATGCGGAAGATTGATCCCACGATCATCCTGATCGCCAGCGGTGCCATGCCGGACACGATGACCGGATCCAAGGAATCGTTGAGCCTGGGCACGAATCTCGTTCCGCCTTACCTGTCGCCCGGCGATTGGAGCGGTATGTTGTTCTCAAATTGCTTCAACAACTTCGAGTTGATGAGCGATCACTTCTACAACTACGGCCGCACGCACTTCAGTTTCGCCGAGGGCAAGCAGGTGCCCAACGATCCGAACGAACCAGTCACCGACTGGATGCGCCGGCCCGCGAATCACATCCGCACCAAATATGAGGAATACAAGGAATACGAGAAGTTGATCCCGGCGCTCGTCGCGCATCCCAAACCGCTGAACATTGACGAATGGGCCTACAGCAACCGCGGCGGCACCGAAGCGTATCCGGTTTATCCGGCCTACGCCTGGGTTTTCCATGAGATGTTCCGGCACTCGGACATTTTCCAAATGGCGGCATACACGTTTGCCACGTCGCTTCTTTCCACCAATAAAACGCTCAATGCCAACGGCCTCGTTTTCAAAATCTATCGCGACTACTTCGGCACGATTCCGGTCGAGGTTTTCGGCAATTCACCGCAGCCCAAACCCACCGATCCGCCCGGCGGCGAACAACCCATCGTGAACGCCGGCAGCGACACCTTCCCGCTTGATGTGGTCGCTGCGTGGACCGAAGACCATCGCGCGCTCACGGTGGCCGTCTTGAATCCGACCGAAGTGGAGCAACCGCTCAAGCTCAACATTGCCGGGGCCGACTTGTCGGGCAAAGGCACGCTGTGGCGGCTTGCGTCCGCTGAAAGCGATGGCCAAAATCCCACCATCACCAGTTCACCCGTTGATTCTCTTCCGAGTGCGGTCACACTCCCACGGTTCAGCATCAATATCTACGAACTTCAACTGAAATAATTATGCGAACCACTCTGACATGAAAACAATTCCAGCGCTCCTGTCTTTTGCGCTGTTGTGCTTGGTGCTTTCGGCATCGGGCGCAAACGCTGCCGAAAAACGCCTCGCTTCGCCGGATGGCAAAGCAGTCATCGCGGTAACGGACGCAGGCGGGTTGAGCTACTCCGTGTTTTTGGATGGCCGCAAAGTGGTGGACAAGTCACGCTTCGGCATTGTCGCGGACGGGGTTGACCTTGGCGCGGATGTCATGCTTAAGAAGTCTTCTTCACGCAGGATTCGCGAGAAGTATTCCATGTTTGGCGGCCACTCGCAGGCGGACAATGATTGCCGCGAAACGACGCTGTCAGTGCGCAGCGCCGGGGGTGAAACATACGAACTGGACGTGCGCGCCTACAACGACGGCGTGGCGTTGCGCTCGCGGCTGCCGGCAAAGCCGGGCCGGAAAATCAACGGCGAAGCGACGGAATGGAAAATGTCCGGCAATCCGCTAGCGTGGTTCCAGACGGATGTCGGCAGTTACGAGGGACTTTTCCAGAGCAGCCGGCTGGAGGATTTTTCCTCGGGCAGAAGAATTCCGTTGCCGATTACGTTCACTCTAACGGGCGGCGGCTACGCGCTCGTGACGGAGGCGAATCTTTTGAATTACAGCGATCTCGGCGTGCAGGTTTCCGCCGACCATTCATTGCAAGCGTATTTTCATGCCAGCCCGAATGGTTGGACGACGGACGACGCCGTGGTCCAGCCGTGGCGCGTCACCCTGCTGGCCCGCGATCTCAATACGCTCGTGAACAGCGACCTCATCCGCAATCTCTGTCCGGCTGCGCCGCCGGAACTGGCCAAAGCCGCGTGGATTCAGCCCGGTCGCTCCTCGTGGCAATGGTGGTCGAGCGGCGACCCGGTTTACTCCGAGCAACATCAATGGGTGGATTGGACGAAAGAACTCGGCTTCGAGTATTACCTCATTGACGAAGGCTGGAGAAATTGGAGGGACACCGGCAAGGACAACTGGACCTGTCTGCGGGAGGTTTGCGATTACGCCAAAACGCAAGGCGTGAAAATCTGGCTCTGGGTCAACAGCAACGAAGTTCCCAATGCCGCGCGGCGCACCAACCTTTTCGACCACGCGGTCGTCGCGGGCGCGGTCGGGGTGAAAATTGATTTCGAGCCGCAGGCCAACGTGCAATGGGTCAATTGGTATGACGAAACGCTGCGCGCCGCCGCGGCCCGACACTTGATGATTGATTTTCACGGCGCGAACAAGCCGATTGGCCGCGAACGGACCTGGCCCAACGAACTCACCCGCGAATCCATCCGTGGCCACGAGTATCACATTCTGCGCTACCGCCGCACGCTGCCGCCGCAGCACGACACCATCCTGCCGTTCACGCGGTTCGTGATCGGGCCGGCGGATTACACGCCCACGGTTTTCAACCCCAGGGAATTGCGCGGCTACACTTGGGCGCGCGAACTCTCTCAAGCCATGGTGTTCACCTCGCCGTTCCTGTGCTATGCGGACCATCCGACGAATTACCTGAACAATCCGGCGCTGGACGTGCTCAAGGCGATTCCTTCGGCATGGGATGAAACAATCGTTCTGCCCGGCAGCGACATCGGCAAATGCGCCGCCTTCGCCCGGCGCAAGGGAAAGACCTGGTTCATCGGCGTCATCAACGGTGGCGAAGCCACGACGCTGGACTTCCCGCTGGATTTTCTCGGACGCGGCAATTATCAGATGATTCAACTCGGCGACGCGCCGGATCGCACCGATGCCTGGCAGCGCGAGGAAAAGGTCGTCACTCGCAAGGATCAGGTGAAACTATCTTTGCGGCCCAGCGGCGGTTGTGTCATCGAATTGAATCCGCAAAAATGAAGATAAAAATTGTATCACTGGTTCGCTCTCTTTTTACCGGCGCATGCGCCGCACTGTTTGTCACGCAGCTTTTGGCCGCCGATTCGCCGCGCGAACATCTCTCGCTCGACGCGAACTGGAAATTCCACCTCGGCGACGACTGGC
>OBLU010006691.1_pt1 | contig 10244 bp, 7 predicted proteins | sample 1518681 | NCBI WGS metagenome assembly OBLU01 (sample SAMEA3539304, study PRJEB22396) | soil metagenome | biome: tundra; feature: field; material: soil | place: USA | collected 2010-05 | depth 0.15 m
AGGGATGAACTTGGTGTCCTGGATGACGTCACAGCCCAGGAAGCTGATGCTACCCAAGCCAACGTCACCCATCTGCTTGCGGATGATGCCGCCGCCGTTGGACGACGTGCCACCGAAGAAGATGAGGTCCGCGCTGAGGCTCTTGGCCTGCGTGAGCTCGCTCGTGAAGTCCGTGGTGGTACCGGGAAGGCTGGCGCTGCCCACCACCTTGCCACCGTCGGCGACGAAGTCCGTGTCGAACGTCTTGGCCAGCCCCTGGCCATAGGTTTCCTGGTCGTCGAAGACGTACGCCTTGGTCGCGTGCAGCGTCTTGGTGGCGACCTGGGCGAGTCCGGCCCCCTGGCCGATGTCCGTGGTGCAGACCCGGTAGAAGGTGATCTTCCCCGTCGGCCGCAACTGACTCGTGTCAATGCTGGAGTTCGATCCCACGATGGTCAGGCCGGGATTGGTGCACGAGGGGCTGATCTCAACCAGATCCGCCTGGTTGGCGATCGGCTGCTCCGCCTGGCACACGCTGGAGTTGAAGGGGCCGACCACGCCGACGACCGCCTGGTTCCCTGCGAGGGCGGTCATGTTCTGCGCCCCCTGATTGGGGTCATGGGCGCCTGTCTGGGCGCTGGTGTCGTCCTTGCTGATCAGGGTCAGCGTGCAGCCACCCAGCGTGTTGTTCTGGTTGGCCTGATCGACGGCAAGCGCAGCACCCTGCTGGGTGGGCAGCCCGTCGGAGGCGTCGTTGCCGCTGACCGGAAGCTCGGTGGCGACGGTCACCGCGCCCGTGCAGGCGCCGGCACCGGACGTGGTCGCTGAGCCCTTGCCACAGGCGGCTGTCCCCAGGGCCAGCAACCCCACGAGAGATATGAGTTGGATCGGCTTCAACATTGGCTCTCCCCAGTAAAAAAACGGCCCTCCCTATCCGAACCCGGCCGTCAGTTCCGCTGTGTTTACACGACCGACCCGGCCTTGTCAACGGCCCGGCGTAGCCGGGTTGAGGGTGTGCACGAACCGATGGCCGAAAACTTGGGCGCCGCGCACAAGTTGCAGGATTGGGCGCCGCGTGACCCGCTCCCCGTCGGCCCTGAGCGCTGCGAGTCGAGGGCAAAGATGGCCTTGGAGCACGACAGGGGCGGCGACCTGCTTGGCCCGGATGGGCACATTGCTCACGGTGCGGACGAGCGAAGCCGGTGACAGGGCACCAGTTTCAGGCTACGCAGCGCCGCGTCTGATACCCGTCCGGGCGCGGGCGGCGCGGGAGGGGCGAAGCCTCCCCCACGCCGCCGTGGACCCTGATGACTCGATCAGGCGATGCCGGCGATGTCGCCCTCTTCCGGGACGACGATCTCGTCGATCATCGACTGGATCCTCGCGGCCGGCAGTGCCACTGCCTGCGCCCAGAAGTAGATGGCGACGCTGAAGACGGCGGTCAGCAGCATGTCCCATCCGAAGGAGAACGCCGGCGTCGTGACGCCGTTGTTGAAGGAGCTGAAGAAGACGATCACGCCCATCCCGATGAGATAGACGGGAAGCCACTGGGCCGCCTTGAGATCCAGCTGGGGCGTCACCGGGTTCAGCTTGAGAAGCCGGTTGCCGGCGAGGATGACGTAGCCGATGAGGATGGCCACGCCCAGCTTCCAGTCGGTGGTCCATCCCGACCACAGGATCAGCAGGTTGGCGATGATGAAGGCGATCGGCGAGAGCACCGATGCGACCGGCAGCCGGTAGGGTCGCTCGGCCTGCGGCAGGCGATTGCGGAAGACCCCGAGGGCCAGCGGCGCGCCGGCGTACATGAGAACGCTGGCGCTGGTGATCAGCCCGACCAGCGAAGTCCAACTCGGGAAGGGCAGGAAGCAGACGCAGCCCACCACCCAGGCGGTGAGCAGGCCGACCCAGGGCACGACGGCCTGGTTGGTCTTCTCAAAGACCTGCGGAATGTAGCCGTTGCGGGCCAACCCGTACGACACCCGGGAGCTGGCGGTGATGTAGATCAGTCCCGTCCCGCCGGGGGAGACAACGGCGTCGAGGTGGATGATGAAGGCCAGCCAAGCAAGTGCGCCCAGCGTGGCGACCTGGGCGAAGGGGCCGGTGAAGGTCGTGAAGCCCGCCGTGGCCCATGTGCCCTTGACTTGCGAGGCCGGCAGCGCGACGAGGAAGACGATCTGGAGCAGGACGTAGATGATCACCCCGACGAACACCGAGCCGATGACGGCGCGGGGAATGTCCCGCTTGGGATTGGTACTCTCACCCGCCAACTGATCCGCCTGCTCGAAGCCGAGGAGGGCGAAGATGATGCCGCTCACGGAGACGGCGGAGAGGATGCCGTGGAGGCCGCCCGGGGCGAAGCCATTCGCCGCGCCGAAGTTCGAGCCGTGGAAATTCGTGATGGCGAGCACCAGGATGGCCAGCAGCGGAACGCCCACCTTCCACCAGGTGATGACGCTGTTGGTGTTGGCCAGCAGGCGCACGCCGAGGAAGTTGACGGTGGTGAAGACCGCCATGAGGACGACCGCGACGACGATGCCGGAGCCGGTCAGGACGGTGGTTTTCTGCGACACCGTCGTCCATCCTTTGGCGAATCCCCAGTAGCCGCTGTACTGGATCATGGCCAGCACTTCGATGGGTGCGACCGTCACCGCCTGCAGCCAGGAGAACCAGCCGAACGATGCCCCCGCCGCACCGCCGAACGCGAAGTGAGGGAAGCGCGCAGTGCCACCCGAGACCGGGTACATGCCTCCCAACTCGGCGTGAACGAGGGCGAGGACGAGGATGGCCACGCCGCCGATGAGCCACGAGAAGATCGCCGCCGGACCCGCAGCCTTCAGGGCTGTCTGGGCCCCGAACAACCACCCGGAGCCGATGATCGAGCCGACAGAGGCCCAGACCAGGCCGATCAGCCCGATCTCCCTGCGAAGCCCCGGCCGTCGCCCGCCACTCGTTGGTGGACTGTCTGACATGCTGCCTCCTTCGCTCTCTGAGAAGTTCGGGAAACCGAGCGTTAGCTCCCTCGATCCGCGCTCCATCGCGTCGGGCGGAACAATTACGCGATGGGAGCCAGGATTGTCAAGTGCTTTGGGGCACAAGAAAATCGACCCTCTTTGCCACCCCACCGCACGACCCCGGCTAGGACTCCAACCTCTGTCATCCGTGTCCTCGCCGCAGACAGCTCGGCGCCTCCAAGCAGGCCACCACGACGCAGCGGGACGCGTCCCCTAGAGCACGTTGGAGAGGAAGGCCTTGGTCCGCTCCTGCTGTGGATTGCCGATGACATCGCGAGGGGCCCCCGCCTCGACGACCATCCCGCTGTCCATGAAGATCAGCGAGTCGCCAACCTCCCGGGCGAAACCCATCTCGTGGGTGACCACCACCATGGTCATCCCCTCCTCGGCGAGGCCGCGCATGACATTGAGCACGTCGCCGACCAACTCCGGGTCCAGGGCCGAGGTCGGCTCGTCGAAGAGCATCAGCTTCGGCTGCATCGCCAGCGCCCTGGCGATGGCCACCCGCTGCTGCTGCCCGCCGGACAGCTGCCGGGGATGGGCGTCCACCTTGTCGCCCAGCCCAACTCGGTCAAGAAGCGCCCGAGCCCGCTCTTCCGCCACCGCCGTCGATTCCCTCTTCACCCGGACCGGGGCCTCGACGACATTCTCCAGTGCCGTCATGTGGGGGAAGAGGTTGAAGCTCTGGAACACCATGCCGATCTCGGAGCGCTTGCGGCAGACCTCGCGATCGGGCAGCTCGTACAGCCGCTCACCACGCTGCCGGTAGCCGACTAGCTCGCCGTCGACCCACAGCCTGCCGGCGTTGATCTTCTCCAGGTGGTTGATGCAGCGCAGGAACGTGCTCTTGCCCGAGCCGGAAGGGCCGATGATGCACATCACCTCTTTCGGCGCCACCTCGAGGTTGATTCCGCGCAGCACCTCGTGGCGGCCGAAACTCTTATGGACGGCCTCAGCGCGGATCATCGGGTGCGGCATCAGCGACATCCGTCTGGGCTCATGGGTGAGGCCTGCCCAAGGCCGGCAGGTGCTCGGCATCGTCCACGAACGGCGGGGGGGCGTGGAACTGGAAGAGAAGTTGCCGGATACGCTGCAGCGGTGTGGGAGGCAGCATGCGGACCGAGCCGCGGGCGTAGTGCCGCTCGATGTAGTACTGGCCGAAGGTGAGCACCGAGGTCATGGCCAGGTACCAGACGCTGACCACCATGAGCAACTCGACGGGGCGGAAGTTGGCGTCGGAGAACTCCTTCTGGATGAAGAAGAGCTCGCCGACAGTGGCGATGTAGGCGAGAGACGACGTCTTGAGCATGGAGATGGTCTCGTTGCCGGTGGGAGGGACGATCACCCGCATGGCCTGGGGTATGACGATCCGCCGCGTCACCTGCGACCGGGTCATGCCCAGCGCCTGGGCCGCCTCGGTTTGACCGTGCTCGACGGAGATGAGCCCGGCGCGGATGATCTCCGCCATGTAGGCGGCCTCGTTGAGACCGAGGCCGAGGATCGCCGCGATGATGGGCGTGTCGAAGCTATTGGTGACCCCTATCCACGCGATGTGGGTGAAGGGGATGGCGATGGTCACGATGGGGAGGATGAACGCGATGTTGTACCAGAAGAAGATCTGCACCAGCACGGGCGTGCCCCGGAAAAACCAGATGTAGAACCAGCTCACCCACGACATCACGGGGTTGACGGAGAGCCGCATGATCGCCATCAGCGTTCCCAGACCGACGCCGATGACCATGGCGATTGCGGTCAGTTCGAGCGTCACCAGGGCACCGCCCATGATTCGATCGTTGAACAGGTACTGGCCGACGACATTCCACTTCAGGTCCTTTGCCGTCGCGAAGATGTCGACGACGCCAAAGGCGAGGAGAAGGACGACGATGGCGGCGACCCAGCGCCAGGGATGGTGCACGGGAACAGCCCGGATCGCCTCGGGACGTTGCCGAGCCGTCGGTGCGGGGAGCGGCTGCCCCGCGGTGAACTCGCTCACCGGCCCCTGACCAGGGATCCACGCACCGTTTCAGACCTCAGCACACACAGTCCGAGATCAGCCGCCCGGTCCGGAGACCGAGGCCTCAGTACGACGGCACACAGGTCGAGCCCAGGGGCTTGTTGTCGTTGACGCTGACCGCCGAGGCGGCGATGGCGCCGTCCTGGACGCCATAGTGCTTGAGGATGGTTGCGTAGAAGCCCTTCTGGATCAGGTAGCTGATGGCGTCCCCCACGGCCTTGTCGAGCCCGAGGGTCTTCACGATGGCGACGCCGTATGGATCCACGCTGCACGGCTGGCCGCTGATCTTCAGCTTGCCGGACTCCTGCTGAACCTGGTAGTCGGCGACCGGCTGGTCGGCCCACCCGAAGTCGGCCCGGCCGCCAAGCAGGGCGGTGTTCGCCTCGGTCTGGCTGTCGAAGCTCTCGACGTCGATGTCGTGGAGGCCCGCGGCCGTGCAGTGGTCGGTGTCCCCGGCGATGGCGTCACCGCCGGGCTGCTTGCCCATGTAGCCCCAGGCGTCCGACTCCTCGACCGTCCCGGCCTCGACCGCCACCTTCTTGCCGCACATCTGGGAGGCCGCCGTGATCGTCGGCCCACCCACCTTCACCAGCCACGACTCACCGGCCTGGTAGTAGGTCACGAAGTCGATCCCCGTGGCCTCACGGGTGGCGGTGGGCGTGAAGCTGGAGAAGCTCATCACGTACTTGGCCGGCGACTCCAAGAGAGCGGGGATGATGTCATCGAAGGTGACATTGTTGATGGTGCATGCCACCCCGAGGACCTTGCAGACCTCGGTGGCGAGAACGAGGTCCCAGCCCGTCACCTGGCCTGAGTTGGGATCGACGTACTCGTTTGGCGCGTAAGAGGCGTCGGTGGCGATCTGGAGCGGCACCTGGGCCAGGATCGACGCCGGGACCTCGCTCCTGATGCTCTTCTGCGTGGTCGGCTGGGGGCCGCTCACACTCAGGGCGCCGGATGTCGTCGAGCTCCCGCAGGCGCTCAACAGGATGGCCGGGAGCATGACAAGCCCGGCGACGGCGCGGGCAACGGTGGCGGAGCGCTGGGAAGCTGGCATTTGAGGGGGGATTGTGCGCGCGCGACGTGCCCTCTGTCCAATGGCCGCGGTCACGTCGGACGCATCCAGGACCTTGGTATCAGGGGTCCGGGGCCGGCGCCGGCGTCAGTCGATGTCGCGGAAGTGGCGGCCGCTCTTGGCCGCAGTGCGCACCGCGTTGATCAGCTCTTCCGTCGGAGCGTCCTTGAGAAGGTACCCGACAGCGCCGGAGCGTAGCGCCTCCTTGACCCGCTCTTTACCAGAGAAGGAGGTGAGCATGAGCACCCTGGTGTCGGGGCACGAACGCAGAAGAAAGCGGGTTGCGTCCATGCCATCCATGTTCGGCATCGACAGGTCCATGAGGACCACGTCGGGTGAGTGCTTGAGGCTCAGGGTCACGGCCTCGACCCCGTCCGAGGCGAGCCCGATCACCTCGATGTCGTCGGTGCGCTGGAAGATGTCGGCGAGCCCGCGGCGGACCACGGGATGGTCGTCAACGATGAGAAGACGGATCTTGTTGGCGTTGGCCATTGCCCCGAATCCCCTATGCGTCCTTCCGGCCCCAGCCCCCGTGCGGGATTGTAGGGCGCAGACCCGGCGACCGCCCGGATTTGACGGCTCAGCGAGGGGACCGTGGTCGGGCGTTGCGGGGCTGAGGCTGGCTGTTTCGAGCGATGCCGATCGGCGCCCGGATCTCCACGAGGGTCCCCCGACCCGGTGCCGATTCGACGCGGAGGCTGCCGCCGCCGTCGGCGACGGTCCGCTGGAGCAGGCCGAGACCCACGTGGCCCTCATCCAACCGGTGCGCCTGCTGCGCGGGGTCGAAGCCGCGCCCGTCGTCGACGATCCGCAAGACGACGTCGGCGCCGTGACACCGGATCTCGATGGTGAGGTGCTCCGCGTTCGAGTACTTCATGGAGTTGCGCACCGCCTCCTGGGCGACCCGGTAGAGGAGCCCGTTGGTGCTGTCGCCGAGGGCGAGGCCCTCCTCCACATCCAGCCGGGTGTTGACGCTCGAGCCGAGGTTGATCAGAAGATCCTCGAGCGCGGGCTTCAGGCCCAGTTCCTTCAGCTTCGGAGGAGCGATCTCGATGATCAGGCTGCGCAGATCGCGGGTCGCACGGCGCGCGGTCTCGGCGCCCTCGGAGACGAGCTTCAGGAGGCGCGCCCGTTCCTCACCGCTCAGGGAGTTCTCGTCGGAGTTGGAGTAGGCACCGAGGCTGAACGTCAGCCCCGCCAGGTCCTGGACGATGCCGTCGTGGATGGCGGCGGCAATGCGCTCCCGTTCCTCGTTGGAGGCGTCGATGGCCCGCTGGAGGAGACGGACGCGGGCCTCCTGGTACGCCTTCGTCTCCACCTCGAAGGCATGGACCTGGCGGGCGATGAAGACCAGGAACCCCTGCAGCAGGATCAGGGGGATGAGCATGAGGGTGAACCCGAAGGCGCCTGCTGTGCGATGAAGGAGCACGAACCCGTCCGCGGACAACCCGTAGCCAACGAAGTAGGGGGCCGTTCCCATTGCCCGGCCTACGCTTCGCCAGAAACCTATCTGGCCCCGCGTGGCCAGTCGGATGACGCCCGCGAGCGGCAGATGGTTGGCGAGGAACTGCGCGCCCCCGGCTGCCAGACCGGCGAGCAACTGTAGCCACCAGGGACTGCCGAATCTCAGGACGGCATGGAAGACCAGCCACGCTGCCAGGTCGGCCAGGAAGTAGTCCGCGGTGTTGTACAGGGAGCGGAACCACCCGGGATGAAAACGGCGGCCATTCCCAACCGACCCCGCGACCGACGCGGCCAGGGCACCGGCCGGACCGACGGCCAGGGTCAACCCGAGGTGGGCCATGATCTCCACGGAGAACTCGATCTGGGCACCGGTGAGCGAGTGGACCCCGTAGGCGGCAAGAAGGCCCGCGGCCACGGCTCCCACCAGGATCGTGACCGGGTCGGCCGGCATCCGCACCGTGAGAAGGGCCGCCGCCACGGCGATCGCCGAGATCGCGGCCACATAAGCGACGAGGGCCGGGCTGAAGTCCACCGGCCCCAGTCCCTCTTCCGGAGGAAGGACATTGAGCCAACGCCTGACAGATCCCCACGCCGAGCGAAGCGGTTTCCCGGACGGAGCCGAAGCGGGGACCGAAGAGGCCATCTGCGGATGGTAGGGTCCGCCAACGCCTGCCACAGATGTGGTCGCAGGTTGGTGACGCCGCGGTTGCGCTAGAGTCCCCGCGGAAACGATCCGGTCAAGGGTTGTGAAGGCACTCTCGGACCTTTCGGGTCCCGGGAGGGGGAGTTCTGGGAAAGGAGGTGGCGGTCATGGGTTCCTGGGGCACTCGTCTCGACTACCGTTGGTCCTGAGGCACCTCGCCATTTCATCAGGGTCGTCTAACTAGGGTCATCGGACCAACCCGGAGTGGCCCGGCGGGCAGTAGCATCTGCACCCGCTATGGTGGCCCCCGAGGTCGGCGCATCCGTGGCCGCTCGCTCTCCGCGAGGAGCGGGGCGGCTTTTGGCTGCCGCGTACATCTCCTTCTACGGTGACTGGCTGACCACGACCGCGCTGGTCGTCCTGCTCCTCCGGCTGACGGGGTCGCCCGCCGCACCTGCCGGGTACATCCTGGCTCGGGTCGCGCCGCGGGTTGTGGCGGCCGGGTACTCCGGTGGACTGGGTGAGCGATGGGGGCCGACACGGGTCATCGCCACGGCCTGGGTGGCGCAGGGGTTGATCACCGCATCGATCGTCCCCCTCTACGCCGCGCATTCCCTGGTGAGCATCTACGTGGCGGTGGTGGCGTCGCAGTTCCTCAACGCCATCGCCCGCCCCTCGATTGGCACCGCGATCCCCCGGCTGGTGGCTCCGAATCGCATCGCCCGGTTCAACACCCTTCTCTCCGGAGCGGACAGTTCCTCCATCCTGGTCGCCCCCGCCATGGGGTCCGTCCTTCTCCAGATCAGCGGCCGGATGAGCGGTCCGTCGGTGCTTCTGATCCTCGACGCGGTGAGCTTCGCCCTGGCAGCGGTCCTCATCGCCGGTCTGGTGCCAGCGCCGCCCGCAGGATCCCGAGCCGCCAGAAAGCCCCGCAGTCGGAGCAGTGGTATCCGGATCCTGCTCAGCGACGATCTGCTTCGCTTGGTGGTGGTCACCTTCGCCGCAGGCACCATCACCGCGGCCGCGACCCAGAGCATCCTCGTCGTCGCGGCCCAGCAGCGATTCGGTGGCGCCAACGCCGTCGGCTGGCTCTATTCGGCGGTCGGTGCCGGCGCTCTCGTGGCCACGCTCGTCCTCGTCAAGAGGCCCGTGCGGCTCACGCGCACGAAGCTCTCCCTGACGGCGTTCGTCATGATCGTGCCGCTCGCGCTGTTCAGCATCGTCCATCAGGTCTGGCTGGCGCTGGCTCTCCTCGTGATCACCGAGGCGGCCGGAGCCTCCGTCGAGATCTGGGGGAACAGCGACATCCAGGAGCGGGTGCCCGCCGCCGACCTGCCCAGAGCGAACGCAGCTCTCTTCTCCATCTGGTACGGCGGCATGCTGGTGGGAGCCCTCGGTGCTCTTGTCCTGGGACCGCTCGTCGGCTGGGACCGGGCGCTGGCGCTGATGTGCGGCCTGGCCGCAGTGCTGGTCCTCGCCGGTCTGGCCCCCGCCTCCCGCCGTGAACCGGCGACCACTCCGCTCACGGAGATTCCCGACTAGGGTTCGCTCGAGGGACCCTCGAACCACATTTCCGTCGGGGGTGGGGTCCTCGACGCGGGCGTCGCGTCAGCCGCCAGCGACCGGAGACTTGACGAAGAGACCGAGCAGGCCGGTAAGCGACGCGGTGAACGCCGTGAGGACCAGGTCGGGCGACTTCCCCATGGCCAGGAGCAGCACGAGCCCGACCAGCGAAGCACCGGCGATGATGGCCAATGTGAAGACGACAACCTTCGACAGCAGATCCGCAACGCCCTGGGTGGGCAGAGAAACGAGGGCGTTCTGGATCGCCGTCGCCTACTCCTCCGGCCGCTGACCGACGGTGGCCTTGAGGGCGGCGACGATCTGGGCGTGGCCTGCGTCCTGAGTGGTCGTCATGGCGGAGCCTCCTTCACGCGGACATCACGCCGACTGTACCGGCTCTTCCATATGCGCGGCCCTGGCCCCGACGACAATGGTGGCCTCCAGTTCGTCGAGAGTCGCCACCCGCGGGACGAGACCATGCCGCGTGAAGATCTC